>Ga0209415_10004672_pt1 | contig 24998 bp, 27 predicted proteins | sample PeaSoiSIISIP2007_FD_187696 | JGI IMG/M metagenome (GOLD analysis project Ga0209415, IMG submission 187696) | Peat soil microbial communities from Weissenstadt, Germany - SII-SIP-2007 (SPAdes) (version 2) | ecosystem: Environmental > Terrestrial > Soil > Wetlands > Peat | place: Germany... | reverse complement strand
TCCAACCTGATCGGCATGGGCGTGCTGCCGCTGCAGTACCGGCCGGGGGAGTCGGCGGCCTCGCTGGGCCTGACCGGAACGGAGACCTTCGACATCCGCGGCATCGCCGAGATCAACACCGGCATTATCCCGAACGAGCTGTGTGTTACCGCCGACGGCTGGGAGTTCCGGACCGTGGTCCGGATCGACACGCCGGGTGAGGCGGACTACTACCGGCACGGCGGCATCATGCCGTACGTGCTGCGCTCCCTGCTCTGACACCCGGCCGGGGGCCTTCAGAAGACGGCGATCGGGTTGATGGGGGATCCGGTCCCGCCCACGACGCGCAGCGGCGCTAGCACCACCATGAACTCGTAGCGCCCGAGCCTCGCGCACACCTGAGCGAGCTCCTCCAGGTAGCAGTTGTCGACGAGCGCGACGCCGTAAGACATGATCGCCGCGTGCACGCCGAACGGGAGATCGTACAGCTCGGCGCACGGGTGCTCGTCCATGAAGTCCCAGACCAGCACGGCCACGTCGTGCTCGCGGATGTACCTGAGGCAGGACGCATGGAGCCCGGGGCGGACCGGCTCTTCGCCGTTCCACTCGGGATGCGCGGCGGTGAAGGCATCCCGCCCGCCGTAGACCACCAGGGCGTCGCCCGGCTCGACCGCGATCCCCTGGTGCTCGGCCACGGCCCGGAGTTCCTCCGCGTGGACCGGCCTTCCGGTCTCGATCGAATCCAACCCGCGGAAACGGGGCACGTCGAGCAGCACGCCGCGGGTGATGATGCCCGCACGCCACTGATCGATGTCGCCGAACGAGGCACCGTCGGCGCTGAACACGTCTTCTGCCCGTCGGCCACCCCACATGCCTTCCTCGTCCCAGATGTGGCAGAGGGCGTCGACGTGCGTGCTGCCCCAGCGGTGGAAGGCGATCCCGTAGTAGTCCCCCGCGGCCCCGCCGGTGGGCGGGTGCCTCCACTGGAGGGGAAAGTGCTGGGCCGGACGCGAGTTCCCCGGACCCGGCGTCTTCGGGTACTCCCGCGACAGGGTGACCGTGAGCCCCGTCCGGACGAGGCGTGCCGCCTGGATCGTCTTGGCCGCCGTGACGAGGTTGACCGCCCCCTTCTGGTCGTCGTCGCCCCAGCGCCCCCAGTTCCGCTGGTCTCTGATGTACTCCAGGAGGTCTTCCCGGGTCGGGTTCTCGTCGTACACGGTGGTCTCCCTTCCGTCGGCGTACGTATCATGCGAGCATGCTGTCGGTCAACCTGTCTGTCAGACAAGGTTACTCACACCATGCCATTTCCGGTACCCAGGAGGCTAGATGCGAGTTTCGATACTTGACGATTACCTGGACACCCTGCGGACGCTTAGTTGTTTTTCGGTGCTGGACGGCCACGACGTCACGGTCTGGACCGACCACACGCAGGAGGTGGACGTGCTAGCCGACCGTCTGGCGGACACCGAGGCGCTCGTGCTGATCAGGGAGCGAACCCAGATCCGGACGCCGCTGCTCGAGCGCCTGCCGCGACTCGTCCTGATCAGCCAGCGGAGCGTCTACCCCCACATCGACATCGATACCTGCACTCGCCTCGGCATCGTCGTGTCCTCCGACCAGCACGTCGGCCGCCCTTCCTACGCCACGGCCGAGTTCACCTGGGGTCTCATCCTGGCCGCGATGCGCCAGATCCCCCAGCAGGCGGCCTCCCTTAAGGCCGGCCGGTGGCAGACCGATATCGGCCGGACGATCCGCGGCCAGACGCTCGGCGTATACGGCTACGGACGAATCGGGAAGGTGGTCGCCGACTACGGCCGGACCTTCGGCATGGACGTCGTCGTGCTCAGCCGGCCCGGCTCGATGGCGCAGGCGGTAGCCGACGGTCACCGCGCGGCGAACAGCAAGGCGGAGTTCTTCGCCTCGTCCGACATCGTGTCGCTGCACCTGCGCATGCTGGAGGAAACGCGGGGGATCGTGACGGCCGGTGATCTGGGCTCGATGAAGCCGTCGGCCTTGCTCGTCAACACCAGCCGTGCGGCGCTCGTCGAGCCTGGTGCGCTCGTGGCCGCGCTGTGCGCGGGCCGTCCGGGGATGGCGGCGATCGACGTCTTCGACCACGAGCCCATCATCGACCCCTCCGACCCGCTGCTCAGCCTCGACAACGCACTGTGCACCCCTCACCTCGGCTACGTGACCAGGGAGGAATGGGAGATGCAGTTCAGCGGCATCTTCCAGCAGATCAACGCCTACGACTCCGGAGCACCCAGCAACGTCGTCAATCCCGCAGCCCTCGAGCACCCGCGAGTGCGGCACCCCTGAGGTTCCCGGGCCTACTTGCCGGTGGGCATATCGAATGTCATACTAGCAATCGTGTCTATCAATCATGTCCGTGAACACTGGCGTGCTCACGGACGGTGCGCAGCGCCCATGACACCATGACCGGCGTCGCCTACCGGCGGGTGAACCGGCAGTACGTGCCGATGACGACGGCCGAGGTATGGGACTACATCGCCTCGCAGAAGGTGGCGTTCGCGGCCTTCGTCGATGGCGAGGAGTACCCGCACGTGACACCCGTCTGGTACGTCTCGATCACCGGAACGGTCTACTTCCGCGCCACGAGCAACAAGGTGAAGGCGAAGCTGGCCGACAATGCGCGCGTGTGCGTCACGATCGCGGACGGCGAGGGCTTCACCGAGCTTCGCGGCGTGGTCATCCGCGGACGATCGCGCGTACTGGCCGACCCGGCTCTCATCGAGCTCTGCAGCGAGCTCCTCGACCAGAAGTACGCCGGGCTGCGCAGCCGGGACCTGGGCGTGCCCGATCACTGGCTCGCGGCCCGCGACCGGGATTCCTCGTCGATGGTTGCCGTGACCCCGGAGCGGATCTCATCCTGGGACAACAGCAAACTCAACGAGTGGACCGACGACGCACCATCCGCCGAGGGTGACCCGACATGACCGACGCGACTGACTACCTTCCGATCGTCGACTGCGACGTCCACCCCGCGCCTCGCTCGGCCGCCGAGCTGCTCGACTACCTGCCCGATCGCTACCAGGGCAAGGTCGGCGACATGCTGAGGAGCTGGTTCCGCATGAACCGCGGGACCGGCGTGCTGACCGGGTTCGGTGCGCTCGCTACGGGTATGCGGCGCGACGCCATGCCCAAGACCGGGCCCGGCGGATCCGACCCGTCGCTGATGGAGGAACAGCTCCTGGTGCAGGCCGGCGTGACCTGCGCCATACTTATTCCCCTCACCGTCACCGGGATGGCGAATCCCGAGCATGAAGCGGCTCTGTGCGCGGCGACGAACGCCTGGCTCGCGGACAATTGGCTGGGCAAATACAACGGGCACGGCCGCTACCGCGGGTCGATTATGGTCTGCCCGGACGTACCCGAGGCCGCCCTGGAAGAGATCGAGCGCTGGTCGAAACACGGCGGATTCGTCCAGGTAATGGTCCCGCCGACGGTGCGAGGTTCCTACGGCCTGCCGCAGTACTTCCCGATTTTCGAGGCCGCGGTCCGCCACGGGCTCCCCGTCGCGACCCATATCAACCGGACACCGGGGATAGCGATGCTCTCCCCGGTCGGCTTTACCTCCTACTACTTCGAATTTCATCCTCAGTACACGCTGTACTACTATCCGCACGTCGCCAGCCTGGTGATGTCGGGCGTAATGGCCCGGCTGCCAGACCTCCGTTTCGTTCTCGTCGAAGGCGGCGTCAGCTGGCTGGCTCCCTTTATGTGGCGCCTGGACCACTACTGGCGGCAGTTCGGCTCGGAAGTCCCGTGGCTGGACCGACCCCCTTCCGAATACGTCAGGAACCAGGTCCTCGTCACCACCCAGCCGCTCGAGCGCCCGAATAGGACGCGTCGGCTCCACGAATACCTCAACTGGATGGGGTCGGAGCGCATGGTGATGTTTTCGACCGATTACCCGCATTGGGACTACGATCACCCCGAGGCCACCCTGCGGCGTTTTCCTGAGGAGGTCCGCACCAGGTTCGCCTACCAGAACGCGGCCGAGCTGTACGGACTCGCCGGGCTGAGCAGTTCCTCGGCCCGGCCGCTCCGTCCAGCGGTGGCAGGCTGAGGCCAATGGCGGTGCGCGCCTGCCGCATCGAGGAACTCCCGCCCGGTTCCCGGAAGATCGTGCCCGGCGGCCGCTTCGGGATCGGGGTTTTCAACAGCGGTGGCGCTCTGTACGCGCTGGCCAACCGCTGTCCTCACGACGGCGCTCCGGTCTGTCTCGGACCGATCACCGGAACGACCGAGTCTGAGCGGTCATATGACGCAAAGTGGGTTAAAGACGGCCAAATTCTCCGCTGTCCCTGGCACGGCTGGGAGTTCGAGCTAGCCACGGGCAAGTCGGTCGCGTCGCCGCCGAAGAATATCCGCACCTATCCGGTGCGAGTGGAGAATGGATGGGTCATTGTCGACGATTGAGAAGGTGGACGCCGCCGCTCACCCGTTCCCCCGCGACCAGGACGACATCAGAAAGTATATGAGCGCCCCGCTCTCCAACCTCCGGTTCCCGGGACTCGACGGCTATTTCTACCCGCCGCCTTCGGCGGAATACCGTCCGGACTTCGCTCCTGCTGGAGGTCTTCCTGGATCCGATCCACAGCTGCTCAGCCGCCAGCTGATTTCGGACGGCGAGGTCAGCGCGGTGGTCTTGCTCCCGCTCACCCGCGGGCTCCTGCCGGACGTCGACATGGCGACAGAAATATGCAGGGCCACGAATAAATGGCTGGCCGAGGAATGGCTGGCCTATGACACCGAACGCTTCTTCGGCTCCATCCGCGTTAATCCCGCCGACCCCGATCGCGCGATAGAGGAGATCGAGACCTGGGCGGATCATCCGCAGATGGTTCAGGTGGCGGTGCCCTTGCAAGCGCACCAGCCATACGGCCAGCGCAGATTCCGGCCGATATGGGAGTCTGCCGCCCGTCATGGCCTTCCGGTGGCAGTGCACGCCGACAACCTCGGGGGAAACGAGTACTGGCCGACTTCCGTCGGCTATCCCCTGCACTATGTCGAATACGCAGCGCAGTACTCGATTAATTACATCGTCCACCTTATGAGCCTCATTGCGGAGGGAGTCTTTGAGGACCTGGAGGACCTCGTATTCGTGTTCGCCGACGGCGGGATCGACATGCTTTTCCCACTGATCTGGCGCTTCGACAGCGACTGGCGAGCTATCCGCTCGGTGACCCCGTGGGTGAAAAAGACGCCGGTCGACTACCTGCACGGCCACGTGCGATTCTGCTCGCACCGCTTTGAGGGCCCGCTTGACGCTGAGGAGCGCTTGCCATGGCTTCAGGCGGTCGATGCCGAGCACCTGCTGATGTATTCCGGCAATTACCCGAGCGTCTCGTTCGAGGGTCCCGGCGCGTTTGACAACGCACCCGCCGGGCTCCGGGAACGCGTTCTCTGCCGCAATGCCGCCGAACTGTACCCGAAGCTGGGGGCCCGGATCTCGTGAGCCCGGCGACCCTGAAAGAGCTCATCGAGGATCGTGACATCCTGGCGCTACCCGGGGTGTTCGACGGCCTGAGCGCCCGGCTCGTGCAGAGCCTCGGGTACCCCGCGGCGTTCATCAGTGGCGCCGGCCTGTCCGAGAGCCGCCTCGGCCTCCCCGACGTCGGCATCATGGGCCTGGCCGAGAGCCTCGAGGGCGCCGCCGCGATCGCGCGGCGAACATCGCTGCTGCTGCTCGCCGACGCCGACACCGGCTACGGAAACGCTGTCAACACCTACGACACCGTTCGGCGGTTCGAACAAGCCGGGCTAGCTGGGATAATGATCGAGGACCAGAGCTGGCCGAAGCGGTGCGGCCACATGAGCGGCAAGACCGTGATCCCGGCCGGGGAGATGGTCGAGAAGCTCAGGGCCGCCGTCGAAGCGCGCCGGAACCCCGCGTTTGTCATCAAGGCCAGAACCGACGCGGCGGCCACCGACGGCATCGACGAGGCGATCCGGAGGGGCAACCTCTACGCGGACGCCGGAGCTGACCTCGTGTTTGCCGACGCGCTCCGGTCGGAGGACGACATCAGGAGCTTCGCCCGCCGCGTCGACGCTCCCGTCTCCGTGAACATGGGCCTGGGCCTGCGCGCCCGGGCCACGACGCCGCTCATACCGGCCAGGGAACTCGAGAAGATGGGTGTCGCGGTGGTGATCTACCCCCGTCTGCTCACGACCGCCGCCGTCCGCGGCATGCAGCTAGCGATGAGCGCGATGGCCACCGCCCTCGCGTCCGACACGGTGACGGAGTCCCCTGACCTGCAGGTTTCGTTCGAAGAACTGAACGAGTTGCTCGGCCTACCGGAGTTGCTCGCCCTGGAGGCACGTCACGTAGCCGGTTGACGGCGGGGAGTCTATGCGGGCGGGGAGCCCGCGGAGGCGACCCCCTCGACGTGGGCGAGCAGGCGCGCGCAGGCCTGCTCGATGTGCTTGGTGACGCTGTTGACCGCACCCTCGACGTCCTCCTGCTCGATGCAGGCGAGGATGGCGGCGTGCTCACTGACGATCCTGCTGGAAGAAAGCAGGTGGTTGGCCTGCAGCTGCGCCATGCTGAGCCGGACCTCGCCGGCCAGCCAGCGGTACAGGCGGTTGAGGCGGGGGCTGTGGATCGCGCCGACGAGCTCGCTGTGGAAGCCCATGTCGAGGTTGACCACCTCGATGACCGAGGGGTCGGACATGTCGCGCAGCTGCTCGAGCGACTTGCGGGCCTGCTCCGGTACGAGCCCCTTCGCGGAGAGCTCCATGACGACCTCGCGCTCGAGCAGACCCCGGGTGTGGTAGAGATCGAGCAGGTCATCGCGGCCAAGGATCGGTACCCTCGCGGTCTTGTGGGAGCCGCGGCGGAGGAGTCCCTCCTGTACCAGGCGTTCCATCGAGGCCTTGGCCGTGGGCCTCGCCACCGAGTACTGTGTGGCAAGATCCATCTCGGTCACGGGAGTGCCGGCGGGGACCGCCCCGGTGAGGATCCGCTCGCGGATCTCCGCGTAGAGGGCGTCCACGAGCGACGGTACCTGCAAAGTCGTTCGTGTGCCGGAAGACCCGGTGCGATCGTCAGGAAAATGGCCTGCGTGCATACACCATATTCTATATGACGGCAAGGCCGTCATGTTCACTTCAATCGAGGTCAGATTACCCTCGAAGTGGGTTGCCCGGCTTTGCCGGCCAGGACTGATGGCTTGATGAGTCCGCTTCGACGATGGTTTCGCGCGGGCGCGTTAACGCCTTGTTTCCAACGCGGAGTTCCGCGCCTCGCTGACCACAATACTGGCCCGCATCGACCAAGCTCCCCGCCGAATTCAGGTATCGCAGTTAGCCGGCAAGAAAGACCCGCGGCGGCCGGGATTCAGTCGGCGTTCCCTGGTACGGCGAACTCGCCGGGGCCCCAGAGGAGCTCGATCCGCCGGTGCTTGATCTTCCAGCCGCCGGCGGTTCGCTCGAGCCGGTCAAGGTACGTGCCACCGTGGGCCGCGGGCGGTCCGGGCAGCTCCTGCGCCTTTGGCCACCGGAACATGACGAACGACGACGTGCCCATGCCGGTATCACCGTCGACGGTGTAGGAGTGGTTGGTGACGATGTGCTGAGCTGCGAGTACGGTGCTCGTCTGGGTGGCCAGGACGCGCTCGATCTCCTCGCGGCCGCGCATGGTCCGGGGCGGGAGCGCGGTCTCCAGCGAACCGTCATGGGTGAAGCAGTTCGCCACTGCGGCGAAGTCGCGGGCATCGACGGCGGATGCGTAGCGGGTACACAGCTCGCTGATCTGCTGGCGATCGAACACTTCCTGCGGGTCTGCCCCCAATGTCCTCGGGTCCTTTCGTGGGCGGTCGGGTGCCGTAGAACTCAGCTGGTGCCGTAGAGCCGGACGAATTGCTCAATCATGGCGTTGACCTGGGTCGGCGCCTCCAGCTGCACGAAGTGGCCGGAGCCGACGACCTGGCCGAAGCACAGCCGCGGATTCAGGTGCCGCATCAGCTTCGGGTCCTCCCCGGCGCGGGACGCCGCGACGTACAGGACGGGCAGCTCACAGCTGGCCAGGGCCGACGCGGTGTCGACCTCGTCGCCCGCGCGGAGCGCGGCCGCGGCCACCGGGCGCGGCACCCGCATCATCGACTCGACGTACTCGCGCCGCTGCTCGGATTGGTCGCAGGCCAGGAACATCGACTCCAGCCTGCGGCGCAGGTCCGCCGGCCGGTCGTGCTCGATCTCAGCGAGGCGAGTGGCTTGCCGCTGCCGGGACTCCACGATCGAGGTATCGAGCAGGACGACGGCCCGCGCCCGGTCCGGATGCGCCTGCGCGAAGGCGAGCACGAACTTCGCGCCCAGGCTGTGCCCGACCAGGACCGGCCGCTCGACTCCGGCCTGCTCGCCGACCGCGAGCATGTCCTCGACTACGTCCTCGCTCGTGTAGGCCGGGGCGTCGAGGGTGCTCCGCCCGTGTCCCCGCAGGTCCATGTTGGCTACGCGGTGCCCCTGGCCGGCCAGGTACGTCGCGATCGGGCGCATGGAGACGTGATCACAGCTCCACCCGTGCAGCAGGAGGTAACCGCCGGGACCCGCGCCGGACATCTCGTAGTAGATCCGGCTACCGGGCCGGTCCGCGAAGGCCGGGCTCGCCACGGCGATCTACGCCATCTCTTCGTTTTCCGCGATCTCGGCCGCCTCCGATATGCCGAGATAGGCTTCCCTGACCCCACGGTCGGCGAGCACGTCGGCGACGACGCCTTCGGCGATCTTACGTCCGTTGCTCATCGCCACGAGGTGCTCGCATTGCCCGGCCAGGAAGCGCACGTCGTGGTCCACGACCAGGAGGGTCCGGTCTGAGCTGCCGATGTCCCCCAAGACGTTGGCGATGGCGGCTCGCTCGATCGACGTCGTGCCTGACGTCGGCTCGTCCAACAACAGCAGCCTCGGCTCGGCGGCGATCGCCCGGGCCAGGTCGACCTGCTTCTGCATCCCGTAAGGCAGCTCGGATAGGCGTGCGTTGACGATGGCCCCGAGCCCGAACCGATCCAGCGCTTCAAAGGCCCGGCGGGCCTCGGATTTCTCACGCTTCGCGACCTTGGCGAGCCCGAAAATGCACGCGAAGACGGAGCGGCATTGCTGGAGGAAACCTCCGAGCATGACGTAGTCGATCGCCTTGAACTCCTTGAATTGCTCGGTCGACTGGAAGGTCCTGGCCACGCCGAGTCGGGCGATCTGGTCCGATCGCAGCCTATTCGTGGCCTGGCCGTCGATCTGGATGATGCCGCGGGTCGGCCGGTAGATGCCGTTGATGAGGTTGAGCAATACCGTCTTGCCCGCGCCGTTTGGCCCGATAACGCCGGTGATAGACCCGGGCTCGACCCCGAACGACACCTCGTCGACCGCGCGTATTCCTCCGAATTCACAGGAAACGCTGCTCACTTCCAGGATCCTGGCCAACTTAACCACCCAACGCCGAGGTCATCAATGTTGCTTCCGATAGCTCCGAAGTCCGGCCGGCCCGTTCGACGCGGCCGGCCTCGAGAATGTAGAGACGATCGGCTAGCTCCATCGCCGCGGAAACATTCTGCTCCACGAGCAGAATGGCGACCCCCGTCCGCTTCTGGTATTCCTTCAGGGCCGCCGTCAGCCTCGCGATGGCGGCCGGGGCCAGCCCGAGCGACAGTTCATCGACGAGCAGCACCTTCGGGTGCATGCAGAAGGCGACGGCGAGGGCCAGCATCTGGCGCTCCCCGCCGCTCAGCAGCCCGGCCTTGGACGCAGCGCGCCGTTCGAGCTGGGGGAAGATGGCGAAGACTTCGTCGACATCGGACTTCTCCGCGGTGATCACCCGGAAGTGCTCGGCCACCGAGAGGTTCGGGAAGATCTTCTCGCGCTCGGGGACGAGGATCAGGCCGAGTCGCGCGGTGGCCATCGGCGGCAGGCCCCGGATGTCGCGCCCCGCGAAGCGGACCGATCCGGTGACCCGGGAGCGTTCGGTCAGGAGAAAGCCGGAGATGCCCCGCAGGGTGCTCGTCTTGCCGGCCCCGTTGCGCCCGAGGATCGCGACCACCTCACCGGGGTGGACGGTCAGGTCCACGCCGTCGACTGCGCAGGCTCCCGACCGGTAGACGTGCAGGTCACGTACCTCGAGGAGGGCGGCTTCGCCGCCTTCTGCCTCCTGCGCCGCTCCGGCCGTAGTCACGGGTACGGGCCGGGATTCCGGCTCCTGGTTGCTGACCGGGCTGATCGCCGCGTTGTCGGCCGGTCCGGCCTGTATCACCTTGACCGCGGTGGCGCCGTCGAACAGCTTGAGCAGTCGCTGGCGGACGGCGATTCCGACCCCGGCCACCCCGCGGGGTTGGTACAGCAGGAAGGCGAGCAGCAAGATCCCGTACAACCCCGAGTTGATGTACGGGATGTTCGTCGACAGCCACTGCGAGATGGGCAGGCCTGGCGGCAGCTTGCTGGTCACCGTCGAGAAGATGTAGGGGATGACGGTGATGATCGTGGCCCCGGCGATGATGCCCCCGATCGAGCCGAGGCCGCCCACGATGACCATGGCCACGAACGTGATGGCGAAGTCCAGGCTGAACGACTCCGATTGCACCCGCATCGTGTAGAAGCCGAGCAGCCCGCCCGAGACGGCGATGAGCGCAGAGCTGGCGATGAACGCGGACAGCTTCCACCGGGTGGGGTTGATGCCGATGACCCCGGCCGAGATCTCGCTCTCCTTGATGACCAACCACGCCCGGCCCGGAGCCCGCCGGTAGATGCGACTCAGCGCGAAGGTGACCAGGAGGAGCAGGACCATGAGGGCGATGAAGAACGAGGGCGTTATGGCGTCCAGGGTCCAGGGCCCGACGGTCACCATCCCGACGGCGACGCCCGCGATCTGACCCGAGGCCGACTCGTACCATGAGCCCACGGCGACCGAGATGAACTGGAGCGCCAGCGTCGCGAGGGCGAGGTACAGCCCCCGCAGGCGCAGGGCCGGAATGCCGACCACCAGGCCGACTATCGCCCCGGCGACCCCGGCCAGCAGGAGGGCGGGGATGGACGGGACACCCTTGGCGTACGCGACCCCGCCGACGAAGGCGCCGATCGCCATGAACGCCGCACTCCCGATCGAGACCTGCCCGGCGCGGCCCTGGATCCAGTCCAGCCCGAGCGCGCTGATGGCGTAAATGACGGTCAGTCCGGCCACGTAGATCCAGAACGAAGAGCCGTTGATCAGCAGGAGCACGGCAACGAGGACCAGAAGGAGCCATCCGCTCACCGCGATGCGGCGGTCGCTCTTCAGGTAAGCGACAAAGAACGATCGGAGCTGCACGAACCGGTCCTAACACTCGCAGTATTTCGCGCGAACCGAACAGTCCACGTGGCCTCAGGAGCAAGAAGGCGAGCAGTAGCCCGTAGCAGATGGGATCGACCCAGGTACCGCTCAGGTAGTAGGCGACGAGCGTCTGGATGGCCGCCACTATGAGGCCCCCCACGAACGCGCCGCCGATCGAGTCGATGCCTCCGATGATCACCACGGGGAAGATGAGCAGGCCGAGCTGGCCGATGTTGACCGGGTCGACCGCCGTCTGGAGCGCGATGCCGACGCCCGCGAGCGCCGAACACAGGCTGGCCAGGGCCCACGCGAGGCCGGCGTACCGGGGGATGCTCACGCGCTGCAGCGCCGCGAGCAGCGTCGAGTCGGCGACCGCCCGCATCCGCACCCCGACTCTGGTCCGTTGCAGGCCAAGCCAGATCGCCGCGGTCACCAGGACCGCGCCGACGATCGTGACCAGGTCCAGCGCGCTGAGCGGTATGCCGAGCGGCCGGATGAGGTTGTTACCCGACAGGACATTCGGCAGGACCCTGGTGTCTGGCCCCCACACCATGAGCTGCACCGTCTCGAGGAGCAGGCTCAGGCCCATGGTCGCGACCACGATCGTGAACAGGCTGGCGCCGACCAGGCGGTAGAAGATCAGCGCGTTGACGAGCAGGCCGAGGACCATGGTGGCGATCATGGCGGCCACGATGGAGACGACGGCATCCAGGTGGAGCTCCACCAGGAATCCGTAGAAGAAGTACGCGCCGAGGACCATGAACTCGCCCTGGGCGAAGTTCACGACCCCGGTCGCGCGGAACAGGACGACGAAACCGACGCCGACCAGTGCGTACAGGCAGCCTAGGACCAGGATCTGCCCGGTCAGCTGACCTCCCACCTGGCCGAAGATCATCCGGACATCCCCAGGCAGAGCCGCCTCATTCGAAGCTCCCTTCCCCGCGGCGCCGAGCACCCCTCACCATCCGGTAGGCGCCGCGGCGGACACCAGTAACAAGCTCTCCCGGTGCAGCGTTACTAGACCCTCCGCCTCGTTCGGACTGGCTGTAAGCATAGCGCACTTGCATGTCAACAGTACACTGCCTGGTGGAAGCGCCCTTAAGATCATGTTTCCTATCTTGTGGCTGCTCGCATCGGAACGGAGCGGTAATGGGAGCTGGACCGCGGCCACCGGGACGGGTCCTGGCCGAGTTCGCCGCCGGGCTCGACCTGGAGGCGATCCCGGATCACGCCCGCGAGCGGGCCAAGGACCTGCTCCTCGACGCGCTGGGCAGCGCCATGGGCGGCATCGGCGATGAGGCCACGGCGACAGTGGCCGCCACCGCCGAGGCGCTGCTGGGACCGGGAAGCTCGAGCGTGATCGGCGGGGGCCGGCTGTCGCTCGCCGGGGCGACGCTCGTAAACGGGCAGCTCATCGCCTCGGTGTCACTCTGTGACGTCCACTACCGGTCCTGGTGTCACCTGACGCCGGAGGTCGTGCCGCCCGCGCTGGCGACCGCGGAGCGGAGAGGTTCGTCGGGCCGCGACCTGCTCGTGGCCGTGGCGGCTGGCTGCGAGCTGACCGCCCGCATTGGGCTGGGGCTCCATTACGAAGCGTTTCACGCTCGGGGCTGGAATACCTCCGGCGTGGCCGGCGTGTTCGGTGCGGCCACCGCCGCCGCCAAGCTGCTCGGCCTGGGTGGCGAGCAGATCACCCACGCCCTCGGCATCGCCGGCGCCCAGGCGTCGGGGAGCGACTACCACCGCGGCACACCGACCGTGCGCTTCCTGCAGCCCCGGGCCGCGCTGAGCGGGCTGATGGCCGCCGAGCTGGCCATGGGTGGCTTCTCGGCCATGGACGACGTCCTGACCCACCCGGTCGGCGGCGTGTACTTCACCCACTCCGACGGCGGCACGCCCGAGGCGGCCCTGGACGGGCTCGGGCAGCGCTGGGAACTCGAGGACGTCTGGCTCACGCCCTGGCCGCTCGCCCTGCTCGTCCGCAACGTCGTCAACGCCGTCCTCGACGTCGTCGTCGAGACCGACGTCCGGCCCGGGGACGTCACCTCGGTGGACCTGGCGCTCTCGCCGCGCGCCTACGAGCTGTACGGCACGATGGACTTCGGCACGAAGCCGCAGGCCAAGACGTCCCCGCGGTACCTCGCCTCGGTCGTGTTGCACGACCGGCGGTGCGAGGCCGAGCAATTCTCCGCCGAGCGGATGTCCGATTCCTCGGTTCTGGAGTTCGCCCGCGACCGGGTCAACGTCGCCTGCGACCCGGCGCTCGATGAGCGCGCCGTCCGGGCGACGTTCGTCATGCGCGACGGCCAGCGCCACTCGCACTACCGGCCGGTCGCTCACGGCGACGCCGCCGACCCCCTCAGCCGGGCCGAGATCGCCGAGAAGTTCCGCACGGCCGCGGCTCCGGTCCTGTCGCAGGACAGGACGACCGAGGTCGTTGAGTTCGTCGAGCGCCTGGAGTCCCAGCCGACCGTGCAGCCGCTGCTCGACGCGCTCAGGCGGACGTAAGGCAGCGGGGACGAGCACCACGCCCTCCATGAGGCGGCGCGCCGAGCGCCAGACGGTCACCCGCCTCGCGTTCCAGTTGCCCCCGGTGCCGTCCAGTTCGGCCTCGACGGGGATGATGCCCGAGGAATGCCCGATCCGGACCAGCCCGCCGGTCGTGTGCCCCGCCACCTCGTGGGGCACCGTACCCGGGATGAGGACGGCCAGCGCCAGAGCGGTGCTCCCGGTGGCCGGCATCGCGTGGTGGACCAGGCCCATCGAGACCATGCGGGTGACCAGGTCCACCTCGGAGGTCTCGATGGTGCGGCCCCCCGATACGGCATGCGCGCGCGGTGGGCAGACGATGGCCACCTTCGGGTTGGCCTGGTGGTCCCGGGACGCCTCCTCCGCGGACGGGGCCAGGCCCATGACGACCGCCGCCTCCGCCCGGACGGCCTCGAGGCGGCGGAGCGCGTCGGCGTCGGAGTTAAGCACCGACCGCAATTCGACTCCGCTGAACCCGAGGTCGCGGGCCGCGACGAACACACACGGATTTCCGGCGTCGAGCATCGTGGCCCTGACCTCCCCGATGCCCTTGACGTCGATGGCGTCGACGAGATGGCCGGTCGGGAGCAGCCGGCCCGTCATGCTGCCGCCGGGGTTCATGAAGTCCAGGCGGATCATGGCGGCCGGGTACGGGACGCCATCGAGGTAGAAGTCACCCTCCGTCACGACCCAGCCGCCCGAGGTCGGCACGTGCGCGATGATCTCCTTCGAGGTGTTCTGCTGCCAGATCCTGACCACGGTCAGGTCGCCCGTGGCGGCGACGAGGCCCTCGTCGATCGCGAAGGGTCCCACCGCCGAGGCCAGGTTGCCGCAGCTGCCGCTCCAGTCGACGGTGGGCGTCGTGACCCCGACCTGAGCGAACAGGTAGTCGACGTCGAAACCTTCATGACTGCTCGGCGACACCACGACCGCCTTGCTCGTGCTCGAGGTCGCTCCCCCGAGGCCGTCGATCTCAGCGGAGAAGGGATCGCCGCCGCCGAGGGCCCGGAGCAGGACCCGGTCGCGTTCGGCCGGGTCGGCGGGGAGCACCCCTTCGCGGAAGAAGAGTCCCTTTGACGTCCCTCCCCTGAGAAAGACCGCAGGCAGCCGCCGCACCCCGGCCCCCACCTCGCTCACCCCGGCCCCCACCTCGCTCACCCCGGCCCCCACCTCGCTCACCCCGGTCCCCACCTCACTCACCCCGGTAGGAAGGCCTTCGCCGCTCGCGGAAGGCGGCTGCGCCCTCCAGCCGGTCGGCGGTGTTGTGGAGCAGGACGGCCAGGTCAGCCTCGAGGCGCAGGCCATCCGCGATGGACATCTCGATGCCCCGGCGAATCGCCTCCTTGGCGTACGCGATGGCCAGGGGACCTCCCTCGGCGATGCGCTGGGCGAGCTCGACGGCCCTGGTGATCAGCTCGTCTTTGGGCACGATCTCGCTGATGAGACCGATCCGGTGGGCCTCCTGGGCGTCGATCCTGTCCCGGGTGAGGATAAGCCTCATTGCGTGACCGAGCCCGACGACGCGCGGCAGGCGCTGGGTGCCGCCGGCGGCCGGGATGATGGCCAGACCGACCTCGGGCAGGCCGAAGATCGCGTCGGGCGAGGCGACGCGGATGTCGCACGCGAGCGCCAGCTCGAGCCCGCCGCCCAGACAGAACCCCTGGATCGCCGCGATGGTCGGCTTCCGGCACGCCGCGATCACATCGTTCCAGCCCGGTGGCTCGCGCAGCAGGCGGGCGGCGTTGAGCGACTCGGCCGCCTTGAACTCCTTCACGTCCGCCCCGGCGCAGAAGGCCCTATCGCCCGCGCCGCGGATCACGATGGCCCGGTTCGCCTCATCCGCCTCGGCGGCCTTGACCGTCTCGGCGATGATCCGTCGCATCGAGAAGTTGATGGCGTTCATGGACTCCGGGCGATTCAGCGTGATCAGGCCCACGACGCCCTCGCGGTCGAGCAGGACGGTCTGGTCCTCGCTCATCGTGACGCCAGCAGGTTGCGAGCGATCTGGATCCGCTGCATTTCTGACGCCCCCTCGCCGATGCGGTAGCCCCGCAGGTCGCGGTACATCCGCTCCACCGGCAGGTCGGCCATGTACCCGGATGCCCCGAAGATCTGCATCGTCCGGTCCGCGACGCGCCCGGCCATCTCCGTGGCGTACAGCTTCGCCCGTGAAGCCGCGATCCGCAGTTCGCGGCCCTTGTTGTCCCCGTTCTCGGCCTTCCAGGCGCCGGCGAAGACGAGCATGCGCGCCGCCTCCACCTCCACGTCCATGTCCGCGAGCATGAACTGGATGGCCTGGTGGTCGGCCAGCAGGCTGCCGAAGGTGCTCCGCTTGAGCGCGTAGTCACGCGCCAGGCCCAGCAGCAGCGCGGCCGACCCCACGCACCGGGCGGCGATGGCCAGGCGCATCGTGTTGACCGACGACATGATCGTCTCGAAACCGCCGCCCACCCGCCCGAGTACGCGCTCGGGGCCCACGCGCACGTCATCCAGCGCGAAGGCGTTCATCGGCAGGCCGCGCCACCCCATCTTGTTGAAGCGGGTGATCATCTGCAGCCCGGGCGCGTGGCGGTCGATGACGAAGGTCGTGAACTTGCCGCGGAGCGGGGCGGACGGGTCGGTCACCGCCAGCAGGATGATGTAGTCGGCGACCTCGGCGCCGCAGATGAATTGCTTGTACCCCGTGATCTTCCAGCCGTCGCCGTCGGGCACGGCCTTGGTCCGCAGCCCGCCGAGGTCAGAGCCGGCATCCGGCTCGGTGAGCGCGTTGGCGGTCACCTTGTCGGCTCGCAGCACCGGCTGCACGAGCCACTCGACCTGGTCCGCGTCGCAGAACGAGAGGGCCATCGGAAGGCGGCCGAGCGCCTCGGCCAAGGCGACCGACGTGCGCCCCATCTCCTCGCTGATCAGGACGTCGCCGAGGATGGAGATCCCGCCGCCGCCGATCTCGGCCGGCAAGTTGTACCCGTAGATACCGACCTCCACCGCCCGCCGCCGGAGTTTGCGCATCGTGTCGGGCTCGATGTGGTCGAGCGCGTCGACGCTCTGCTCCAGCGGCGCGAGCTCGCGGCTCACGAATTCACGCACGAGGTCCTTCAACTGCCCGAGTTCGGGCGGGATCGACAGGTCCATGGATGGCTCTTTCGGGTGTAGGTGAGGGTTCACGTGCGCGCCAGCGAAAATGCCTCCGCCAGCAGCATCCATTGCGGGAACGGGAGGCTCCGCTCGTCGGCCGGGATGACCTGCACCGCCACGTGGTCGGCGCCCGCAGCGAGGTGTTCCCGTATCCGCTTCGTGATGGCCGGCTCATCGCCCCACGCCACGAGGCCGTCGATCAGCCGGTCGCTGCCGCCATCGGCGAAGTCGTCCTGACAGAACCCGAGCCGCAGGAGGTTGCGCACGTAGGAAGGATGGCGCAGCGTGTTGGCGATCCGTGAACGCGCCGTCGCCCGGGCGCTCGCGGGGTCGGCATCAAACACGACAGATTGCTCGGGCGCGAGGAAGGCGCCGGGCCCGAGGATGGTCCTCGCGCGGTGGGTGTGCTCCGGGGTCGTGTGGTAGGGGTGCGCTCCCGAGGTGAGTTCGCGCGCGAGCTCGAGCATCTTCGGCCCGAGTGCGCCGAGGATTATCGGGCACCCGCCGGACTGCGGCTCTGGCGAGAGGTACTCGGCTTCCGACATGGCCTGGAGATAGTGGCGCATCGTCGCGACGCCAGGACCGTAAGCGTGGCCGCGCTGACCTTCGACGATGCTCCGGTGGCTCACGCCCAGGCCCAGGACAAACCGATCCGGGAAGGCCTCGGCCAGGGTCTTGCCGGAGAACGCCATCGTCAGCGGGTCGCGTCCGTAGATGCTCGCGATGCCCGTCGCGACGGCGAGCCGCCCCGTGGCCGAAAGGAGCAGGGCGGCGTTCACCAGGACGTCCCGGCGGCGTGAGTCGGATACCCACAGCAGCCGGAAACCGAGCTGCTCGAGCCGGGCCGCAGCCTCGCGGGCCGCCCCGGCCGGCTGGAGCTCGAGCTGATAGGTCCAGACGCCGACCTCGCCGAAGTCGGGCCTCGCGGGCCGGATCATGATCTGCTCATCGCGGCGACCGGCAGTGCTCAGAGGCCTAGCAGGTCGTGCACGACGTACGAGTTGCCCTCGCCGAGCACGGGCGGGCCGAGCCGGACGGTCGTCGGGGTACCGCTCATCTTGTACGGCCTGCCCATGACCCGGATCGCCTCGCGTCCGCCGCGCAGTTCACCATCGATCGTGATCACCATCTCGTGTTCCGCCGCGTAGTCCGACTCGATGACCTCGGCGAAGCTCAGCACGGCGGAATGGGGGACGTCCGCGGCCGCCAGGCGCCGGCAGGCTTCCTCGCGCGACAACGCGCCGATCTTGGTCGCGAGCATGTCGTTCACCTCGGCCCGGTGCACGACCCGGTCCTGGTTGGTCTTGAAGCGCGGGTCGTCGACCGCGTCCTCCAGGTCCAGGCTCCGGCACAAGCGGGGCCACATCTCGTTGTTGCTCACCAGGAACACGTACAGGCCGTCGGACGTCTGGTAGATGTTGTGCGGCACCCGGTGCGGGGACTGCGCGCCCAGGCGCGAGCCGCCCTGGCCGATGGCCAGGTACTCGGCGGCGACGCCGGACTGGATGGCCAGGAGGCAGTCCACCATCGGGACGTCGATCTGGGTGCCCTGGCCGGTCCGCTCGGCCAGGCGCAGCGCGCTCACGGCCGCGAAGGCCGAGAACAGCGCGGCCTCGACGTCGCCGATCGCCGTGCCGCACAGCGCCGGCGGGCCGTCGGGCTGACCGGTCATGTCCATCATCCCGCTCGCGGCCTGCGCCACCCCGTCGTAGGCGCGCCGGGTGTCGCCGAGGCCGAAACCGGAAATGTTGACGTAGACCATCTTGGGGTTCGCCGCCTGGATCGACTCCCAGTCGAACCCCAGCCGGTCGACCGCGCCGGGACCCAGGTTCTGCACGAAGATGTCGCTCTTGCGGATCAGCGCCCAGAAGATCTCCTTACCCTCGGGCGATTTGAGGTCGATGGCCAGGCTCCGCTTGTTGCGGTTGTACATGCCGAAGTAATCCTGCGTGTCCGGGGCGCGACCCGGGAACGCGAACAGGCTCCGGAGCTCGTCGCCCTTATCGGGCGTCTCCACCTTGATGACCTCGGCGCCCATGTCGGCGAGCATCATCGTGCAGAAGGGACCGGCGAGATTCCTCGTCAGGTCGATGACCCGGACCCCCGCCAGGGGGAGGCGGCTTCCGTCGCTGCTGACCAACGGGACTCCCCCTTACTGCCTGGCCGGCGCGAGCCCGCTGGCGCTGCCGACCAGGACCTTGTCCCCGTTCTGGTTCTCGAGCCAGACGTCGAGGACGAGCCTGGTGCTGCCCGCCTCGGCCGCCTTGTCCCTCACGACGCCTCGTGCGGTCAGCTCGTCGTTGAGCTGGACCTGGCGGATGAGGTTGAACGAGAGCGTCCCGCCGATGTAGTTCTCACCGAAGAACTTGATGAACAGCTCGCCGAGTACGCCCGCGACCAGCGCCCCGTTGATGTTCGGCGCAGGCAGGCCGGTCGCGTGAGCGGCGTCGTAGTCGCAGTGGCGGCTGCGCCGCCCCGGCCACCCCTCGTAGATCCGCGCCTTGTCGAGGGTGATCTTCTTCGTGACCGGCTCGAGCTCGAACCCGATCGGGAGGCTCTCGTCGGCCGCGACCGCCATCGGCGCGAAGGCGGTCGGATCGCTCTGGAACTCGGCCGGCATGGCGCTCACTCCGCCGCTCCTTCCGCGGCCTCGACCACCGGCTTGACCGGCGTGGCCACCGTCTTGGCCATCCGCACCACCTCAACTCCCTCGGGGTCGGTAATCGAGACGCCCATCTTGAAGTAGCTCCGTCCCCGCTTCTGGTACTTATCGACGAGCGTCCCGACCAACTGGTAGGTCACGCCGATCTTCACCGGGTGGAGGAACTCGAATTCCTGCTTGGCAAACAGCGAACCGCCCTCGGGGTAGACGTAGTAGTCGTAGAACATGCTCCCGTCGAACTGCAGCGGGGTGGTGGGCGGTGCGATGCGGTGCCCGAGCGGGGACTCCTGGAAATACCACGGGTTGTAGTCATCGAGCGCCCAGGTGAGACGGTTGACCAGGTCATCGTCCACCACGAACTCGATGGACCCGATCACGTCGCCGATCTCGGCTTCGGCCAGGGGTTTGGTTCCCTTGAAGAGTTCGTGTTCGGCCTTCCTCGTCTCTGCCATGCTCAGCCTTTATCCTCTCCGTCCGGGGCCTTGGTGTGCGCGCTGGCGAACATCCGCTTGCGGATCTCCGGGGTGATCGGGTTACGCAGTTCCTCTCCGATGTGCCCGACGAGCCCTGCCGTGCGGCTGATGAGGGCGAAGCCCCGGTGCAGCTGCCAGGGGACCTCGAGTTCGAGCAAGATCGCGGCGATGGCCCCGGTGGCGTTGAGCGGCAGGCGCCGGCCCACGCGCTCCTCGGCCATGCGCTGCAGTTCCTCCACCGCCTCGACGTGCCGGCCCCGGTACCCGCACTCCCCGGCGATCTCCAGGAGCCGCGTGGCGCGCGGGTCGCCCTCGGTGTGGACCGCGTGGCCGAGGCCAGGCAGGTGCTTGCCCTGCTCCCGGTACTCCCGCAGGATCTCGTCGATGACCGCCGTCCGGTCGGCCCCCGCCGCGACCGCCACGTCGATGCGCGTGAGGAGCTGCCCGCATTCCTCCATCGAGCCGAGGACCTTGCTCCCCGCGCCGAGCAGGCCCGCGGCCACCGCCCCCTGGATCGCCTCGGGGGCCGCCCAGTACGTCATGCGGGCGCTGATGGCGGTCGCGGTCAGCCCGTGCTCCATCAGGGCAATGAGAACGGCGTCGAGCAGCGTCCTCTCCCGGGGCTCAGGCAGTCGCCCGGCGATGAGCAGGCACACGACGTCGGTAAAGGTCAGCTGACCCATGATGTCGGCGGTGAGGTCCATGCCGCGGACCCAGATGTGGTGTCGGTCGTAGGAGGAGATATCAGTCTTGAACTCGGACATCGCGGGCTAGTACTGCCGCTTGGCCAGCGGGCCGCGCTTGTCGGCGAAGTCACGGGCGGCGGCGCGGGACGCCTCGGTCTTCATCGTTACCGCGCTGACCCGGGATTCGATCGCCCGGTAGGCCTGCTCGAAGTTCGAGAAGAGCGCCTCCACCTCGTTCGCGGACCATTTGGCCATGCGGAGGGTAAGCGGGTCCTTGGCGGCGAGAATCCCGGCCAGCCGCCTGGCCTCGGGGAGAAGTTCCTCCGGCGGGAGGACGGCGCGGACGATGCCCATCCGGTAGAAGTCCTCGGCGGTGTGGCGCTCGCCGAGGAAGGCCAGCGAGCGCGCCTGGAACTGGTTCAGCCCGCGCAGCAGCGCGGCGATGCTCGGATTGCCGCCCGCGTCGATCTCCGGCATCACGAAAAAGGCGTTCTCCGAGGCCACCAGGATGTCGCACGAGATGGCGGCGACCAGACCTGCTCCGACGGCCGCGCCGTTGACCGCGCCCACGACCGGTACGGCGCAGTGGTAAATCGAACCGAGGGCCGCCTTGACCCACTTCGCCCGTTCGTCGGGATCTTCGGTCCCCGCCACCTTGAGGTCGCGCCCGGCACAGAACGCCCGCCCGGCGCCGGTCAGGATCGCGGCGTGGATCTCGTCGGTACGCTCATCGATCTCACCGAACGCCGACGCGATGTCCCGGTACAGCCCGATGCTCAGGGCGTTGACCGGTGGGCGATCGAGCGTCACGTGAGCGATCGAGTCTTCGACGTCCAGTCGAACGAATTCTCGGTCCGACAAGCCGGCCACCTTTCCACTCGGTCGTCCAGGCGTCACAAGGCCACTCACGGCTCGTTCCATCCGAACAGTGGAGCGAGATCGGGCTTGGACGACGGCAGCGTCATGTTTCGCGGTGCCAAATCAGGATAACACAGGTGCGCGCACTTGTCAGGTCAAGCAGCTTGATAGACAATCTGCCGTCATTGGGTCAGTGCCCAGACCAGACCGGGTCCCGCTTCTCGGCGAACGCGACGAAGCCCTCGTGGTGATCGGCCGTTTCCGTCAGGGCGGCGTCGATCCTGGCGTTGTAGTCCTCCAGGCCCGCGGGCTCGAACAGCGACTTGTACACGCAAGCCTTGATGGCCCGCTGCGCCAGGGGTGCCCCCTTCATGATCTTCCGCGCCACCGCCTGCGCTTCCTCGATCAGCTGATCGCCGGGGACGACCCTGCTGACCAGGCGGATGCGGTCCGCTTCCGCCGCGTCGATCATTTCGCCGGAGAGCGCCATCTCCATGGTTCTGGACAGGCCGATGAGGTGGATCAGCGTGGTCAGCCCGTGGCTCGGCCCCATCACGCCGCGGCGGGTGAACAGGTAGCCGAAACGGGCCTGGTCGGACGCGAGGCGGACGTCGCACGACAGCGCGATCGACAGGCCCGCCCCGACCGCCGGCCCGTTGACGGCTGCGATCGTCGGCTTGGGGTAGCCGTAGAAATACCGGGGATTGATCTGCCCCGTCCAGGCGTCCGGGTCCATCAGGCCGACCGCCGCGGCTTGGCGGTCGGCCTTCAGCTTCTCCAGCCCTCCCTCGAGCCGGTCCTTCCCGTCGTCTCCGGCGTGGAACCCGCGTCCCGCACCCGTGACCACGAGCACCCGCACCTCGTCGTCGGCGAGAGCCTCCCGAGCCGCCGCCTGGACCTCGACGCGCATCTGGTAGTTGTGTGCGTTCATGACGTGCGGCCGGTTGAAGGTGAGGATCCCGATGCCCTCATCTTTTTCGAGCCGAACGGTCTCATAGGTCGCCATCGAGTCTGCTCCCATCACCTGACTGCGTGCATTGTGCTACGGAGCAGCGACCCGGTCGGCGCGGGTTCAGCCTCGCCGCTAGCTCGACAGGCTGGTTCCCGCCTGCAGGTTCCCGGAGACCTTCACCGGTGCCGTGGCTCCTGCGAACCACTGGAAGGCGGCCATGTTGTGTACGGCTTCATGGCTGGTAGCGCTGTACTGGATGCCTCCCGAGATCAGGCCGCCGGTCGAGATGTTGACCTGGTTGAGGGCCGCGTCGAGCTGCGCTCCGGTGCAGGGCCACCCGCATGCCTTCAGCGCCGCCGTGATGACCTCGGCCTGCAGGAAGCCCCTCGAGACGTAGATGGCGTTCGGGTCTACCTTCGCGGCCGCCGCGTCGCTCACGAACTGGGGGGTCGCGGCGGACGTGGCGTAGGCGATGGCGGAGACGTAGTAGAGCTGGTGGCTGGCGATGGACTGCAGGGTGTTCCACCCGGGCGCGTCGTACTCCACGACCGGGAAGGTCGCCCCGGCCTGCTGGATCTGCTTCATCGCCGCGAGCAGGAACGGGTCAGTGCCCAGGGCACTGATGAGGATGTCCGGCTTGGCCGCGATGATCTTCGCGAGCGCAGGCGCGGCGTTGATGGCGTCCTGAGGGGAGATCTCGCTGGCCACAACGTCCCAGCCGAGGGACTTCGCCATCGCGTTGACGTCGTTCGACCACTCCTGCAGGGCCGTCGAGTCGGAAGTCGTGATGATCCCCACCTTGACCGTGCCGCTGTGGCTGGCCATGAGGTTCTTCGCCTCGGCCACCTGCGCCGCCGCGTAGTCTGCCGTCTGGCACGTGATCGCGTAAACGTAGGGCAGCACCGGCGAAACGAGGGACGCGTCGACCGTCGCCACGAGCAGCGGGACCTTGTACTGCGCCGCGTACGGCGCAACCGCGTCGGCCACCACGCTGTCGTGGAACCCGAGGACGGCGATGTCCTTGTCCTGGGTGACCAGCTGGATCATGTTGGCGACGCCCCGGTTGGGGTCGAGCGCGTCGTCAAGGGTGGTGAAGTTGATCTTGTGACCGTTGATCCCGCCGCTGGCGTTGACCTGGTCGAAGTAGGCCTCAGCCCCGTTCTTGACGCCCTGCCCGACCGCCCCGAACTGGCCGGTCAATCCGCTGGTAAACCCGATGTTGTACGTCCCGCTCGAGGACGAGCCCGACGACGACGTGGACGCGCCTGACGACGACGACGATGATGATGAGCAGGCCGCCACGGCGAGCATCGCCGCTGCCGACAGCGTCACCGTCCCCCAGAGCCCGAGCCTGCGGCCAGTCGGACGGGTCAGGGCGGTTGCCGAACTGCTCTGTCTGCTAGTGCTTCTCACTAGACTTCACCATCCTCGTCACTCGACTTCGCCAGCCTCGGGCTCGAGGCGTCTGGCGCGGGTTTCCGTCTGAGCGCCAACGTCTGCCCTCTGGTCGCCCTCTGTCACCGCGCCAAGGAGGCATGAGCCACATCCGCGAGGTGACACATAAGTATGCCTAGCACACTTGCATGTCAATCTGGCACGCTTGTATGTCAATAACCCCTGAAAGTTATGTAACTGTGCTGGACGCGCGACGTGTCTGGCAAGAACCCGAGCCCCGCGCCTGCCGCTGGCCGGCGCCGCCGACCACATAAGCCGAGTCGTCACTGATCGTGATCAGCGAGAGCATAATTGCGACGTGATCACGCGGGTCCCGACTCCGGCCCTCCGCTCATGACGGACGGGATCCGCTGGATGTCCCTCGGCCCCGGCTCCGGCTACGGGAACGCCGGCGAGGCCTACCGGACAGGCCTGCGAGCCGCACGTCCTGGAGAACTTCGGCAGCACCAGGATCACCCGCCGTCTCCTGCAGGCCCTGGGCCGCTCAGCGGGGTAGCGCCGAGCGGCGCCAGGCGCCTGGGCCCGGGCGGAGCGGGCGGCGCAACTGGCTGGAACGGTCGGCCCAGGCCGAACGCGCGGGAACCGGGGGCCCCTCGTCGCCGCCGGGGCGCAACAGCAGGACGGCGACCAGGGCGGCGATCTCCTCCGGGGTCGCGTCGCCGCGCACCACGCGGAGGGCCGGCTCGCGGGCGGGGTCACCGTTCACGGGAGAATCACCAAAGCTCGTTCGGGATAAAAGAGACGATCGCTAGCCGCGGGACTTGCCGACGCCGATGCCGAACTCACGGTGGACGCGCTCCCAGAACGCGTCCCGCAGCCATTCCCTCGCCTCCTGGTAGGGGCGCAGGGACAGGCCGAGTTCCTTCTCCGCGTCGACCAGGAGTTCCTTGTCGATCACGGGCGGGAGGATCGGGCCGGGGAGCAGGTCGCGGATGTTGTCGCGGCCGCGGGTCAG
>Ga0209415_10004671_pt1 | contig 24999 bp, 16 predicted proteins | sample PeaSoiSIISIP2007_FD_187696 | JGI IMG/M metagenome (GOLD analysis project Ga0209415, IMG submission 187696) | Peat soil microbial communities from Weissenstadt, Germany - SII-SIP-2007 (SPAdes) (version 2) | ecosystem: Environmental > Terrestrial > Soil > Wetlands > Peat | place: Germany... | reverse complement strand
TGAGGCGCATGACAACTGGATGGACCTGCCTCCCTGCAAACACGAACAGATGATGCTTGAAGGCTGCGAGCTCGGCAACATGTCGTTTATCTCGGACCTCCGCAGTCTTCTCTCAGGCGTTTTGAAGAAGCGCGGCCAGGCATGCCCGGTGTTATTGGGGAAGGTGCTTTATAGCGGAACCCACACCGGAGATCATCTCACCGTCAGGGACGTCCGGAGGCTTTCGAATGAACTTGACTTGCTGAAAGGGGCGCAACTCTCGGCGGCTGCTCTTCCAGGTGACGACGCACGGCAAATCGCGCTGGCAATGAGGGAACTCAGGCGATTGGTAAAGACCGCTCTGGCGGTTAATAAACCCATCGCGTTCTGAAGGTCCCTGCTTTCACTTGGGCAGCAGGTCCATGCAAAACCGCCGAAGCTTCGCCCCGTTTGCGCCCCTCTGGCGCGCCGCGAGAAGAGGCGCCAGAATGGGAATGATCACTGGCCGAAGGCGGACCAGCACTTGCCGGCTTCCGCTCACCAGGTTACGCAACTCTATCTGCTGCTCGGTCGCGCCATCCGTCATCGGAGAGCGCGTCCAGGAGGGCACAGACCCCGACGAGCTGGTTCCTGTGTTTCCGCGCAATTTCGATGGCTGCATCGGGGGCCACCTGAGTCTGGGCGTGCGAGCTGCCGATCGTCCAAGCCCGTGTCTCTTTTTTTCTGAACATCACGAACTTCAGGGCGCTGCCACCGGCGATACTACCAAACCGCCTGGTGGCGAACTCTTCATCATTCTTGAATTCCAGCCAGTAGGGCAATCCGTTCTTGTCCGTGACGTCGTGCAGAGTGTTGAGCAACTTTTCACCATCGAGAGATTGCAACTGACGCGGGCCGAATCGCTCTGCAGAATTCCCGTAGAATTCTCTGAGCTTCTCTTCCGAAAGGAGATCACCTTTTTCTCTCAGTTGGTTCGCGCGCTGGCGCAACCGCCCTGTCACGATCTCGTACTCAGCCATATCGCCCCGGCTGTAATCCTACCGTCCTCCTGTATATGTGATCCACATCGGCGACACCCACACAATCTCCCCGTCCTCCTGCTCTCCCCGCACGTAGTAGTAACTCCGCTTCCCCGCCGCCACCGTATTGTCAGTCCACGAAAACGACACGTTCGCCGTCTTCGGCTCCGCCGTATACACGTACCGATTGTCCTTCACCACGTACACCTTGGCGAACGCCGCCGTGCCCGTCAGCCTCACCTGGAACACCGGCCGCGACGCCGTCGTGAACACGTCTCCCATCATGTGGCCGCCGCTGCGGAACTCCGCCAGAATGTTGTCCGTCGCCCCGTAAACATGGCGCTTCCGCAGCCCGTCGATCACTCCATCCCGCGTCAACTCCTTCACCAGGATGCTGGTGTAGCTGATGTGCGTCGACACGTGGTCCGAGCTCGCCTCGAACCCCAGCACATATCCCTTCTCCAGCGCCAGGTTGACCAGCCCCTTCGGACGCCACCCCCCGATCGCATCGCCTCCCGAAATCCCCCGCGGCCCGTCCGGCATTTCGTAATTCTGCCGGTCGCCCTGGTAGATCTCGACCACCGGCTCCACCTGTGGATCGTTGTCCCTCCAGTCCGTGCCCATGTTGGTGGCGCTGGTGTGCGATGCCACAATCCCGCCGAAGAATTTCAGATACGCGTATAGCATCTGCGTATCCGGCGCATTGCCCGGCGCGTCCTCGTTCACCTTCGGCAGCCGCGGCAGCGGCCTGATGCCCCGCTCGGTGAAGATCACGTTGCGATGCCCCTCCGGATACGCCACGCTCCGCTCGTAATTGAACATCGGCGAAAAGTATCCCGGCATGTAATAAATATCGGTGAGCTTCTGCGTCAGCCACCACGTGTACTCGCGCCCTCCGCCGTTGTCGTGATCGCAGCACCCCACCCAGTCCAGGCCGCCCGCGTCGATGATGTACCGCCACTGGTCGTAGATCGACCCGTCCTGCCCGCCGTCCATCGAGATCTCGCTGTGCCGGTGAAATTCGCCGCGCACAATCCGCAGCGGCGCCGCGTCCGCCGTCCGGTACCCGCGCAGTATCTGGATCGCCTGCGCCTCACCCGGCTTCGCCGCGCCCGCCGCGCTGCCGCTCGCCGCCGAGGGCTTCACCGCCACCGCCTGCGTGGCCGCGCCAAGCTGTATTTCGTTCGCGTACAGATCGTTGTTGAACGGGTCCACCGGCGGCGCCGGCTCGCTGTTCGTCGTAGGGCCCCCTCGCTCGCTCAAGTGGAACTGCCGCCGGTTGTCCGCCGACCCGATCGCCAGTAACCGCCCCGGTCCCGTCGAGACCAGCGCCGGCCGGTTGTCCAACAGATTGTCCGTGTGGGTCAGGAAGATCGGCCGCGTCCACTGCGTTCCCGCCAGCGAAACCACGTACTCCGTCCACACCGTCCCGATCGTGTTCCACCAGATCGGCTGCGGACTGCGAAACGCCAGCCACATCCTTCCCGACGCGTCCACCGTGAGGCGCGGCGACGTGTTCCGCGGATTCGGCATATTCCCCGCCGCCTGGTTCGCGCCCCGGTCCTTCGCACGATTCGGCTCCGGGTCGAGCGCCTCGCCGCGGCTCTGCAGCCCCATGATCTCCGCCTTATTCCGCGGAACCCCCGGCAGCACCGCGCCCACATCGCTCGCCGGCTCGATCGCCCGCCCGTCGGCTTCATATCCCCGAATGCGGATCGCCCGCCCCTGGTAGACCGCCACTCCGTCCGTCCGATACGCCCCGAAATCCTTGCCCCATCCGCTGCCGCCTTCTTCGTACGCCACCCACAGCCGCCCCGTTCCGTCGTATGCGACCGAAGGATACGCCTCGTAGCGCGCGCTGGCAGCCACCGCTACCTCCGCGCCCCACGTTCCCGCCGCCGCCGTCCGCAGGTAGACATCGTAGTTGCCGTTGCGGTACGAATCCCACGCCACTGTCACGCGCCCGCTCCGGTCCGCCGCGATCGCCGGATTCCACTCGTTCCCCGAAGATTGCGAAACCTGCGCCGCCGCCGTAAAACCAGCACCCTTCTGCGACGCCGCAAAAATCGCCGCGCGCCCGTTGCGCCACCCCTGCCACGCCACCCACACATTCCCAGTGGAGTCCGTCGCCGCCACCGCGCCCACGTCCGACCCCGGCGCGTTCGAAATCCGCACTGCCCCTCCCGCCTTGCCGCCTTGCACCGCGCAACCGAAAATCTCGAAGTTCCCCGACATATTCTGCGACCAGAACACCCACGGCTTGCCGCCGCCGTCGATGGCGATCGCGGTGCGATACAAATCCCCTCCGCCAGGCGTCACCGCGATCGCCGACCCCCACACGCCCTGCTGGTAGCGTCGCGCGAAAATCTGGTCGCCGCCCGTCGGAGCCTTCAATCGCGCGAAGTCCTTCGACGGCTCGCGCAGCGGCGCGCGCAGCCGGTCGTGATCCGGGTGGTGCCGGAACACCGAGTACGCCAGCCACACGCCGCCATCCTTGTCCGCCGCCGCCGATGGAAAATCCTCCTCGTCGGGCGTCTCCGTAATCCTCTTCGGAGCAGGCACGCGATCCACAAACACCCGTCCCTCCATCCGGGTCACGCCCGTCCCGTACGGGATCTCGCTCAGCCGCACCTCGAAATTCCCCTGCGACGTGCTCATCCGTACCGTGGCATCTTCCGACCGCGCCGACAGGTGGACGATCACACCGTTTGCCACCACCATGCGATTCGCCGCCGCGCCAAACAGCCGGATCTGGTGCGTCGCCATCTTCCAACCCGAGCCCGCGATCGCGTCGGCGCCTTCGAACCGCCATGGCTCGAGCGACACCACCGCGGCGCCATCCGCCTGCACCGAGCCGTCCCAATTGGTGGAGACTGTGTCCGAAGTGCCTACAAGCACCCGGATACTAATCGGGTTTTGCGCATGCGCCGCCAGCACAAGCGCGGGGAACCAGGTGAGTCGAGATAACTTCACGCCGTCACCTCCTGCGTGGCATCATCTCACGAAAATGGACTTTTGAGGAACTCGCGCAAAACGGCCGCGGCGCGATCGGTTCCTGTGCTGCATGGTGCCGCGCCGCGGCCTTTGCGCTTCAAACCACCAGGGTGCACCTGATCAACTCCAGCGGCCCCAGCCCCGGAAACCGGTCCGGCGAGCGCTCGATAGCGCCCCGAATGGTCTCGAAATCCTCCGCGTTGTTGTGAATCAGCCGCATCCGCGTCACCAGGGCCGTCGCGGCTATCAGAATATCGAACCGCCACCGCGCCAGCCGGTCCTGCCGAGATTCCACAAGCCGATGGGCGCGCCGCGGAGGCGTCGGAGGGTGCGGCAGCATCGCCATCAATTCCCCCGCTACTACCGCCGTGCCGGCGTCCAAGACTTGCACCCGCCCCAGTTGCTGCAGATAAGCTACCCGCGCTGCCTCAATTGCCGCGCGCCGGTCTTCGGTCGCTCCTTGCCACAAAAGCGCATACCCGCGAACTCTCTCGACGATCGTCATCACCGAGATGTTTACCTGGTGGCGCCGCAAGTATTGCGCCAGCCAATCGTGTACCGCCGGGTCGCGTGACCGCATGAGCCAGCCCTCCGCGCTCGCGTCGAACAGCAACGGCCCCCAGGCAGGATCGATCACCGTCGTCGCTCGGGCGGACCCAGGACGATTCCGTCCAGTAGCATCGCTTCCCGGTCGGAGAAGCCGCCCAACGCCTGTCGATACGCGTTCAACACCTCTTCGCTTCGCTCCGCGGCGGCCTGTACCCGCAGACCCTCGGCCAGCGCTTCCGCAACCACGGTGCTCAGATTCACCTTGCGGGACCGCGCGATGCGCTCCGCATGCTGCAGGTCGTGAGCGGGAAGCGTCAAGGTCGTACGGCGCTTGGTATCCTTGGATCGATGCTGGCTACGCTTCATTGATACAGTATAGCATCAGCCTGATCATCAATCCGCATCACGGCTCTACAACCCGCTGAACAAAGGAGCCGATTCCTCGATCGTGACATAGCGCCCGCGAGTCTTCCGTATACGCCCTTCCTCGCACGCTCGCTTCAACCATGCCTTCACCTGCGCAGGCGCCAGCCCCAGAGATTCTGCGACGCTCTTCTCGGCCTTAGGCTCGGCCAGTGCGGCCAGCAAGGCCGGAAGCGCGCTGGTGTATTCGTCAACGGCATTCGCTTCCGCTGGCCTGCCTGGGGGCTCGGTCGTCTCCTGCCGCACCGGTTGCATGAGCGGCCGCAAGTCGTCCCACGGCTCGCCGGGAAACGCCTTCGCTCCACGCGCCAGCAGCTTGCGGTTTCCTTCAGCGGTCCCGGCGGCCCTCACGTAGACCGTAATGCGGCCATAATCCAGCGCCTCGATAGCGCCCGCCCAGGTTCCGCCGCTCTCCGCTGCCGACGTCACAACCAATGCGGCGCCGCTCAATCCGTAGATCAGCTTGTTGCGGTCCATGGCGGTATAAGCGAACCAACGCGCTTCGGGATCGTAGGGTGAAACCAGAACCAGCCGGCCGGAAATCAGTCCTTCGCGGTAACGCGCCGACACCGAATACCGCGCCAGGCTGTCCGCCAGGACTCCTACAGCCGCGCCGCCCGCCTCGAAACACGCCGCCATTGCTTCCAGGTCGATTCCCCGCGCCCCGCCGGAGATCACAGCGATACCCTGGGCGGCACATGTGGATCCCACCCGCCGGGCATATTCGGTCTCTTCGCCGGTGGCCTCGCGAGAGCCCACCACCGCCAGCCCTCCGCGTCCCAGCAATTCGCGATTGCCTGCGCCGAACAGTAGCGCTGGAGCCGAGTATCCCAGGTAGCTCTTCGACCGCGACGGATAGCCGGCGTCCGCGCGGCTGATCACCCACAGGCCCCGGCTCGCCCACCGCTCCGCCATGAATCCCAGGGCCGCGCCCCGATCCAGCAAGCATTCCACCACGGCTCGATCGGGACCTCCGGGCGGCAATTCTTTCAACTGCTCGCGGCCCTCGTTCGTTAGCAGATCGGCAGGCCGCATCCGCCGCTCCCGCATCCATCGCGCCAGTGCGCCATACTGCTTCAGGCCGAGGGGCTTGTTTCCATGGTCCCCGGTTTGGCCCAGCCGGCTGCAGAGTAACAAGGTGGCTTTCGTGTCGCCGCTGATTTCCTCCATCATGTGCGCCCGCTACTCTCCATCATCAGCCGAGGCATCGGCTAAGGCAAATGGCCGGACAGGCCCGGACCCGCACCGTCCCAGCTTGAAAGCCAAAATCGTCAACGTCCATCGCGAATCCACCATGTCGTCGATCAGCAGCACCGGCGTGCTCCGCACAAGTCCTGGTTCCACCACGAATGCGTCCTCCAGATTCTCCACTTGCTGGAAACTATTCTGGCGGAATTTCTGGGGCGCCGTGTCCCGTACCTGCTGAATGCACGCAACCAGCGGCAGACCGAGCGCCGCCGCAAGCCGTCTGGCAAGCTCCGGAACCAGATCTCGATGCCGCCGGGACGGCACACATGCAGCCCACGCCGGCGGCGGCTGCGGCATCCAACGGCTTCGGATCAATTCGATCGCGGCATCCACCAGGCGGCCGGCAAAACGTCCGTTGCGTTTTCCTTCCCGAACCAGCTCGCCCAGGCCGGGATCGCCCCACCGGCACAGTGCACGACCCTCCTGCATTTGCAGCTCGGGTGGGATTCTGCCGTGCTCTCCCTCGAACGAAGCGCCCGCGGGCCATTGCCTGCGAGGCTCGATCGGCAGGTCGAGATGGTCCAGGAAGCGCGCGGCTTCCTCCGCCAATTGACGCGAATAGGCCGCGCCCAGCTTTACTCCCGTGCAGTTCGCGCACTTCCCGCAACGTGCCGCCTGAGGGTCGCTCAGCTCGCTCGCAAGGAACTGCATCAGGCATTGGCCGCTCGTCAAATAGTCGTTCATGCGAGCCTGTTCTTCGCGGCGCAAATCGGTGATCCGTTGGATGCGATCGATCGGCATCTGCCACCTGACGGCGGTGCGAACATATCCGGCTCCATCGCGCTGGATCGGCGCGGGCGATTCCAACAGGAGAAATCTCAGGATCTTATCGACACTCGACCACCGCAGATTCACCGCGCGCTGCAGCCCTCCTTGGGTAAGGGGCGCGTGCGATCGTTCCAGCGCGGTGAGCACCGCCCCGACCTCCTCGGTGCTTGGGAAGGCCGTGCGGATGAAGTACTCTGCAATTTCGTCGTCCTCCGAACCGCTCAGCAATATGCCGTAGGCGTTCGCAATCGCGCGACCCGCCCGCCCAACTTGCTGGTAGTAGTGAACCACCGAAGCTGGCGGCTGGAAGTGGATCACGAATCCGAGATCTGGCTTATCGAACCCCATGCCGAGCGCGACCGTTGCTACCAGCGCCTTGATTTCGTTGCGCAATAGCATGTCCTCCAACTGTTGGCGCTCGTCGTTGTCCCGGCTGGCATGATAGGCGCGCGCGTCGATGCCGCGCTGTTGCAGCCACGCCGCCAGGTGTTCCGCGTCATGCACCGTCAACGTGTAGATAATTCCGCTTCCCGGCAACATCGGCACTCGCTCCGCCAACCATGCCAGGCGGGCAGCTTGCGAGGGTATTCGAATATTCTCCAGACGCAGGCTTTCCCGCACCAGGGGCCCTCGAATCGTCCTCAGCCGCGGCCCCAATTGATCCACGATGTCCGCGGTCACCCGGCTGTTCGCTGTCGCCGTCGTCGCCAGCACGGGAAGATTTGGCGGCAGACCTCGCAGGATGCGCACGATCCTCCGGTAGTTCGGCCGAAAGTCGTGGCCCCAGTCGGAGATGCAGTGCGCTTCATCCACCACAAACAAGCCGATCCTTCCGGCCACCGGCATCAGGAATTCATTCATGAACTCCTCGTTTGCCAGCCGCTCGGGCGAGATCAGAAGGATGTCGACCCGGTTCCCCACGAGTTCCGCTCTTACGCGGGCCCAGTCCTTCGGGTTCGTCGAATTGACTGTCTCGGCGCGCACCCCGATCCTCTGTGCAGCTTCGATCTGGTTGCGCATCAGCGCCAGCAGCGGAGAGATCAGCAGCGCGCATCCCGCACCGCGATCTTTGAGAAGCTTCGTCGCCAGGAAGTACACGATGCTCTTGCCCCACCCCGTTCGCTGAACCACCAGCAGCCGTTCCCGTCGCTCTGCCAGCGCCTCAATCGCCTCCCACTGGCCGGCGTGGAATTCCGCCAGCGGCGATCCAACGGCTTGGCGCAACCAGCGTAATGCTCGCGCACGGGCGTCCCCTACTTCACCCACGCCATCCCGTCCGGACCCGTCCCCGTGCTGATCCGCGCCGCCAAATCCAGCGTCTTCAGATCGATCACCGCCACGTTGTTGTCCCCCGTCACGGCCACGTACGCGCGCGCGCTGTCCGGCTCCATCAGAATGCCCGCCGGGCTCCGACCCAACTTGATGCGCTTGATCTCCTTCTTCGTCGCCCGCTCCAGCACCACCAGGTCGCCGGCGTCCAGGTCGCTGATCAGCACCAGCCTCCCGTCCGGCGAAAACTTCAGCCGGTTCGAGCGCTTGGTCTGCACTCCGAAGGTTTGCACCACCCGCTTGGTCGCGATATCGATCACCGATACGCCGCCGTCCCGCGAGTTTGCCGCCCAGATTTGCTTGCCGTCCGGCGACATGTCGAATCCTTCCGGCCCCTTGCCCACCGGGATCACGGTCTCGTTCCAGCTCCCCGCGCGCTCGATCATGGTGATGCTGTCGGAGCCGATATTCGAGGTGAAGATCTGGCTCTCATCCGGCGTCACCATCACCATGTGCGTCGTGTTCTGCCCCGTGCCCAGCAGCCAGTCGATCTGGTTTTGCACCGGGTCATAGCGGCCGATCAGCTTGTTGGACTCGGCCGTGAAGTACAGTTTCCCTCCGGCGAACCACAACCCGTGCGGCCGCCGCAGCGGGCCCAGGTCGAGCCGCCGTTCCTTCCGCGCCGCCAGGTCGATCACCGAGATGCTGTTGCCCGGCGTCGTGCTTCCGTAGTTGGAGGCAAACGCCATCTTCCCATCGGTCGAGGCCACCACTTCATGCGGGCCCTCGCCCGTGGGCACCTGCCCTACGACTTTTCGAGTGGCGGGGTCGACAATCGCCAGCGAGCCTTCCTTATTCAGGACCAACAACGCCGGAGAGGGCGTCTGACCCGCCGCGTTCAAAGCCGCCAAAACCCCGGCCGCCATCATCCATCGTGAGAATTGGTGTAGGTACATCGCCTGTCATTTTATACCGCCGGCCAGGATTTCATCCTGCAGGTGGGACAGACCATCGTTTTTCGTGGTCTGTCACTTTCGCCTTTCAGCCACGAAAAGGTCCAGGACGGCACGAACCTGTTGATGGTCCGAAGCGCGAGATCGCCGACAGTCCTGAGCATCCAATCGTGATATAGTGAGTCACCTGATTGGCCGACACTGGGCAATCCGTCAGGCCGGCATCTGACGTATTCAAGTTTAGAAAGGCTGCAAGAAACTATTTTTCGGCTCGAATGCCGCCGGGTTGCCCGCAGTTCGGGCCTTGTTTCCATGAAATCTGCCTCAGCCGGCTCCGCAGCCGACTGCTGCTGATCCGGCCACTGGCCGGGGGTAGGCCATGAACATCGCGAGTGTTCTTGATTTCCGTCGCTGTGCTGGGACGGAGGGTTTGCCGCCGCAGCGACGATCTGTGGGTGGAGATAGACCGCTACAGGCTCGAAAGAGATTTGGCCCGCAGCCATGGTTCGTTTCGACGGGAGGAGTGGGGCTGGCAGCGTTGCTGCTGGGCGCGGTCGCGTCAGCGCAAACGATCAATATCACAGAGTACGCAGTGCCAACGGCCAATAGCGGCCCTGGTGGCATCGCGGTTGGGCCGGATGGCACGCTCTGGTTTACCGAAGGTTCCGCCAACAAGATCGGGCGCATCACCACGGCTGGCGTCATCACCGAGTACCTCCTACCCGCGGCCGTTGGCGGCCCGGGCGGCATCACTGCGGGGCCGGATGGCGCACTCTGGTTTACCGAATATTACGCCAACAAGATCGGGCGGATCACCACAGGTGGCGTGATCACCGAGTACGCCCTGCCCGCGACCGGTGGCGGCCCTCGCGGCATCACTGCGGGTCCGGATGGCGCGCTCTGGTTTACTGAAGATGACTACTCCCAGTACCCAAGTTTCGTCAACAATGGTATCGGGCGGATCACCACGGCTGGGGCCGTTACCGAGTACCCCGTGACGGCGGACTATGACCTTGCAGACATCACGCCTGGGCCGGACGGTGCGCTCTGGTTTGCGGAAGCTGACGGCATCGGGCGAATCACCACGGCCGGAGTGGTCACCGAGTACTTCCTGCCTGCGGCCTCTAGTTACCCTGCAGGCATCACGGTGGGGCCGGATGGCGCGCTCTGGTTTGCTGAGGGCGGCTACTCCCCGATCCCGGAGTATTACGCGTCACAGATCGGGCGGATCACCACGGCTGGGTTGATCACCGAGTACCACGCGCTGACGCCGAATAGCTTCCTTAGTGGCATAACGGTAGGGCCGGACGGCGCGCTCTGGTTTACCGAAAGAGGCGGCAACAACATCGGACGGATCACCACGGCTGGCACGGTCACGGAGTACCCCGTGCCAACCGCCAATAGCGGCCCTGGGGAAATCACGCTAGGGCCGGATGGCGCGCTCTGGTTTACCGAAGGGAACGGCAACAATATCGGCCGTGTATCCATCGGCCCCACCCTAACCATCACCTCCCTCAATCCCTCCACCGCCGCGGCCGGCGGCCCAACCTTCACTCTCACCGTCAACGGCACCAACTTCAGCAGCGGCGCAACCGTACAGTGGAACGCCACGCCTCTCGCCACCACCTTCATCACCTCCACCCAACTGACCGCTACCGTGCCATCCAGCCTCATTACCAGCGCTGGCACCGCCGAGGTCACCGTGATAGCGAATGGCATCACGTCCCCCGCCGCCCCATTCACCGTCAACCCGCCAGGCCAATCCTGCACCTTCACCGTTTCGCCATTGAGCGCCGTCTTCGCCGCCAGCGGCGGCTCCAGCAGCATTACCGTCACCGCTTCCCGCACCGACTGCACCTGGACCGCAACCGCCAGCCAGCCTTTTATCACTTTCTCCAGCAACCCCACCCTCACCGGCAGCGGAACGATCGACTACAACGTGGGCCCCAACACCACGGCCAGCCGCAGCGGCTACATTACTGCCGGCACAGCGATCTTCAACATCACGCAAGGCGGCACCACCTGCACCTACTCGCTGCCTAGCGCCCAGGCTGGCTTCACCGCGGCCGGCGGCAGCGGCGCCGCAGCCATCCTGGCGCCCCCAGGCTGCAATTGGAGCGCCGCCAGCGGCGTCCCGTGGGTGGCCATCAATCCGCCCGGTATCGGGTCAGGCGATGGAAGTGTATCTTACACGGTAGCGGCGAATCCATCCACCACACCGCGCACCGGCACCCTCACCATCGCCAAGCTGCCCTATACAGTGGCGCAGGCGGGAAGCACAAACACGGCGAGCTGCACCGCGACCGTCCCCGCAGCCCCGCAGGTGGCGCTCGAAGGCCGCACCGAAGTGCTGGGAGACTACCTGCTGAGTTGCAGCGGCCTCACCGGCCCACTCATCCAAGATATCTCGCTGGCGCTGAATACCGACGTCACCAACACGCCCACTGGAGGACTGACCGATGCTGTTCTGACGGTCAACGGGATCGTCCAGTTGAATGGCCTGGTGGCGGGTTACAACTCACTCCGTTGGCCGGGAGTTGCCATCGTCCCCGCAGCCGATGGCACCGCGTCCGTGCGGATTTCCCATGTGCGGGCTGACGCCAGCGTGTTGACCCTGGCCACTTCGGGACGTCTTGTGCCGTCTCCCATCACCGGCCAGGCGACGGTCAGCGGAGTGCCGGTGAACGGCGCGCTCCAGACCATGGCCAACGCCGCCCAGTCGCTGATCTTCACGAAGGGCCAGGCGAATCCGCAAACCGGCGGCGCGCAGACGAGCATTCCACTTCTGTTTCAGGAGGGCTCGGCAGCCGCGTTCACAGCCAACTCGACGCGCCTGCGCATGGTGCTGAGCAACTTGCCTGCGTCGGTGCAGGTGTGTGCACCGGTCTATCCGGTGGAAGGCGCAACGCACGCGCAGTTGTTCTCCGCCGATGCCAACGGAGCGGGCGGATCGCCGGTGTCGGGAAGCGCGTGTGCCGGAGGAACCTACCAGCAACTGACTATCACCAGCGGCACTGCCACCGCGACGTGGGTGGTGTTAGCGGCCGACCCCACCAAGATCGAGACGTTTACCTTTCCGCTGTTGGTGCTCAACGCCCTTACCGCCGATCTGAACACGATCCAGGTATCGGGGAGCCTGGCGCCGGTGAGCGACGTGAGTGTGCCGAGCGCCACCGCGCCGGTGCCGCGCTACCGCGACTTTTCGGTACCGCAAAAGCTCACCAACTTGCGGGTGACCACAATCCTATCGCAGGCCACCCCCGCGCCCTCGTTCATGTCAGTTGCGGCCAAGGCCCCACTGACCGGATACACGTCAGCCGGGGTGGGCTCGAACTTAACCTTCACCAGTCAGGTAATCAATGACACTTCCGATCCGACGCAGGTGGCGACCAATGTGATTATCCGGGACAATCTTCCGACCGGTCTGACCCTGGTCAGTTGTACTGCTACCGGAGGTGCCGGATGCGGAGCCGGGCCCGGCAACCAGGTCGTGGAGAATTATGGAACGCTGGGAGCGGGCCAGAGCGCCACCGTAACCGTAGTGGCGCAGGTGGGTCCGTCGTTGGCGGCCGGGACGGTGGTGGAGAATCCGGTCAGCGCATCGAGCGACGAGGTGAATCTGGATTTATTCGCGAGCACGTCAAGCGTCAGTTTCATCGTGCTGCCCGGACCGCCGGTGGTGGTGGCCGGCAGTCCGGCCTCGGGAAGCGGCAGCTCACAGAGTTTCACGTTTCAGTTCTCGGACCCCTCCGGATACCAGAGTCTGGGAGTGGTGAATCTTCTGTTCAACAGTTTTCTGGATGGGCGGAATGCCTGCTACCTGGCGTACGTGGTGGCGTCCAACACGCTGGTGCTGGTGGATGACGCGGGAGATGCGGGCGGACCGTTCGCGGGTTCGGTGGTGCTGGGGAGTGTGAGCACGATTCAGAACAGTCAGTGCGCGGTAAGCCTGACCTCGTCGCTGGGAAGCGGGACGACCTTGACGCTGGTCCTGAACATCGCGTTTAAGACGGGGTTCGGAGGCGATCGCGTCACCTTTGTGGCGGCGCGCGATCAGGGCGCGGGCAGCTCGAACTGGCAGCCATTAGGAGTGTGGCAGGTGCCGTTTGCGGCCAGCCAGATCAATGTGACGGCGACACCGGCGCGCGGGGCGGCGCCGTCGGGCGCCAGCCAGCAGATGACGTTCACCTTCACCGACACCAAGGGGACGGGGGATTTCGGGATCGGCAATGTGCTGATCAACAAGTTCATCGACGGGCGGCAGGCGTGCTACCTGGCCTATGTGGCTGCGAGCAACACGCTCGTATTGATCGACGACGCGGGCGATGCGGGCGGGCCGTATGCGGGGTCGATGGTGCTGAACGGAGGCTCGGGCGCCATCCAGAACAGTCAGTGCATGGTGAGCGGAGCGGGGTCGGCGGTGGCGTTCGCACCGAACACCATCAACGTGACGCTGAACATCACGTTCCAGGCAAGTTTCCGGGGGAATCGGGTCCTGTACGCCGGCGGTCGCGATAGCACCGGTGGAAACAATACCGACTGGCAGTCGGTAGGGACCGTGACCGTGCAATGACGGCTGACACGATCGACCATGCCCACGTAACTAATTCTCACCTTTTCAATAAGATAGCGCCGACTTGCCAAAATCGGGGCCGACCGAAAATCCCAGTCACCAAGGAACGAACTTTATTTCTCGGACGCTTTCACTGATTCTAAAGCCACTTACCCCACCCTTCCAACCTCCCCGCATCCCGCCGCCGCATACCTGTCTGCTACGTTTAAATCAGGAAGGGAAATGCGCTCACCGGGTAATTCGGGAGCGGGCGCATCAGGGTCAAGAAATGCACGCCGGAGTCCGGGAAAACCGCAAAATCGTTGACGCGAGTTTCCCACAGCGCAACTATTTGAACCTGAAGCCCAAACCCGGAAAATGGTTTCGTTTGGCAAAAAACCTTTGGCCGCCGACGAAAACCGTTCAAACTTGAACGGTCTCAAATCTGTAAGTGATTGATTCTGATCGAAGAGAATTTTGAAAACCGTTCAAACCTGAACGGTTTTGGGCGATTTGCACCCGACCGCCGTTGCATCCAAATCCCCATTGCGGTAATCTCTATAGAGTAATAGAGATTTATCCCTATCGAGTAGCAGGTGATTATGGCCAGCACTACCCAGGAAGCCCTCACACAACGGGAAGAGCTTGAATTACAACATGATCGCACCGTCCGGGAAGAAATCGAAATCTTCCGCCAAAAGGCCCAGGCCTTCCTGAACGGCGAAATCCCCGAGGACGAGTTCCGCTCCTTCCGCCTCAAACACGGCATCTACGGCCAGCGCCAGCCCGGCGTCCAGATGGTCCGCGTCAAAATCCCCGGCGGCCTCATGACCTCCCGCCAGGCCGGCCAGTTCGCCCGCGTCGCCGACGAGTTCGGCGGCGGCAAGTGCCACCTCACCACCCGCCAGAACATGCAGTACCACTTCGTGCCACTCACTCGCGTTCCCGATCTCATGCACCTCCTGGCAGACGCCGGCCTTACCACTCGCGAAGCCTGCTACAACTCCATCCGCAACGTCACCGCCTGCACCTGGGCCGGCCTCACCCACGACGAGGTCTTCGACGTGCGCCCCTACGCCCAGCGACTCGCCTACGCCTTCCTGCGCAAGGATCTCTCGAGCAACCTGCCCCGCAAATTCAAGTTCGCCTTCGATGGCTGCGCCGGCAAGGATTGCATCCAGGGCGCCATCAACGATGTCGGCCTGCGCGCCGTCATCCGCGACGGCCGCCGCGGCTTCCGCATGCTGGTCGGCGGCGGTCTCGGACCGCTTCCCACCGAAGCCCAACTGCTCGACGAGTTCGTGCCCGTGGAGCGCCTGCTCAACAAGTGCGAGGCCGTGGTCCGCGTCTTCAACCGCTACGGCAACCGCAAGAACAAGAACATGGCGCGCCTCAAGTTCGTGATGCGCGAGCGCGGCATCGAGTGGCTCAAGGAGCAGATCGAGAAGGAGTACCAGAACATCCTGGCGAACGGCGGGATCGCGTGGCCCGAGACCGTGCCCGAAGGCTTCGGCGGATATGAATCCCATCCGCAACCGCTGGGACAGGGCGCGTTGCTGCCCGTGCGCGGCGCGCACCGCACCGGCGACTCCGCGTACGATGCCTGGCTCGAGACCAACGTGGTCGAGCAGCGGCAGACCGGCTACGCCGCGGTCGTCGTGCGCGTCGACCAGGGCAACCTCACCGCCGGCCAGTTGCGCGCCATCGCGCACATCTCCACCCAGAATGGCGACGGCCTGGTGCGCGTCTCCATCGATCAGAATTTGCTTCTGGCCTTCATCCCGCTCGGCCGCCTGACTCACGTGTACGCGGAGCTGGCCAAGGTGGATCTGCACGCTTCGGGCGCCGGCCGCATCGAAGACGTCACCACCTGCCCCGGCGCGTACTCCTGCAACCTCGCGCTCACGAAATCCATGAACCTCGGCGCCGCGCTTCAGGACGTGGTCCGCAACTACGACGATCCGCACGTGCGCCGCCTCTCCATCAAGGTGAGCGGCTGCCCCAATTCCTGCGGACAGCACTGGATCGCCGATTTCGGCTTCTACGGCAACGCGCGCAAGATCGACGGCAAGGAAATTCCGTACTACCAGATGCTCCTCGGCGGCGGCTACGACGAGCAGGGCCTCATGCGCTTCGGCCTGGCCGTGCAGTCGATCCCGGCTCGCCTCGCTCCGGCCGCCGTGGCGCGCGTCATCGAGCACTTCACCGCCAATCGCCTCTCCGGCGAAAGCTTCCGCCAGTACGTCATCCGCCAGCGTGTCGAGACCTTCCGCGAGATGACCAACGAATTCGCCAAGCCCGCGGAGCTGTTCCCCGAGATCTACCAGGATTGGGGCGACGAAGAAGCCTACTCCCTGCATCTCGGCCGCGGTGAATGCGCCGCCTGAGCCCTGCCCCACATGCTATCGTGCGGGTAGATGCCTGACATCCATCGCGTCCTCCTCAGCGTCACCGATAAGACCGGCCTCGTCGATTTCGCCCGCGCGCTGACGGCACTGGGCGCCGAGTTGGTCTCCACCGGCGGAACCGCCCGCGCGATTCGCGAAGCCGGCCTCCCCGTTCGCGACGTCTCCGAAGTCACCGGCGTCCCCGAAATGCTCGACGGCCGCGTCAAGACCCTGCATCCCAAGATCGCCGGCGGCATCCTCGCCATGCGCGCGAACCCCGCCCACATGCAGGCCCTGGCGGACCACGGCATCGCCCCCATCGACATGCTGGTGGTGAACCTCTACCGCTTCGCAGACGTCGCCGCCCGCAGCGATGCGCCGCTCGAAGAGCTGATCGAGAACATCGATATCGGCGGCCCCACCATGATCCGCGCCGCCGCCAAGAACTATCAGGACGTCGCCGTGGTGGTGTCGCCCGAAGACTACGCCGCCATCGCCGCGGAGTTGCAGGCCAACGGCGGAGCCTTATCCCCCGAGACCAAGTGGCGGCTCGCCAAGAAGGCTTTCCGCACCACCGCCGATTACGATGCCGCCATCAGCGCGCGCCTCGAGCAGGTGGATTCTCCCGACGCCCTGCCGCACGATCTCGCCCTACGCGCTCCCAAGCTGATGGACCTGCGGTACGGCGAGAATCCGCACCAGCAAGCGGCGCTTTATGGCAGGCCAGGGCAGGGAATTGCCGGCGCCCGGCAACTCCACGGCAAGGAACTCTCCTACAACAACCTCGTCGATCTCGACGCCGCCTGGCAGCTCGCGTGCGAATTCGCGTCGCCGGCCGCGGCCATCATCAAGCACACCAACCCCTGCGGGTGTGCCGAACAGGAGACGCTCGCGGAAGCCTATCGCAAGGCCTTCGAGTGCGATCCGGTCTCGGCCTACGGCGGCGTGATCGGCTTCAATCGCGCGATGGACGAAGAGACCGCCCGCGAGGTCTCGAAGACCTTCATCGAAGCGATTGCCGCTCCCGGTTATTCGCCCGAGGCGCTCTCCATCCTGTCGGCGAAGAAGAATCTGCGCCTGCTGGAGGTCGCCCCCACCGCCGACCGCCTGGTGGTCAAGTCGATCTCCGGCGGCTTCCTCGCGCAGACCACCGACGATGCCCGCCTCGACCGTTCGGCCGCCGTCGTGAAATCCGCGCGCGCGCCCTCGGACGACGAGTGGACCGCGCTCGAATTCGCGTGGAAGGTGGCCAAGCACGTCAAATCGAACGCCATCGTCTACGCCCGTGCCGGACAAGCCGTGGGAGTCGGCGCGGGCCAGATGAGCCGCGTCGATTCCGTCAAGCTGGGCGCCATGAAGGCGGTGTTGCCGTTGGCCGGAACAGTGGTCGCCTCGGACGCATTCTTTCCCTTTCCCGATGGAGTCGAGGAAGCCGTCAAGCACGGCGCCACGGCGTTCATCCAGCCCGGCGGCTCGGTGCGCGACGCCGAAGTCATCGCCGCCGCCGACCGCTTAGGCCTGGCCATGGTCTTCACCGGCGTGCGGCACTTCCGGCATTGAGCGCCAGAGTTGCAGCCACATCGGTACACCGTTTGGCCGCTCGGCGCCCGCCCGCATTGCAGACCACCGCCACCCCTCGGTCGTCGTCAGGCCAAATTCGCCCCATGGCCAGGAACGTCCTCGCACTGCCTGCCTGTTCGCTCGACCGCTTGTCGTCGCCAACCCCCCAACCCCGGGCATTCTCCCCATCCCAAGCCGTGTGCAACCGGCGGAAACTCTCCTGCTTGAGAAACGTCGATGCGCCCCGGAGCCCTCTCAGGTTCTCCTGAAGGAACACGATGTAGTCGCACAGCCTCATATAAAGGTCGCCCCCCGGCTGCATCCAGGCCGGAAATTGATAGGAGTCCGTGGGATCGTGCGGGCGTAGTCCGTCTTCGGTCTCGAAGTGCCCCCACGTCTCGCTCTTGCTCTTTGCCGCCGGCCAGCCAAATCCTCCCTGCATCTTCAGCGGCTGGAGGACCTCCATGACGATCAGTTGGTCCCAACTCTTGCGGGTCACCGCCTCGACCATGGCGCCCACGATCCCATACGATCCGTTCGAATAAACGGTCCTCGACCTGGGAGGATAGCCGGGTGCACTGCGCAAAACGTGTAGGGCGAAATTCCGCCGTTGCTCTGCCGGGTCTCCCGAAAAGCGAGGAATGGATTGATAGTCGGCCGCATGTGGATCGAGCAACGGAGCCACCCCTGCCCGCCATAGCAAGAGGTCGTCGATCGTGATCGTCCGATAGTCGGGATGGATTGAGGTCTTCAACTCCGGGAGGACATCGCCGGGCCGGACATCCCAGCTCAACCTCCCGCTTTCCGCCAGCCTGGCTACCAGGGTGGCGGTGAATCCCTTTGCGATGGATCCAAGATGGAAGCTGTTTTCCAGAGTGGCCTTTTCGGGTGCTCCGTTCTTGCGCACGCCGGCGGTTCCGATCTCGATCGTCTTGCTCGACGAGAACGTCCCGGCCTGTATCGCTGGTAGATTTCCCTCCAGGCAGGCCTCCGCTAATCGTTGGTTGATGGTCTGCGCGGCGCCACGGAGCTGTGCCCCGCCGGCCAGCATCGCGGCACAAAACGATCGTCGCGTCGACCGGGCCCGCGGTTTCACAGCAAGCCCGTGACCGCGATGGCCCCGCCCGCCACCCCCGCAATCACTCCCATCACCGGGAACATCATCTTGTGCGAGATGAAGTACAGCGAGCTGAGTACCAGCCCTATCTCCAGCAGCCCTTCGCCCAAGTCGTAGCGCAGCGCGCGGCGCTCGTCGGCTTCCGCGGCCTCTTCGGACTTCTTCGCTTCCTCCTGGATCTGTTTCCCCTGTGCCTCGTACTTCTGCTCCTGCGCTTTGTAGTCGGCCAACATCTTGTCGGCGGCTTCACCCTTCGCGCCAATTACCGCCAACAGGTTCTCGCCCAGTTCCAGGTTATGGTACTTGACGCGCCCCGATTGATAGTACGACCAGGAGTCGTTGGCGTTGGACTTGTGGATGATCGCGCTGGTGTGGGTGCGGTGGGAGGCGATCGTGACGACAGCCAGCGCGACCGCCAGCACGGCGGCCAGGACGCCGACCTTCTGGCCGGCCGGATCGATGGCGTGCTCCGATTCGTGGTGGATTTCGAGTTCAGGCATGCCGGTATTATAAGCTAGTGACCCCGGACGAAAGGTTCATGCGCGAGGCGCTGCGGCTGGCGCGCCAGGCGCAAGCCGCGGGCGAAGTCCCCGTCGGCGCGCTGGTCGAGATCGGCGGCGAAATCCGCGGCCGTGGCTGGAATTCGCCCATCGCGCGTCACGACCCCACGGCGCACGCGGAGATCCTCGCGCTGCGTGAAGCGGCCGCCGATGCCGCCAACTACCGCCTGGAGGACGCCACGCTCTACTGCACCCTGGAGCCCTGCGTCATGTGCGCCGGAGCGCTGGTGGCGGCGCGCGTGCGCCGCCTGGTGTTCGGCGCGCGCGACCTGCGCTTCGGCGGCGTCCGCAGTAAGTTCCGGCTGGCCGATTCGGAGGTACTCAACCACCGCGTGGAGGTAGTCGAGGGAGTACTAGCTGTCGACTGCGTGGAACTTTTGCGGGATTTTTTTGGGGCGCGCAGGTAAGCATTTAAGGGTACTAGATCTTCTTATCTTCGTGATCTATTGAACGAACCCTGAAATACCTTCATAACAGGGTTTCCGGGCAAGGAGGCCCACACCCACGGAGACCCCGCCGCGACCCGACCGGCGCCAACACCGCCGGTTTCCGTTTTCGCTCGAGCTACAATACCGACTCCTGTCAGGCCGAAGCGGCAGGGGCGAGCTGGTCAATATCAGCTCCAGTGGACTGCTCTTCCGCTGCGACTCACTACTGCCCAAGGGCGAGTTGATCGAGGCCGAGCTGGCTTGGCCGTCGCCGCTCGATGCCCCACAGCCGTTGCGTCTCTCGATTCACGGCTTCATCGTGCGGAGCGATGCCGGAGGCACGGCCGTCACCATCTCCAAGTACGAATTCCGCGGCGGATAGCAGCTAAGTACGCGTCTTCGCAAATACGGTCGCGCATCCAGGAACCGCTTGCTGACGCGCGCGGCTCTGATCGGAGCCGCGACCGTCAGGGAGCGGTCTTCCGGGAATACGAGACCGAACCTATGAAACGTCGTACTACGCCAGGCACCGGTGGCCGATTTCGGCCAACCCGGTGGCTTGCAACCAAGTTGCATTCCGTAAACTGCCTGACAGCAAAGGGTTTGCGGTGTGGCAAGGCGATTGCATATAACAGGGCGGAGGTCGAAAATGAAAAAAGGTTTGCTGATTCTGACTGCTGCTCTGATGACACTGGCGCCGATGGGTGCTTCGGCCGCCGTCCGCGGGTTCGTGGTGGTGGGCCGCCCGTTTTACGGTGGTTTTTACAGCCCGTTCTGGGGACCTTACTGGGCTCCTTACGGCGGTTACTACTATGGATATCCCTACGCGGGCGAAGTCAAGCTGGACACCAAGGTGAAGGACGCCCAAGTGTTCATCAATGGCGCTTTCGCCGGTACCACTCACGAGAACAAGACGATGCACCTGCGCCCGGGCAGCTACAATATCGAGATTCGCGAAGGGGGCCAATCCCAGTTCGCCCAGAAGGTATATGTCGCCGCCGGCAAGACGGTACACCTGCACCCCGAGTTGACGCCGGTGCTGCCGGCGCCTACTAAGTAAATGACGGCCAGGAGGGCCGCGCCTAAAAGCCCGGCAAGAGGCAGACGACAAAAAGCGATCGTCTGCCCCACCTCTACTCCTGGCGAAGCGCGCTCAAAGGGTCTACACGGCTGGCGCGGCGGGCCGGCACAAAACTTGCGAACAGGGCCGCCGCCACCAGCACCGAAATCGTGAGAGCGAGAGTCGCCGGCTCGATGGGCTGCATTCCATCTACCAGGCGCTGCAAAATACGCCCGGCTGCCAGAGCGCCGGCCATCCCCACTCCCACACCGGCGAAAATCATGCCGAGACTCTGCCGAAGCACCAGCCACAGGACATCGCGGGCGCTGGCCCCCAACGCCATGCGCACTCCGATCTCCGGCACGCGCCGGGTGGTCAAATAAGCCATCACGCCATAGATGCCGACGCACGCCAGCAGCAGCGCCAGGCCCGCGAAGATGCCGAACAGCAGCAGAAGGAAGCGTTGCCGCGCCAGCGAATCGCTCACCAGCCCCTCCATCGTCTGCGCCACATAGAGGACCTGGTCGTTACCCGCTCCGCGCACTTCCCGCCGCAGCGGTTCCACTAGGGCCAGCGGTGGAACGCTGGTCCGGAAGGCAATGGACATCACCTCCGACCAACGCCGCACGAGCGGGTCCGGCACCTGGGCCAAAGGATAGTAGAACTGCGCGCGCACTTGGGCCTGATCGTCGCTGGCCAGCCCCCAATGCCGCACATGGCCCACCACCCCGACCACCCGGACGGGGTCGCCCATTTGCGGAATCCACAGGTGCCTGCCGATGGCCTCCTGCCCGCCGAAGGCGCGTTGTGCCAGCACCTCGTCGATCACCACCACCGGCTCGCTGCCGATGCGGTCCAGGTCGCTGAAGAATCGGCCTGCGCGCAGCGGGATGCCCATCACCCTCAGATAGTCGGGCGTCACGCTGGTGGCCAGCGCCAGTGGCCTCTGGCTTTCCGGCGGCAAAGCGGCCGAGGGCCAGTAATAGAGTTGGTTGTTCCCCTGGCGCATCGGAACGGTATCCACTATCGCCACGGCCTCCACTCCGGGCACGCGGCGGGCACGCTCCAGCATGTCCTGCCAGGCCGCGCGGATCCGTCCGGGATTAGTGAGCGCGGCAGGCGAGATCGCCATCCGGGTGACCAGCACGTTGCGGAAGTTCATCCCCGGATCGAGCGAGGAGAGCCGCAGCAGCGTGCGTCCGAGCATTCCCGCCGAGACCAGGAGCACCACCGCCAGCGCGATCTCCGATGCCACGAACCCGCCGTGCACACGCCGCGAGCCGCCGCCCAGTGTCCGCCCTCCCGCACGCAGTGCCTGCTCCAGTTGGCGCTCCGGAGCGCGCAAGGCCGGCGCCAGTCCGAAGAGAAGGCCGCTCGCGAGCGACGCGACAATGGCAAACAGCAGCACGCGCCAATCGAGCTGGACCTCCTCGGCGCGCGGCAAACTGCCCGGCCAGAACGACACAAACGGGCGGATACCCACAGCGGCGAGCGCGATTCCCAGGACGCCGCCGGCAAGTCCCAACACCGCGCTCTCCGTCAGGCATTGGCGGACCAGCCGGCTGCGACCCGCCCCGAGCGCCACCCGCATGGCCAACTCCCGCTCCCGCGAAACCGCCCGCGCCAGCAGCAGGCTCGCGATGTTGGCGCATGCAATCAGCAGCACCAGGCTCACCGCGCCCAGCAGCAGCCACAGCGTGGACCGGACATCGCCGACATCGGGGCGCAGCGGCTCCGCCACGAAGCTGCGGCCCTTGTTGGATTCCGGATACTGCTCGGCCAAATGCCGGCCAATCAGCGCCAACTCCGTCTGTGCCTGCGCCAGCGTGGCACCGGGGCGGAGGCGCGCATCCACGCCAATCCCCGGATGCCGCGATCGATCCTGCAGACTCGGCAGGGTATTTTGACCGATCGGCGTGAACACATCCCATTCCTGGTTGTTCAGCCGTAAACCCACGGGTGCAATCCCGACCACGGTGTACGACTTTCCGTCGAGAACCAGCGGCGTCCCGATCGCTCCGTCGCTTCCGGCATAGCGGAGCTGCCAGAAACTGTAGCCGAGGACGATCACCGGAGTTGCGCCCGGCCGGTCTTCTTCGGGCAGGAAGGCGCGCCCGCGAAAGAGGGAAACGCCCAGGACGGAGAACAGGTTGAAGGAGATCTCGAGGCCCGAGACCGCCGCGGCATCACCGGGCGCGCTCACCGTGCCTCCGTTGAATCGCGAAGCCGCCATATCGAGCGAGCGGCTCTGGCGCACACAATCCAGGAAGTTGGGGTAGGCGAAGGTCCACCGGTTGCCATACGCGCTCGACCAATCGGTCTCCTCTAAAAGGTTGACCAGGCGCTCCGGCTCCGGATAAGGCAGCGGCTTCAGCAGCACCCCGTTGATCATGGTGAACATGACGGTGGTCGCTCCGATGCCCAGCGCCAGGGTCAATAGCGCGACGGCCGCAAACCCCGGTTTCTGGCGGAGGGTGCGAACGGCGTAGCGGAAGTCCTGCCACAGGTCCTCCAGCCAGCGTGTGCCGCGGGCATCGCGGCACGTCTCCTTCACTTGCGCCTCGCCGCCGAAGGCCAGCCGGGCCTGCCGCCGCGCCTCTTCCGGATCGCGGCCATGGGCGATCAGATCTGCCGTGTATTGGTCAATATGGAAGCGCAGTTCCTTCGCGAGTTGCTCTTCCATCTGCGTTCTGCGCCACAGGCGCTGCCACCAGGTCATACCGATACACCTCGCTCTTCTACATATTAGACGATGGATGTGTAGAAGAGTGAGGTATGGGAAGGATCGCCGCCCGGTTCAAGCTTCCCAGGCGCGCTTGGGGACGCCGTGGTCGCGGTCCTTCACGCGGTCGTACAGATAGAAGGTCGAGACGGTTCCCAGCGACTCGTTGTAGTAGCTCTCCTGGCCCAGGGCTTCCTTCAAATCCTCTTCGAACTCGTGCAAGGCCTTGAGGTCGTCGGCCAGCGCGGGCCTTTTCTTTCCCCCAGGTGTGCGGAAAAACTTCTGAAAGCCGCCGTCCACCAGGGCTCCGATCTCCGTGCCCATCAGCACGCCGGCGCGTCCCAAGCTGCGCACCGTGCCGCCGTCGTCTTTCAGATCGATCGCGCAATTCCCGCGGGTGACCCGCACCCCGCCGCCTGCGAGCGCGGCAACCGTGAAGCCCGCCTTGCGAAGATTCTCCATGCGTTCGGCGAAGGTGGGGTTCTTGGGAGCCTCTCTGCGAAAGAACATAAATTTCATTCTATCGTGGTTCCGCAACTGGTTGATTTTTCTTGAACGGCCAATGCGTTAGGAGTGCTGTTTAGGGCAGGTTTTGCGCGAATCCTCGAAATATTGTCCAAACGGATTCATCGCGCGGGCCGAAATTATTTTCAGGGTCTTCTCGGCAGCCGTCCCACCCCGGTTCCGAGATGGGCGCGCATTGCCGGCCAGCAGTGCGCGCCGATTTTTTGATGGGTGGGAGGCGGTTGGCGTCAAACTGGAAGCTCAACTTCGGTGCCACTCACTAGTAACACGAGCGTGCCGATAGGCGTTTCTGCCTCACAGCGGCGCTCTATTTCGTCCGGGGAATACGACCCAACATCAATCCAGGTTTGCATCATTTCACCAGGCGGCAAATGCAGACGATCAACGCCTTGCTTTTCTGGACACCATGTGCCTCCCAATTTCAATTGGAGTGTAGAGGAAACGATCTTGGCCCTCATTCCTCCTGACATGGCCTTCCATCCGGAATGGCTGATTGCGAGGCAATCGTCGCCATCGTTTCTGATATGCATCCAGACCTTGCGCTTGTATGTTGCGTGTTCATCGCAGTTCGCCCACCTTTTCACAAGTTTTAGGCGGAACGGATTGTTTCCGTCTCGAATGTCCGGGTTATGCAGAGCCGAATCGAAATCGCCCGAGTGTAGCCAGTCGGACTTGTGCTCGGTCTTGACGAGACACTTGGCTGTCTTCAGGCGATCAGCGAGCTTTTGTCGGCTTTCAGGCTTGTTGGAGAGATGGACCACGTGACGGCCTTCGATGTCGCTGAATTTACGAGTCGCCCCGAGGACGCAGATCACAGTACGGTCCGGATATTTGCCGAACGCCATCCCTGCCTCGAAGAGCACGTTCGGCCGGGCCTGCGGCGTTA
>Ga0209415_10004670_pt1 | contig 25001 bp, 24 predicted proteins | sample PeaSoiSIISIP2007_FD_187696 | JGI IMG/M metagenome (GOLD analysis project Ga0209415, IMG submission 187696) | Peat soil microbial communities from Weissenstadt, Germany - SII-SIP-2007 (SPAdes) (version 2) | ecosystem: Environmental > Terrestrial > Soil > Wetlands > Peat | place: Germany... | reverse complement strand
TCGATGACCCCGGTGCGCGCGGTGTCGGGGCCGCGCGGCCGGACAGCCGGAAAACTCAGTCCGACAGGCTGCTAGGAACGCGGCGACGCAGCAATCTCCCGCCTGGCAAGCGGCGTTTGCCCGCAAGCCGGGCTCGATGGGACGGTAGGAGAAGCGGCATGGATGCGATGGTGGCTTCCGCGGACACAGAATTCTGGTCGCGCGCGCGGCGGCACATTCTGAACTACGGCGGCACGTTCGTGCCGTTCGTTCCGGTGCGTGCCGAGGGCTGCTTCGTCTACGACGCCGCCGGCCGCCCCGTGCTGGACTTCACCTCCGGACAGATGAGCGCCATCCTCGGCCACTGCCATCCGGAGATCGTCGCCACGGTGCGCGACGCAGCGGGGCGGCTCGATCACCTGTTCTCGTCGATGCTGAGCGCGCCGGTGGTGGACTTGGCCGAAGCCCTGGCCGGCCTGGTCCCTGCCCTGCCCCGTGTCATGCTGCTGTCCACCGGCGGCGAGGCGAACGAGGCGGCGATCAAGATCGCCAAGCTGGTGACCGGCGGTTGGGAAATTGTGGGCTTCGCGCAGTCGTGGCACGGCATGACCGGCGGCGCGGCCTCGGCGACATATAAGGCGGGGCGGCGCGGTTACGGCCCGGCGGCGGTTGGGTCGTTTGCCATTCCGGCACCGAACGCGTTTCGCCCGCGCTTTCCGGGCATGTCGTGGCAGGCCGAACTGGACGATGCGTTCGCATTGGTGGACCGGCAGAGCACCGGCAACCTCGCCGCGTTCATCGCCGAGCCGATCCTGTCGAGCGGCGGGATCATCGAGTTGCCGGAGGGCTACCTGCGTGCGTTGCAGCGCAAATGCGCGGAGCGCGGCATGTTGCTGATCCTGGATGAGGCGCAGACCGGGCTGGGCCGAACAGGCTCGATGTTCGCGTTCGAGCGCGACGGCGTGGTGCCGGACATCCTGGTGCTGTCGAAGACGCTGGGCGCCGGGTTGCCGCTGTCGGCGGTGATGACGAGCGAGGCGATCAGCGCGACGTGCGACGAGCGTGGGTTCCTGTTCTACACGACGCATGTGAATGACCCGCTGCCGGCAGCGGTCGGATTGAAGGTGCTGGCGATCGTGCAGCGCGACGGCTTGGCCGCGCGGGCGGCCGCGTTGGGGGCGCGACTGAAGGATGGGCTGCGCGCGTTGCAGGCGCAGCATGCGTGGATCGGCGACGTGCGGGGACGCGGGCTGCTGCTCGGGCTGGAGTTCGTGGATGAGGATGGCGGGCGGGAGCGAACTGCGGCGGAACTGTCGGACGCGGTGACCGAGCGGGCGCTGGAACTGGGGCTGAGCGCGAACATCGTGCGGGGAGGAGCGTCGGGCGGCGTGATGCGGATTGCCCCGCCGCTGACGGTGCGGGAGGAGGAGATCGACCTCGGGCTGGAGCTGCTGGGAGAGGCGATGCGGGAGGTAGGAACTTCTGCCTCAGCTTAGGCACTAAGCGCCCTCGTAAGCGCGCTGAAGAAGAGGTACCGATTCCGGCCCTAGCTTATCCAGTACAAGCCATTCAAAGTCCTTTTGGTGATCCATAAGCCAATCGAGGTAGAATAGGCCTTGGTTTATGACGTTGATGTTGACGGCCCGTTTATATTCTATGATCACCGGAGCGCCATCTTCGTCCAACCCCAGTGTATCTATGCGGCCACGATGGACCGGCCCAGTTGAGTGCTCGCTTGCAAGAAACCGTACGCCAAGAAGCTCCTCAAGATGGTTTTGAAATAAGTCTTGAAGTGACTTTTCGACCTGAATAGACTGGCTGGCAAGCTCGCTAACCTTGCCCTCAGAGAGGCGGAACAGCTTAATGTCACTCATGACGGCCCGTTCTCCGCGTTGGGATGGTGCCAGGCTTCGTTGGCTCTCGCTCTTGTCAAGCCGGCGTGAGCATACCCGTTGCCAGACGGGTCGGAAAGCTGTTGGGACATGGAAATCAAGCCGCCTTGGCCCTGCGGACCTCGACATGCAGCCCGGCCGCAGCCAGCATCTTGGGCGTCGGGAAGCGTTCTGTGCCCCGTCCGCAGCGACTCGCTGCCGGTCTCGGTCGGGTGGAATTGCGCCGTGACGAGCCGCTTGAAACCGGGTGGCAGGACTGGCATGCCGCTTGGGCCAAAATGGTGCACAGAAGCAAGGCCGGAGCCCAGCCATCAGTGGGCCAAACAGGCAGGGTGCAGGGTCAACGGTGACTGGGCGGTTAATTGGATGTCCATGGACATCGCCTGCGATTCGTGCTATCAATTCCGATAGCATGCGAAGGCAACTCCATGGCACAGGTGCTGGTGAGAAATCTGGATGAGCAGGTGGTGACGGCGTTGCGCCGCAAAGCGGAGCTGCATGGTCATTCGCTCGAACAGGAACTGCGCATCGCTTTGACCGCGGCGGCCCAACTGACCCGGGAGGAACGGGTCGCCCTGGCACAGCGCGTCCGCAGTCTGACGCCCGCGGCGGTCACCCAGACTGACAGCGCCGACCTGATCCGCCAGGATCGTGACGCACGGTGACCCTCGTCATCGACGCGAGTGTCGCCTGCAAGTGGTTCATTGTCGAACCGCAATTCGATAGCGCCGAGGAATTGCTCGCCGGCGGCGATGTGTTGATCGCGCCGGATCTTATCGTTCCGGAGGTCTGCAATGTCGCCTGGCTGAAGCTACGACGCGGCGAAATCACCGCCGACCAGGCATCGGCCATGGTTGATGGCTTGCCAGAGTTGCTCGATGAACTGGTGTCGTCGGCGCAGCTTGCCGCTCGCGCACTGGCTATTGCCGCCGCCATCGAACATCCCACTTACGACTGCTTCTATCTGGCGCTGGCCGAATTGCGCGACACAGGCCTGGTGACCGCCGATCGCAGGCTGCGATCCAGACTGGCGGCGACGCCATGGGAACGTCTGGTTGTCGGCCTCGGCGATGGTGCGTGAAGATTGACACTTGATCGCGCCGCGCCTGAGGTGCCGACCCGACAGAGCTGCGTGCACGGCGCAATGGAGACCCCGCCATGGAACAGGACCTCGACAACCGCCTCGGCTTCGCGCCGGACTTCGACGCACCGATCCCGTACATGCGGCGCACGCGCGACTATTACGCGGCGATCGGCTACACCACGCCGTATCGCTGGGCGCACCATATCGACGCCCCCTTCGCCCCCCTGCACAAGAAGCTCGCCCAGGCGCGCGTGGCCATCATCACCACCGCGGCGCCGTATCAGCCGGGCAAGGGCGACCAGGGTCCCGGCGCGGCGTATAACGGCGGTGCCAAATTCTACCAGGTGTATTCTGGTGATACGACGCGGGACCACGACCTGCGCATCTCCCACATCGGCTACGACCGCGTGCACACCAGCGCCGAGGACAGTGGAACCTGGTTCCCCCTCCCTGCCCTGCGCCGCGCCGCCGCCGCCGGCCGCATCGGCGCCGTCGCCCCACGCTTCCACGGCGCGCCGACCAACCGCAGCCATCGCGTAACGATCGAAACCGACGCGCCGGCGATCCTGCGCCGCCTGCGCGAGGACGGCGCCGACGCCGCCATCCTGGTGCCGAACTGCCCGGTCTGCCACCAGACCTGCAGCCTGGTCGCGCGCCACCTGGAGGCCAACGGTATCTCCACAGTGGTGATGGGCTGCGCCAAGGACATCGTCGAACACGCCGCGGTGCCACGCTTCCTGCTCAGCGATTTCCCCCTCGGCAACAGCGCTGGCAAGCCGCACGATGTCGCCTCGCAGGACCAGACGCTGGAACTCGCGATGCGCGTGCTGGAGTCCGCGCCGGGCCCGCGCACGACGATGCAGTCGCCGCTACGCTGGGCCGCGGATGCGTCGTGGAAGCTGGACTATCTCAATCTCGACCAAATGCCCGCCGAGGAACTGGCCCGCCGCCGCCGCGAATTCGATGAGCAGAAGACGATTGCGCGCGGAAACCGGGTGGAGAAAGCGGCGTGATGCTGATGCGGCGAACGGGTCGCTTGCGCTTGTCCCATGTCATGATGGGCGAAGGCCTGCCGGCCACGAGTTTCCTTTCGGTCGGCGAGCAAAGTCGTGGGTGGCGGACGTTCGCCCGGCACGACGAAGAGGGTGGCCGCGCAGCATGACTCGTCCCTTTACCGGCACACGCATCCTCGACTTCACGCAAGTCCTCGCCGGCCCCTTCGGCAGCTTCCAACTCGCCCTGCTCGGCGCCGATGTGATCAAAGTAGAACGGCGCGAGGGCGAGGACATGCGCCGCACGCCGCTGTCGCGCGAATGGGCGGACCGCGGCATGGCACCGGCCTGGCTGGCGATCAACGGCAACAAGCGCAGCCTGACGCTCGACCTGCAAAAGCCGGCGGCGGTGGAGATCGTCAAGCGCCTCGCCGCGCGCGCCGACGTGGTGATGGAGAATTTTCGGCCCGGCGTGATGGACCGGCTCGGCATCGGCTACGCTGCGCTGTCCGCGGTCAATCCGCGGCTGATCTATTGCGCGGTGTCCGGCTTCGGGCAGACCGGGCCGTATAGCAACGAGGCCGGCTACGACGGCAAGATCCAGGCGCGGTCCGGCATCATGTCGCTGACCGGCCACGCCGAGATGGGGCCGACCCGCGCCGGCTTCGCGGTCTGCGATGTGCTGTCCGGCATGACCGCCGCCTTCGCCGTGTCGTCGGCGTTGTTCCAACGTACCCATACGGGAAAGGGCCAGTTCGTCGACGTGTCGATGCTGGAGGCGAGCCTGAGTTTCCTTTCGACGCAGATTGCCGATTTTACCGTCGCCGGGCATCGGCAGCAGCAATTCGGCAACCAGGCGATCAGCCGCAGGGTCACGGCGAACCTGTTCCGTGCAAATAACAGCTATCTGTTGCTTGCGGTTAACAACGACAGGCAGTACGAGGCGTTGCTGCGCGCGCTCGGCCGCGCTGACGTGCTGGACGATCCACGCTTCGCCGACTGGTTCCTGCGCACAGAGCACGAACCGGCATTGCGTGCGATCATCGAAGACGCACTGGCCAGCGCCGATGCGAAGACCTGGGAACAGCGGCTGAACGACGCCGGTGCCCCTTGCGCCAGCATCTGGCGCATCGAGGAGGTGATCGACCATCCGCAGATCGTTGCGCGTGAAGCCATGCAGACTGCGGAGACGCCCTATGGGCCGGTGCGACTGATGGGCTCGGGATTCCAGATGGCGCATGGCGGCGGGCATCTGGACACCGCGCCGCCGGAGCTTGGGGCGCACACGGACGAGGTATTGCGTGAGGTTGGCTACAGCGCTGACGAATTGGCTTGCCTTCGCCGCGATAACGTCGTCTGATACAGCAGGCTTGCTGACGACGGTGGTCCGTCTGCAATGCGGACAGACGTGATCATCCGGCGATCCGACAGGAGCGCAGGAGATTGCCATGGCGGTAGAATTCCACTGCCTGCAAAATCTATACGATGGTAAGTCCGAAGCGCCCGCTGGGTTCGTGGCAGACGCGATGTCGCTTAACGTCATTTATCGTGCGATGGCCCAAGCGACCAATACGAGCAGTGTGTGGAACAAGCTGGTGGATACCGGCTCATGCCGCGCGGCGGCGCATGACCCAGCCTACCAACGTCACGGCGTCGGCGGCGGTACCGTCCTGGTCGCAACGAGCGTCTTTGGACAGACCCACGCCGAGGAAACGCTGGTGCCGGCAATGACGAAGTTGCGAACAGGCGCATTCACCTTGATGTACGTTGACATGGTGCCTTGTCATGAGGGTCGGTATCGAGGCCACGACTGTCTGATGTTGATCGTACGCAGCTTCAATATGGGACGCGTCTATTACTGGTCGACGCAGGAAGGATACGTTTCGGGTGACAACAAGAGCTACAAGTCGGCCATGGCTCCAGAGCAATTCTCCGCGGTGATCAACCACATCGCGCAGAAAGCCGGCGTTAACCCGAGCGGCGTGGGATTCCTGCTATAGTTCGGCTAGTCGGGATCAATTCCCCAACGCCCGCTTTGCCACGCTGGCCAGATACTCCGCCGCAGCCGGTAGAATCGCGTCGTTAAAGTCGTAATTGGAATTGTGCAGCTCGCAGCCGCCCCCCGACGCACCATTGCCGATCCACACGAAGGCCCCCGGCCGCTCCTGAAGATACCAGGCGAAGTCCTCGCCGGTCATCGCCGGCAGCATGTCCCGCCGCAATGGCAATCCTGCCGCGGTCACCGCCTCGGCCGCCAGTTCTCGCTCCGCCGGCGAGTTCTGCGTCACCGGATTGCCCTGACGCAACGTCACGTCGATCGTCACGTCGCAACTTAGCGCCACACCCGCGGCAACCCGGCGAATGGCGTCCTCGACCTGCTCGGACACTCCGGTTCGCAGCGTGCGGAACGTGCCGCGCATCACCGCCTCGCCGGGAATCTGGTTGACCGCGCTGCCGGCTTCCATCGTCGCCACGGTGATCACCACCGAATCCAGCGGATCGACGTTACGAGAAACGATCGTCTGCAGCGCCAGCAGCAGATGCGCCGATGCAACCATCGGATCGCGCGCCAGATGCGGCATCGCGGCGTGTCCGGAGTGGCCCTTCACGTGGAACTCCACCCGCCCGCCGGACGCCATCACCGCTGCGTCGTGCACCGCTACCGTGCCGGCGGCCAGCCCAGGCCAGTTGTGGTAACCGAATATCCGTTCCATCGGAAAACGCTCGAACAGGCCCTCGGCGATCATGCTGCGCGCGCCGCCGCCGCCCTCCTCGGCCGGCTGGAACACCAATTGGACCGTGCCGCCCCAGCGCGGATCGCGCGCCAGCAACGCCGCGGCGCCGAGCAATGAGGTGGTATGGCCGTCGTGACCGCAGGCGTGCATCACGCCCGGATTGGTCGAGGCGTGCGGCACGCCTGACGTTTCGGTGATCGGCAACGCGTCCATGTCGGCACGCAGACCGACGCTGCGATTGGACTGGCCGCGACTCAGCGTCGCCACCACGCCGTGGCCCCCGACGCCGGCAACGAACGGAATGCCAAGCTCCGTGAGCCGCGCGCAAACGAACGCCGCCGTTGCTCGTTCGTGCAGCGTCAGTTCCGGATGGGCGTGTAAATGACGCCGCCAAGCGGTCAGCGTGTCGGCAAGATTCTGATTCATCGCAGTCCCGTAGCGGGAATGCGACACGGTTGGCAAGCGCCCGTGCGGCACGTTGCTCGCTCCCCCTACCCTCTCCCGCGCGAAGCTGCGGGAGAGGAAGCATAAGGCCCCTACTGCGCCGGCACCGGCTCCGGCACCCGCGCATGCTGGAACGCCGGCATCACTTCCTCGGCAAAGCGCTGTAATTGCTCCAGCGCTTCCGACTTCGGCACGCCTACCGAGAGGCTGACCGAAATCCGGTCCAGCGCCGGATATCTCTGTTCCAGCGCCTTCAGGTGATCGATGATCTCCGCCGCGGATCCGGTGAGGAAGCCACCGGCGTTCACCGCATCCTCAATACGCGGCAGCTTCGCCGTCGGTGCCCGTTTCGGGTCCCGCATTATCTCGATCTGCTCTTCCGACAGCGCCCGCACCAGGCGCAGCTCGCCGAACATCTTCATGTTCTCTTCATAGTATTTCGCCGCGCGCCGGATGCCGTCCGCCTTGCTGTCGGCCATGTAGAAATGGAAGCCGAAGCACAGCCGCTCGCCCAGCTCAATGTGCCTGCCGATGCTGGCGTGCGCCTGCTGCCATGCAAGCACCACCTGGTGCATGGCGCCGCCTTCGGCCGAGCCGCCACCGACCATGCCCTGGATGCCGTGTTTCGCCATGAACTCCAGGGCCCGCATCGTGCCGCCCTGGATCGGCTGCCAGCACTCCACCGGCAGCCGCAACGGCCGCGGCACCAGTGTGAGTTCCTTCAGCGTATAGCCGCGATACGGCACCTCGGGCGGCAGCGTGTAGTGCTTGCCCTTGTGGCTGAACGATTCCTGGTTGAACGCCTTGAAGATGATGTCGGCCTGTTCCTCGAACAGCTCGCGGTTCGCCGCCTGGTCGATCAACGGCGAGCCGAAAGTCTCCACCTCGCGCGTGTGATAGCCGCGGCCGAGACCAAAAATGACCCGCCCGCCGCTGAGGATGTCCGCCATGGCGTAGTCCTCGGCCAGCCGCAGCGGATGCCACATCGGTGCAATGTTGAAGCCGCAGCCGATCTTCAGGCGCTTCGTCACGTGGGTCAGGTGCAGCGCCATCAGCAGCACGTTGGGAATGCACTCGGTGCCTTCGCGCTGGAAGTGATGCTCCGCCATCCAGAACGCGTTGTAGCCGAGGCCGTCCATCAGCACCGCCATCGACTGCGCCTTGTTTAGCGCGGTGGCGAGATGCGCGTTGTCATAGCGCCGGTCGTTGATCGGCGTGCCGCCGTAGCCGACGTTGTCCAGATCGATAGCGCCGGCATACAGGCTGTCGAATTTCGTGATCATGCCGCGATCCTCCCGGGGATTTGCGGACCACATCGTAGAGCGTGCGCCGGCTCTGGCAACCGGCCGGACCTGGCGGCGGGTCAGCCCGGTGGAGCACCTCAGCCTTTCAGCTTAAGCAGACGATCGGCGTTGCCATGCGCGATCTTTTCCCGATCGGCCGGCGAGACCGGCAGGCTGTCGAGGAAGGCTCGCCCGGTGGCATTGGCGCTGAACGGGTAATCGACCGAGAACATGATCCGGTCGGCGCCGAACGTGTGCAGCAGCACCTCGAACGGCGGCAGGGTGAAAAAGCCGCTGGTGGTGACATGCACCTGATCCAGGATCGTCTGGCTGACACTGCGTCGCAGGAACCGAGGCGTCGCCGCCCCCAGCACCTGGTCGCAGCGCGCCAGCATGGCCGGCAAACCCTCGCCCATGTGGCCGATGATCAATTGCAGCCGCGGGTAGCGGTCCAGCGTGCCGGAGAGCACCATGCGCAGCACGTGCACGGCAATCTCGGCGTGCCAGCCCCAGCCGGCGATCGAGAGCATGAAACTGAGCGGGTCGGGTAGGCCGTCGTAGTACGCCTTGCGCACCGGTTCCGGCGGGATGCCGGGATGCAGATACAGCGGCGCGTCCAGTGCCTCCGCCCGGGCGAGGATCGGTGCAAACCGCGGATCATCGAGGAAGCGGTCGTCGGTCACGCCGTTTATCAAAGCGCCGCGGAACCCAAGCTGCGTCATCGTCCGTTCCAATTCGTCGGCCGCCGCGTCGGGGGCGGTCATCGGCAGGTGGGCGAAGCCGGCATAGCGGTCCGGATGCGCGGCGACGATCCCCGCAAGTGCGTCGTTGAACGTGCGGGCGAGCGCGGGCGCTTCGTTTGGCGGCAGAAGGTCGGCCCCGGGTCCGGAGACGGACAGCACCTGCATGGTGATGCCGGCGGCGTCCATGTCTTGCAGGCGGGCTGGACCCGTATCGCTGAGTTTGTCCACCGGGCCCCAGGGTGTGCTCGGCGGCGGGAACCCGCGGCGGATGATGTGAGCAGGATCGATCTGGCGCACCAGATCGGGGACAGTGAAGTGTTCTTCGAGGGCGACGATCCGCATGGCGACCTCCGAACGATATGCGGTGGACGCACCGATGGTAAACGAGCGAGGCGGAACGCGATACAAGTCTGAAGACCGCCTTGTGGGCCTGCGATTTAGTCCCGCTGCGCTTGTCGCGGGGCGGCCGGCTTCCGATACAAGACAGTTGCCGCGTGTTTGATCCGCATCAACGCTCGGCAACGCGCCCAGGCGCTGTTATACAGAGTTCAACCGCGGGCTACGGCTCAAACGTCATTGGACGCTCGTCATGGCCGGCGCGGGTGCCGGCCGCCTATCGCGGCACTGAATTGGGACGGACCGCCGCGCCGATGCTCAGGCCGCGATCGACCCGCGAATCGGCGATACCGGCAGGTCGCTCTTGCGCATTAGAAAGTCCGATCCTGGGGTGCCCGACCGCAACTGTGCCAGAATCTCTTCCGGATCGTATTCGATGCCAATGGGATTCGCGGCGAAGTGCGGGCCGTTCATGTAATCGTTGGCCGCCTCGCTCGAGGCGAACGCATCGACCTGAAGTTCCATCTGGTTGCCATCGGGATCGGCGTAATACATCGACATCGTGACGCCGTGGTGGACGCACCAGTAGGGCAGGATACCCTTCTCCTTCAGGTACGCGTAGTTCTCGAGCAAGTCGTTGACAGACGCATAGGTGTAGGCGACGTGATCGACGCCAATGACCCCGCTCCGATCGGCCTCGGTCGCTGCCGGCTGGACCAATGCCATGTTGATCAGTGCGACCCGATGGTGCTCGTCGTCATAGGTCAGGAAAGCCAGTACCGGGTTCTGATATTGCACCCTGGCGTCGAACACCGTCTCATACCACTGGATCATCTGGTCAAAGCGGCGGGTACGGTAAACCACATGGACGAACCTGGCGGGACGGATGCGCGGCATAGCGGCATGACTCCTTTTTGGTTGTGACGTTGGCGGCATTCGACTGGTGTCCTGAACGAGCGAAGCACCCCTTCGTGCCGATCGCAGGCCACGCGGGCGGCGCAACCAGGAGCCGCGCGAAGCGACGTTTAGCCTGATCGAGAGTCGTTGATCAAATGCATCTGCCGTGGGCTTTGACCGGAGCCAATGACCACAGCGGTGCAATACAGATGGCCCGGATGCGACACCAGTCAGGGGGAACCTGATCTACCGCGGATCCTCCCCCACCCGCACCAGCAGCTTGCCGAAATTCTGCCCGCCGAGAATGGCGGCCAGCGCATTCGGCGCCTCGTCCAGCCCCTCATGCACGTCCTCGCGATACACCAGGCTGCCGTCCGCCACCCAGGGCGCGGCCAGCTTGCGCCACTCGGGCAGCTTCTCCGGCTTGTCGGACACGATGAAGCCCTGGATCAGCACGCGCTTGCCCACCACGAAGCCCAGGTTCGGGCCGGGTGGAAACTCCGTCTCGTTGTATTGCGATACCATCCCGCACATCGCCACCCGTGCGAACGGATTGAGCAATTCGAAGACGGCGGCCTGGACGGCGCCGCCGACGTTTTCGAAATAGGCGTCGATGCCGTTGGGACAGCACACCGCCAACTCGCGCTGCAAATCCATCGAGCGGTGATCGACACAGTCGTCGAACCCCAGCGTCTCCTGCACGAACAGGGACTTCTCCGCCCCGCCGGCGACGCCCACCACGCGCGCGCCGGCACGCTTGGCCAACTGCCCTGCCACCGAGCCGACCGCGCCGGACGCCGCCGAGATCACCACGGTCTCGCCGGCTTTCGGCCGGCAGATCTCGGTGATGCCGCGATAGGCCGTGGCGCCCGGCATGCCCAGCACGCCGAGATACGCCGACAACGGTGCGCCGTGCCGGTCGAGCTTGACCAGCCGGTCGCCCGGCATGAGGCAATGCGTCTGCCAGCCGCGCGCGCCGACCACCACGTCCCCGGGCGCAAAGTGCGGGTCGGCCGAGGCAATCACCTCGCCGACCGTCTCCCCGGTCATCACCTCGCCGATCTGGATCGCCACGGCGTAGGTCTGTTGCTCGCGCAGCCGGCCGCGCATATAGGGATCGATGGAGAGCCAGACCGTGCGGGTGACCACCTCGCCCGGGCCGGGCTGCGGCACCGCATCCTCGCGCAGCGCGAAATCGTCGGCGTCCGGCGCGCCGGACGGGCGGTGCTGCAGCACCCAGGAACGGCGGATCTGGGAATTCTGGCTCATGTGTGGGGCTCCGGATCAGTTGGAACGAACCGGATACTGCCGCGAACCATGCGCCACGTCGATTGCCGTACGGATACATCCGCATGCCGCGCACCCACGGTCTTGTGGCAAGATACGAGGGTTGAGGGAATGTCCATGGCCGTCATCGATATCCGCACCGAAGCGTCCGGCCGCACGCGCGTGCTGTTCGACTTCCGTGTGACTGCACCCGGCTGTGACGACGCGGCCCGCATCGAGGATGCGATGACGCGGTCGCGCGGCGGCACCTCCGCCGCGCCGGCCGAGGCGCCGATGCCGCGTGGGAAGCGTCAGGCGGCGTCCGAGCGTAACACCAGCCGGCCCGTCACCTTGCCGTCGCGCAGCCGCATCAGCGCATCGTAGGCCTGGCTCTGCGGCACGGTGGCCACCGGCAGCGCCTGCAGCTTGCCTTCCTGGGCCAGCTTCACCAGCTCCCGCAACTCCTTCGGATTGCCGACATAGCTGCCCTGCACGGTCAGCGCGCGGATCGCCATTATCGGCAACGGGAGCGAAAGCTCGCCGCCGAACAGCCCGACCTGCACCAGCTTGCCGCCCTTGCGCAACGCACCGAAGGCGAAGCGCGCGGTCTGCGTGCCGTTCACCAGGTCGATCACCGCCAGCACCGGTCCGCCCGCCGTCGCCATGATGCGCTTGGCGACGTCGTCGCCGTTGCCGTCCACCACCTTGTGCGCGCCGGCCTTCAGCGCCGCGTCGCGCTTCGCCGCGCTGATGTCCACCACGACGATGTGCTGATGGCCCAACGCCTTCAGCACGGCGATCGCGTTCAGCCCCAGTCCGCCGGCGCCGACCAGCACGATCGCCTCGTTCGGCGGCAGCGGCATCGCCTTGCGGATCGCCGAATAGACCGTGATCCCAGAACATGCGTAGGTCGCCGCGACGGCCGGATCGAGCGTGCCGGGGTCGACCAGGTGGCGCGGATGCGGCGCGATGACATGGGTGCCGTAGCCGCCATTCGCATACACGCCGAGGCTGCGTGCCGCGACGGTGCACATGTTGTCCTCCTCGGCCAGGCACTTCTCGCAGGTGCCGCAGCCGAGCCAGGGGAACACGATGCGCAGGTCGCCGACCTTCACCCCTTTCGCTTCGGGACCGAGCTTGGCGACGCGGCCGACGATCTCGTGCCCCATCGCCAGCGGCAGCGTCACGCCACGGTCTTTCAGCGACATCATCTGCCCGCCGCCGAGATCGTAGTAGCCGTCCCAGATATGCAGGTCGGAGTGGCAGACGCCGCAATGCGTCACCTCGATCAGCACCTCGGTGCCTTTCGGCTCCGGCGTGGGGAGTTCGATCTCCTTCAGCGGTGCTCCGTTCTCGACCACGGCCCAGGCGCGCATGTTCGGTCTCCTGTTCTAGTAGTCCGGCCATGGATAGAGCAGGACGCGGGGGATGGGAATAGATGGTCGGGGCGCAGTTGAGCGTTGCGTATCCATCATACGGCCTGCGCCAGTACGTCCTTAGCCTGCAAGGCAACCGCTTCGTCGATGAACGTGCCGTCCGGCAGCAGGATGGAGCCGCGGCCAGCACGCATCGCCTCAGCGTAGGCGGACAACACTTTGCGCGCATGCGCAAGTTCATCCGGCGTGGGGCTGAACACCTCATTCACCACAGGGACCTGGGTCGGATGGATGCAGGAACGCGCCGCGAACCCCAGCGCGCGGTCTTCGATGCAGGCGCGGCGCAGTCCATCGAGGTTCTTGATTTGCGAATAAACATGAGCAACCGGTGCCTCAAGCCGCAGGAACCGGCACCGCGCAACCAGATGCATGCGGGCGTGCAGCGTTTCCGTCCGGGCCTCGGTCACCTGGGCACGTATGTCACGCACATAGTCGCCCGCGCCGAAGCCGACTCGGCGGATGCGAGACGATGCTCCCGCGATAGCATCGAGACCGAACAAGCCGGTGACACTCTCTATCAGCGGCTGAATGATCACGCTGCCAGGGGCACGCCGTGCCGCGCGTTCGCGGTCCGAGAGAAGCTGGTCGACGGCATGGATTTGTTCCGCCGTTTCGGCTTTCGGCACCAGCACGCCGAACAAGCCGCCGATGCTGAGCCGGGCAAGGTCCTGCAAGGCCGCGTCGCCACCATTCAGGCGAACAAAGGCGGGAACCGGCGGACTGGCGTCCAGGAAGGCGCTGACCATCTCGCAGGCACGCGCTTTCTCGGCCGGGGGAACAGCATCTTCCAGGTCGCAGATGACGGCACCGGCGCCCTGCCCCGCCACCTTGGCCAGCAGGTCGGCACGGTTGCCCGGCGCGTAGAGATAGGATCGGATCAGCATGTCAGATGACCCCCGCCGCCTTTAGCACTTCAAAGTCGGCGTCTGTGATGCCCAGTTCCTGCTTGTACACCGCCTCGTTGTCGACACCGAGTGCGCGGCCCGTCCACCGGATCGAACCCGGTGTGTCCGACATGCGAAATATGATGTTCTGCATCCGGACACTACCCAGATCCGGGTCAGGCACCGAAACGATCGAGCCAAGCGCGGCGTATTGTGGGTCCTTCACGATGTCGGAGGCATCATATACGGGCGCCAACGCCGCCTCGGCGGCCTCGAACGCCTTCACCACCTCCTCCAGCGGCCGCGCAGCGATCCAGGTTGCAACCGCGCCATCCAGTTCCGCCTCGTGCGCCTTCCGGCCGGAAGCGGAACTGAACCACGGCTGGTCCACGACGTCGGGCGATCCCACCAGCCGCATTACCCTCGAAGCAATTGAAGTAGAGGAAGTGGAGATCGCGACCCATTTGTCGTCGGCGGTCTTGTAGGTGTTGCGGGGCGCGTTCTTGTCGGACTTGTTGCCGGTGCGCTTCTGGATGCGGCCCGTCTGGTCGTAGGCGATGATCTGCGGTCCCAGCACCGACATGATCGGCTCGATCAACGCGATATCGATCACCTGGCCCTTGCCGGTGCGATGCCGCGCGTTCACCGCCATCATCACCGCCAGCGCACCGCTGACGCCGGCGATGCCGTCCGCAAGCCCGAAGGGCGGCAAGGTCGGCGGACCATCCGGCTGGCCGGTGATCGAGGCGAAGCCGCTCATCGCTTCGGCGATCGTACCGAAGCCCGGGCGCTGCGAGTACGGGCCATGCTGTCCGAACGCCGTAACGCGCAGCAGAATAAGCCTTGGGTTGTCGGCCGCAAGCTGTTCATAGCCGAGGCCCCATTTTTCCAGCGTGCCGGGGCGGAAATTCTCGATAATGACGTCAGCGGTCTTCGCCAGCCGGCGAAAGATTTGCTGTCCCTTGGGCGACCCCAGATACAGTGTGATCGCCCGCTTGTTACGGCTCAGTACCTTCCACCACAGCGACAACCCCTTGAACGGCTCGCCATGCGTGCGGGAGTTGTCGCCACGCGGGTGCTCGATCTTGATCACGTCCGCGCCATAGTCGCCCAGCAACGTGGCGGCGACGGGTCCCGCGAACAATGTCGCAATATCGAGCACTTTCAGTCCGGATGCTGGGCCTTGGGTCAACGAGAGCACTCCTGGTTATCCGCGTTGGGCGAAGCGGTGGTCATTTCCAATGCCGCTGATAGAACGGGGTCGAGCCGGACCGTATGCAGGCGCGATCGGTGGCGAAGAAATCCGCGTAGTGCAGGATGTAGGCCTCCAGGTTGCGACCGTGGAACGGCGCATTGGACGCGTGCGTCGCGACCGTGCTGACCACGACATGCGGAAATCCCAGTTCCTTCAGCAGCATCGCACCGACCACGCCGTGCGGCAGCTCCCTGGCCAGGTCGGAATAGGCGACGGCATTGTTTTCGCGTTTGAACATCAGCGGCTTGTCGACGTCATGGAGTGTCAGGATCGGGATCATCACGTCCCACTCGATCTTGTCGCCCCACTCCTCGATCGCCTGGCGGGCCAGCACGATGCCGGTCCGGGTCACCTCGGCGACGTGGCGCATCAGCGGCAGGTCTGGCGCCAGCGTGGAATAAGGCACATCATCGAGCGTGGCATAGGGACTGGACGCCCAACTGCTGACCCACCCCGTGACGATCTTGCGACGGACGGCAGGGGAGACGAGGTCGAGACCGGCCAGCCGGGTTTCGACCGCTGCTTGCTGGTCATCGCTGCCCGACCGAATTTCGTAGGGCGTCATTCGATGCGGGTCCCTTTGGTTTCGGGGGCAAAGAGCAGTACCACAAGCGCCAGTACGAAGGCCGCGACGGTGGTCAGCATGCCCGCCTGGAAGCCTTGATCGCTGGTAGCCAGGAGCCCGACCACCATGGGCGCAATCAGGCCGCCGACACGTCCGCCATTGTAGGCAATCGCCATACCCAGCGCCCGCGCCTGGTTGGAGCGGATCAGCTCGGCGGTAAACGGACCCATGCCGGCGAAGATGCCGCCGATGCCGAAGCCGGTGAAGAACGTCGCCGCCATCAGCAAATTCGGCGATGCGCCCAGCACCAGAGCAATCACCGCGGCGGCACCGATCAGCAGGTACAGCGCGAAGGTCGGGCGGCGGCCGACCTTGTCCACCAGGGCAGCGAACACCAGGAAGCCGGCGAGCGACCCGAACTGCTGCGACAATGTGAAGCCGAGGCTCTTGATGAAATTGTAGTGCTTGACTGCGATCAGGAAGGTCGGCGTCCAGTTGAAGATGGCCCAATAGACATATTGGACGAAGAATATGAAGGCGAACGCGATCAGCAGGCCGCGTCCGGATTCGCCGCGCAGCAGATCCCCGAAGCTTGCCATGCCAGACTTCTCGCCCGAGTGGCGCAGCCAGACCGGCGATTCGGGCGTGTTCCGTGCTGCGAGGAACAGTACCACGATCGGAAACGCGCCGACGCCGTAAACCCAGCGCCAGCCGCCGGTATCCAGACCGCCAACCAAATTGGTAATCACGGCAACGACCGCGATCGCGATCATGGATCCGACCGGCAGGCCCATTTGCATCAGAGCACCGCCCTTGCCGCGATGCCGGGGATCCCATGTCTCCGCGATCAAAGACGCGCCCGCGGTCCAGGCGCCACCCATGCCAAGGCCGCCCAGGAAGCGCAAAGTGGCAAGCCAGCTCAAGGAACCGGCGAACACGATGCATCCGGTAAATACGGAATAGACCAACACTGTCAGGAACAGCGTGCGGACGCGGCCAATGCGGTCGGCTACCCCTCCGAAGATGATGCCGCCGATGATCGCGCCTGCCGCGGATACGCTGGTGATGAAGCCGGCATCGGCCTTGGAGAGCGCGAAAAAGGCAATCAGCGCCGGCGTCGTGAGCGCCAGGATGTAGATGTCGAAAACCTCGAACAACCAGCCCAGCCCGGCGGCGCGCAACACGCGCCAGGCGGCCGGTGTGACTTCGCGATACCACGGGAGTGCCCCCGCGGCGGTGGTGACAACGGTGGCGGGATCGCCGTTCTGCGACATCTACCCCTCCTAACCGGCTGACGCAGCGATCGCCGCTGCTCCGGCATGCGGGGCGGCATGGGGCATTGGGACGAGGTCAGACGTACCGAGCGAGGCGGCCATCATGTTTCCTCCAGTTGGTTCGCGCCGCCGGCGGCGGCCTCCAGGGGATGGTCCAGGGCGACCTTGACAGCATCGATAGGTTGTTGATGTATTTCCGTCAATATCGATAGTAATTGTCGATATATTGCCGCCAGATCCATCAAACCCGAAGGGGCACACCATGCCGGACCATCAGGGGGAGCACGCCGGCAAGTCCGGCGACGCGCTCTACATGACGGCGAGCGAGGCAGCGGCCGCGCTGAATGTCGGCGTCGCCACGCTCTATACCTATGTCAGCCGCAAGAACCTGCGCGTATTCCGCCCGAGCGGTGCGCGGCAGAGCCGCTACCTGCGCGCCGATATCGAGCAACTCAAATCCGGCATGTCGCTTGCCGCGTCGCGCGACGGAACGCCGGGCCTGGCGTCGAGCTCTGCGATAACATTGATCACCGACACCGGTTCCTATTACCGCGGCGTCAGTGCCGTCGCTCTGTCGGACCACGCGACGCTGGAGGATACGGCCTGCCTGCTGTGGGATTGTGGCGCGGATGATCCCTTCGCCCTGCCGGCTCCCGCTGTCCCACCGCACTGGAAGGCGTTGTTTGATGCGACAGCCGAATTTGACGCCCTGGTCCGGCTCATCACTCTGCTGCCGGCGATCGAAGCGGCGGATGTGCGCGCGCATGATCTGAGCAAGGCGGGCTTTCAACGCTCCGGTGTCAATCTGCTGCGTTGGGCGGCGGCCATTCTGCTCAACCGCATCACGCCGGTTGCCGACCCGGTCCACGTCTGTGCCGCGGCGGCGGCGCGCTGTGGCAAGGAACTGGGCGACATCGTCCGGCGTGTTCTGGTGCTGGCAGCAGACCAGGCACTGGAACCCACGGCTTACGTGGTCCGCGCCGCCGCCAATACCGGTGCGACGCCGTATCGCTGCATCATCGCCGGCCTCGCCGCCGCCACAGGGAAGCGGCTGGCCGCGGTGCGCATCGGATCATTCACGCGTTTCATCGCGGAAATCGACGCGGCCCGGGACCCAGTCGAACCGGTCAGGGCGAGGATCCGTGAGAGCGAAGATTTGCCAGGCTTCGGCTTCATGTTCTCGCCCACAGCGACGTCCGACCCGCGTGCCGTCGCCTTGTGGTCAGCACTACAGCAGATGCTTGCAGATGACCGGCGGTTCGGGCGGTTCAAAGCAGCGGTTGACGCCGGCATGGAACTGACCGGCCTCTATCCGGATTTTGCGTTCCTCGCGGCCTGGGTGATGCGGCGGATCGGCGTGCGGCAGCACTTCGACCTGATCCGGCTCGGCAGACTGGTCGGCTGGCTGGCGCATGGGATGGAGCAACAGCAGGACAAGCCGCTGATTCGCTGGAAGCTGAACTACACCGGCCGGCTGCCGTCGTAGCAGCCGGCGCGCACGAACGGCACCTGCCATGACGCCGAACGGTGAACGATGCCACGCCGGTCTCTATTCCACCGATGTTACCTCGCCACCGCCTCCGGATTGACCACGCGGATCGGCTTGCCATCCAAAAACGCCAGCGCGTTTTCCATGCTCTGCGGATAGAACTGTACCCACGTCTCCTGCACGCCGTAGCCGAGATGCGGCGTCATCACCGTGTTCGGCGCACTGCGCAACGGATGGTTCGGCGGCAGCGGCTCGCGGTCGAACACGTCCAGCGCGGCAACGATGCGGCGCGCGTGCACCGCCTGGAGCAGTGCTTTCTCGTCAACGATTGGGCCGCGCGAGGTGTTGACCAGGATGGCCCCCGGCTTCATGCGCGCGAGGTCGGCGGCGCCGAGCAACCCGCGTGTGCGATCCGACAGCACAAGGTGGATGCTGACCGCGTCGGACCGCGACAGCAGCTCCTCCTTGGACACCAACGTCGCTCCGGCGGCTTGCGCCTTTTCCGCCGTCAGGTTCTGGCTCCAGGCCAACAGGTGCATGTTCAGCGCGCGGCCGTAGCGCGCCATGTGGCCGCCGAGCCGGCCAAGCCCGAGCAAGCCCAGCGTCTTGCCTGCGAGGTTGATGCCGACCGGCACTCCCTCCTGGAATTTCCCCCCGCGGATATTGGCGTCCCCCGCCGGGATGCCGCGCGCCGCCGCGATCAGCAGCCCCAGCGCCAGCTCCGCCGTGGCCGCCTCGGTGTTGCCGCCGCCCTGGGTGTTGCACACCACCACGCCGCGCGCGGTGCAGGCTGCGGTGTCGAGCGACGCATTGCGCGCGCCGGTCATGCCCAGCATGCGCAGCTTCGGCAGGCGATTGATCAGGCTGCCCGGCAGCGGCGTGCGCTCGCGCATCGACAGCACGATGTCGAAATCGGCAAGCTTTGCCGCCGCGTCATCCTCGTTGGCGAAGGCGTGCTCGAAGAACACCACATCCGCGCGCGCCATCAGGTGCGACCAGTCGGCGCTGGTCTGCGCCACACCCTGCCAGTCGTCGAGCACCGCTACCTTGGTCATGTCCGCCTCACTGTCGTTCGGGCAAGAAATTGCGGCGGGCGCGGCGGACGCGCAAGCGGGCTTGAGGGTCGCGGGAAAGCGGAGCGACAATGGCGGCGCAAATCCAGGAGGAAACCGCCATGTCCGAGCTGAGCGACATCCTGCGCAATCATGCGAAGGAGAAACTGGCGCGGGGCGAAGTCGTGGCCTCGATGACCGTGCGCCTATGCCGCACGATCGAGATCGCGCAGATCGCCAGGACCTCCGGCTTCGACACGCTGTATGTGGACATGGAGCACAACACGCTGTCGATCGACGCGACCTGCCAGATCTGCATCGCCGCGCAGCAGATCGGCATCACCCCGCTGGTGCGCGTGCCGGCCAACGCGCCCGAGTATATCTGCCGCGTGCTGGATGGCGGCGCGATGGGGGTGATCACGCCGCATATCCGCTCGGCGGACGAAGCCCGGGAGATGGTGAAGCTGGTGAAGTTCGCCCCGCTCGGCGAGCGTTCCGCCGGCGGCGCGCTATCGCAATATCAATATCGCAGCTTCCCACTGGTGGAAACCAATGCGGCGATGAACAACGCCACCATGCTGGTGGTGATGCTGGAAACCGTCGCGGCGCTGGAACATGTCGAGGAGATCATCGGCGTGGACGGCGTGGACATGCTGCTGGTTGGCAGCAACGACCTGTGCAACGAGATGGGTATCACCGGCCAGTACGACCATCCGCGACTGCGCGACGCGTTCGCGCGTGCCATCGCGGCAGCAACGGCACACCGCAAGCACGTCGGCGTCGGCGGCCTGGCGGCGCGCAACGACCTGATGACGCAATTCGTGCGGATGGGCGCGCGCTATGTCTCCACCGGCACCGACATGGCGTTTCTGATGGCCGCCTGCGCGCAGAAGGCGAAGTTCGTGCGCGATATCGGCACCTAACGGCGTGGCTGTCACAAGCGGCACGCGGTCCCGACCGGGTCGTGGAGGCCGCCCGCCGGCGACCAGGAGGCGGACCGACTTGAAACCGGAATTGCGATAGCCGCTGCCGTCGGCGGGGTCAGCGCGGAATTTGGTGATCCGACGGCGAAACCTTACTGTCGAGCCTGGCTTCCTGCAGGTCATTGGTGCCAATGTTCGGTGCGTACAACTGAGTGACCATGGCGTCCGGATGGTCGTCGAGCGAGATCCGACCGTCAAACGCGCTTGCGATGCTGAGGGTGGCCATGCCGAAAAGGGTGGCGGCCGTGATCAGCAAAATGCGCGATTCTTTTGTCATGGTTCCCTCCATAATTGTATCCGGCGAGGCCTTCAGGAACTGCTCCTGCGGCACCCTCGGTATGAGGGCTGATATTCGCGTGGCCGGCGTTTGGGAACTCCAAGTGTGGGCTTGGAAATCCCGCCAACAATGCACCGGAAATGTCGCGGTGTACTGCCGGCATTTGCGGGGAATGACGTGGTGGCATATTCGGCGGCTTGAGGCGGAGGTGCTTCTGGGTTCACCAGGACCAGGTCCCGGGGAATTTCCTGGTTTGTTCCGTTCGGGGCACAGCGAAGGCTCGATTCGAAACGGGATTTTGCCCGAACGGGCGGGCGTTCGTCAGAACGTTCTAAGAGCTTGCTTGCCATCAATCCCAATCTCGGGGAGCGCCAAGCAGTGCCCCGTGTAAACATCGATCGACGGTCATTACTCGCAACTGCTATCGTTACGGCCGCCGCATCCAGGGCGCAGGCGCAGACTGCGCCGGAATCGATCGAGCTTTGGCCGGGCACACCACCCGGAGGCTCGGTAACGTCCGGGACCGAGCAGCGCAGCGCGGACGGCAACATAACGCGGGTGTCCCGGCCGCGCCTGATCGCCTACCGGCCGGCGCATCCGAACGGCACGGCGGTGATCGTGATCGCGGGCGGCGGCTACGCGCATATCGAGGCCGGCAAAGAGAGCTCGCCGGCATGCCAGTGGCTGCAATCCTCCGGCACCACCGCCTTCGAACTGATCTAACGCCTGCCGGCAGATGGCTGGCCGGCACTGGCGCCGTTCCAGGACGGCCAACGCGCGACGCGGCTCGTGCGCTCCCGCGCCGCCAGCTACGGCGTCGATGCAACCCGGATTGGCGTTATCGGCTTCTCCGCCGGCGGCCATCTTGCCGGCATGACGGCGGTGCGCCCGGCGGCGTTGCTCTATCCGGCGGTGGATGCGGCCGACGCCGTCTCCGCGCGGCCGGATTTTGCCGGGCTGATCTATCTGGTCCTGAGCAGGATGCCGCCGTTCGACCAAACGCACGCAAGGCGCGAGATCATCGGGCTGCATCCCGGCGCGGACGAGAGCGAAGCCCGCTCCGTCTCGCGGTGGACGCCGCGGGCCCTGCCATGTCCGAAAAGGACATGCGACGGCGTGCCGTGCAGGTCGATGCTCGCAGCACGGCGCTCACCGCCGGACAACTGCCCGCGGATGTCTGGCTCGACATCGACGGACCCGAGATGGCCGGCTGGCAGGCGCTGCTCCACCCAGACGATGCGGCGGTGCACGCCGCCAATGCTGCCGCATTGCTCAACGGTGCCCACGACATCATGGCCGAGGAATATCGTCTCCGGCAGCCGGACGGAACCTGGATGTGGGTCTCGACAACCTGCATCGTCGCGGAGCGCGACCCGGATACCGGAAAGCCGCTGCGTCTGATGACCGTTGGCCAGGATATCACGCAGCGCAGGAACTCCGAACTTCAGTCGCGCCACGCCCATCGCCTCGAAGCCATGGGGCAGCTCACCGGCGGCGTGGCACACGACTTCAACAACCTGCTCGGAACAATCCTTGGCAGTACTGAAGCTCTGATCGATCACCTGGCGAACGGGAGCGAGCCGCACACGCTCGCTGCGAACATTCTTGATTGCACGCTGAACGGCGCTGCGCTGACGCAGCGGCTGCTGGCTTTCGCCCGCCGTCAGCCGCTGCAGCCGGCGGTGATCGATCTCAACGACTATCTCCCGGCGCAGGTTTCGATGTTGCGACGCACGCTCGGCGAGGCTGTCACTGTCGACGTCACGCTGGAGCCAAACTTATGGCTGATCCACGCCGATCCGTCGCAGGTCGCCGATGTGCTGCTCAATCTGGCGATCAACGCGCGCGACGCCATGCCGCACGGTGGCAACCTGACGATCCGAAGCGCGAATGCCACGCTGGATGCCGGGTATTGCGCGCGCAACTGCGACGCGATCCCGGGAGATTATGTCTCGCTGTCGGTCAGCGACACCGGGGTCGGCATGACGTCCGACGTGCTGGCGCGCGCGTTGGAACCATTCTTCACCACCAAGCCGTTGGGCATGGGCAGCGGCCTCGGCCTCAGCACGATTTACGGGTTCATCAGGCAGTCCGGCGGGTCGCTTGAAATCGATAGCGCGCCGGGCGAGGGCACAACCGTGCGGATATATCTGCCGCGTACCAAAGCCGAGAAAACCCTCGCCGATGCGCGGCGCGTGGTGATCTCCCCGCTGCCACGAGGCAACGAGGCGATCCTGGTGGTGCACGACAATGACGCCGTGCGAGCAACGGCGGCACACAACCTGGCCGCGCTGGGTTATCGGCTTCAGCTTGCCGCGGATGGGCCGTCCGCCCTGGCGATCATGCGGGCCGGGGCACGCTTCGATCTGCTGTTCACCGACGTGGTCATGCCGAATGGCCTGAGCGGCTATCAGTTGGCGGAAGCCGCCCGAGCCTTGCAGCCTGGCTTGGCGGTGTTGCTTACTACTGGTTTCGACTCGGGTGACGACGGCGCGATTCGGGTGGTTAACGCCAATATCCTTCGCAAGCCGTATGAACGGCGCGAACTCGCCAAACGCGTCCGTGCCGCGCTCGACGGCAACTCAGGCCCTGGGGCGGAATAATCGCTCCAAGCGGATCGCAACCCGGTTCTGGCGTCGTGGCGGGCGAAGGCCCGTCATCCGCGTCTTGGTTGTTGGCGGCACTGCCGGTAGACGACGTAGTACCCCGCGTCATCGATTCTGCGGGGGTGTCGCAAGGCGACGACGGCGGCCACGGGGGGTGTTTGGCAGCTTGCGGCCCCCGCAAAATGAACGGCTCGGGGTAGTAGAGGTGTGGACGACCATCACCGAGCAGGTGCGGTGGGGGCCGGCGCGGCCGGAGAAGCGCGCGATGGTGCGGCGGATTATCCGGGCGCCGGAGACGTGGTGGGAGCTTGATCTAGGTCAGTAGGGCCGGCTCGGTCCTGTGCTGTCATGCCTCCCGAACGCGGGACGGCGCCTATGGCAAGCGACACAGAACATCTGCCGGGGTCGACGGCGCCCGTTACCGGCCATTACCGACTGGTGAACGTCTTCGGCAGCCCGACCGAGCATAGCGTTCACGTCCGGCGAGGCGAGACGCTACCAGGCGCACCGCGTGGTAATCGCTGGCGGCTGGAACGGGAGACCGATGAGGATGAGTGATTCGGTGCTGGAGACTTGATGGGGGTTGGCGACATAGGAGGACGAGTGTGAATCGAGCGTGAAAAAGATTGACCGCGTGTCATTAGATATCGCATCATCGCAATTATGGACTACGACCGCCAACGCCCTCCACTGTCTGAGTTATCGCCCGGGGAGTTGCGCGATATGGCGCGCGACTATCGAGAGATGGCCGCGACAGCGCGGACGGAGGCTGCCCATGGTAGTTTGCTCCGACTGGCGGAGCGTATCGAAGCCCTCGCCGACAGACGAGAAAAAGAACCACCGTCCGTTTGATTGAGATCAAGGCGCTCGCCTTGTGGTTGCGGTAACGCCCACGTATGCCACGGCAGCCCATGCGAGAGCGTTCCCCGGCTGAACTCCGTCAGCAAGCCGAGGAGTACCGAACGGCGGCCAAGTCGGCGTCGCCCAGCGAGGTGGAAAGATTGCTGCGTGTGGCGCAGCGATATGAGGAACTGGCAGTGCTGAAGGAGATGGTCATACCGCACCGCAGCGAATCGACTTAACCGGCGGGGCGCAAGCCTGCACTTGCCCGACCCGTCCGGAGTGTCCTACTGACTTTCCCGGTATTATGTAGCACCGCAAATCGTGGATGGTGCGCCTTCCGCACCATGACGCAGAAGGGCCGGCGCGCCTTTCCAGCCGACTCGTTTATTCCGCCGCGGGCGCTAACATCAACCGTTTCCTGGGGTTGCGATGCGCGCCCAGATGTTTCCGGCGAACCAATGTCAGACAAACCGCCGCAAGACTATTTCGGCTCGCTGCGGTAGAGGCCGGCGGCCTCTACCGCCGCTATCCACCCCAAGCGGCGGTGCCAATGCCCATTGGCACGAACCGCCGCACCAGGCCCTTCGCCCCGGTCCAGACAATTCCGCGACCACCCCTTGATTCGACTAACATCTAACACCATGTGGCTAACTGCCATGGCAGCCACACCGCCCCCACCCGACCCC
>Ga0209415_10004669_pt1 | contig 25003 bp, 21 predicted proteins | sample PeaSoiSIISIP2007_FD_187696 | JGI IMG/M metagenome (GOLD analysis project Ga0209415, IMG submission 187696) | Peat soil microbial communities from Weissenstadt, Germany - SII-SIP-2007 (SPAdes) (version 2) | ecosystem: Environmental > Terrestrial > Soil > Wetlands > Peat | place: Germany... | reverse complement strand
TCCCGGAGGTCATACCCTACACCGGGTGAGGACGCCATAAGGAGCCAAAATTACCGCGACCAGTACCGCGAGGCCGGAGTCGATATCGACGCCGGCGCGGCACTCGTCGAGGCTCTGAAACCGCTGGCAAAGTCCACGGCCCGGCCGGGCAGCGACGCAGGACTCGGCGGCTTCGGCGCGTTGTTCGACCTGAAGGCGGCAGGCTTCAAGGACCCGGTTCTGGTCGCCACCACCGACGGCGTCGGCACCAAGCTCAAGATCGCCATCGCCTCCGGACGGCACGAGACGATCGGGATCGACCTCGTCGCCATGTGCGTGAACGACCTCGTCGTGCAAGGCGCGGAGCCGCTGTTCTTCCTCGACTACTTCGCGACCGGGAAGCTCGACGTCGCGACTGCGCGAACGATCCTGCAAGGCGTCGCCGAGGCCTGCCGCGCGACGGGCTGCGCCCTGATCGGCGGCGAGACCGCGGAGATGCCCGGTATGTACGCCCAGGGCGACTACGATCTCGCGGGCTTCGCGGTGGGCGCCGTGGAGCGCGACCGCATCATCGATGGCCGCGCCGTGAGCGCGGGTGACGTGGTGCTCGGGCTCGCCTCGAGCGGCCTCCACTCCAACGCGTTCTCGCTGGTGCGCCGCGTCGTCGAGCAGGCGCGGCTCGCTTACGATGCGCCGGCGCCTTTCATGCCCGGACATACGTTGGCCGAGGCGTTGCTGATACCGACGCGGCTCTATGTGAAGAGTTGCCTGTCCGCTGCCGCGGCGGGCGGCGTCAAGGCGCTCGCGCATATCACGGGCGGCGGCTTGGTGGAGAACATTCCCCGCGTCATCCCGCCCAGTGTCAGCGTCGAGATCGATGCCCGCGCTTGGACGCTGCCTCCGGTCTTCCGCTGGCTTGCGGAAACGGCCGGGATATCGCGCGGCGAGCTGGCGCGCGTCTTCAACTGCGGCCTCGGCATGATCGCGGTGGTCGACCCCAGCCGGGTCGAAGCGATTTCCCGAACCTTCGCCGATGCCGGCGAGACCGTTTATCGCGTGGGGCACGTCGTGCCGCGCCCGGCGGGTGGCGCCGGCACGCTCCTGATCAACACGGAGACGGCGTGGCCCGGCTGAGGGTCGCCGTGCTGATCTCCGGGCGCGGGTCGAACCTGCAGGCTCTCATCGACGCCTGCGCCGATCCGGCTTTCCCCGCCGAGATCGCCCTGGTGATATCGAACGTCGCGGACGCACAAGGTTTGGCGCGCGCGGAGCGCGCGCGGATTCCGACCCGCGTCATCGACCACAAGCTATTCCCCGATCGCGCGAGCTTCGATGCCGCGCTCGACCGCGCCCTTGGCGAGGCGCGCACCGAGCTGGTTTGCCTCGCGGGCTTCATGCGGCTGCTCGGCGATGCGTTCGTCGAGCGCTGGCGCGATCGGATGATCAACATCCATCCCTCGCTGCTGCCGGCCTTCAAGGGCCTCAAGACCCATGAGCGGGTGCTCGCCGCCGGCGCGCGATTTACCGGCTGCACCGTCCATTTCGTCCGCCCCGCCATGGACGAGGGACCGATCGTCGTGCAAACCGCCGTGGCGGTGCTGCCGGGAGACGACGCCGCCCGGCTTGCCGAGCGGGTGCTCGCCGAGGAGCACAAGGCCTATCCGCTCGCGCTTCGCCTGATCGCGGAAGGCCGCGTGACCGTGACGGGCGAGCGGGCGGAAATCAGCGGCGCCGGGGCGCCGGCGCCGACCGCGCTCACCAATCCGAGCCGCTGAAAGCCGGGTCTTGCCAAACGCGGATGTTGCGGTATAGGGGTCGCCGCAGGAGCATTCCGGAACCAAGGGGAGCATAGCGCATGGCCGTCGACCAGGAGCTCGAACGCCACCGTCAGACGTGGATCAGCTTCACCCGGCTGATGAAGTGGTCCATTGTCCTTGTGATCGTGGTCGTTGTGATCATGCTTCGGGAAGTCACGCACTAGCCATCACATCACCCCTAGGCTAGGCGGCTACGGGCAGAGATCCACCCCCGCGAAAAAGAACGCGATCTCCGTTCGGGCGTTCTCCGGCGAATCCGATCCGTGCACGGAGTTTGCCTCGATCGATTCCGCGAAATCCTTGCGGATAGTGCCGGGCGCCGCTTTGCTGGGATCGGTCGCGCCCATGATCTCGCGATTCAACGCGACCGCGTTCTCGCCTTCCAGGACCTGCACGACCACGGGTCCCGAGATCATGAAGGCGACGAGGTCCTTGAAGAAGGGCCGAGCGCGGTGGACCGCATAGAACTGCTCCGCCCGCTCTCCCGACAGCTGCAGCCGCCTCTGCGCGATAATCCTGAGCCCGCGATCCTCGAAGCGGGCGTTGATCTTTCCCGTTAGATTGCGTCGGGTCGCATCCGGCTTGATGATCGACAAGGTGCGCTCGATGGCCATGACAGCGTGCTCCCAAGAGACGACAGAAAATTGCGCGCGGTTATACCGGCGTGCGCCGGCGATGGCAACGTCGGGTCATGTGGCGCTTCAGCGCAGAGGCGCCGCGGCCGTGCCCCAGGCGGCAAGCGCCGCGCGAACCGCCTCCGGTCGATCGAAATCCACGCGCGGATGGCGGAATGGCACCCACTGAAACCGCTCGCAGAACAGCGTGCCCGGGTGCGGCGCCGATCGGTAATCGTAGCGCGCCAGCGGCCGCAGACACTCCTGCTTGAGGCGGACATAGCGAAGGTTTGCCCGCTCGGAGCGGTAGATCGAGAGCAGTTCCGCCTTGAAGCGCAGCTCCTCGGCCGTGAGCGTCAAGACCTGCTCGGTCCCGTTGGATCGAGCAAACGCCTGAGAACGCACCCGGCCGCCCGCCAGGTTGTATTCCGCGAACTCGCGGACGGGCATCTTGCCTTCGAACCGGGCCGCCAGGAAATTCGTGACGTCGTGATCCTGGTGCCCGCCCTCCCATGCCGGTGCCCAGATTTCGTCGATCTTCTGCTCTCGCACGGTCCGCTCGACCCCGGCGATCGCTGCATCGAGATGGGATTTCAGGGTGCGCGCGGGCCAGTCGAGAAAACCCGCGGTCGAGATGCCTAGGGCGGCCGCCACGCGCCTGGCCTCCTCGCGGCGCCTTTCGATCATGGCTGGGTAGCGTGACCGTCGCCACGCCCACTGCCGTTCCCGTGCGGGAACGCCGGTGGTGAGATAAAGTCCCGTGATTGAGGCGCCATCGGCACGCGCGCGCATGATCGCGATCGCGCAACCGACCACCTCGTCGTCGGGATGCGGGATCAGGATCAGCGGCCGCGCCGCGGTCACGCCGAGTGTCGCCGGCGCTCCACGACTTCGCGCCAGTGCGGCAGGAGATCGCTCGAGAGCACATCGTCCCAGGACGGCAGACGCCGCTCGGCGTAGGACCGGGCGGCATGAGACATGTCGCGGCGCAGAGCAGGATCGGTGACCAGGGCCGCGATCGCGTCCGCCCACCGGCCGGCATCCTCGCCCGGCAGAACGAACCCGGTCACGTTCTCGATCAAGAGCCGGCCCATGCTGCTGCGGGCGGAGACCATGACCGGAAGACCGGACGCAAGCGCCTCCAGTACCACGTTCGCGTATTCCTCGATCTCCGATGGGAAGGCGAACAGGTCCGAGGATGCGTAGATGGCTGCGAGTGTGTCGGGCTCGAGGTTGCCAGGGCAACTGGCGTAGGGGCCGAGGCGCGCCAGGATCGCGGCTCGTTGGTCGCCGTCGCCGGCGCAGAGCAGGTGGACAGGGAAGCCGCGCTCGACCAGAGAGGCGACAGCATCCACGACGAGACCGACGTTCTTGCCGTGATTGAGGCGCCCGACGTAGAGCACCACAGTCTTATCCGGTGCGATGCCGAACTCCGTCGCTAGCCAGCCCCGGTTCCGATTTTTCGGGCAAAATCGCTGATGCTCGATGCCGCGGCGCAGGAGCGCGACGCGTCCAGGAATGACGCTGCTGACGGGCTCGAGCTGGCTCGGTCGCGACACCAGCACGAAATCGCAAGCGCGATGATACCGGTCGAGCCGCCGAAGCATGCGCCGCTCGACAAATTCGGGCAACTCAAGCCGGCTGCGCAGCACATGCGCCAGGAGCCCATGCCCGAACAGTTTGTCGATCGTTTGGCCGGTAAAGACCCGCGCATACTCCGGCGTATTGGTATGCACGGAATTGACCAGCGGAATGCGCCGGCGGCGCGCCACGCGCAGGGCCGTGCGGGCGTAGGCGAAATATCCATCCGTCGTATGGATGACGTCGAACCCTCGGAGAGCCGCCGCTATCCGGGGATGCCAGGGCGCAAGGTCGGTGTGGTCCGGCACATGAGAGAGGAACCCGACGCGCGCGGTGCTGAACACCGAGGGCACGATCTCGTATCTCACGTTGTCGGCGATCGCGATCTGGCGCGGCTCGCTGCCCGTGAAATAGACCGTCAGGTCGAGATCGCCGGCGCGGCGCATGGCCGCCTCGGCGAGCCTCGTCCAGCATTTGACATGGCCGCCCGAATGAGGTCCGAACGGCAGGTCGACCAGGACGCCGACGCGAAGCGCGTGGGATGGGTCGAGTTGCGGTTGGGTCTTGGCTTCGAGATCGAGGCTATGGATCGGCGGCTGAAACATGCAATCGAGATCCCATTTCGTCGATGAGGTTTACGCCTCGACGTTTAGGTAACTCAGTGCAACGACGGTCGCTCGCCTCGGTGCTCTCGCTCGCTCGTTTGGCGTTCGCCGGGGCATCGGCCACGAGCTCTTATCGTCTCCGACACACCCCTCGTCGCCTATACTCGCGGCTCCCGTCAACCGTCAATAGCGGGCGTCTCACGACCCCGTGTTGTCTTGATACGCCGATCCGGCCCCGTGGCATCCCCGGCGGGGCGTCTCTCAGTTTCGGTCGTTATCGAGATCCACGAGCGTCTGGCCTGCCCAGCGCTTGAGCATTCCGTGGCCTTCTCCGACTTGCCAGGCCAGGACCACGGGAATGCCGAGGACCAGATCCCGCCCGCGCTTCAGCAATGAGACCGCCAAGGCGATCTCCGGGCTCAAGCCGAAGATGGCGCCGATCACCACATATCCGCTTTCCTGGATGCCCGCGCTCCACGGGACGAAGAACGACGCGCTCCGCAGCGCGAAGATCAAGCTTTCGATCGCCAAAGCCTGGGTGACCGCGAGTCCGCTCCCCATGAGCCACAGCGCGAGCCAGACTTCCATCGCGGAGGCGGTCCAACCGAGAAAATGCGCCATGACGCTGCCGGTGAACCGTCCGCGGTGCCGGTAGAACCCCTGGATATGATCATGGAAGACATCGGCACGCGACCCATGCGTCTCCTGGCGCGCGTCCGCTTCCCGTCGCCGCCATGCCCAATCGATGGCCCGCCCGAGAAACCGGAACAACCCGCCCAGCTGCGCCGCGAGAAAGCCCAGGACGGCGATCGTGATGATGGCGAGGCCGAGCGCGGCCCAGAGCACCCGGGGATCGTCGGGCATTATGGCCAGCAGCAGAGCAAGCCCGAGTAGACCGAACGCGGCCTGGCCCAGCAATTCCGCCGTGAGATCCACCACCGCGCTGGCGCCCGCCCGGGTCTCGCCCCGCGCAGACAAAACCCGCATGCCCGCCAGCACGCCGCTCACTGGCAGGATCGGCAAGATGTTGTCGACGGCCTCGCGCACCCAGCGCGCCCAAATGAAGCCGATCCAGCCGACATGGGCTTCCGGGCCGAACAGCATGCGCCAGCCAACGCCGCGCAGGAGCATCGGAGCGAGATGAGCAAGCGAGACGGCCGCGAGCGTTGCCCAGCCGGCCGCCCGGAGCGCGGCAAGCACCGCTTGCGCGCCGGTATCGACGACCAGATAAGCGGCAAGCCCCGCGCCACAGAGCGCCGCCAGGACGAGGCCAAACCTCGCTCTCGTCATCGATCCCGCGCGAGGTTGCGAAAGCTCAGGCGCCGCGCTTTTCCCAGCCAGCTACCGTCTGCTCCCAGTAGGTGAGGCTGTGACCCGTGGACTTTGCGGCGCTCCAGCGTTGGCGCGCGGCCTCGACTGCGGCCTGATCGTTGCCGTCGAACAAATCGCAGCAGCGCGCGAACGCGCCCATGCGCTCGGAGCGGGTCCCGTCCAGGAGCACCAGCATCGTCGCGCCATTGGGATTCTCGTCCCGATCCGTCAGGCAGATCGGGTGCCGAGCGGCATTGCCGTCCCTGGCGCTGCCATGCGGCAGAAAGCTCGCCTCGTTGTACGTCCAAAGCAGGCTGTCGAGATGAGCGACCCGCTCCTGCGAGCCGGCAAGCACCACGACGCGCTGGCCGTCCGCGAGCGCGCGCTCCAGCAGCCGCGGCAGCGCGCGCTCCAACGCGGTGGCTCCCAGGTGATAGAGTCCGACCTCGGCCATCGGATCCTTTGCTCAACGGCCTTCGTAGTGGCGCTCGACGAGCTCATTGAGAAGGCGCACCCCGAACGCCGTGGCGCCCTTCGGCACCAGAGGCGCGTCCTTCTTCGACCAGGCCGTCCCCGCGATATCGAGATGCGCCCACGGAACGTTGTTGACGAACCGCTTGAGAAACTGCGCCGCGGTGATACTGCCGGCATCGCGTCCGTTGCCGATGTTCTTCATGTCGGCGGCATCGCTGTCGATCTGACGGTCGTAGGCCTCGCCCATCGGCATCCGCCAGAGCGGCTCCTCCACGGTCTTGCCGGCGGCGGCGAGCCGCGTCGCGAGCTGGTCGTTGTTGCTGAACATCCCGGCATATTCGTGACCGAGGGCGACGACGATCGCGCCGGTGAGGGTCGCCAAATTCACCATGAACTGCGGCTTGAAGCGATCCTGGCAATACCAGAGCGCGTCGGCCAGCACCAATCGGCCCTCGGCGTCGGTGTTGAGCACCTCGACTGTCTGACCGGACAGGCTGTGGACGATGTCGCTCGGGCGCTGCGCATTGCCGCCCGGCATGTTCTCGACCAGCCCGACCACCCCCACTGCGTTCACCTTCGCCTTGCGGCCGGCGAGCGCCTTCATGAGGCCGATCACGACGCCGGCGCCGGCCATGTCCCACTTCATCTCCTCCATGCCTTGCGCCGGCTTCAGAGAGATGCCGCCGGTATCGAAGGTGACCCCCTTGCCGATGAAGGCGACGGGGGCCTTGTCGCGGCCGCGCGGATGGCCTCGGTAGTCCATCACGACCAAGCGAGGCGGCTGGGCACTCCCCTGCCCGACCCCGAGCAGCGCGCCCATGCCGAGCTTCTTCATCTGCTTCTCGTCGAGGATCTCCACCTTGACGCCGAGCTCCTCCAGCGACTTGGTCTCGCGCGCGAGGCTGTCGGGAAAGATGATGTTCGGCGGCTCGGAAACCAGGTCTCGCGTGAAGAAAACGCCCGAGGCGATACTCTCGAGCGGCGTATAGGCACGGCGCGCCGCTGCCGCCGAGGCGGTAAGAACGCTGAACTCCGCCAAACTCGGCTTCTGCTCCGGCTTCTCCCGCGTGCGGTATTTGTCGAAGCGGTAGCTGCGCAGCATGACGCCGAGCGCGAGGTTCGCGGCGGCCTCGGCGGGAGCCAGCCGGGCGCCCGGCATTTTGTCCATGGCGATCGCGGCCGCGGTGGCACCCACGGCATTGAGCGCCGGTACCAAGGCGCCGCCGAGCCGCTGCATTTGAACCGCCGTCAAGCCGCCTGGCTTGCCGAGCCCCAGGAGGATCACGCGATCGAAGAACAGACCGCGCGGCGCGGGCAGCACGAGCGTCTCTTCCTTCTTGCCCGTGAATCGCGACGCCGCCATCGCGCTGGCGAGAGCGCCGTTGCTTTCCTTGTCCAACGCGGCTGCCGATGCCGCAAGCTTCTTGCCCTCCAACACGCCTACGACGAGCGTGCCCGATTTCGGCAGCTTAGGATCGGCGAAGCTGATCTTCATGACGGGTTGTCCCTTCTTATCGGCCGGTTCGCGACGCATGCCGCGCGTCCCCACCCTCGCGGATAAACGAGAAAGCGGGCGCGAGTCAATCGTGCCGGCGCCCGGGCGACGTCACGCCTTCGCTCGTTTGCGCCAAGTGAACACGCCGCTGACGGCGTAATTCCAAACGGCACCCACCACGGCGCCGGCGATGCCCGCCGCCCACCAAGGGAGCGCTAGCGTATCGAACAACACGGTTCCGACGCCGACGTTGGCGACCGCGCCGGCGGCGCAGACCAGGAAGAACGACACGAGCCCGCGCAAGAATCCCCAGCCTCTCAGGCGCAGATCCCGGTAGGTCAAGACGTTGTTGAGCGTGAAATTGCACACCATGGCGATTAGCGTCGCCGCCGCCTGCGAGATCTCGAAGGGAAAACCCAGTAGCCGCAAACTCGTGCCGAGGACGCCGAGATGGACGACGAGCCCGATGCCGCCGACCAGCGCGAAGGAGAGAAAGCGCACCGGGACGATGTGACCGACCAGCTTGTCGCCGACCAGCATCACGTATTCCCACACCACCAAGCTGTCGAGCTTGCTGTCGCCATAGGCGCGCCTGCGAAACTCGTAGGCGAGCTCCTTGAAGCGCAGGGGCTCCGGCGAGGAGGCGAACAGGTCCATCAAGATCTTGAAGCCGATTGCGGAGAGATTGCGGACTGCGCGGTCGAAGGCGTCGCGCCGAACCATGAAGAAGCCGCTCATGGGGTCGGCGATCTCCGCCCTCAGGATGCGCCGGCCGAGCCGGGTCGCGAGGCCGCTGATGCGGACGCGCCTGGCGCTCAGTTCCCCCATGCCGCCGCCCGCGACGTAGCGGCTGCCGATCACGATATCGAGGGGTTCCGATTTGAGCGTGCGCAGCATCTCGGGCAGCAGGCTCTCGTCATGCTGCATGTCGGCGTCGATCACGGCGATGTACGGCGCGGAGCTCGCGAGCGCGCCCTCGATGCAGGCGGAGGCGAGCCCGCGCCTGCCGATGCGATGAAGCGAGCGGACGCGCGGATCGCGGCGCGCGATGGCATAGATCGCCTCTCGCGTGCGGTCGGTGGAGTCGTCGTCGACGAAGATCGCCTCCCATGCGACGTCGGCGAGCACGCGATCGAGCCGCTCGACCAGCGGCGCCACGTTGCCGTATTCGTTGAGCGTGGGAATGATGACGGCGAGTTCCGCCACGCCCAATTCCCGCGTCGGCGTCGGGGCAGAGGCCGCCTCGGGCGTCATGAGAGGATCACGCGGCTCCGGTCACTGATTCCGTCCTGGTGCAGAATTAGCGGAGTCGCGCGGGAAACCCCAGCGGAATCTCGCATCGAGCATCGCCCCGTCAGCGGCACAGCGCGCTGGCGGAGAGCATCGCGGTCCACCGTGCGGTGTTGGGCTCCGGATAGCGCCAGACGGCGACCTGCCTCCAGCCCTCCGAAGCCCGCAGAAGCAGCAGAGCGCGATGCGCCGGAAACGAGCCCCCGTCAGGCGTACAGGAGAGGAAGGCCTTGCCGATGCCCAGAGCATCGAGCGTCGCGAGCGTGCGGTCATCGAAGCTCTTCAGGACCGTCAGTTCCACGCCGGGCAGTCGCGGCGTCTCATACCGCAACACGCTCTGAAGCATAACGGCGACGCTGTTGTTGTCGCCGGGCAAGACCAGGGCCAGTTTGTCGTCCGGCTTCAGCCGCGCTCCGAGGTCGTGCCCGAGCGCGCGCACCAACGGCTGCGGCATCACGAGATCGAACCGCAAGCGCTCAGCGAAGCCGATCGGCACCGCGAGGCTCGCCGCCACGAGGAGGGTCGCCGCGAACCGCCGCGCGCTCCAACTCGGCGCCCAGCCGCGTTCCTCGAACACGGCGCGCGCCAGCGTCGCAAGAGCCAGCACCAGCAACATCGAGAGATGCGTGTTGTAGCGGAAGAAGGAGTGAGCATCCGCGCTCATCTCCGGCGTGAAATGGGCCACGTAGGTCAACAGCAGGAAAACGTTGTAGAGCGCGCATGTGCCCATGAGCAGCGCCAAGAGGCGCCCCGCCAGGTCGAGACCCCGGCGGCGGATCCGCACCGCCAGAAGGATCAGTGCGAGCAGCATGAACGAGAAGAACACCGCCTTCTCGACGACGATCACGCCGATCCTCGAGAGGATGTCCGCCAGCATCTCCCAATGCCATTGATCGAACGGCAGAAGCTTGAGCTCTCCCGCCGAGAACTCGCTGAGCACGAACCAGCGCCAGCCGGCATAGAGCCCGGCCGCCGGCAAGAAGGCCGGCAGAAACTGCGCGACGGCGCGCCAGAACCGAACTCGTCGGTCGAACAACCCTAAGGCCGCGATCGTCAGAGCGAGCGCGCCGACGAACGCTACGCTCTCCTGCTTGATGTTCACCAATGCCGCCAACACGAGCGCGAGCGACCAGAGCCGATACCCGGCCCGGCCCCGCTCGGCAATGGCGCCGAGGCACTGCGCGGCGAGCCAGCCGGCGATCGCGAGGCACGCGGCAATCGATGCCTCGCCATAGGCCGCGAAGTAGATGCGCGGCACAAAGCCGGGATTGAGGCCGGTTGCCAGCAGGATGCCGAGACCGCTGGCACCCCAGCCCGGCGCTCCCGTGCCTTCGCGCCCGAGCGACTGCACGACGCGCGCGAGCAGCAATCCCACGAGCAGGTGCAGGAGCACATTGATATGCACCATGGCCGATGCTGGAAGCTCCGGCAGCGCGGCCCCGGCCAGGTACGCCCAGAATTGCAGATTGTAGGGGGCGCCCGGGAGAAACGAGTGGCTCGGCGGCCGGGCATCGGTCGGCAGCAGGCCGTGGTCGTAGAGGTAGGCCGCGTTCGGCAGGAGATTGAGAAACGTATCGGGCTGCGAGGGCCGGGCCGTCAGCATGATCGCCCAGATGGGCAACGCCAGAACCATGATACGCAGGAGCGCCGTCCATTCCTCGCGCCGAGGCGCGAGACCTCTCGTGAAAAGGGCCACCAGCGCGACCGCCGCGATGCCCGCGGCGGGCCACCAGAGAGGATCGGTCCGGAACGCGCCCCAGAGCGTGAGCACGATCGCCAGGCCGCCCCAGCCGACGATGGTCTGTACCTCGATTGTGCCGCGCCCGAGCGTGAGCACTCGGCCCCACAGCATAAGGACCAGCCCCGCCGCCCAAACCGCGGCGAGATCGACGAGATCGGCTGGCGTCGGGATGAGCGAGAGGATCAATGCTGGACCGCGCGACCGCAGTTCCGAGGGCTCGCGGCTCGAGCCCGGAAGCGCCCCCTTACCGGGCCGTTCCTAGGCCGTCAAGCGCCAGCTGGGAGAGTTGGCGCTCATCGCTCGATCCGGTAGAGCGCGAAGTGGGGCTCGACGGCGAGCGGCACCAGGCCGGGCATCGGCCTCATCGCGAACGGCCGCCGGTCGAGCAGCACCACCGCATCGAACTCCCGCAGGCCCGGCAGCGCGTCAGCGCCGGCGGCTCCCTCGCTCATCAGCACGCGCCACACGACGTTCGGCTGTGCCAGGTCGGCAAGCCGCCGGGCTTCCGGGGTCAGCGCCACCGGCTGCTGGCCGCGGTACGCGAACAGCGTGGGCACAAAGGCATCGCGCCGAACGATCGCAAGCGTCGGCAGGTGAGTCGTGGGTATGGCGGTCGAGTCGATGGCTTCCGGCGGATACCCAACGGCGAGCCGGGCGCCGCGCGCTACTTGGTCGAGGGCCGGCAGCAAGCGCGCATAAACCGCATCAGCCCGTACCCAGTGAACCCAGACCTCCGCCGTTCGCGCGAGAAACAGCGCGAGGCCCGCGAGCGCGACGAGGCGCACGGACCTGCTCTTCAGCGCGGGGGCCGCCGTGGCCGCAGCGAGTACTGCGGCGATCACCAGCGGCAGGCGATGATCGACCGCGGACGCCGTCATCAGCTGCGCAGGTGCCGCGAGGTAGACGACGACCAGCAGCAGGACGGGCAGCCGAAGCGCCGGGATGATCGCCAGCCGACGCCTCGCGTAGGCAATGCCCGCGGACAAAATCAGGAGCGCGAAGCACGCAACGTCGAACACCCGATCGTAGTTGTCGAACACGGTGAAGAGCAGATCGAGCTTGCGGTCGAGGCGGCCGTAGTGGATCGTGCCCACCCCTGCTCCTTCGCCTGCGAAGAGCAGGAGCGCCAGCGGCGGCAAGAAGGGCGCGCCGGCAACCACGAGGCGCGCCACCGCACGGCCCCAAGGCCATGGCCGGCTCTGCCACAACGCACCCAGTTCATAAGCCGCAACGAGCACGCCATAGACCACGCACGCCATCAGGTGCGCAAAGAACAGCGCCAGCGCCAGCGCGGCGGAGACCGCCAATCGCGCGCGGGCACTCCGCTCGGAGAGCGCGATCCAAACCGCGAAGGCGACAAGCGCGAGCCCGATCCCGAATAGATAGTTGAGGAAGCCCCACAGCAGGACGCGGCTATAAAGGAACAGAAATGCGAACAGCGGCCAGATCGACCACCGACCCGCCGCGGCGCGGTGCACCAATGCGGTGCCCGCGGCGACGAGCGCGAGGCTCGCGAGCACGAAGGCCTTGCCGGCCCACGCGAGCGGCAGGAAGCGCGCGAGCGCGGGCACCACAAGGTCCATTCCGAGATTGGGGATGACCCGCCAGCGCAACTCGTAATATCGCTGCAGTGCCTCGGACCCGGGCAACCGAACCAGCAGATCCATGCGCGCGAGGTGATTGGGGTAGTCGAAGAGCGGCGGGAGGTTCACGGACATGACCGGAAGCGCCGTCGCCAGAAACAGCATGGCGAACGCGGACCAGAACTGCACCGGGCTCAATGTGCCGCCGCCCGCGAAATCCGCGGCGTCGATCCGGGCAGCAATGGGACCGGGGCGTGCGTCGGAGCGTGACGGGGGCAATGACGTATCCGCGTGGTGCGTGAGCCCTTGACCCTGCCTCAACCGCGCCGAGCGCGCAATTGACGCTAGGCTGCCGCTGGTACCTGTAATCGCGCCCATCACCCTGTTTAGGAGCCAATGACAGCGAGTTCATTATAAGAGACCGATTTTTCATGCTTTCTTGGGCGAGTCAGATCGCGGCGTGAGACTCGATGAATAGTCGCATGCTGATGACGTCGAGAGCCGTGTAACCACGGTCGTCAGCGGTATTTGCCGGAGCCCGGAAAGCTGAGATGCGCCAATTACCAGTACGCGTGAGGCGATGGGTGACGCTTGCCTTGCGGGCGGGGTACCTGCTGTACCTTGCGGCCCGCGACAAGCGTGTGCCGACGCTGGCGCGGGTCGTCGCCGCCGTGTGCGCCGCCTATGTCATCAGTCCCATCAATCTCATTCCCGATGAGATCCCGGTCGTTGGAGAGCTCGACGATGCCGTGGTCGTCGTTCTTGGGATCGTGGTTACCAGACGACTGGTTCCCGCGCCACTGCTGGAGGAGCTGAGAGCGAAAGCGGCCGAGCGGTTTCCAGAGACGCAGGGCGTCCCTGCTCTTGGTTGGACGCAGTTCAAGAGACCGCCAAAACGCAGTTTGGCGTTCGGCGTCGACCCCCACAGGCGCGAGCGCTATAGCCTGCGCGAGGCGCGTTACGATGCTTTGGCTGAAGATGTCAGCGAGTGGGCCGCGATTGCTGCGCAGGCCGGCGAGACTTTGTCGGTTCTCGATGCGGGCTGCGGCTCCGGACTCTTTCTGCGCCATCTCGAGGCCAAGCCTCACTTCGACAAGTTGGTAATTTCTGCCACGGACCTGCTCTATAGGGATACGTATAGGAGGGGTCTTTATCAGGACTTCTTCTTAGGCGACTTGATGGATGGCTATCCTGAGATTCCATCGAACGCCTACGATGTGGTCGTCTGCGAGCAGGTCCTGGAGCATGTGGCGGATCTCAATCGCGCGCTGAGCACGCTTGCGCGGATCGTGAAGCCGGGCGGAAGATTGATAATCGGCGTCCCGGTTTTCCTGCCGCCCCTGCACCTTGCCCGCATGTATGTCGTGCCACGTTTGGATCGTCTCCTCGGTCGCAGGCACGAGCGTGGTCACACGCGCGCCTTCTCATTGCGTTCATTCCTGGAACACGTAGCGGCACGCCGAGATTTGCATGTGCCGTCGGTAAGAGGATTTCGCGTCATCTCGGGCGGAATCTTGCGTCCGCTGGAGAACTATCGCTGGTGGTGGAAATTCAATCGTTGGCTCGGCGCGCGGATCCCGGCCGCGTGCATTGAGATCCAGGCAATCGTGCAAAAGTCGCCGGCGGCAAGCTCAACTTCATAGGCACCCCTCGTTCAGCCGTCGCTGGCTCTACCGCTCGAAGCGAAGACGCAATCTGTACAAGCCAGGCAATGCGGACGATCGCCCAATGAATTACCCTGCGGTAGAACGCATTGCAGGTCGGCTGCCCGTAGCTGTATTCACTGCTCTTCCGATCGTGGGATTGGTCGCGGGGCCTGCTTTCGCCCCGTTGATATTCGGGCTGGGCATCGTTCAGTTGGTTCATTTGCTGTTGGCGCGCCGAGCGCTGTCAGCGCCCGACCCGGTTCTTCTCTGGCTTGCCTGTGCATTCGCCGGCTTATGTTGGGTCGCCGTCATCTGGTCAATCGTTCCAGATCGAAGCTGGCGAGGCGCTTTGCAAATAACCGGCATATTCGCGGCTTCGATCATCGTGCTCGGCAATCGGCTTCCGTCGGAACATACGGCCGATTTGCTTTTTCGTTCCATGGAAATCGCTTTCGCGTTGGGTGCCGTGATGATCGCCCTCGACGCGTGGACGGGCTATCACCTCCAAGCTTTGCTCGCGGCAGGCAAAGATACGCCCGCCACGAAATACAGCCGTGGCGCGGACTATCTTGTGCTCATTGCGTGGCCACTCTTGGCGCGGGCGTCGTCACGCCGGGAGTGGTTGGGGGTATTGCTCCTGTCGGTCTCGGCAATATGCGTGCTCGCCTTGGCGCCGAGCGCCACGGGGCGCCTCGCGGCGCTCGTCGGAGCCGCCGTCCTTGGAGCATCATTTCTCTCGCGGCGAATTGCGTCGAGCTGTCTTGTCGCCGGAACGGCAGTGCTTGCCGTCTTTACGCCGCTCTTGCTTCGGGCCTTGGCGGAGAACCGGAGTCTCATCGCTACCCACCTTCTCCTCACTTCCCACCTTCACGTATCCGGCCTCCATCGTCTCGAAATCTGGGACTACATGTCGGCGCGCGTCCTCGAACGCCCGATTCTCGGTTGGGGGCTGTGGAGCTCGAAATTCGTGCCGATCCGCCCCGATGAGCTGTCCCAATACGTCTACGCCGATGCTCATGGGATCTATCCGCATAACCAATGGCTGCAGCTGTGGCTCGAGACCGGTGCGATCGGGGTGGCGCTGGCGCTGACGCTGGCCCTTGTCGCCCTGGCGCGCATCCGCAAGTCTTTCACGCCGCACTTTCAGCCCTTCGGTTACGCGGCCTTTGCTTCCGCCCTCACCGTCTCATTAGCCAATTTTGAGATCACGACAGATTCGTGGTGGGCTGCGCTGGTCGCCAGCGCGTATTTGTTCGCGGTGCTGGCGTTACCTCCAGTTCACCCGTCCCAGGCTGGTCGGTGTCTCGCCTAGTCATGCGCGGTGGCTACTCGTGGCTCGCGATAAGGCTGGCCGCGGGTCAGGATCGCCCGGATCTCGCGCGTCGTCTGGTTAGCCAGGGCCACCCGAGCGCGCAATTGACGCTAGGCTCCCACTCGGGGTCGCACCTATAATTGCACCCCATGAACGGCCTCACACGCTACGTGTTGCGGCAGACGCTGATGCTGACGTTGGCGTTCGCGTTCGTATTCACGGCTGCCGTGTGGTTGGTACAGTCGCTCCGCTTGATCGACCTGATCGTCAACCGCGGCCTTTCGCTCGGGATTTTCCTCAAGCTCGCGGTGCTGATTCTGCCTCGCTTCATCGAGATCGTGCTGCCGATCGCGATCTTTCTCGCGGTGCTGTTCAGCTACAACCGGCTTATCTCCGAGAGCGAGCTCATCGTGATGCGTGCCTCCGGCCTAAGCCAGATAACGCTCGCGCGCCCCGCGCTTATGCTCGCCGGCGCTGGCGTGCTTACGCTCCTGGCGCTTTCCACCTACCTGCTGCCGGCCGCCTTTCGTGAGTTCAAGGACCTGCAATTCGAGGTTCGCGGGCGCTTCGCGTCGGCCCTTATCCAGGAGGGCGTATTCAACACGATCTCGGATCGGTTTTCCGTCTATATTCGCACCCGCGATCGCCGCGGCGAGTTGGGCGGCATCCTCATTCACGACATGCGCGACCCCAAGAAGCCGGTGACCCTGCTCGCCGAGCGTGGCGCCCTGGTCGACGGCCCGGACGGACCCCGCGTATTGATGGTGAACGGCAGCCGTCAGCAGTATGAGCTGGAAACAGGAAAGCTCGCCGTGTTGTCCTTCGATCGGTATACCGTGGAGCTGGCCAGCAACAAGGACATGTCCAGCGTCCGTCCGCGCGAAGCGGAGGAGCTTTACTTCCACGAACTGCTCCAGGCGGACACCGCACCCAATCTTATCGCCGAGATGCACCTGCGCCTGGTCGCGCCGCTCGACGCCGTCGTGTTCGCGCTCATCCCGCTGGCTTGTCTGCTGCCCGGCGATTTCAACCGGCGCGGCCAGGGCCGCCGGATACTCGCCGCGACGATCTTCGCGATGCTCTTCGAGGTCCTAGACCTCGGCACGAAGAACTTGGCCAGCCACAACGTGACCGCGGTACCGTTGCTCTATCTCGAGACCTTCCTGCCGATCGGCTTCGCCACTTGGCTCCTCTTGAGAGACGGACGCTGGCCGTGGTTCGCTCGGCCGATTCCGGCGGCTGTCGCGCGAGGGGCCGGCTGATGCCGACTTGGAAAACTCTCGCGTTCTACATTGCCAGGCAATTCCTGCTGTGGTGCTTCATCGTCTTTCTCACCATGGCAATCATCGTGTTCCTGCTGGACTACGTCGAGCTGATCCGGCGGGGCGGCTCGCACTCGGAGGCCACTCTCTTGGTCCTGCTCGAGATGGCTGGATTAAAACAGCCGTACATGTGGCAACAGATCATGCCCTTCGCGATCCTGTTCGGCGCGATGCTCGCCTTCTGGCGCATGACGCGCAGCAACGAGCTCGTGGTGGCGCGCTCGACGGGGGTCTCGGTCTGGCAGTTCTTGGCGCCGGCGGTTATCGCGGCGCTCGGCATCGGCATATTGGTGGTGACCGTGTTCAATCCCATCGCTGCCGCGATGCAATTGAGCTACGAGAAGCTGGAGAACCGGGTCCTCAAGAACAACAACGAGCAGCTCAATCTCTCGCACTCGGGCCTGTGGCTTCGGCAGAGCGACGAGCGCGGCCTTCCATCCGTGATTCACGCCGAGCGTCTGGCGCCGGGAGGCATCACGCTCGAGGACGTGCTGATCCTGTTCTTCGACAAGAGCGATCGGCTCACCGGACGGATCGACGCCAAGCAAGCCCGGCTCGAGAACGGTCATTGGCGGATCACCAACGGCACGCGGTGGCAGCCCGGCAAGGCGCAGGAGCCGTTCGGCGAGATCACCATCGCCACGAGCATGACGGCGAGCAAGATGGAGCAGAGCTTCGCCTCTCCGGAGACCATGTCGTTCTGGGAGTTGCCCGGCTTCATCAGTCTGCTGGAGCAGTCCGGCTTCTCCACCCAGCGTCACCGGCTGGAGTACAACGCGCTGCTGGCTCGCCCCTTCCTACTCGCCGCGATGGTGCTGATCGCCGCGACGTTCAGCCTGCGCATGCAACGGCGCGGCGGCACGACGCTGATGATCACCGCAGGCGTCGCCAGCGGCTTCCTGCTCTACCTCCTCTCCAATGTCGTGTTTGCGCTCGGCCAATCGGCGACGATCCCCGTCAACTTGGCCGCCTGGACTCCCGCGGGCGTCAGCTGGCTCTTGGGCACGAGCCTCCTGCTCTACCTCGAGGACGGCTAAGCGCCGATGCGCCGGCCTGCCGTCGCCATCGCCGTTCTCGCAGCCGTGCATCTCGGCACTCCCGCCGCCGAGGCGGCCACGACGCTTCGCCCCTCCGGACATAACCGGGATCAGCCGGTGCTGTTCGTCGCCGACGAGATCCAAGAGGACGAGCAGCTCGGCCTTGTGGTGGCGAAAGGCCATGTCGAGTTCTCGCAGAAGGACCAGACCCTGCTGGCCGACATCGTCACATACAATCAGAAGACCAACCTGGTGACCGCATCGGGCCACGTCAGCCTGCTGGACCCCTCGGGCGAGGTGGTGTTCGGGGACTACATGGAGCTCACGGACGACTTGCGCGACGGCTTCATTCAAAACGTGCGCACGCTGCTCTCAGATCGCTCGCGCGCCGCCGGCAATACGGCCCGGCGCACCGACGGTAACGTCACGGAGATCCGTCGCGGCGTCTATTCCCCCTGCGACCTCTGCGCGGACGATCCCACGGCGCCGCCTCTTTGGCAGATCAAGGCCGCGCGCATGGTGCATGATCAGGCGCGAAAGATCGTCGAGTTCTACGACGCGACGATGGAGCTTTACGGCGTGCCGATCGCCTATACCCCCTATCTTTCCGAGCCGGATCCCTCGGTTCGGCGCATGACGGGCTTCCTGGCTCCCGATATCGGACATTCGTCGTCGATCGGGGATTTTTTCCGGCTCCCGTACTACATCGTCCTCGACACCGACAAGGACATGACGCTGGAGCCCATCGTCACCACGGACGCCGGCGCGGTGCTTTGGGGCGAATATCGGCAGCGCTGGGGCTACGGCAAATTGAAGATCGACGCCAGTGCCGCCTATACGAACCGCACGGACGCCCAGAACGATCAGCCGATCTCCCCGATCGATGCTTTTCGGGGGCACTTCCTCGCCAACGGGGAATTCGACCTGAGCTACGATTGGCGCACGAGCTTCGATATCCAAAGAAGCTCCGATCAGACGTACATGCGCCGCTTCGACTTCGGCGGTACCGAAGCCTACCTGCAGAGTAGGGCCTATGCCGAGAACTTTGGCGACCGCAGCTACACTCTGATCGACAATTATGTCTTTCAAAGCCTGCGCTTCGGCATCGGCGACAGCACCCAGCCGATCGTACTGCCGACGGCCACGTACAACTGGATCAGCCATCCCAACAGTTGGGGCGGCCGTTGGGACGTCACGGCCAATGCGCTCAACCTGTTCCGCCCGGACGGCACGCAGATCCGCCGCGTCTCGACGGGGGCCAATTGGGAAGTGCCGTTCGACGGCGCCATTGGCGATCGCTTCACCTTGACCGCGGGCGTGCGCGGCGACGCCTACGACTCCGATAACGTCATGCTTTCGCCGAGCCAGCCCTCCGCCAACAGCGAGTTTACGGGCCGCATCTTCCCGCAGGCGAAACTCGAATGGCACTATCCCTGGGTTCGCCACGGCAACGGCTCCAGCCAGACCATCGAGCCGATCGTCGCTTTCATCGCCGCACCCAATGGCGGCAATCCCGCGCAGATCCCGGCGGAGGACAGCCAGGGCGTCGAATTCGACGATGCAAGCCTGTTCGTCATGGACCGCTTCCCGGGTTACGATCGCGTGGACTCCGGCCAACGCGTCGACTACGCCCTCAGCGGCGGGATCTATGGCGACCACGGTGGCAGCACGCGGTTCCTGATCGGCGAGAGTTATCGCCTCCAGAAGAACGGAGCCTTCCTGCCGGGATCAGGCATCAATACTCAGCGCTCGGACGTAGTCGGGCGGATCTCGGTGTCGCCGCAGCCCTATCTCGATTTGATCTACCGCTTCCGGCTCGACTCCAAGAGCTTGGCCTCGCGCCGCCAGGAGATCGACGCCACCGGTGGGCCCAAGAGCCTACGGCTCAAAGTCGGCTACATCGACATCGCGCAAGACCCGCTGGTGCCCGATCTTCAAAAGCGCCGACAGATCACCGGCCAAGCGGTCGCGCAATTGACCCAGTATTGGTCCGTGGCCCTGTTCGGAACCAGGGACATCGGTACGTCCACCAATACCCTCAATTCCGGCATTGCCACCACCTATCGGGACGAGTGCGTGAGCTTCTCGGCGGCAGTAACCCATGTCGGCACGCGGGATCGCGACGTACGCCCCGGCACCACGGTGCTATTTTCGATCATCTTCAAGAACCTCGGCGAGATCGATCTCACGCCCTTCTCGACGGGCAGTTCTATCCCGGCGCCGGTGTTCTAGGCTCGGGCCGCGGGAAATGCTACCCTGCCCGTGGGGCCGCCCTGCGGATTCCGGCCACGCAGCAGGGTCGAGCGATCACCCGCGCAATCGGTCCGCGGCTGGGTCGGACGCGGCCGGAGCAACCAGACGCCGTTTCATGTTGGACAATCGATGATACGCATTGCCGCAGCTCTTATGTTGATCTTGGTCGGCACCGCTGCCGCCGCCGCGCAAGAGACGCGGATCGCCGCCATCGTCAACGAAGACATGATCTCGCTTGGCGACCTCGAGGCTCGGATCCGCCTCGTGCTGCTGTCCTCTCAGCTGCCCGACGATGCGCAGGTGCGCCAGCGCGTGAGCCCCCAGGTCCTGCGTACGCTGATCGACGAGAAGCTCGAGCTGCAAGAAGCCAAGAAGTACAACGTCACGGTAAGCGACGACGAGGTGAACAAAGCCTTCGACCGTCTCGAGCAGCAGAACAACATGCCGAAGGGCGCTCTCGAGAAGCTGCTGTCCTCGCACGGCATTCCGCGCTCGACCATGACGGACCAGATCAGCTCTTCGATCCTCTGGAACAAATTGGTTGACGGAAAATTGAGCCAAAGCGTCAGCATCTCCGACGAGGAGGTCAAGGATACGCTCGCTCGCATCAAGCAGGAGATCGGCAAATCGCAGTACCGCGTCGCGGAGATCTTCCTCGCTGTGGACAATCCGAGCCAGGAGGCCGACGTCAAGGCGCTCGCCGACCGCTTGCTCGACCAGATCCACCAAGGCGCGACCTTCAGCGCCGTGGCGCAGCAATTCTCGCAGTCGCCGACGGCCGCGGTCGGTGGCGATCTCGGCTGGCTGACCGCGGCGGAGCTGCCGCATGATATCGCCGAGGCGGTGCAGGGCATGCAGGCTGGCCAGCTCTCCGCCGCCATCCGCGCCTCCGGCGGTTTTTATATCGTCGGGCTGCTCGAGCGGCGCACCTTTGGCACGCCGAGCCCGGCCGACGCTTTGATTACCCTCGCGCGGGTCTCGTTCCAATTTAACCCCGAGGGCGCTACCGAAGCCGACCGGCAAAAGGCGCTCATCGCAGCGCAGCAGGTGAGTGAAACCGCGAAGAGCTGCGACGACATGAAGCGGATTGGGCAAGAGCGCGCGCCGCAGACCTCGGGCGAGATGCACGACGTCAAGATCGGCAGCCTGCCGCAGGACTTCCAAACTTTGCTCGCCTCATTGCAGCTCGGCCAAGCGAGCAAGCCATTGAATTTCCGCGATGGTGCCGGCGTGATCATGCTCTGCGAGCGCAAGGAGGCGCCGTCGCCGATCCCGACGCGGGATCAGCTGGTGGATAGTCTCACGCGAGCGCGCCTGGACACCCTCGCTCGCCGCTACCTGCGCGACCTCCGCCGCGCGGCCTATGTGGACCTGCGCGTATGACCCGACCGATCGCGGTGACGATGGGCGAGCCCGCGGGCATCGGCGGCGAGATCACGCTCATGTCGTGGCTGCGCCGCGCGGAGGGCGTTCCGGCGTTCTTCGCCATCGACGACCCCGATCGGCTTGGACGGCTCGCGGCCATGCTGGGCTGGACCGTGCCGCTTCACGCGGTGGCGGGCCCGGAGGAAGCCGCTGCCTGTTTTCATGAGGCGTTGGGTGTGCTGCCTCGCCGCCTCGCGCATCCCGTGCTCATGGGGCGGCCGGACACCGCGAACGCGCGCGCCGTCATCGCCGCGATCGTGAGTGCGGTCGAGCTGGTCCGCAGCGGGCGGGCGGCGGCCGTGGTCACGAACCCGATCCAGAAGGAGACGCTCTACGCCGCCGGCTTCCGCCACCCCGGTCACACGGAGTTCCTGGAAGAACTCGCGGGCGGCGACGCCAAGGCGATCATGATGCTGGCCTGTCCCGGGCTCAGGGTGGTGCCGGTAACCGTTCACGTCGCCCTCAAGGACGCGGTGCAGCGGCTCAAGACCGCCGACATCGTCTCGGCTGGCCGCATCACGGCGCGCGCCCTCATGGGCGATTTCGGCATATCGCGGCCTCGCCTGTCGGTCGCCGGTCTCAACCCCCATGCCGGCGAGAACGGCGCCATGGGCCGCGAGGAAATCGAGGTGATCGCGCCCGCGGTGGAGGCTCTGCGCGCCGAGGGCCATGCGGTCTCGGGCCCGTTTCCGGCCGACACGCTGTTTCACGCCGCGGCGCGCAAGCGCTACGACGCCGTGCTCTGCATGTATCACGACCAGGCGCTGATACCGCTCAAGACCATCGACTTTGACCGCGGCGTCAACGTGACGCTGGGCCTGCCCTTCATCCGCACCTCCCCGGACCATGGCACCGCGACCGACATCGCGGGGCGCGGCATTGCGAACCCGGACAGCCTGATCGCCGCCTTGCAGATGGCCGGCGAGATGGCCGACCGGCGCGCGATGCGCCGCTCCGTCGCCTGACCGTCGGCGGCGCCGACGATCCCGCCCTGGCGCTGCCCCCGCTGCGCGAGGTCATCCAGCGCTTCGGGCTGGCGGCCCGAAAATCGCTCGGCCAGAACTTCCTGCTGGATCTCAATCTGATCGGGCGCATCGCGCGCGCCGCCGCTTCGCTCGGCGGCATCAACGTGGTCGAGATCGGGCCGGGGCCCGGCGGCCTCACCAGGGCGCTCCTGGCCGCAGGCGCCGCCAGCGTCACCGCGATCGAGCGGGATCAGCGCTGCGTCGAGGCGCTCGATGAGTTGGTCAAGGTCTTTCCGGAGCGGCTTCGCGTCATCGCCGGCGATGCCCTCGCGGTCGATCCGAAGGACCTGGTCCCGGCACCGCGCAAGATCGTCGCCAACCTCCCGTACAACATCGCCACGGCCTTGCTCCTGCAATGGCTGCCGGACCTCGATGCCTATGAGAGCCTCACGCTGATGTTCCAGAAGGAGGTCGCGGCGCGGATTGCGGCGAAACCGCGCTCGCACGCCTATGGCCGACTCTCGGTGCTGGTGCAATGGGCGGCGCGGGTGACTCCCCTCTTCGACGTGGCGCCCCGCGCCTTCGTGCCCGCTCCCAAGGTGACGTCGACGCTGATCCGCGTCGAGCCCCGCCACGTGCCGCTCGCGCCCTGCCGCCAAGGCGACCTCGAGCGCGTGACCGCCGCAGCCTTCGGCCAGCGCCGCAAGATGCTGCGGCAGAGTCTGAAAAGCCTGGGCCTGCCTCCGGAGCCGCTGCTGGCAGCAGCCGGCATCGAGCCGAGCCGGCGCGCGGAGGAACTCTCGGTCGAGGAATTCTGCGCGCTCGCGCGTGCGCTCGCGGCGTGACCAAATTCGGAGAAGTCGAGCACCGGCGCTGCCGCGCCTTTACACGCTCTCGCCCCGCAGCCGGTTGACGAATTCCGCCAGGCCGACTTGCCGATCGCGCTTCAGGCGCTCGGCCGTCAGGATCGCCTGCACCTGGCTGACGCTCGCGTCGAGGTCGCGGTTCACGATGACGTAGTCGTACTCCGGCCAATGGCTCATCTCGTCCGCCGACTTCGCCATGCGCTGGCGCACGATCTCGTCGCTGTCCTGGGCGCGGCGCCTCAAGCGATCCTCGAGCGCCGCCATGCTGGGCGGCAGGATGAAGACCGCCACCAGGTCGCCGCGTACTGTCTGAGCGAGCTGCTGGGTCCCCTGCCAGTCGATGTCGCTGACGATGTCGCGGCCGGCGGCGAGCGCCGCCTCGACCGGCGCGCGCGGCGTGCCGTAGCGACGGCCGAAGACGGTGGCGTGCTCGACGAGCGCGCCCTCCCGCACCATCTGCTCGAAGCGCGCCTCGCTGACGAAGTGATAGTGTTGGCCGTCCACCTCGTTCGCTCGCGGCGGCCGGGTGGTGGCGGAGACCGAGACGCTGAGGTTGCCATCGCGCTGCACCAGAAGCCGCGTGATGGTGGTCTTTCCAGCCCCCGAGGGAGAGGAAAGCACCAGGAGCAACCCGCGGCGGCCGATCTCGGAGGGGTCCATGGAGTCCGCTACTCGATGTTCTGCACTTGCTCGCGCAGCTGCTCGATCCCGGCCTTGAGCGCAAGCCCGATCCGCGTGAGTTCCACGTCGGCCGATTTCGAGCAGAGCGTATTGGCCTCGCGGTTGAGCTCCTGGCACAGGAAATCCAGGCGCCGGCCAATGGCGCCGCCCTCGGCAAGCAACTCGCGCGCCGCGGCGATGTGCGCCGCGAGCCGGTCGAGTTCCTCGCGGATGTCGCCCCGGGCGATCAGCAGAGCGGCTTCCTGCGCGAGGCGCTCGTCGGGGATCGAGGGCACGGCATCTCTGAGCGACTCCACCAAGGCCTTGAGCCGGACGCGAATCGCATCGGGCTGCGCGGCAGCGCTGGCCTCCGCCGCGCCGACGAGGTCGGCGATCTCCTGCACGCGATCCGCCAGCACCGCTCCGAGGCGCGCTCCCTCGGCCCGGCGCATGGTGGCGAGCGCGTCGAGCGCCGTGCGGCAGCCGGCGAGCAGAAGCGCCTCGCGTCGCTCGCGAGCGGCGGGGTCCGGCATCTCCTCGCCGCTCTCCAGCACGCCTCGCAGCGCCAGCAGCCCGTCGATCCGGGGCGGCGCCGCCTCGATTTCCTGCCCAAGCTCGCGGACCAGAGCCAGAACCTGATCCAAGATCGCACGATTGACCTGCAGAGTGGCGCCGGCGGCGGTGCGCGCGATCGCCAGGGCGACGCTCACCGAGCCGCGTTTCAAGCGCTCGCCGACGAGGGCGCGCAGCGGCAGCTCCAAGGCGTCGAAGCCCGCGGGCAAACGGAAGCGAAGATCCAGCGACTTGCCGTTGACGCTCTTGAGCTCCCAGCTCCAGGCGAGACCGTCGGCTTCGCCCTCCGCGCGTGCGAAGCCCGTCATGCTGGCGACGGTGCCGAGCGCGTGAGGGGGGGCAGCGACGGTTTCGGGCACGGCTCTCCGATGGATCAAAAACTGCGCATTGCTCGACCAGCGCGCGTCGCGAGGTTATAGCCTCGGATATCGACGCCAACAACGGTCCCTGCCTT
>Ga0209415_10004668_pt1 | contig 25008 bp, 22 predicted proteins | sample PeaSoiSIISIP2007_FD_187696 | JGI IMG/M metagenome (GOLD analysis project Ga0209415, IMG submission 187696) | Peat soil microbial communities from Weissenstadt, Germany - SII-SIP-2007 (SPAdes) (version 2) | ecosystem: Environmental > Terrestrial > Soil > Wetlands > Peat | place: Germany... | reverse complement strand
GTGGTGGAAGCAACCCCGGTGGCCCACTAGGAATCCTACACGCGCGAGCTGGATTAAAACACGTCCGGCGGGGGAGCAAAAAATCTTGGGCGGGGGACTGCGGCCTTGACCAGAACCTTGGCCGCCAGCACGAAACTATCTCTTTGCGCATGCGGAATTCTGGTCGTTGTGTGCTTGCTACCCCTCGCTTCCGGTCAATCCCTTTGGGCTCAACGGGCGCCGGAACCCGGCGGACCGCAATACGTCATCACCCGCATCGAATTTGACGGGAACCGCCGCGTCCAGCGCGATACGCTGCTCGCGCGCATTTTTTCGCGCGTGGGTGATCCCTACACTCTGGACGCAGTTCGCCGCGATTTTCAGGCGCTCTGGAACACGCAGTTCTTCGAAGACATCCGGCTCGAAACGGAAGACGATCCCAATCAGCCGAACGGGAAAATCGTGGTGTTCCACGTCTCGGAGCGGCCGATCATCCGCCGGATCGAGTACAAGGGCAACAAGTCCATCACGGAATCCGACATTCTGGATGCGTTCAAGCAGAAGAAAGTCGGGCTCACCGTGGAAAGCCAGTTCGACCCGACAAAAATCAAGCGCGCTGAAGTCGTGCTGAAAAGCCTGCTGGCGGCGCACGGCCGCCAGTTCGCCACGGTCAAGCCCACGTACGAGCGCATTGCCGCCTCCAACGCCGTCAAATTGGTTTTCAATATTGATGAAGGCCCGAAGGTGAAAGTCGGAAACATCTCCGTGGTCGGGAACAAGGCGTTCTCGAGCAGGAAAATTATCCGCACGATGAGGAACGACCGGCCGTACGGGGTTCCGCTCGGCATCACTTACATTCCCGTGATGAGTAAGACGTTCGACCGGCCGAAGCTGGATGAGGACCTCGAAGTCGGCGTCCGGGGCCTGTATCAGGACAACGGCTATTTCAAGGTCGTGGTGGACGTGAAGGAATTGAAGACGGTGGATGTTTCCGGCGGGCTGCCCCTTATTGGAAACCGGAACGGCAAGGCCACCAACATCGTGATTTCGGTCTCAGAAGGCGAGCAGTATCGCATGGGCAAACTCGCTTTCCGCAGCTCCGATCCCGATCAGGGGCTGATCTTCAAACCGGAACTGCTGCAGCGGGCGTTTCCGTTGAAGGAAGGCGACATTTTCGACGCCGACAGGATCCGCAAATCGCTCGACAGTTTTCGCAAGCTGTACGGTGAATACGGCTACATTGACTTCACGGCCGAGCCCGAGTTCGATGTGAACGATGCGAAGAAAGTGGTGAACCTGACGCTTCAATTCGACCAGCAAAAGCAATTTTTCGTCCGCCGGATCGAATTTTCCGGCAACACGACGACGCGCGACAAAGTGATCCGACGCGAGCTTCTGCTGGACGAGGGCCAGGTCTTCAACAACCGCTATTGGGAATTGAGCCTTCTGCGACTGAATCAGCTCGGATACTTCGACCCCATCAAGCCGGAAAACGCGGAGCTGAAGAAGAACGTGAAGGCCGGCACGGTGGACATCAAGCTGAAGGTGAAGGAGAAAGGCAAGCAGTCCGTCAGTTTCTCGGGCGGCGTCAGCGGGCTTTCGGGGAGTTTCGTGGGCTTCTCGTATCAGACGAACAACTTTCTCGGACTGGGCGAAACGCTCACGCTTTCGGCGCAGATTGGCGATATCCAGCGCAGCATCAATTTCGGATTCACCGAGCCATATCTATTTGACCGGCCCATCTCGACGGGCTTCACGATTTTCTCGCAAAAGTACGATTACAACACCGCGCGCCAAGAAGGAATCCTGGTGGGGCAGCAAGTCGCGATCGATCCTGCGCTCCAGGAGAACTACAACACGGACTCGAAGGGCTTTACGATTTTTGCCAGCTATCCGCTGCGCCGGCTGTCGTTCACGCGCCTGGGCCTAAGTTATGGCTGGTCCACGACGGACATCACGCCCTTCAGCCAGTCGGCGACTCTTCTTTTCGAGTTCACCAAGTTTACGAGTCTGGCGGGTCCGTCGGCGCTCAATGGAATCCGGCAGAGCCAAATCACTCCGACTCTCAGTTACAACACCGTGGACAGCCCGGTCAATCCGACGCACGGGAAAAGCTTTTCGTACGGTGGGAGCTTCGTGGGCGGCCCGCTGGGGGGGAACGTCAACACGTTTAGCAACGTGTTCGACATGTCGTATTTTCGCCCTCACCATCGCCATAGGAACGTGATTGCGCTTCATCTGAACGGCAGCATGATCACGGGCTACGGCGGAAAGGAAGTACCGCCGAATTCCCGGTTCTACGCTGGAGGCGAACAGGACGTCCGGGGATTCGACTTTTATACGATTTCGCCTTTCGTGTTCATTCCGTTTTCGACGACGACGAACGTCACCTTCTTCAATCCGCACAACCTGGGTCCCAACGGAGTTCCGACTGCGGAGAGCATCCCAGTCAACGTGCTGGAGTTCATACCCACGCGTCCCGGGGGCGATTTGAAGTTCGTGTCGAACCTGGAATACCGAATCCCGCTTGTGAAATCCTACGTGACTTTGAGCTTGTTCCACGATTTCGCGGTGAATGGAATTTTGCGGAAATCGCAACTGCAGCTCGATCCCTCGGCCATTAGTTCCCTGCGGCAACAGTATCCGAATCCTGATTTCCCGTGCCAACCGATTGGCGCTCCGTGCGTGAACGTACCGAACAATTTGCCGATCGCTGCGGGCACCGAGTTCAGGCCGCACACCTCGGCGGGAATCGAGATTGACATCCAAATTCCTATCATCCAGGCGCCGTTTCGCATCTATTACGCGTACAATTACCTGCGCTTGAGCCAGACGATTACGCCGCCGCTCGGAGCCTTCTTTGTGCCGCCGGCCGAGCGAGATAGTTTGAAGCAGTTGGGCGTGTACGACACGCAGATCGTACCGGCGCTGCAAGATTTCTTGATCCATACGCAGTCCTCGCAGACAATCCCGCCGGGCCTGTTCGAACCGAAGACGACTCTGCGGTTTGCCGTGAGCCGCACGTTCTAGAAAATCGGCCGGAGATGCAAGGGGAGTTGCGCGAAAGTAGTTGTTGCCCAGCGGGCGTGAAGAATCGAGCGGAGATGGCCGGAGGGAAGCAAATGAGAGCGTGGAGAGTGGGAGCGCTTGGGCTCCTCATGGTGGTGGTGTCGGGTTGCGGTGGGAACTCCACGCCGGTCGGGGTCGCGATTACAGGACCAGGGCTGTCTCCCCTGACCGTGCTCGTGAATCGCACGGCGCAATTCGCCTCAAACGTTACTGGCGCGTCGAGTTCCGCAGTGTTCTGGCAAATTTGCGAACCGCCTGCAACGCCTTCGACCACGATCCCGCCGACCAATTGTATTGCGGGTCAGGGCCCGACGGGATGCACGATACCGGCGGTTTCCAACCCGATCAGCGGTTTCGGAACAATCACCCTTAATGGTCTGTACGCGGCGCCGCCGACAGTCCCCAATCCAGCCACCTTTCTGATCGTGGCCACGAGCTGCATCAAGTCGAATGCGTTTGCCACCTTTACGGTGACGATTGATTCCGGGATAACGGTCCAGGTTACTCCGCCAACCGCTTCGATGGGTCCGGGTGAGCACTTTCAATTCACGGCGACCGTCAACGGCACGGCGAACACGGCCGTCGTTTGGCTGGTGGACAATATTCCCGGCGGAAACGCCACCGACGGCTTCGTTTGTCCGTCCTCGGCGCAAGGCTCGCCTTGCACGATGGGGAGCGCCCCCGGGGAATACTTCGCCCCGTTGACTTCTCCCGGACCGGTGACCGTGACGGCGCAATCCGGCGCTGATCCGACGCATCAGGGGTCGGCGACAGTCACGGTCGGAAGCGGCAATGCTCCGGCGTTTGCGCCCGCGAATCCGCTCGAACCAACGGTCGCCGCGCAAGGCTCCGCGCAGCAGGACGTGTATCTGACGGGCACCAACTTCTTCACGACGAGCCAGGTTTTCGTGAACGGTGTGGCTCTTCCGGCCACGAATCTAACTTTTATCGGCGGCGGTGCGCTCGTCCGCGCCACCATTCCCGCGGCGGAATTGACGCAAGCCGGAGACATCGGCATCGAGGTAAGGTCGCAAGATGGCTTGAACAGTAGCGGGACTCAGACGCTGCACGTAGATCCCGTGCGGCCGGCGCTGATTGCCTCGACACCGGATAGTGTGCCGCTATCCAACACCGGCGTGAGCGTAAGCGTAAGTCTGACGGGCGGCTATTTTGTCCCCGGCAACAAGACGACAGCAACATTCGACGGAATCGGGTGCGGCGGAGGGGGCCAGGTCTGCACGACATTCGTGGACAGCCGGCATTTGACGGTTTCCGTTCAGGACCCGACCCTGCTTGTGCCCGGGCTCTATCCGCTCATCGTCCAGAACAGCGACGCTTCTACGCCTGGCGCACCCTCGATTACTGGGATTAATCTGGCGGTCGTACCGGAAGCCAGCTCGATTTCAGGCGCGCCAAATCCGTTAATCGCCGTGGGTTCGAGTCCATCCGCCGTGGCCATTGACTATGCCGACGGGTATGCGGTAGTCGCGAACCAGTCCACGAATAACGTCTCGATCATTTCGCTCGTGGCTCCGACCGCAAACACGGTCATCGCCACGATCAATGTCGGTTCGCAGCCCACCGGAGTCGGAGTGGACGATTTGTTGTCGGACCACCAAGCATTCGTCGTGAACAGCGGCGAAAATAGTATCTCCGTGATCGACCTGAGCGCGAAACCGCCTGCGTTCCTGAAAACGGTTTCACTGAACAGCTATGAGCCCGGGATCATTCCGCTTGGCACGGTGCCATTCTCGATCGGCGTCAATTCGCTGACCCATCGAGCCTTCGTGGCGAATCAATCCACCAACGTCGGAACGATTCTGAATTTGGCCGATGCAAACGTCGCGGCCGGCTGCGCGGCTCCGCCTTGCCCGGTCTCCACCGTTACCGGAGGCATCACGCCTTACGGAACCGGAGTTAACCCCGCCGTGGCGATCGATCCGCGGTTGAATTGGGCGATGGTCACGCCCGGAGGCACGGGAACGATCGCGCTGGTGGATCTCGGCCGGGCCGCGATCCCGGGTGATGTCGGGCGGTTATCGGAACTCATCGGGAGCTTGTCTATCTCTTCGACCATGCAGGGCGTCGGCATCAACTCGGAAACCCATCAAGCGTTGTTGACCGATCCGTCAGCTCAGACGATGACGGAGTTCAGCCTTCTGAACGATGGCGTCACTCCTGTCACTTTTACCTCTGGTGGGTCGATTCTGCCGACCGCAAAACTAGTAGCCTCGGCGGTGAATCCGCTCGAGAACGTCGGGATTGCGGTGCAGCAATCCGCGATGGGTGGCGCGGAGGCCTTTGTCGCCGATCTGCAAAGCGGCGTGATACTCACTTCGGTAGGTGTGGGCGGCACGCCGATCGCGGTCGCGGTGGATCCCGCCAGCAATGAAGCCGTCATCGTGAACCAGTCGGCCAACAATGTCGGCATTGTTTCGCTCGGTCCCGCGCCTACCTCGCCGCAGATTCTGGAGGCCAGCCCAGCGGTCGCGTTCGGGGGGTCCGGAACAGCCGACCTGCCGCTGACGATCACGGGCGCTGGCTTTAACGGCGGCTCGGAGGTATTGCTCGACGGATCGCCGATTGCGACCGTGACGGTTGTGAGCAGCCGCCAAATCGTGGCGACGGTGCCGGGCTCAATGCTGAGCGCCGCCCACCGCTATATCGTACAAGTCGAGAATCTGCCGAGTACTGTTTCCAACATCACCGATCTCACCGTCATCCAGGCGGTTCCAGTCGGAAATTCTCCGGTCGGCGTGGCAGTGGATACAGACCGCGATCTAGCGGTCGTCACGAATTCCCTGGACGACACCGCCTCGCTGGTTTCGCTCACACCGGTAATTCCGGATTTCTCGCCTGAATCGCTGGGGGACACCGGAATTGTGGGGCAGCCGATTCCCGTCGGGACGACGCCGGAAGGAGTCGCCGTGATTCCGCGGCTGGGTGTGGCGATGGTGACCGACAATGGCAGTAACAAGGTAACCGCCATTGACCTGACCTCAACTCCGGCTACGCCGATACCGGACGTGGCTCTCTGCGCGACGTGCTCGGGACCGGCCGGTGTGGCTTTCAACCAGGATACGGCGACCGCGGCGGTGGCCACCACGAACGCGGGCACTGTTTTCAGCACGGGCAATCTCGATTTCCTGTCCGTGACACGTTCGACGACGACAACGCCGCAGGTCGCGGTAGCCCTCGGGGCTTCTCCCTCTGTGGATCAGGGGCCCGTCGCGGTCGCAGTGGACCCAACGCTGAACTTCGCGGCCGTTGCAACGGCTTCCTCGACGAGCAGCCTGGATATTGTCTCCATGGCAACGGATGGGATTGTCGGGCGAGTCAGTTCGCTTCAGAATCCAAGCGGCGTTGTGTTCGACCCCGTCAACCAGGTGTTTCTGACAGTGAATAGCCTGGTGAACAACATCGTCATCACCAATCCGGCGACGTTGACGTCGTCGAATGTCAGCGTGGGCATTGCCCCGACGTCCGTCGACTACGATTTCCAGACGAGCTCTCTCGTCACGGTCAATGCCGGAAGCCACGTCATGTCCGTGCTCGACTACGCCTGCCCGCCGACCGTGCCCGCTCCCGCGTGTTCGGTGCCTCAGGTCCGCGCGGTGCTCGGATTGGGAGGAGCGCAGACGTCATCGCTCGTGCTCGGCCCGAACGCCGTCGCCATTGATCCGAAGCTGGGTCTGGCAGTCCTTGTGGACCCGGACAATAATCGCGTGCTTCTTGTTCCGCTGCCGCACTGAGGTGGCCCGGTCGACATGCGGCCAACCGAGCTTGGGAGCAGCGCATCGGAATGTATTGGCGAGCGGGGAAGAGAGTTCTGCTGGTCGCGGCCGCGAAGTATTCAGCGCGGGGCTTCGCGAAACGTCACTGACCGAATCCGATTGACCATGCTCGCAGATCGAAGTTATAATCCGCGATTCGCGCTTATCACAATACTCTGACTACGTTTCAACGAGGAGTGAGAATGAAGATTCGAGCGGTAGTCCCGGTTTTAGCAGCCCTTTTGATGACGCCCGCGGTCTGGGCGCAGGCCAGCAGCGCAGGCGCGCCGGCGTCGGCAAAGGTAGGGGTTCTCAGCGTTCAGGCAGCCATTGCCAGCACGGCGGAGGGCAAACAGGCCGCGGCTGAATTGCAGTCGCAGTTTGCACCGAGGACGACCGAGCTTCAAAACCTGCAAAAGCAGATCGAAGAGCTTCGGAACAGGCTGCAGACCGGCCAGTCAACCTTGAGCGATGAAGAAAAGGCCCGGCTGGCGCGTGAAGGCGACCAGTTGAGTCGCGCGTTCCAGCGGAAACAACAGGAATTTCAAGATGACACCAACGATGCTCAGCAAGACGTCGTGAACCGAATCGGGCGGAAGCTTGTTGACGTATTGAATAAATATTCGAAGGAAAACGGGTACTCGATCATCTTGGACACTTCCTCGCAGCAGAGTCCGGTTCTGTACGCGGCGAACCAGATCGACGTCACGCAGGATATTATCCGCCTCTACGACCAGAGCTATCCGGTGAAGGCTGCCACCACCGCGACGCCCGGCAGACCCGCGCCGAAACCCGCCACTCCTGCTACCCCGAAACCGTAGCGAGTTGCGCAGTCGTGAATTTCAAAAAGCCTTTCCGGCTGAAACCGGGAAGGCTTTTTCTTTTTGGTCGGCAAGATCCCCTTTGATTCATTGACGCGTAATTTGTCGGCCGGGCCGGGTTCGGCTATCATGATTGCCCGAAGCGAACCGATCGAATTGATCTGAAAAACCACTCGCGATAGCGAACCAGGAGGATGGACATGGCACTTTCCGTTGGGGCTGCGGCTCCGGATTTTTCGTTGAAGGATCAGAATCAGAAGGACGTGAAGCTCTCGGATTTCCAGGGCAAAAAGAACGTCGTGATCGTGTTCTACCCGCTCGATTGGAGCCCCATCTGCACGAATGAACACGCTTGCTTCGTGAACGATATGAAGCGATTCGAGCAGCTCGATGCAATTGTGCTCGGCCTCAGCGTGGACAGCGTCTGGTCGCACAAAGCCTTTGCAGAGAAAATGGGCATCCACTATTCGCTGCTCGCCGATTTTCAACCCCGCGGAGCTGTCGCCGATAAATTCGGCGTCTATCTCGCCGACAAGGGGATCACCGGGCGCGCGATCGCCATCGTGGACCGCGCCGGAAAGATCGCCTGGTTCAAAAACTACGACATCCCGACGGTGCCGGACATGAAGGAAGTTTCCGAGGCGCTTGCAGCAGTGAAGTAAGCGGAGCGGCGGACGAAGTGCCGGACGGCTTGTCGGCAAAGGCGCGTATGTAGTCGACCACCTGCCAGCGCTCTTGGTCGCTCAGTTTGTCCGCGAAGGCCGGCATGGGAAGCCGCCCCCGGGTGATTTGCCAGAAGAGTTCGCCATCGGTTCGGCGGCGCATGGCCGGCGCGTCGGTGAAATCACCGGGCGCGACGGAAAGCTCGGCGGCTTTTTGGCCTCTTCCGTCGCCCTTCTCTCCGTGGCAGCTCCGGCAGTGTTCTCCGTATACCTGCCGGCCGGCGGCGATGGCATCGTCCGTCGGCGGCACCGGGTTCTTGAGTCTCCGCGCGGCCGCCGTTGCGTTCCAATTCTTGGCCGTATTGATCGCGGTCGCCAAGCCCGCCCCCAGGACCACAAGCAAAGCCAATATTCCAAGCGGTCGAATTCTTGATTTGTGTTGGCTGGGTTGCACAAGTTCTTCCGGTACCCCGCGTGTCGCCGATGGGAGGTGTGGCTACGAAGGGAATTTTCCCACAGCCGATCAGGATTTCCCAGAAAAGATCCTGTCCTCGAAGCGATAAATGGCGGATGTCTTCACGAGGCGCACGATTCAGTGCATTGGATGGAGGGCGCGAAATACCGAAATCACGACGAGCACCAACATGACCACGACATAGATACGCATTCCCCAGAGCAGCACCCGCACGCCAAGCGAAAGTTCTTTTCGGCCAAACCGAGTTTTCTGTTTGGCGGCGACGACCTGGTCCGTTTCCAGCAGCGACAGAACCACGCGCGGATCTTCAAGATCCGGCTTCACCGTGGCGCCCGCGACGGGATCCACACCTTGCGAGGCTTCTACGAAATCGCCGCTGCCAGATTTCATATCAGCGACCTCCGACCAGCCGCAGCAATTGAAACTCCAGAAGATCGTCTTGAACTTTTCGCAAATCTAGCCACCCAGTAAACGCGGAAAAACAGTCGCGAGACCAAATCCAATGCCGACGCAAATCAAGAGAACGGTAACCGTAATCCCCGCGGCATTTCCCCAGAAACCGTTCACATATTCTCCCATGATGTCTCGATCATTGACCAAAAGCATCAGGAAAGCGAGCGCCGGAGGCATGGCGAGTACGGCTATCACATTCACAGTGAGCACGACAAACTCGAGCGGAGCGCGGGGAATCAGCACGAGACCCGCCGCGGCGCATGCGGAGCCAAGCAACGTCGAGTAGAATGGCCAGGCGTCGCGCACAGGCCGGTTGAGGCTGTGACCCGTTTGCATGACTTCGCCGAATGCGTAAGCCGAGGACGTCGAAATCGCGATGGCAGCCACGATTCCGGCCTCGAAAATACCGAGTGCGAAAAGTGCGGCGCCCGTATGCCCAATCCACGGATCGATCGCCTCGGCGAACTGGGCTGCCTGGAATTGAGAAGCGTCAATACCGTGATGAAAAAGCGGAACCGTGGCGAGAATGGCGGCGATCGCGAACACAGCGGCCAGCACGCTGCCGAGAAGCGTATCAAACCGCCCGGCATTAATGTCGCGCGGCTGCATGCCTTTATCCACAACCGCACTCTGCTGGAAAAAAATCATCCAGGGCGTAACCGTCGCGCCGATATCCGCAAGAATCAGCAGCAGAATCTCCGATCCGCTTCCTTTCGGTAGCGGCGTCCAGGTCAGCATGGCGTGACCCACCGCGGACCAATCCGGATGCGCCAGGATGGCGGCCGGAATGAAGAGACCGTTGAAGATCGCCAGGCCCAGCGTGATTCGTTCCCAGGTCCAATATCGTCCGGTGGTAATCGCGGCCATCACGACAACCAACCCCACGCCCACTGCAATCACCGGTCGAACGCCGAAAAAACCCAGGCCGGCGCGAATGCCGATGAATTCCGTGATGAGCGTCAGAAAATTCCCCAGGACCAAATCGCCCATCGAGAAGAATCCCCAGAATCTTCCGAAACGGTCGAAGATCAGTTCGGCGTGCCCCCGATGCGTGACGGCGCCCAGCCGGACAGTCATCTCTTGCACGACAAGGCCCATCAAGAACGTGAGCACGACAAACGGGATAAAAAATCCGACGCCGAATCGGGCCCCTGTCGCCGAGTAAGAAAGCATGCTCGGGGCGTCGTTCTCGCCAAGAAAAACCAGCACGCCGGGCCCGACCAGCAGCCAGAGCACCCGAAGCCCTCCAAATCTCTTCGCTCCGCGTCCTTTCCATCGAGCCCGCCTGACTCGCCAGCGGTCCCGGGCGCGATCCACATCCTCATGTGTCAAAAGGCCGGCTAAGTCGCGGGCAACGGGGGACGCGGAGGCAATTTCCGTCGTCGGATGCGCCGAACCGAAAGAGGGTGCTTCCGAATCCTTTTTCCGGATGGACATAGGTTAACTGCGCTAAACTTCGTATATAAACTACGCTTAACATTGGCGAACGTCAACCACGCATCGCAGCCGTGATGCATAAAAAGCACCGTGAGGTCATTTATGTCTCTGCTATAGTGAACGGCACGTTACCGGAAAACGAAGTGGCAGCGGTTCGCAGCGGGAGGAGAGGCCGATGGCTGAAGCGCCGAAGCAGCAGCAAGCGCAGATCAAGGCCGATGAGAAGGAATTGCTCGGCCAGTACTCGAACCTCGTGGTCGTTCACCACAACGCCGAGGAGTTCACGCTGAACTTTGTTTATATGTTTCCCACCGTCGCGCAGGGGAAGTTGGTGGCGAGCTTGATATTGAATCCGCGCCACGCCAAGCGGCTGTTGCGCGCGTTGCAGGAGAACGTGGCCCGATACGAGGCTCAATTCGGGACGTTGCCGGAAGGTCCGGGTCCGGACGCTGAGCCCAAAGTCGGGTTTGTGCAGTAAGCGGTCGCCACGAAGCCATCGCGGTTCGCAAACCCGCCCATTTCCACGACGATTAGCGCGGGAACCCGCTGCCCACGATCCAGCCTCCGCTGGGCTCGACGAACTCCAAACCTACGGCGAAACCAGCTTGCGGCACGGTGTGGCAATACGCGACGCGGGCGACGCACTGAAAAGAACCCGCGAACGCTGTCACCATCATCCGGTCATTGATCTTCCAACGGCGAGTGCTCAGCACGCGCGCCCCGCGCGAACTTATATTTTCCGTGAAGGTGGTTTCCGTGCCCGGAAGCGCGCCGTGACCGCTGATGTGCACTCCGACTTCCATGGGAACCCGCGTTTCGCAACGCACGGCGTCAAACGTCTTGGGGCCCCCTATCCCAAGCCGCATGTCTTATGTCCCCCTTTTTTCGTCATAAGCAGGCTGCTAAATGCCGCAGGTGCGATTTAACGGTGCCGCGCCTCTTCATCTTGTAGAGCGCCAAATCAGCCGCGCCAAGCAGTTGTTCGATGGAGGTTCCGTCCGTCGGATATACGGCCTGACCGACACTGACCGAAACGAACGGCTCCTGGCCATCCTGTGCGAGCTGTTCGCAGATGCGCCCGGCGGCTTGCTCGCCTTCGCGGGCGCCGGCTTCGGGCAGCACAAGGGCAAACTCATCGCCGCCGTAGCGCGCCGGCGTGTCAATTGTTCGGCTGCTGTTCCGCAGCACGGTCCCCAGGCGCTTGATGGCTCGGCTTCCCGTCAGGTGGCCATACTTGTCGTTGATCTTTTTCAGGCCATCGAGATCGAAGAGCAACACCGCGAATTGTCGCCCCGTACGGCGGGATCGCTGGATCTCGTTGTCCAGGGCTTCGAGCAGGCGGCGATGATTCGCAAGGCCGGTAAGCGAATCGGAAGCCGCCAGCCGGCTTACCTGGTCGAAGAGCTGGGCGTTGTCGAGCAGCGTTCCGCACAGGACAACCACATAACTCAAGACCATCAGCGCGTGCGCCAGCGTGTAGGGTGCGTCGAGTACCCGCTGCGACTGGCTCATCGTGACGTGGCAGATCACGTTCAGGGCGGCGGCGATGAACAGCGCCCGGTCCAGCGCGGCGCTCGCGCGCCTCAGCCGCCAGCCGTATCCCACCGCCGCGACGATGTAGATTACGGCAGGAAGCAGGTCCCATCCGCGCGGCACCAAAGCGCCGGGATGAATCTTGGGCGCGCGCGGCAGCATAAAATAGAAGACGCTCGTCAGATACGCCACAGCACCGACGATCAGCGTCACGCCCGCGATTTCTTTTCCGGGATCGCGCGATACCGGGATTCGCCGTTCGACGATCAGCGCGGCCAGCAGCAACACTCCTAGCAGCGTCCTCCCCGCCAGCCACCCGAGTGATATCTCGGTCCCAAAGGTGGGAGTCACAAGTACGCCGCGATAGAACGCCATGCTGCTACCCGCTTCGATGAGTCCCGCGAGCACAAACCCGAAGGCCAGAATCAGCGAAATTCGATCATGCGTACCTCGAAATCGCACCATGGCATTGGCGGCAAACGTGAAGGCAATCAGGCTGCCCGCCATTTCGAGGTAGGCGTCGAAGAGTGGGTCGCATACGTACGTAGAATTACGGAGAGCCCACAAAAGCGCGCAGAACCCCACCACGGCAATTGTCCCGAGCAGGACAAAGCCAATGCGGTAGCGTCCCCAAGATTTGCCCAGATGCCCCACACTACCCCCAGAAAACAAACGAATCCCCACAGTTAAATAGCAACTACTGTACCGTTTTGCAGCTGTGAGAGGTGCCCTCTAACTATACTATTTCCCATGGAGTTTGCCGGGCGAGCAACAAGCGAGTCGCAAAAGGATACACAGCCCGTCTCACGCGGGGTGGAAAAGTTACCGACACGAGAGAATCTTACCTAGAGGCAGAGCTAGGCCTTGGGGGGCGGCGGGGGTGGGATAGCCGGCAGATCAAAGGCCTGGATGACGCTCTGGAAGTTCACTTTCTTGTGGGCGCCATCGCAGAATGGCTTGTTCTCGGAGTGTCCGCAGCGGCAAAGACCGATCTTGGTACGACCAGCCAGGCCGAATACCTTGCCGTCCTGATCCACCACTTCGAAGTCTCCTTCGACTCGAATCGAACCATCGGTACGGACCGTAATCGTAGTCGCAGCCATTCATTCCTCCGATAAGGTGGAAGCGTGGGGTTTCAACCCCACGAAATGTCGGCGCCCCTTCCCGGGCGTTAGCCCTGGAGGGTCGGCGTCCATCCAAGCCTAATACTTCGGCACGTTCGGATCCACCTCGTCCGACCAAGCCACAATACCACCTTTTAAGTTCGAGATCTTTTTGAAGCCCGCGCCACGCAGGAATTCGACCGCCTGGGCCGAGCGTTTTCCCGATTTGCAGTGCGCCACGATTTCGCGCGAGCTATCGAGCTCGTGCACCCGCCGCGAGAGTTCGCCGAGCGGGATCAGATGCCCGTTCAGGTTGCAGATCTGGTACTCGTGGACCTCGCGCACGTCGAGAATGTAAATGTCGTCACCGCGGTCGAGCCGCGTCTTCAACTCGCGCGAAGTGATTTCCGGAACATTCGTCACGGTAGTGGGACCCTCCTCGCCGCGTATGCCGCAGAATTCGGCGTAGTCGATCAGTTTAGTCAAGGTCGGATGTTCGCTGCAGACGGGGCATTCCGGATTCTTCCGCAGCTTCAACTCGCGGAATTTCATCGCTAACGCGTCGAACAGCAGCAGGCGGCCAATTAAGGGTTCGCCCTTCCCGATGATAAGCTTGAGTGTCTCGGCTGCCTGAATCGTGCCGACGATTCCCGGCAGCACGCCGAGCACGCCGCCTTCAGCGCACGAAGGCACCAGGCCCGGCGGAGGCGGTTCGGGATAGAGGCAGCGGTAGCAAGGGCCACCCGGATAGCCGAATACAGTGATCTGTCCCTCGAAGCGGAAGATCGAGCCATACACATTGGGCTTGCCGGTTATCACGCACGCGTCGTTCACCAGGTAGCGCGTCGGAAAGTTGTCCGTTCCGTCCACGATGATGTCGTAGTCGTTGAATAACTCGAGCGCGTTTGCGCTGCTCAGGTGCGTATCGAAAGTGTCGATCTGGATTTCCGGATTCAGGTTCCGCAGGCGATCGGCTGCGGCCTCTGTCTTTGGACGTCCAACGTCGCTGGTGCCAAACAGAACTTGGCGCTGCAGATTGGTCGAATCGACCACGTCAAAATCCACCAGGCCGATCCGGCCCACGCCGGCCGCGGCCAGGTAGAGTCCCAACGGCGCGCCCAATCCGCCCGTGCCGATGCACAGCACTTTCGCCTGCTTGATCTTGAGCTGACCTTCCATGCCCACCTCAGGCATGATCAGGTGGCGGCTGTAGCGCATCACTTCTTGTTTTGAAAGCGTCGCGGCGGTTTTGGTTGTCGCCGACCCCGTTGGAATTCCCGTCTTCGTCGCCATCGAAAAATCTCCCGTTGCTGCTGTTACCGCGATCGTCGCGTCAGTCGCGCGCGCCGCCGGCGATTGAGGGCACGATGCTGATCGTGTCTCCCGCCTTAACGGCCGTCTGGTCCTTCTGGAGGTAGCGAATGTCTTCGTCGTTCACGTAGACGTTCACAAAGCTGCGCAGCCGCCCGTCGTCGGCATAGAGGTGCTTCTTGAGCTCCGCGAACTTGCCCGTCAGCGCGGCCAGCGCCTCACCCACCGTAGCCGCCTGCACCTCGACGCTTTCCTGCTTGCCCGCGTACGCCCGCAGCGGCGTCGGAATAATCACCTTAACTGCCATTCGCTTTCCTCCCTAACGTGAACTTGGCGCTCGCTATTAGATGCCCGCCGTCCTTGAATTGACTTAAGCGAATTACCTAGGAATGCCCCACGGTTTCGATCTCTTCGGCGTCGTACGCGGCCCGGTCGTCGTGCAGGCGCCACGACGTGGTATCGCGCGGCTCGCCCTTCTGAACGCTCACGATGATGTAGCTATACCACGGCCAGGCGTGATCGCGGTCGTATTCGCTCGGCCGCGCCGGCGCATCCGGATGCGAATGGTACCACCCGATCAGCTCAAGCTTCTTCTCCCGCGCCGTCTTCTCCGCCAGCCGTACATCGTCGGGCGTCACCTCGAAGCGGTTTCGCGGCGAATCGTCCCGGCGATTCGCGAGAGGCAGCAGGTCAATCACCTCCCGCGAGCCTTCGCCATCGTGCCCCAGGAGCGCGCCGCAGCATTCGTGCGGATACGTCTCCACGCCGTGCGCGTGGATGCGGCGGACCATCTCTTCTCGCACTTTCAAGGGTGGCACGCTCACTCTTCGCTCCAAAATCGTTCGCTCAGATACTTTTCGCCGGAATCGGGAAACACGGTCACGATCACGGCCCGCTCATCCCGCTTCAGCCGCCGCGCGATTTCCAGGCACGCCCACAGAGCGCCGCCCGCGCTGACGCCCACCAGCAAGCCTTCTTCGCGGGCGAGACGCTTCGCCAACTGCTGCGCGTTTTCCGTCTGCACCTCGATATTTTCGTCCGCCAGGCTGGCATCGTAAATCGGCGGAACGATCGCCGTGGCCATATGCTTGAGCCCCTCGAGCCCGTGGAAGCTGGAGTCCGGCTGAAAGCTGATGCACCGAATCTTGGGATTCAGCTCCTTCAGCCGCCGCGTGGTGCCGACGAAAGTTCCGCTCGTGCCTAGCCCGGCGACAAAATGCGTGATCTGACCGTGCGTCTGTTCCCAAATTTCAGGAGCGGTCGTCGAATAGTGCGCCGCGGGGTTCGCCGGATTGCCGTATTGATCGGGATAGAAATATTTGTCGCGGTCCGCTTCGTAAATCTCGCGAACTCGCCGGATCGCGCCATCGGTGCCTTCACCACCTGGCGTCGAGACGATCTCGACGCCGTACGCCGCAAGAATCTGTTTGCGCTCCGGCGACGCACTCGAAGGCAGGCACAGTTTCACGCGATAGCCCAGCGCCGCGCCGATCATCGCGTAGGCGATGCCCGTGTTTCCGCTCGTGGCGTCGAGGATCACTTTGCCCGGTCGCAGGTCGCCGCGCCGCTCGCCTTCGCGGATCATCGAGTAGGCCGCGCGATCCTTCACCGAACCGCCCGGATTGAACCATTCCGCCTTCGCGCAAATCTCAGCGTTCGGGAATTCCGCGGCGGTCCTCTCGATCTTGATCAGCGGCGTGTTGCCGATGCACTCCAGCAGACGTTGGCCTACACGTCCACCTGTGCCCGGCTGGGCAGCCGTTTCCGTTGCCGACACAAGCGGCTTGTTCGCTGCCGTCATCTTCGTCGCCTGATGCTGGAATGTATGCCGTACCCCGCTAATTCAATTCAGTTTAGCAGATTTTCCGGGCCTTCTCTGCGCCCTCTGCGTCTCTGCGGTGAGGCCTCGTTTTCTCCGTGAACTCTGTGCCTGCTCTGTGTCCTCTGTGGTTAAGGACTTAGGGTCTAGGCCACCATTGGATGCGAGCAGGCACCGTGTGGAAGCACGCTCGACTAGTGAGGCGGAAGCTCGAAGGCAAGCACCACATTTCCCGGCATCCCGGCAGTCACAGTGAAGCCGGACGCCACAAACACCATCCGGTCCGAGACGGTCGCCCCGCCGCCGCTCATTGATCCGCCGTGCGCCGCGACTCCATTCACCGTCTTGAAATCTGGCTGGGTGTCAAAGTCCCAGAGGATCTTGCCGTCGGCAGCCGCGTACGCGCGCAGGTGCCCGTCCATCGCGCCCGAAAAGATCACGTCGTTCGCCGCCGTCACTGCCGCAAGCTGTCCTCCACTGCATCCCGGCTTGCCCTCGCACGGCGTCTTGGGCGGCATCGTCTTCCACAGCAATTTTCCCGTGCGCATATCAATCGCCGCAAGACCTCCGGGCGGCGGGGGAGTCGCTCCCGGCGAAGTCAGCGTCGAAATATCCGAATTCGCGGCGTAAACATTCCTGCCGTCCGTCACCGAGCCCCACTCGATGCCTCCGAGTCCGCTGCCTTTGCCCACGCGCGCCTGCCACAGCTCTTTCCCGCCGTCATCCGGATCGAGTCCGTACATCACGCCGGTCTTCTGCCCGGCGAGCAGCACGCGATATCCGCCGCCCAGATCCACCAGGATCGGCGACGATCCGAAATCCACGTCCGGGCCGATCTGCGGCGGGCAATTGAGGTGGCGCGGATCGAGGCACCCGAAGTTGAACACATCGTTCGGCGTTTTCTGCTGCACCCAAAGCCGTTTCCCGGTCGCCAAATCGAAAGCGACAACCGCGTCCGTCCCGTCCGCCGCCGGATCGACGTACGCGTCGCCCGTTCCCACGTAGAGCCTACCGAGTTTCACGTCGATGGTAGGTGTGTCCCAGATCGCTGCGCCCGCCGGATGGAATTTCGCGTGGCTCTCGCCATTCGCCGTCGCATGCGGCACTTCGGTGATCGCATACCCGCGCCAGATCAGCTCGCCGGTCAGGCCGTTCACCGCCACCACGTTCCCGCGAAACGTACAGCAGGGATAATCGGGGTCGCCGCCGCTCAGCTCCTCGTTTGACGCGACGGGGACGTACAAAATCCCGCCGTAAAACTGCGGCGCTCCGGTAATCCGCGCCGAGCGATGCCCGCCGACATTCACCCTCCACGCCAGTTTCCCGGTGTCCGCATCGAGCGCGTAGAGATTCGCTTCGCCATCCCCAAAATAAGCGAGCGCGCGATTCGCTCCGGCTGCGGCCACCGTGATCGCGGTTCGTACGGTTGTCTCCGCCCGGTAGGTCCAGATCGTGCATCCGCTCTCGGCGCTCAGCGCATACACCGTACCGTCACCCGAGCCGAAAAACACGCGCCCGCCAACCACGGTGGGTTGTCCGTAAGCCGTGCTCGCATCGGGTATTCCGAACGCCCATTTCAGTTTCAGGCCCGCCACATTATCTGCGCTGATGGACGTGTGCGCCTGATAGCGGGAGTTCACGGCGTCGACGCCCCAGCCGTTCCAATTCTCTGGGTCTTGCAGGCCACTGGATGTAATCGGTTTCTTTGTGGCGCAAAGGTTTGCCATCGCCAAAGCCGCGCTGTTCGAGGTATTGGACGAAAGAAACGCCGCCACCGCCCGTCGCTCCGCCTCGGCCATCCGGTTGCCGTAAATCACCATCGCGCCCGATTCCAGCGCGCGCAGGATTTCTTCCTGCGTCTTCTGCCCCAGCACCTCGATAGCCGGAGCCGCGTTGCCCTTCGCCCCGCCGCTGATGTGGCACATCGAACAGTGCTCCTTGAACAGCGCCCCACCATCCGGCTTCGCTTGCTTGTCCTGAGCGGAGCTGAAGGGCGCCGCCAGCGCCGCCGCTCCTGTTTGCGCCATCGCGCCGCCGGCGCAGACTCCGGCAGCCCCAATCAGCCCAATCACGAACGCAGTTACGCGCGCCAATCTCATCCCGCCTCCGTTCTTGCGTAGCGCCGGCGTCTCGTCGGCGAATTTCGGTTTGCCGTTCCTCGTAGGGGCGTAGCACCGCTACGCCCGGCAAAGTTCCTTGCCTCGGATAATACGATCCGCCTCAACTTCGATTGCACGATGGTTTTGTAGGGGCATGGCATGCCATGCCCGGCGCAAGAACTTAGCATTCTGTCGCCTATTCGCGATGCCTTGTCGCGATTCGCCGAAACACCTTATATCGGGTTTGAGTCCGTCGCGCAATGCGGCGGGGCTAAGGAAGAGGTGCCGCTTCGCTACGCGGTCATTCTGAGCGGAATGACCGAACACCTCTTCCGTCCCGCTCTTGCGGGACGTCCGGTCATGCCGTCGAAGAATCTCTCTTCGGCGGCACCAAAAGGGCAGTCCATCAACAAAACCAGACGGCCTGGGGCCATTTTTGCCTTTACAGACGGGCAGTAGAATTCATATCCTGAACATCCATGTGGTACGTCGACAAGCTCTTCACTCAGCCTCAGGTCGAATCCCTTGCGGCGAAAGGTTTTCTGGTTCGCAGCTCGGGCGGCGTCGCCCGCATTGAGAAGTATGGCTGCGGCGCGGAGCTTCGCAAGGAACCGCACGGTGGCTACCGCATGACCATCATCCCGTCGATCATGCTTCAGGGCCAGTTCACGCGCCTTTGGGACGCGGGCTACCAGAAGTTTCTCCTTACCAACGAAGGCCAAAAGTGGCCCATCCGCGTCGCACAACTCGGCGACCTGCGCCGCTTCAACGAAGAACTCCGCACCGCGCTCGGCGTTTCGACCTATTACAACGAAGCGCTCGGTTCAACCTGCCACTACAGCGTGTACGACCGCGTTAAAGGCCGCATCGGTGACGTGCCCGACGAAACCGTCGGCGCGCACGAAACGCCCAAGCACTAAGTAAGTCGCCATTCAGGCAGGTTTTTCTTAGTAGCGCCGGCGTCTCGCCGGCGAATTTCGGTTTGCCGTTCCTCGTAGGGGCGTAGCACCGCTACGCCCGGCAAAGTTCCTTGTCTCGGATAATACGATCCGCCTCAATTTCGATTGCACGATGGTTTTGTAGGGGCATGGCATGCCATGCCCGGCGTAAATGCTTGGCGCCTCCCCCTACATCCAGCGCTGGTTTCGTTGTTCCATGTAGCTCACCCCGCCTCGTTGAGGTGAGGCTCTTCGGCCCGCCTTTGGTTTCTGCTAGCACTGAGACTCTGCGTACTCCGAGTCTCAGCCGAGGAATTGATTTTCCCACGGTGGAAGCGCGGGGTTTCAACCCCGCGACCTTGACCGCCCCACCTCAAGGGTTTTAACCCTGGTTCTCGCGCAAACCAATTTGGTGCAGGTCTCCCTTTTTCTGCCCTTCCGTACAGTTCTAATTCCTCCTGCAAAATGCTATGTTCGAACCGCAGACCAAATGCCCCCGATTTGCCCCGGAAAAAGTCCGCAGTCAGAAACAAAAACTAAGAAGTGAAAATAAAGAAACAAAGAAGAACGAAGGACGAAAAATTGACGGCACTACGAGGACGCCCGCAAGATCCCATCGCTGCCACTGCGCCCAACTTTGGGTCTCTCGAAATCTTTGATCGTCCCTCTGACAGCGCGGCGTCTGCAGTCGGCACCTTTTCGCACAAATTAACCGACACACCATGCCGAGTAATTTCCCTTGTAAGTCACACAAAACAAACGAAACGGACCTGCATTAACCGACACACTTTTGCGAGGTCCCCTGGTCCGGTTCTTCACCCTCGCGCGACTCGATTCCCCGCGTTCTCGTGCGAGCGCCTGTCCCTCGTTGACAAACAACTTCCCATGCGACTAGCATTCCCTCGAACAAACCGGCTCAAGCAATCGCGACGGGAACCAAAGAAGGAGCCCATCATGGGCAGCATCTACTTGGAAGAGCTTTCAGCCGTAGGCGCAGTGCGCTTTCCAGATATTCCGCTTTACCAGGGCTTCGGTGCTCCCAGCCGTCTCGAGGCCGACCTGCGCGATTGCGAGGTCACCTACGGCGCTGTGCCCAAGGATTTGAACGGCATCCTCTACCGCTGTGGCCCCGATCGCCAGTATCCGCCGATGGGCGGCGACGACATCTTCATCGATGGCGAAGGCATGGTCGTCATGTTCCGCTTCGAAAACGGCCACGTGGACTATCGCAGCCGCTACGTGCGCACCGAGCGCTTCAAAATGCAGGCCGAACACCGCCGCTCGCTTTTTGGCCGCTATCGCAATCGCTACACGCGCGATCCCATCGCCCGCCAGTGCAATCCCGGCACCGCGAATACGAATATCGTCTGGCACGCCGGCAAGCTCCTCGCCCTCAAAGAGGATGACATGCCGTACGAGCTCAATCCCTACACGCTCGAAACGGTCGGCCGGTACGATTACAACGGCGCCGTCAAATCCGTTTGGATGTCCGCGCATCCACATCTCGATCAGACCACCAACGAGCTACTGACCTTCGCGTACCAGGCCAAAGGCGACGGCACCACAGACATCGCCTATTTCGTCATCGGTCCCGATGGCAAGGTCAAGCACGAGGTTTGGTTCAATATGCCGTGGGCGGGAATGGTGCACGACTTCGCCATCTCTGACAAATACGTGATCTTCCCGTTCTTCCCGTTGCTCACCGATGTGGAAGTGCTGAAGAAGGGCGGACCGTTCTATACTTGGCATCGCGACCGCCCGACGGTCGTCGCCGTCGTTCCTCGCTACGGCAAGGCGGAAGAGGTCCGCTGGTTCCGCGGGCCCACGAGCTTCGCCGGACACATGATGAACGGCTCGACCGAAGGCTCGAAAGTCAGCCTCGACGTCTGCCTCTCGCACGGGAGCTCGTTCTTCTTCTTCCCGAATCACGACGGTACGCCGCCTGACGCCTCGAGCGCTATTCCGCATCTCACACGGTTGACTTTCGATCTGGCCGGCAACACGGAGGACTACAAGACCACTCAGCTCTACGATTGGATGTGCGAGATGCCTCGCGCCGATGATCGCTACTACGGCAACGGGACCTACCGCAAAGGCTACGTCATTTGCCGCGATCCCAACACCCCCGGGGCAGGGAACATCGGATTCGGTTGCGTCGGCCAGTTCGATCACAAGACGGGCAGCTCAAAGATCTGGAATCCAGGAGAAAATTCCGGCGTGCAGGAGCCGCTGTTCGCTCCGCGCAAGCCGAACTCGCCCGAAGGCGACGGCTACCTGCTCGCGCTCGTGAACCGCATGGCTGAGAACCGCAACGACCTCGCCATCCTCGACGCGCAGAACGTCGAGGCCGGCCCGATCGCCATCGTCAAGCTTCCGCACCGCGTCCGCATGACCTTCCACGGCATGTGGGTCTCCGAGGAAGCGCTCACTTCCGGCCGCTACTCCGCCGTCCGTGCCACGTAGCGTGTTGTTCTTTGTAGGGGCGTAGCAACGCTACGCCCGGCGCGAATACTTGGCGTGAGGCTGCCCATCGGCCTCGCTCCCGGCACTTTGTGGGTCGCGGCTTTAGCCGCGACAAAAAGCGACGGCGCGCAGCGCCTTCCGATAGGCTGGTTCTATCGCCGCAAGTAGTCCCCGCGCAGATCGCCCGGCGCGCAAAGCTGAAAATAAGGAGACGCACGCGATGGCCCAGGTCGTGGCCTTGATCGACGACATCTTTTTTCAGGCCAAGCTGCTCGAATCGGCGAAGCAGGTCGGCGTCGAAGTCCGCACGTGCACCACGGCCGATGCGCTCGACGCTGAAATCGCGAAAGCCACGCCCCGGCTGGTCGTCGTGGATTTGAACGCGCGTTCGGGTCCTTTCGAGGCTCTCGAGCGACTGCAAGCTGGTGGCGCGAAGATTCCCATCATTGCGTTTCTTTCGCATGTCCAGGTTGATCTGGCCGAGCGCGCCCGTGCTGCGGGATGCATTGACGTGATGCCGCGTTCAAAATTTGCGCAAAACCTGGCAACCATCCTCGCGCGGACGAAATCCGACACTTGATGAAAGTTGCTTCCGCCTTTTCGGCAATCATTCTCATTGCGCTTGTTTGTGCGGCCAGTGCTTTCGCGCAGGAAGGTCAGGAGTCCGAGCCTGCCGCCGCCCTTTCAGCCGCGATCATGGCTGCATGCCGCGCGAACGACACGCAGTTCGCGAGCTATCTCACCGCCGACAATGCGGCGGCATTTCGAGCCCTGCCGGCGGAAGAGCGAACGGCGTTTCTCGAGCGCCTGTCGCTTTCCGATCAGCCCGGTAAGCCACTGATTTCGTCGGACACTCAGAACCACACGGTGCTCCGGTGCGTCGCCCCGGCGGGCACCGCGGAATTCCGTTTCGGCGACGTGCGCGCTCGCGAGAACCTCGCGTTCGTGCCCGTCACCGCTGTCAACGGACAGCGCACGGATTTCGGCCTCATTCGTGAGAACGGCGGTTGGAGGCTCCTGTCGCTCGGATTGGTGCTTCTCGACATCCCGCAGCTTTCGAAGCAGTGGGCCGCTCAAGACTTGATCGCGCGCGAAGACGCCGCCATTGCGAATTTACGCGGTCTCGCGGATGCGATCCAGACCTATCGCCGCGCGTGGAGCAAACTGCCTGAAGCGCTCGCGCAGCTGGGTCCCGCGCCCAAGGATGAGATCTCGCCCGAGCAGGCCTCGCTCGTGAACGAACACCTTGCCGCCGGCAGCTCCGGGGGCTACCGATTCCGCTACCGCATCGTTCCCGCAGGGCAGGACGGCGATGATTCCTTCGAACTCGCCGCGATGCCCGAGGACTACGGCAAGACGGGCCGACGCTCCTTCATTCTCGATTCCGCCGGGAAGATTCACGCCGCGGACAAGCACGGCGAAGTCGCCTCGCTCGAAGATCCTCTGCTTCCCTAATCCTTCGACCGGCTCGCGCGCGGTGAAAAGGTGCCGCCATGCTTTGCGGCGTCGGGTATAATGCCCGCCGGAAGTTTTCGCACGGGCTGCAATGCGAAGGCTGTGCGATCGCAAGTTCCCGATCTTTTTTGCCGCCATGTCCAAACCAGCCGCGCGCGAAAAGCCAACAACCGAAGAGGAAGCGGTTCGCGCCGCGAATCAACGTTTCTACGCCGCGTTTGAATCCCTGAAGATGGCGGAGATGGAAGCCGTCTGGGCCCACGACGACCGCGTCGAATGCGTGCAGCCCGGCTGGGAGCTGCTTCTTGGCTGGGACGAAGTGCGCGAGCGCTGGGCGCGGATTTTCAAGAACACCAAGCGCGTCCGCGTCGCGCTGAGCGGCCTTTGGGTGCGCGTCGAAGGAGATGTCGGCTGGGTCGCCTGCACCGCGCGCGTCACCACCGCCTTCGCCGAAGGTTTCGACGAAGCGATCGTGCAGGCCACGAACATTTTTGTTCGCCGCGAGGGACGCTGGCTCCTCGTTGCTCACCATGCATCCCCGCTCCCCACCGCGCCGCGAGCCACCGTTCAATAACCAGGAGTTAGCCTGTCAGGAACCTGCGTTTTCGAGTTTCATCCGCTTTTGTCTGAGGTCACCTCCCCGATGGGTTTTGCCCTTTGGTCAGCCGGTCACGTTAGCCGCGTGCGTCGCCTACTCCGGCTGGCATCGACGTTTTTACACAAAATACGTGGCTTAGCGGTGAGCGTCACCCAATAAAGACTTTACGGACGCCTTATGCCTTGCTGATGCCCAGTCCCGTAGACTGGAGGTTGATATGTAACTGCGAGCTCGACGGACTGGACCACTCGTGCGAGGAGGGCTCTGATGGAAGCAATCATTTTCAGCGTGCTAGGCGGTGCGGCGTGCGCGTTCCTGATCTATGTCTTCGTGAATTTTCATCGGGAATTCGTGCGCTTTAAAACAGGATCTGCTGGGGATTCGAACCTGATCTAAATCGGTTCACAGAAGACTGAACCCGGCTTACGGCCGTTTAGGTCGAATCACTACGCGGGCGAGGAGCGGCTGGCGAAGACTGAAGCAGTAATGCGAAGAGAGATGCTGATCAGCGGGATTTTCGGGCTGTTCGGACTCTTAGCGCCATTCATCTTCGTCATGCTGCTCGCCTCGTAGGGTAGGTAGCATCATTAATCTTGGCGCTCGACCGGCCGGCATAACACGCTTAGCTCTTGATGTAGTATCGGTGTCCGAGGGCGGCATTGAGCGGTCCCAATCTCTTGCAGTACGGATTTTTCTTGGTCGTCGTTGCGGTGCTGGTAAAGTCGCTCGGCGGCTACATGGCCCGCGTATTTGCGGGCCAGCCGACCTTCCTCGATCGAGTGCTACTCCCCGTTGAACGGATCATCTACCGGCTGACCGGAATTGAACCCGGCTTGGAGATGGACTGGAAACAGTACTCCTCGGCATTCATCATTTTCGGGCTTGTCGGCACACTGCTGCTTTACGGAATTCTGCGTTTGCAAAGATATCTGCCATGGTTCTATCCCGCTTACCAAACCACGCCTGTGACTCCGGACCTGGCGATGAACACCGCCATCAGTTTCTCGACGACGACCACAT
>Ga0209415_10004667_pt1 | contig 25014 bp, 19 predicted proteins | sample PeaSoiSIISIP2007_FD_187696 | JGI IMG/M metagenome (GOLD analysis project Ga0209415, IMG submission 187696) | Peat soil microbial communities from Weissenstadt, Germany - SII-SIP-2007 (SPAdes) (version 2) | ecosystem: Environmental > Terrestrial > Soil > Wetlands > Peat | place: Germany... | reverse complement strand
AGCGATGGCGGAGGCGGCGCGGATCGCGGTCGACCGCGGCGCCGATCTGATCGACATCAATTTCGGCTGCCCGGTGAAGAAGGTCGCCGTCGGGCAGCTCGCGGGCTCGGCGCTGATGCGCGACGAAACCGCCGCCGCGCGCATCCTGGAAGCCACGGTCGGCGCGGTGCGCGTGCCGGTGACGCTGAAGATGCGCATGGGCTGGAATCACGCCAGCCTCAACGCCCCCGTCCTCGCGCGCATCGGCGAGGCGTCCGGCATCCGCATGGTGACGGTGCATGGCCGCACGCGGCAGCAATTCTATACCGGCAGCGCGGACTGGGATTTCGTTGCACGTGTGAAGGACGCCGTGCGCATCCCGGTGATCGTCAACGGTGATATCCTGTCCGTGGCCGACGCCAGCGCCGCGCTGCGACGGGCCGGTGCCGACGGCGTCATGGTCGGGCGTGGCTGCTACGGACGGCCGTGGCTGGTCGGCCAGATCGCCACTTTTCTGCGCACCGGCCGCATCGGACCGGAACCGCCGCTCGAGCGGCAGAAGGCGCTGATGCTCGGGCATTATCACGCCATGCTCAGCCATTTCGGCATCGATGCCGGCCTGCGCCTGGCGCGCAAGCATCTCGCCTGGTATTCGCGCGGCCTGCCCGGATCGGCGGAATTCCGCGCCACCGTCACGCGGATGACGGAGGTCCCAGCGGTCGAGGCGCTGATCGCCCGATTTTATGATCCGCTCATCGCGCGCGGCGTGCTGCGCGGCGCGTCCGGTCCGGACGCGGAAATTCATGCCGGCGCGGGAGCGCTTGCCGCATGAGGAAACCTGCGACCCGTCCGACGCTCTCGGTCGTTCCGTCGGCGAGCGCGCTGCCCCGGCCGCCGGACGCGCTCGCGCTGCTCGGCGCGCTGCCGATGCCGCTGCTGGCTATCGATAACCGCAACCGCGTCCGCTACGTGAACCCAGCCGCCGAGGAGTTTCTCGGCATCTCGGCCAGCCAGTTGGCCACGCTCGGCCTCATGGACCTGCTGCCGGCTGACAACCCGCTGTTCCTGATGATCGATCAGGCGCGGCGCGACGAGATGATCGTGGCCGATCGAGACCTGTCCATCGAGGGGCCGCGCGTACGCAAGGTCGGCATCTCCGTCCAGGTCGCGCCGCTGCCCGAGGAGCCGGGAACGGTCATCCTGCTGATGCAGGACGCCTCCACCGCCCGCGCCCTCGACCGGCAGCTGACCTTCCGCAGCGCCGCTCGCAGCGTCAGCGGCATGGCCGCGATTCTGGCGCACGAGGTCAAGAACCCGCTCTCCGGCATCCGCGGCGCGGCCCAGCTGCTCGAAACCTCCGTCGCCGTGGCCGATCGCGAACTCGCGGTGCTGATCCGCGACGAGGCCGACCGCATCCGTGCGCTGGTCGACCGCATGGAGATGTTCGGCGACAAGCCGATCGAACGCGGCGCCGTCAACATCCATCGCGTGCTCGAGCACGTGCGGCGCCTGGCGCAGAGCGGTTTCGCCGCGCGTATCCGCTTCGCCGAGGTCTACGATCCGTCGCTTCCGCCCGTCTGGGGAAATCGCGATCAGCTTGTGCAGGTTGTGCTCAACCTGATCAAAAATGCGGCCGAGGCGATCGCGTCGGCCGGAACCGAGCACGGCGAGATCGTGTTGATGACATCCTACGAGCATGGCGTGTGGCTGACCGTTCCGAGTTCCGAGCGGCGGGTGCATTTGCCGCTCGTCGTCGCGGTGCGCGACAACGGCCCCGGCGTGCCGGACGACATCAAGCCGCATCTGTTCGAGCCCTTCGTATCCGGCAAACCCTCCGGCAGTGGCTTGGGACTTGCATTGGTAGCCAAGATTGTCGGCGACCATGGCGGGTTGATCGAGGTTGAAAGTCGACCCAGTCGCACCGAGGTGCGACTGCACCTGCCGGTTGTGCCCGACGAGGATGGCGAGGCGGCCGTCTGAATGCGGGGCGGCGAGCGCCGGAGACAACAATGACGCCACCGACGGTTCTGATTGCCGACGACGATCGATCGATCCGTACCGTCCTCACCCAGGCGCTCGGGCGATCCGGTTACCAGGTTCGCAGCACCTCCAACGCCGCGACCCTGTGGCGATGGGTCGATGAGGGTGAAGGCGATCTGGTCATCACCGACGTCGTGATGCCCGACGAGAACGGCCTCGATCTCGTTCCCCGCATCCGCAAGCGCCGGCCCGAGTTGCGCGTCGTGGTGATGAGCGCCCAATCGACCCTGATGACGGCGGTCAAGGCGGCGCAGCGCGGCGCCTTCGAGTATTTGCCGAAGCCGTTCGACCTGCAGGAACTGCTGGCGGTCGTCGACCGCGCCCTTGCGGCGCCGTCCCCGCTGACCGGCGCGCCGCCCTCCGGCGAAGCCCACGACGACGACGAGCGCCTGCCGCTGATCGGGCGCAGCCCGGCGATGCAGGAGATCTATCGCACCATCGCCCGCCTGACGACCGCCGACCTCACGGTGATGGTCAACGGGGAGTCCGGCACCGGCAAGGAGCTCGTTGCGCGCGCGCTGCACGATTACGGCAAGCGTCGCGCCGGGCCGTTCGTCGCCATCAACATGGCCGCGATACCCCGCGAACTGATCGAAAGCGAGCTGTTCGGCCACGAGCGCGGCGCCTTCACCGGCGCGACCAACCGCACGCCCGGCCGCTTCGAACAGGCCGCCGGCGGCACCTTGTTCCTCGACGAGATCGGCGACATGCCGCCCGAGGCGCAGACCCGGCTGCTGCGCGTGCTGCAGGAAGGCGAGTTCACCTCGGTCGGCGGAAGGCAGTCGATCAAGGCCAATGTGCGCATCGTCGCCGCCACCCACCGCGATCTGCGGCTCGCGATCCGCCAGGGCGCCTTCCGCGAGGATCTGTTCTACCGCCTCAACGTCGTGCCCATCCGCCTGCCGCCGCTGCGCGAGCGCACCGAGGACATTCCGGTCCTCGCGCGCCATTTCCTCGAACGCGCCCGCGCCGACGGCCTGTCGGCGAAGACGCTGGACGAGGGGGCGATCGGGCTGCTGAAGCTTTATCGCTGGCCGGGCAACGTGCGCGAGCTGGAGAACCTGATGCGCCGGCTCGCCGCGCTGTATCCGCAGGAAATGATCACCGAGGCGGAAATCGCCAACGAACTGCGCGAATCGCCGTCGCCGCAGGAGGCGACGCCGGTGGCCGCCCCGGAGGCGCTCTCGATCGCCGTCGAGCGCCATATCCGTCAGTTCCTGTCGGCCAACCGCGAGGGCGCCGAACCCTCCGACATCTACGACCGGGTGATCGCCGAGGTCGAACGGCCGCTGATCCAGATGACGCTCGCGGCGACCCGCGGTAATCAGATCAAGGCGGCGGCGATGCTGGGCCTCAACCGCAATACGCTGCGCAAGAAGATCCGCGACCTCGAGATCCCGGTGGTCCGGGGCCTGTCATGATTGCGCGCCGCTGTCGGCGCGAGGCGGCGTGTTGAACGCCCCTTCTGCGACGTATCCGGCCGCAGCGCCAGCGCTTGCCGGGGCCGAAGCGGATGCGGCCGCCGGCGAACCGCGCTGGCGCCGGCTGATCCGGTATTCGGCTGGACTGTTCCTTGGTCGCATCGTCACCATCCTGCTCGCGGTGGTGGCGCTGGCGCTCGGGGTCTCGACTTTCGTGCTGCTGGCGCGCGGCGGCGTGATGGGGCTGAAGCCGGCGGTGGGCCTCAGCATGGTGCTGGCCAACCTGATCGTGCTGCTGCTGCTCGGAGCGGTGCTCGCCGGACGGCTGACCCGCGTCTGGATGGAACGCCGGCGCGGCGCCGCCGGCGCGCGGCTGCATGTCCGGCTGGTGCTGCTGTTCAGCGTCGTCGCCGTCGTCCCCGCGATCACGGTCGCGATCTTCGCCACCGCGTTCTTCAACCTCGGCATCCAGTCCTGGTTCAACGACGCGGTGCGTGCCGCGCTCAGCGAATCGTTGCAGGCCTCGCGCGGCTATCTCGAGGAGCACCGCAACAACATCCGCAGCGTCGCGCTCGAGATGTCCAACGACCTTGCCCGCGCCGGGCAGTTTCTCGACCCGGCCGGCTTCGCCGAGGTGCTGTCCAGCCAGACGACGCTGCGCGGGCTGACCGAGGCGGTGATCTACGAACCCGTCACGGGACAGATCATGGCGTCGGCCGGCCTCACCGCCGGCCTCGCTTCCGACCTGCCGCCGCAATGGGTGACCGATCAGGCGCGCAACGGCGATGTCGTCATCTCGGCCAACGATCCGACCCGGGTGCGCGCCGTGGTGCAGCTGAACGCGACCCCGCCGCTGATCCTGCTGATCGGCCGTCCGGTCGATCCGCAGATCCTCGATCACATGAAGCGCACCGAGGAGGTGGTGGCCGAGTATGAACGGCTTGACCAGAACCGCTCGTGGTTGCAGGTCGCCTTCGCCTGGATCTTCACCCTGGTCGCGCTGCTCGTGCTGTCGGCGGCGGTGCTGATCGGTCTCGTGATCGCCAACCAGATCGCCGGCCCGATCGGCAAGCTGATCCAGGCGGCCGAGCGGGTACGCAGCGGGGAACTGGGGGCGCGCGTACCCGAAACGCCGGCCGACGACGAGATCGCCGGTCTGTCGCGTGCCTTCAACCGGATGACCGGTCAGCTCGCGGCGCAGCGGAACGAACTGATGGACGCCTATGGCCAGATCGACGAGCGCCGGCGCTTTACCGAGGCGGTGCTGTCCGGCGTCTCGGCCGGCGTCATCGGCCTCGATGCCGGAGGGCGGATCGAACTGCCCAATCGTGCCGCCAGCGTGCTGCTCGGTCGCGACCTGATGGGCGAGGTCGGCCAGCGGCTGGACACGGTCGTGCCCGAGTTCGCGCCGCTGCTGCGCGAGGCGGAGGCCGGCCCCGACCGCGCCCGGACCGCCGAAACGACCTCGGGCCCTGCCAACAACCGGCGCACGCTGCTGGTCCGCATCGCGCCGAGGCTGAAGGCGGGGCGTGTCGACGGCTTCGTCGTCACCTTCGACGACGTGACCGAGCTCGAAACGGCGCAGCGCACGGCGGCGTGGGCCGACGTCGCCCGGCGTATCGCGCACGAAATCAAAAACCCGCTGACACCCATTCAGCTTTCCGCCGAGCGGCTGAAGCGCCGGTTCAGCCGCGAGATCTCGTCCGATCCGGAGACATTCATCCAGTGCGCCGACACGATCGTGCGCCATGTCGCCGACATCGGCCGCATGGTCGACGAGTTCTCGGCCTTCGCGCGCATGCCGCAGCCGGTGATGCGGATCGAGGACATCGGTCGGGTCGCCCGCGAGACGCTGATCCTGCAGCGCACCGCGCATCCCCACATCGCCTGGACGACCGAAATCCCCGAGCGCGGCCCCCTGGCGCCGTGCGACCGGCGGCTGCTCGGCCAGGCGCTCACCAACCTGCTGCAGAACGCGACGGACGCCATCGCCATGCGGCCGGGCGCGGGCCGGATCACGCTCGCGGTGCGGATCGAGGACGGCGAGGTACGCATCAGCGTCGCCGATGACGGCATCGGCCTCGGCGGATATGACCGCCAGCGGCTGACGGAACCTTACGTGACGCACAAGCCGAAAGGAACCGGTCTCGGCCTCGCCATCGTCAAGAAGATCATGGAGGACCATGGAGGCAGGCTGGCCCTTGACGACCAAACGGACGGTCCAGGCACGATCGCCACACTCATTCTGCCGCTGAGGTCGCAAGATGGCGCATGAAATCCTGATCATCGACGACGAGCCCGATATACGGCTTCTGGTCGAGGGGATCCTGCGCGACGAGGGGTACGAGACACGCCAGGCCGCCGATGCCGATACCGCGCTGGCGGCATTCCGGCTGCGCCGACCGGCGCTCGTCATCCTCGACGTCTGGCTGCAGGGCTCGCGGCTCGACGGGCTGGAGATCCTGCAGGCACTGCATCGCGAGGAGCCGCATGTGCCGGTCGTGATGATCTCCGGCCACGGAACCATCGAGACCGCCGTCAAGGCGATCCTGCAGGGCGCCTACGACTTCATCGAAAAGCCGTTCCAGGCCGATCGCCTGTTGCTGGTCGCCCGTCGCGCGCTCGAGGCGGCGCAGCTTGCGGCCGAAAATCAGGAATTGCGGCTCCGCGCCGCGCCCGAACGCGAACTGACCGGCGACAGCGCCGCGATCGGTACCGTACGGACGGGCATCGAGCGGGTCGCCCCGACCGGATCGCGCGTGCTGATCCACGGCCCCGCCGGGACTGGCAAGGAGGTCGCGGCGCGCATGGTGCACGCGCGGTCGCGCCGCGCCGACGGCCCCTTCGTCGTGCTGAGCTGCGCGACGCTCGCCCCGGCGCGCTTCGAGGAGGAGCTGTTCGGACTGGAGGCGGGAACCGACCCCTTCGCCCACCCGCGCCGCACCGGCGTGCTCGAACGCGCTCATGGCGGCACGCTGCTGCTGGACGAGGTCTCGGACATGCCGATCGAGACGCAGGGTAAGATCGTGCGGATGTTGCAGGATCAATCCTTCGAGCGCCTCGGCGGCAACTCGCGCGTTAAGGTCGACATCCGCGTCATCACGACGACCAACCGCGACCTCCATTCCGAGATCGCCGCCGGCCGGTTCCGCGAGGATCTGTACTACCGTCTGGCCGTGGTGCCGTTGAAGATGCCGCCGCTAAGGGAGCGGCGCGAGGACGTGCCCGCGCTGGCCAACTACTTCCTGACGCGGTCCTCGGAAACCTCGGGCATGCCGCGCCGGGAGCTGTCGGCGGACGCGGTGACGGCGCTGCAGGCTTACGGCTGGCCGGGCAACGTTCGCCAGCTGCGGAACCTGATGGACTGGCTGCTCATCATGGCCCCGGGCAGCCCGAACGAGGCGATCCGTGCCGACATGCTGCCGCCCGAGATCAGCGCGAGCGCGCCCGCGCTGCTCAATATCGATCCGACGGCGGATCTCATGTCGTTGCCGCTGCGCGAGGCGCGCGACATGTTCGAGACGCAGTATCTCCAGGCGCAGCTGATGCGCTTCGGCGGCAATATCAGCCGCACCGCCAGCTTCGTCGGCATGGAACGCAGCGCGTTGCATCGCAAGCTGAAGCAACTGGGGGTCAATTCCGACGAGCGAGGAGGCTAGCGCGGCGCGATGAGCAGGATCGCCTATGTCAACGGCAGCTACGTCGCACTGCGCGACGCTTCGGTGAACGTCGAGGATCGCGGCTATCAGTTCGCCGACGGCGTTTACGAGGTGATCGTCGTTGCCCGGAGCCGGCTGGTCGATGAGGGGTTGCACCTCGACCGGTTGGAACGCAGCCTGCGCGAGCTGCGCATCCGCCTGCCGATGGGACGCGCGGCGCTCGGCGCGGTGATGCGCGAGACCGCGCGGCGCAACCGGGTGCGCGACGGCATCGTCTATCTCCAGATCACCCGCGGCGTGGCCCGCCGCGACCACGCCTTCCCGCCCGCCGGCGTCGTGCCCGCAGTCGTCGTCACCGCTCGCCGCCTGGCCCCGCCGCCGGCGGATCCGGCGCGGTTCGCCGCCGCCGCCGTCACCTGCCCCGACGAACGCTGGGCACGATGCGACATCAAGGCGATCGCCCTGCTGGCGAACGTGCTCGCCAAGCAGACCGCGCGGGAGCGGGGCGCGGTCGAGGCCGTGCTGATCGGCGCGACCGGCGAAATCACCGAAGGGGCCGCCTCCACGGTCTGGGTGGTCGACGCGGCAGGCAGGCTGTGCACACGCGTGCTGGACAACCACGTGCTGCCCGGCTGCACGCGCGCCGCTCTGCGCGAGCTGATCGACGCGGAGCAAATCGAGCTGGTCGAGCGCGGCATCAAGGCGAGCGAACTCGGCGAGATCCGGGAAATGTTCATCACCAGCGCGACGAATTACGTCCGCCCGATCGTCCGTATCGACGGGGTTCCGGTCGGGACCGGCACGGTCGGACCGGTCACGCGCCGGCTGTTCGATCTGTTCGTCCGCCACGCTCGTAACGACTTCGCCAACGCCGCATGACAAACCCGCCCCGCCCGTCATTGCTGCTCTACGACTGGGACAACACGCTGGTCGATGCCTGGGCCGGGATCGCGGTGGCGCTGAACGCCGTGTTCGCGGCCTTCGACCGGCCGGCCTGGACCGTCGGCGAAACGCGCGCCCGCGTCCGGTTGTCGTTGCGCGAGGCGTTCCCGGCCATGTTCGGAGCGGATTGGCCGCGCGCCCGCGATATATTCTACGCCACCCTGGCGGAACAGCACCTCGATCACCTGCAGCCGATGCCGGGTGTCGAGGCCATGCTGGATGCCGCAGGCGGCCGGCCGCAGGGAGTGGTATCGAACAAGACGGGCCGCTTCCTCCGCGCCGAAATCGACCGCCTCGGCTGGCGCGAACGGTTTGGCGCCGTCGTCGGCGCCGGCGACGCTGCCGCCGACAAGCCCAACCCGGCACCGATCCTGCTAGCCCTCGCACGCCTGGGGCGGTCGCCCGAAGCATCGGTTTGGTATATCGGCGACACGATGGTCGACGTCGCGGCGGCCCGCGCCGCCGGCGTCAGCGCGATCCTGGTCGGCGACGCCAGCCATGACGGAGGCGCCGACGCTCGCGACGCCGATTGGACCTTTGGCTCGGCCGCGGACCTGGCGCACACGATCTCGTCATTGGCCTGATACGATCGCTTGCCAGAGAGTTTTCGGTTGATATGCTGTATCGCTGCCCGCGCCGATGGCCGTGCCACGCCCAGCGTGCGCTGGAAATGACAACACCAACAACAAGCTGAAGGATACCCGCCGTGGCCAACGAAAAGTCTCAGAATGTTCAGGACGTCTTCCTGAACCATGTTCGTAAGAACAAGACTCCGGTGACAGTCTTTTTGGTCAACGGCGTTAAGTTGCAGGGGATCATCACATGGTTCGACAACTTTTCCGTGCTGCTGCGCCGCGACGGCCATACGCAGCTTGTCTATAAGCACGCGATCAGCACCGTGATGCCGGGGGCTCCCATCCAACTGTTCGATGCGTCGAAGGCCGACGCCTCCACCGCCGCCGCCATGCGCGAGCCGTCCGCTGCAACCCGCGTCGAATAGCACGCCGGCAGCGCCGAAAACGCCGACAACGCGCGAGTCTTCAACCCCGACCCGCGCAGCGGTTGTGCTTCCCTGGGGTCGCGACGAGCGCGGCGACGCCGCCCGCGGCAACGGCCACCGGCCGGACCAGCATCGCGCGGCGGAAGCACGGCTGGCGGAAGCGGTCGGACTTGCCGCCTCGATCGGGCTCGTGATCGTCCACACCGCCGTTCTGCCGCTCCGCCAGCGCCGCCCCTCCACGCTGCTCGGCGAAGGGCAGGTCGCGGCGTTGGGCGCGGCGCTGGCGGAGCACGGCGTGACCGTCGCCATCGTCGACTCGGCGCTCTCGCCGGTGCAACAGCGCAATCTCGAGCGCGCGTGGCAATGCAAGGTGATCGACCGCACCGGGCTGATCCTCGACATTTTCGGCGAGCGCGCCGCGACGCGCGAGGGCTCGCTGCAGGTGGAACTCGCCCATCTGGAGTACCAGCGATCGCGGCTCGTGCGTTCATGGACCCATCTCGAACGTCAGCGGGGCGGCTTCGGCTTCCTGGGCGGCCCGGGCGAAACCCAGATCGAGGCCGACCGCCGGCTCATCGGCGAACGGATCGTGTCGCTCAAACGCGAACTGGAACAGGTGCGCCGTACCCGCGGCCTGCATCGCACCGCGCGCAGGCGGGTGCCGTACCCGATCATCGCGCTCGTGGGCTATACGAATGCCGGCAAATCCACCCTGTTCAATGCGCTCACCGGCGCCAGCGTGGTAGCGCAGGATCAGCTGTTCGCGACGCTCGATCCGACCATGCGCGGACTGACCCTGCCGTCGGGGCGTAAGGCGATCCTGTCCGATACCGTGGGCTTCGTGAGCGACCTGCCGACCGAACTGGTCGCGGCCTTCCGCGCGACGCTCGAGGAAGTCGCGCAGGCCGACATCATCCTGCACGTGCGCGACGCCGCCCATCCCGAAAGCGCGGAACAGCGCGCCGACGTCGTCGCGGTGCTGGAGGGCATGGTGCGGGACGGCACCCTCGATGCCGCCTGGCCGACGCGCACGCTCGAGGTCGCCAACAAGGCCGATCTGCTCGGCGGAGTCGCCAAGGTCGCGCCGCGCCAGGGCGCCGTCGCCGTCTCGGCGATCACCGGCGAGGGGCTGGATACGCTGCTTGAGGCGCTCGACGCGCGGATCTCGGCGCCGATGGAGACCGCCGAATACCAGCTGCCGCTGGACGACGGCGCCCGCCTCGCGTGGCTCTACCGGCACGGCGAGGTGATCGGGCGGCACGACGATGACAGCGCGATCCGGGTCACGGTCCGTCTCATGCCGGTCGACCGCGCACGGTTCGAGCGTCTGTTCTGAAAGACGCTTGAACCGAATACGGAATAATGTTCGGCAGGCCGGCCGCCTCGACCGGATAGCGCGACCCGTTCTCCTCCTAAGCGGGTTCGCCTGCCGCCGGGCGGGGAACCCGGCCGAGCAGCGGCAGGATCAGCCCGACGCCGAGGCCCCAGAAGCCGTTGATGATCATCGAGCGCGCGAGGCCGTACGCGCTGCCGCCGAAGGCGATCGGATCGCCTCGAAACGGCGAAACGATCAGGCCGCTGGTCAGCCCGGCGACGACGCCGAGCGCGATGCCCGCGAGCCACAGCGGCGTGTGGATGCGCCGCGTCAGCAGGGCGAAGATCGCGCCGTAGATGCCGGCCCAGAAGGCAAGGCTCGCGATGCGCGGCACACCGAACGGGTGCGTCGGCGCCATCGGAAACGGCGCCGGCATGCCGAGACCCGGCACGTCGAGGAGATGGAGAACCTCCCACGCCGCCTGGTGGAAGATCAGCGTCGCCAGCGCACCGGCGATAAAGCCGCGCAGCGCCAGCAGTCCCGGATTGTTCGATGCCATGTTGTTTGCCCCCCGGCCGTTTCTACCCAAGCCATCCGACGCCCGCGCCGGCGCGTCAACCTGCCGCGGCGGCACTCACCATTACGGTTTCACCAGCTTGCAGCCGCCCGCGTCGAGCGGCCGGAACGCAACCTCGGCGGGGATCGTATCGAGCCGCTCGTAGAGGTCCCATGCGCCCGATGACGCCGCCGGCGTCTTGGCCCGGAACAGATACATCGGATGGATCGCCCGTCCGTCCTGGCGGATCGTGACGCGGCCGAACAGCGCGTCGTCGATCGGCGCGCTTTTCAGCCGCGCGATCACCGCGCCCGCCTCCTGCGTGCCGGCGTCGCGCACCGCCCGCAGATAGGCGAGCGTCGCGGCATAGACGCCCGCCTGATCCTCCGTGGGCATGCGACCGCCCCCCAACCTGAAGGCGAAACGTCGGCTCCAGGCGCGCGTCGCATCGTTGAGGTCCCAGTAAAACGCCTCGGTCAGCACCACGCCCTGCGCGGTTTGCAGCCCGATGGCGCCGATGTCGGAAATCTGGGCAAACAGGGCGGCGAACTTGAGACCGCTTTGCGTCAGGCCGAACTCGGCGGCCTGCTTGACCGCGTTGATCATGTCGGCGCCGGTGTTGGCCAGCGCAACGACCTGGGCGCCCGAAGCCTGCGCCTGCAGCAGCAGCGACGAAAAATCCGTGGTCCCGAGCGGATGCAGCGATTCGCCCACGACCCCGCCGCCGAGCGCGGCGACCGCGCTGGCGCAGTCGCGCTTCAGCGCGTGGCCCAGCGCATAGTCGACGGTGATGAAATACCAGCGCGTTGCACCCTGGGCGATCAGCGCCCGAGCCGCGCTCTGACCCAGCGACCACGTATCCAGCACCCACTGCACGGTCGTCGCGCCGCAGGCTTTCCCGGTCAGATCGGAAGTCGCCGTGGAGGAGGCGAGCGCGACGCGGCCCTTCTCCTCGAGCAGCCTGGCAACCGCCAGCGCGACGCCGGAATTCGGCAGATCGACAATCGCGTCCACGCCCGACTCGTCGACCCACTGGCGCGCGATCTGGCTGCCGATATCCGGCTTGTTCTGGTGGTCCGCGGCGAGGATCTCGACGCCGAGCCCGTCGGCCTCGGCGGCGAAATCCTCCGCGGCGAGATGGGCGGCCAGCACCGAACCCGGGCCGACCTGATCCTTGAACGGTCCGGTCATGTCGGTGAGAACGCCGATCCGCACCTGGCGCGTGGTTGCGGCGCCGGCCGGTCGCGACAGGCCGGCGGCCTCGGCGCCCAGCACGACGGCTCCGGCGGCGACGAGAAGGCGGCGCCGCGCGATCACCGGGATGCGCCGCTGAAGCGGGGCGGCCGCTTTTCCTGGAACGCCAGCATCCCCTCGGCATAATCCGCCCCGCTCGCGGCCTCCGCCTGAAGGTCGCGTTCGAGATCGAGTTGGCTGTCGAGCGAGCCGTGCGGCGAAGCGGCGAAGGCGCGCTTCATCAGGCCCAGCGTCGCCGTCGGACCCGACGCCAGCCGCGCGGTCAGCGCCTCCGCCTCCGGCATGAGCCGGTCATCGTCGCAGCAGCGCCAGATCAGCCCCCAGGCCGCCGCCTGCTCGGCCGGCAGCGGTTCGCCCAGCAGCGCCAGGGCGCGCGCCCGCGCCTCGCCGATCAGCCGCGGCATCATGAAGGTGCCGCCAGCGTCGGGCACCAGGCCGATCGCGGCGAAGGCCTGGATGAACTGCGCCGACCGGGCGGCGAGCACGATATCGCAGGCCAGCGCGATACTGACCCCAGCGCCCGCCGCCACCCCGTTGATGGCGCAGACGATCGGCAGGCGCGAGCGGCGCAGACGGCGCACGAGGGGATTGTAGTGGCGTTCCAGCCGGTAGCCGAGCGGGCGGGTATTGGCACGGGCCTCCTCGAGGTCCTGACCGGCGCAGAATCCGCGTCCGCTTCCCGTCAGCAGCAGTGCACGGCAATCCGGGTCGGCTTCGGCTGCGTCGAGACCCGCCGCGAGTTCCTCGTGCATCGGCTCGGTGAACGCATTGAGCCGTTCCGGCCGGTTGAGCACGATCGTACGCCATCCGTCCTGCGCCCGGGTCTGGATCAGTTCATTCATGTCCCGCCTCTTAGGCGCCATCATGCGCGGGTTGGCCGGTGGCACCAACAGAGCGCGTGAACAGAGCGCGTGTCGCTGCGTGAGGCGATCCGCAGCCCGGTTAGTTCACGAAATCGTGATAAGTCGTGATACCGAGTCACGCCCGCCGCCGCCGCCATGTCACCTCCGCGGTTGCCGTGCGCGTCCAGCGCCGGCACACCATGTTTCGCTCCGACGATGGAGAAGGCCCATGCTGGATAATCCGCGCTTCGAGCGGCCGGATTCCTATGACCGGAAGGTCGCCCTCGTCCTCCAGGGCGGCGGCGCGCTCGGCAGTTATCAGGCCGGAGTCTACGAGGCATTGTGCGATTCGCCCTATCAACCCGATTGGGTCGGGGGCATCTCGATCGGGGCGATCAACGCTGCCATCATCGCCGGCAATCCCCCGGAGCATCGCGTCGAGCGGCTGCGCCAGTTCTGGGAAACCATCACCGCGCCCACCGCCAGTTGGCCTGCCCTGCCGGGCCCGCTGCGTGACGCGCACCGCGGGGCGGGGGCGCTGTCGGCGCTGTTCTATGGGGAGCCGGGCTTCTTCGCGCCGCAACCACCCTTCGCCTGGCTCGCCGGCACTGCGACGAGCTATTACGCCACCAACGTGCTCAAGAGCACCCTCGAACGGCTCGTCGACTTCGACCGGATCAATTCGGGGGAAACGCGCCTGTCGGTCGGCGCCGTCAATGTGCGGACTGGCGACTTCAACTACTTCGACAGCCAACACATCAAGCTGCGCGCCGAGCACGTGATGGCAAGCGGCGCCCTGCCCCCGGGGTTCCCGGCGGTCGAGATCGACGGTGAATTTTATTGGGACGGCGGACTGGTCTCGAACACGCCGCTGGGCTACGTGATGGAGTGTCTGCCGCGCCGCAGCCGGCTGGTATTCCAGGTCGATCTGTTTCCGGCCCACGGCAAGGACCCGCTCAACCTCGATCAGGTCTCCGAGCGCGACAAGGACATCCGCTACTCCAGCCGGACCCGCGTCGTCACCGACACGTTCCGACAGTTTCACGAGCTACGTTACAACATCAACGAGCTGTGGGAGCTTCTCCCGCCCGACCTGCGCGAGCATCCGGCCGCGCAGCACCTTTACAGCTTCAGCTGTTCGACCCGGTTCGATATCGTGCAGCTCATCTACCGACCGAGCGAGCCGCAGGGATCGACCAAGGATTTTCAATTCAGCCGCATGACGATGCAGGATCGCTGGACGCAGGGACGTGCCGACGCGCTGCGCACCCTCGAGGCGTCGCCGTGGCTGACGCCGACGGCGCCGCATGTCGGCGTTCGAACCTTCGACGTGATCCACGACCTGCTGACGGCGCGAAAAGGCCGCCCGGTCGCGCATGGCGGCGCGGCGTCCGCGAAGCCCGGCTACGTGACCCGCGCGCTCAACAGCGGCGCCGGCTGACCGCGAGGGCGATAATCGGTGGAACCGGAACGACACAGTTCGTGATGCCCTCCCCGATGCCTGCCGGCGCGGCCGGTATGATCGATTCATCGGTATTCGGTGGTCTTTTCGCAACCGGCGAGATGCGGGCGGTGTTCGGCGACCGGGCACGGCTGCAACGATGGCTTGATGTCGAGGCGGCGCTGGCCAGGGTGGAGGCGCGGCTCGGGCTGATCCCCGCGGCGGCGGCAAGCGAAATCGGACGCCATTGCATTCCCGATGCGATTGACCCGGATCGCCTGCGGTCCGACACCGAGCGCGCCGGCACGCCGATCCTGCCGCTGGTGCGCCAGATCGCGGCGCGTTGCGCCGATGGCGCGGGCGAGTTCGTGCACTGGGGCGCGACGACGCAGGACATTATCGATACCGGCATGATGCTACAGGTCCGCGATGCGCTGGCACTGATCGAGGCCGACCTCGGAGCGGTCCGGCACGGCCTCGCGCGCCTCGCGCGGCGCCATCGCGACACGCCGATGGCCGGCCGCAGCTACCTGCAGCAGGCCGCGCCGGTCACGTTCGGCTACAAGATCGCGGTCGTGCTCGACGGCGTGGCGCGGCTCGGCGAGCGGCTGGCGGAGCTGCGGCCACGGATCCTCGTCGGCCAGTTCGGCGGCGCCGTCGGCACGCTCGCCGCGCTCGGCGCCGACGGGATCGCGGTCCGCGACGCGCTGATGGCCGAACTCGGCCTCGGCACGCCGCGCATCGCCTGGCACGCCATGCGCGACCGCGTCGCGGAACTCGGCTGCTTTCTCGGGCTGCTCAGCGGCACGCTGGCCAAGCTCGCCGCCGACGTCGTGCTGATGATGCAGAGCGAGGTGGCCGAGGTCGCCGAGGGCTACGCCGAGGGCCGCGGCGCCTCCTCGACCATGCCGCAGAAGCGCAACCCGGTCGCCGCCACCTTCGTGCTCGCCGCGGCCGCCAATATCCGCCAACTCGTTCCGGTTCTGCTTGGCGCGATGGTGGCCGATCACGAGCGCGCCACCGGGCCGTGGCAGAGCGAGTGGGTCGCGCTGCCGGAAGCGTTCCTGCTGACCTCCGGCGCGCTTGCCCATGCGCGGACGATGGTCGAGGGGCTCGAGGTCGATGCCGGGCGGATGGCGGCCAACCTTCGCCTGAGCGGCGGCCTGATCGCCTCCGAGGCGATCATGATGGCGCTGGCGCCGACGCTCGGACGCCAGCGCGCGCATCACCTCGTCGGCGATCTGGCGCGTCGCGCCGCGGCCGGCGAAGGCGCCTTCGTCGACCTGCTCGCCGCAGCACCGGACGTCGCCGCGCATTTCGGCCGTTCGGCGCTGCAACGGTTCGCCGACCCAGGCGCGCATGTCGGGCTCGCAGGGCAGTTCGTCGACTCGGTGCTGGCATCCTTGCCGGAATGAAACTGCGGTGCGCCGCGGGTTCCAATGCCCGACAGGCCCGAAGCTGACGCGGTTCTTGCATAGGAGGACGCAGAACGGCATTGTAAATTTGTAAACTAATCGGCGATCCTGCCGAAGGGGACGCTGCGACGTGCTCAAACCCGATGCGCGCGACGTCAAGCGGGCCGCGCTCATGGCGAGCCCGATCTTCCAGGCGTTGCAATCGCACGAGATCGACGAAATCCTCAGCTTCTCGGCCGAGCGCACCTTGCCCGCGGATACCGTCATTTTTCAGCGGGGCGACGCAGGCTCCAGCCTGATCGCCGTCCTCGCCGGACGGGTGCGGATCAGCGTCGTCTCCGCCGAGGGGAAGGAGATCGTGCTCAACGTCATCGGTCCCGGCGAGATTTTTGGCGAGATCGCCTTTCTCGACGGCAAGCCGCGCAGCGCCGATGCGACCGCCATGTCAACGACCCATCTGCTCACCATCGACCGCCGCCAGTTCATGCCATTCTTAAAACGGAATGAGGACATTACGCTGCGCCTGCTCGCGATGATGTGCGAGCGGCTCCGGCGCACCAGTCTGGCGCTCGGCGACATCGCGCTGCTCGGTCTGCCCGCGCGGCTGGCGCGGGTGCTGCTCGACATGCTGCAGAACTACGGACGCGCGGTGCCTGAAGGCGCGCGGATCAGCGTCAAATGTTCCCAGGTGGAACTGGGCAAGCTGGTCGGCGTGTCCCGCGAAAGCGTGAACAAGCAGCTCAAGCAGTGGGAGCACGAGCGCATCATGGCGAAGGACGGGCAGCACATGGTGATCCTGCGCCCCGAGGCGCTGCGGGAACTCGTCGAGTAGCGGCGAACTCACGCAACGGTGAGCAGTCCTGCGAGCTTCAGGGTTGCGGCCCGGTCGATCGCATCGATACATCGCCGCTCACCTGGATAAAACGCCATGTCAGCCGTCGCCGGCGCCGCTTCCACGGGCTACTCGCATCAGGAGGTCATGCGCGTCATCACCGGCGTGCTGCTCTGCATCTTCCTCGCCGCGATCGACCAGACCGTCGTCATCCCGGCAGTGCCCGCGATGGCCGCCGACCTGCACGGCTTCACCCACCTGTCCTGGGTCGTATCGGCCTACCTACTGACCTCGACCGCGGCGACGCCGATCTACGGCCGCCTGTCGGACACGATGGGCCGGCGCGCGCTACTGCTGCCCGCCCTCGTCGTGTTCACCGCAACCTCGGTGCTGTGCGCGCTGGCGACGTCGCTGCCGCAACTGATCCTCTTCCGCGCGCTGCAGGGCCTCGGCGGCGGCGGCCTGATGGCGATGGCGCAATCGGCGATCGCCGACGTCGTCGCACCGCGCGAGCGCGGGCGCTACCAGGGCTACATGGCCGGCGTTTGGGCGATCGCCTCGATTGCCGGACCGGTGCTCGGCGGCTGGGTCACCGAGACGTTTTCGTGGCGCTGGATCTTCTGGATCAATCTGCCGTTCGGGCTCGCGGCGATGGTGTTGTGCGAGCGTGGCCTCCGCCTTCTGCCGGTCCGCCGCCAGACGGTGCGGATCGACTGGATCGGGGCCGTGCTGCTGATCGCGGCGGTGACGGCGTGGCTGTTGGTGCTGAGTTCGGGCGGGATCGAGATGCCCTGGCTGTCGCCGCCGCTGCTGATCCTCGCGACCGCCGGTATCGCGCTCACCCTGGCGTTGGTGGCGCACGAGCGTCGGGCGCGCGATGCGCTGTTCCCGCGCCGGCTGTTCGCGAACCCGGTATTCCTGCGCGGCGTCGGCATCGCGTTCTGCGGCTCGTTCGGCCTGTTCGGCGCGACCTTCCTGCTGCCGATGTTCTTCCAGCTCGTCGACGGCGCCGATCCGGCCGGTGCCGGCATGCTGATCGCGCCCTTTCTCGGCATCAGCTGCGCCGGCGCGCTCGGCGCGGGCCAGCTAGCCCGCCGGCTCGGACGCACCAAGACGATCCTGCTTGGCGGCCTCGCCACCTGCATCGTCGGCTGCATGCTGATGACGCTGCTCGACGCCGGCCTGCCGCGCTATCTCGCGGCGCTGATCACGCTGCCGCTTGGCTTCGGCATCGGCGTCATCATGCCGAGCAGCATCGTCATCGTGCAGAACGCGGCCGAGCGGCGCGACGTCGGGGTGGCTACCGGGTCGCTCTTGCTGCTGCGCTCGATGGGCGGCGCCTTCGGCACCACCGCAGTCGGCGCCCTGCTCGTGGCGCGCGCCACCGGCGGCCTTGCCGCCGGACGCCCCAGCACCCTCGCCGGTCTCGACCCCGCCGTGCTCGTCGGCGGCTTCCACATAGCGTTCATCGCCTGCGGTGTGGTGCTCGCGATCGCCATCGTGCTGGCGCTCGGCATGCGCGACCTGCCGCTGCGCGCCACCAACGAGCCGGTCGCCGCCACGCATTGAGATCGCGGCAGCCGTTGACACGGGCGGCGGGGACCGATCACGTGGCGACATGATCTTGCGACTCCATCGACGCGCGGCGCTGGCCGGTCTCGCCGCCAGCGCGATCGGCGGAACGTCATCGGCTGCCAGCGTCGAGAGCCGCTTCTTCGCGGCAAGCGATGGCACGAGGCTCCACTATCTCGAAGCCGGCCCGCCCGGCGTCGACCGCACCATCGTGCTGGTGCCGGGCTGGACGATGCCGGCCTGGATCTGGGGGCCGCAGATCGAGGCGTTCGCGCGGCGCTGGCGCGTCGTGGCGTTCGACCCGCGCGGCCAGGGCGAGTCCGAAGTCGCCGCCTCCGGCTACGAACCGGGGCGGCGCGGCCAGGACATCGCCGATCTGCTGGCCCAACTCGCCGGCCCGCCGGCGCTGCTCGTCGCCTGGTCGCTCGGCGTGCTCGATTCGCTCGCCTATGTGCATGCGCGCGGCGACGCGCGCGTCGCTGGGCTGGTGCTGGTGGACAATTCCGTGGGCGAGGAACCGCCGCCGGCCCCGCCGCCGAAGCCGAACCGGCACGCCCCGCGCCTGCCGCATGACGTCGCGATGGACCGGTTTGTTCGCGGCATGTTCCAGCACCCGCAGAGCGAGGACTATCTGGTGCGGCTGGTGCGCGCGACGCTGGTTACGCCCGAACCCGCCTGCCGGGCGCTGCTCGCCTATCCGGTGCCGCGCACCTACTGGCGCGAGGCGGTCTATTCGACCGCCAAGCCCGTGCTCTACGTCGTGCGGCCGCATCTGCAGGGCCAGGCAGCCAATCTCGCGCTGCATCATCCGGCCGCCGAAACGGCGATGTTCGCCACTGCCGGACACGCCCTTTTCGTCGACGAACCGGCGCGCTTCGACGCCGTGGTAGAGGATTTCATCGCCCGGCGGGTGTGGCCTTGAGTTCGACGATGGCGGTCTCGCGGTGGCGGCTGCTGCCGCTGTTCCTGATCTCGCTGGCCGCCGTGGGCTACGAAATCGCGCTCACCCGGTACTTCGCCGTCGCGAAGTGGTCCGAATACGGCTACTGGGTGATCTCGATCGTCATGGTCGGCTTCGCGCTGTCCGGCGTCATGCTGGCGCTGGCGCGCGACTGGTTCGCCCGGCACGGCAGGGCGCTGCAATCGCTGCTCCCGGCCGCCCTGATCGCCGCCGCCACCGCCGGCTATCACCTGACGACGACCAATCCGTTCAATCCGCTGCAGATGCAGAACGCGGTCACGCTGCTGCCGCAACTGGCCAATATCGCGGCCTATTATGCCGTGCTGCTGCCGTTCTTCTTCCTGACCGGCGTCTATGTCAGCCTGGCCTTCGTGCTGAACGACCGCGAGGTCGGTCGGGTCTATGGCTACGACCTGACCGGCGCCGGCGCCGGCGGCGCGGTGGTCCTCGGCCTGATGGCGTTCGTTCATCCGTTCCAGCTGGTGCCGTTTCTCCTCGTTCCGCTGGCCCTGAGCGCATTCGGCGCGCCGCGCTGGCGGCCCCTCGCGGTAGTCGCCGCATTCGCCGTGTTGGCGGGCGGCGAGGCGCTTCTGCTGCTTGACGACGAGGCCGCGTTCAACGATTTCAAGGCGATCTACGCGCCGCTGAACACGCCCGACGCCCGGATCGTCGCGCAGTATCCCTCGCCGCACGGGCTCTATCAGCTGCTCGACGACTTCACCGAGCGGGTCGATACCGATGTCTCGAACAATTCCGGCATGCTGGGCCTGCCCGGTCCGCCGACGACGCTCGGCCTGTACCGCGACGGCAACCGGCTGGCGGCGCTGCCGAAGCCCGGCGGCATCGATGCCGACTATGCGCCGGCGACACTCGCCGCCCTGCCCTACACGCTGATCGAGCGGCCCCGGGTGCTGCTGATCGGCACCTCCGGCGGGTTCCGCATCGCCGAAGCGCTGAAGCTCGGCGCCGCCCAGATCGACGCGGTCGAGCCCGAGCCGATGCTGGCCAGGGCGCTGCGCTCCGGGCTCGGTCCGTCGCCCGCGGCGGCGGCCGATCCGCGCGTCCGGCTGCTGGCGGAAAGCCCGATCGCGGCCGCCCGCGCCGCCGGCACCAGCCGCGGCGGCAATTACGACATCATCGACATCGCCGGCGATTTCGTCGATCAGTCCGAAACGAACGCGCATGCCTTCACGGTCGAGGCGATCCGTGACGATCTCGCCGCCCTGCGGGCAGGCGGGTTGCTGTCGATCCCGGTCTCGATCCGCGACCTGCCGGTCTACGCGACGCGCATGCTCGCCACCATTCGTGAGGCGATGCGCGGCAGCGCCTATGGCGACCCGGCCCGAAACATCATCGTCTACCGCTCCGCCTGGTCGGCGCGGATCCTGGTCGGGCGCGCGCCGCTGTCCCCCGCGCGCATCGAGGCCGCGCGAAAATTCTGCGACGAGCGCTCGTTCGACGTCTCCTATTATCCGGGGATCGACGTCGCCGCCGCGCGCGCCAACATCTATAATGATCTGCCGGCGGTCTCGTTCGCCACCGGCGAGGTGACGTCCTCCGGCCCCGCCGATGCGATCGCCGACGAGGCCGCGCCGGTGCTGCGCGGCGCCTCCACCGAACAGCAGGCGGCATTCAATCTCGGCCCGATCACCTTCAATCGGCCGTTCTATTATGCCGTACTCAATCTCGGCCATCTGGATACGATCCTTAAGCGAATCGAGGTGCTGCCTCAGGCCGAGATCGGGCAACTCGTCAATCTGGCCGTGCTGGCGCAGGCCATCCTGCTCGCGACCCTGGTCGTTCTGTTGCCGCTGGCGGCGCCGCGGCGGCTGGCCGGCGCGCCGGGCCAGGCGCTGCGGTCGATCATCTATTTCCCCGCGCTGGGTCTCGGCTTCCTGTTCATCGAGATCTTCATGATCGAACGGGCATCGTTTTATCTCAACGATAGGGTCACCGCCTTCGCGCTGGTGATAACGACGATGCTCGTGTTCTCGGGCATCGGCAGCATGATGTCCGCCCGCTTCACCGGCGCGCCGTGGCGCGGCCTGGCGATCGCGGCGCTGGCCATCCTCGTCTGGTGCGCGTTCGTGATGGCGGGTCTGCACTCGCTGCTGCTGGAAACCCTCGACTGGTCGCTACCGGCGCGGGCGGCGATACTTCTGGTGCTGATCGCGCCCGTTTCGATAGCGCTCGGAATGCCCTTCCCGCTCGGCCTCGACCGCGCCGCCAGCATGGGCTCCGGCGGCTTTCTGCCCTGGGCCTGGGGGTTGAACGGCGCCTTCTCGGTGGTGGCCACGCCGCTCGCCAACCTGATCGCGCTGACCCAAGGGTTCGACTGGGTTCTCCTGGCCGCGGCACTGATGTATGTGCTCGCTGTCGTTTTCTTTCCCTCGGCGCGGAGGAGCCTCGCTTGGCGCACTACATCGGTGATCTGACGCGGCGCTCCCTGCTCGGCGGGGCGGCGGCGCTTGGCCTCGCCCGGCCGGCTTTCGCCGCGAGCGCCTGGACGCGCGATGCCTATGAGGAGGCGATGCGAAAATCCGGCCGACCGGTCGAGATCACGGACGCGACCTTCGCCGGCATCCAGCATCGCAAGACCGCCGCCATTTCGCGCATCGAGCATTATCTCGCCGAGCGCCTCGGCAGCGCCGACCCGCGCGTGATCGAGGCCTTCCGCGAGGTGCCGCGCGAATACTTCCACTACATCTACTCGGAACGCCGCCCGACTCCCGCCGATGCCTACGAGGACACGCCGAAGCCCTGGGCGCTCGGCTACGGTTCGGCGCTGTCGGACTATCTCGGCCAGGCCTACATGACCCAGATCGCCAAACCCGAGCCGGGCTATGTGACGCTCGAGATCGGCACCGGCAGCGGGTTCCAGAGCGCGCTGCTCTCGCGCATCGTCAAGCGGGCCTATTCGATCGAGATCATCGAGCCGCTCGGCCACGCGGTCGGCAAGATCTTCGCCCCGCTGGGCTATGACAATGTCGAAACGCGGGTGGGCGACGGGTATTTCGGCTGGCCGGAGGTCGCCGGCGGCTTCGACATCATCATCGTCACCTGCGCCGCCCAGTACGCGCCGCCGGAACTGTTCAAGCAGATGAAGCCGGGCGGCCGCCTGATCATTCCGATCGGCCAGCCATTCAAGCGCGGTCAGGTGCTGTTCGTCTACACCAAGGACGCCGAAGGCAAGATCCATTCCAAGCGCGACATGGGCGTGTTCTTCATTCCGATGACCGGCGCGATGATGAAGCTGCCGCCGCCCAAGGGCGCGCCGGTCGCGCAGGCGGCTCCGACGGGCGCGGCCGCCGCCGCACCAGCGGAGACGCCGCACGACGCCCAGGCCGAGGCGCCGAAGGAATAGCGGGCCCGGCAGCGGTCGCGATGGTGGTCCGATGGATGCCGGCAATTTCGACATCGTCGTCATCGGCGCCGGGATGGCGGGTGCCACGACCGCCGCGCACCTCGCCACCGATTACCGCGTCGCGCTGATCGAGGCGGAAGACGCCGCAGGGTATCACACCACCGGCCGTTCCGCCTCGATGTGGATCCTCGGCTACGGACCGCCGGACGTCCGCGTCCTCACCTCCCTGTCGCGCGGCTTCTACGAGAGCCCGCCCGCGGGCTTCAGCGATCAGACGCTGACGCGGGCGCGCCAGGTGCTGACGCTCGCCGGCCCCGGCGAGGAGACGGCGCTCCGGGCGACGGTCGCGGGCATCCCGGGCGCGCGCGCCGCGACGGTTGCCGAGGCCCGCGCCCTGGTGCCCGCTCTGCGCCCGGACTACGCGGCGGCGGCGGCGATCGAGGACGGGTTCGATCTCGACGTGGCCGCCATCCACCAGGGCTTTCTGCGCATGCTGCGATCGCGGGGCGGCGCGCTCGCGCTGCGCCATCGGGCCGGGCGCATCGAACGCCGCGGCGGCCGCTGGCACGTTGAGACCAGCGACGGCGCGACCTTCGCGGCACCGGTCGTGGTCAACGCGGCCGGTGCCTGGGGCGACGGCGTAGCGGCACGCGCCGGGGTCGCGCCGCTCGGCCTGGTGGCCAAGCGACGCACCGGCGCGATCATCGATCCGGCGCCATACGCGGTGGCCGACTGGCCGATGGTGATGGACTTCGCCTCCACGTGGTACGCGCGGCCCGAGGCGCGCACGCGGCTGATGGTCTCCCCGGCCGACGAGACGCCGATGCCGCCGCAGGACGTCCAGCCCGATGAACTCGATGTCGCGATCGGCATCGACCGCATGCAGCAGGCGCTGGCGATCGAGGTGCGCCGCGTCGAACGGAGTTGGGCCGGCCTGCGCACCTTCACCCCGGACGGCAGCCTCGGCTTCGGCTGGGCGCCGGGGCACGACGGCTTCTTCTGGTGCGTCGGGCAGGGCGGCTATGGCATCCAGACCGCGCCGGCGGCCGGGCGGTTCGTTGCCGATCTTGTCGCCGGGCGCGACCCGGGGGCGGCCGCGGCGATCATGGGCATTGTCGATCCGGCTCGATTCATGGCTTGACGCCATAGCGCCAAGGGACAATGTTACGGTTCTTCCGGCGCCGTGGTTTTTCTAACACGCACATCCGGCCACCGCTCATCGCTTGGTTGCAATGAAAGTTCTTGCAACTCCGTCATTGAGTTGGTAGTGTAGCGTCAACGTAGCCGAATGTCCCGCCCCGAACGGGCGGGAGCCGATCGCCTCCGGACACAGAACAGGAGAATCGATCATGACACAAACGCATATCGTATATCGGGTATTCGCCGTCGCCCTCGGGCTCTTGACGATCGGGGCCGTCCACGGGATGGAGGCCGCGGCGGCCGAGGTGAAGGATACGTTGCCGGCGAAACCGATGTTCGCCCGCCTGCCGGCGCGGGCGGCCGAATATCCGCAACCGGCGGCAGCGCTGCAGACCTTCAACGCCACCTGGACTTATAATGGCACCGGTTACGGCGCAACCTTCGTCGGCACCTTTCCGGGCGGCGGCCTGCGCACCACGTTTCCAGTCTACATCATCCCCATCAACCTGGTGTTCGGATCGACGTCCTTCGATCCCCTGACGCGGCAGTCGAACGGCAAGACCGCGCTGGCCAACACGATGGCCTCGCCGATGTTCAAGAGCGGGATCGATTTCGTCCAGGGCGGAACAGACCTGGGACGGACGCAGTATATCGATGCCTACTCGCGGGCCAATTTCTGGGGACAGACCGGTTTCAACCCGAACTGGCACCTTCTGCTTGGCGGCCCGCATATTCTGCCGGAACAGACGATCAGCGTCCCGTCGGGAGACGGTTTCGTCGCGACCGAGTTCGGCCAGACCGTAGGCGTCGCCTACATGTCCTGGTTCGACTCGCTCGCCAGGTTCCTGCTGGCCGCCAACCCGCAAATCCAGACGAACGCACTCGCGCTGTTCATGACCTACGACACGTACCTGCTCGACGGCTCCGGCAATTGCTGCATCGGCGGCTACCACAGCGCGAATGGCGCCCAGACCTACTCCCATTTCAGCTATGTCAGCACCCCCGGCATCTTCTCGCAGGACGTATCGGCTCTGTCGCACGAGGTGGGCGAATGGGCCGATGATCCGTTCATCAACAATACCAACCAGCCCTGCGGCGGCATTCTCGAAGTCGGCGACCCGCTGGAAAATTTCGCGAACTACGGCGATTTCAACTACACGCTCCGGGGCTTCACCTACCACCTGCAGGATCTTGTCCTGGTCCCGTATTTCGGCGTGCCGCCGGGCGTATCGGTGCCGAGCGTGAGGCGGTCGAGCCGCCCGAGCTCCTCGATCTCGAGGC
>Ga0209415_10004666_pt1 | contig 25015 bp, 20 predicted proteins | sample PeaSoiSIISIP2007_FD_187696 | JGI IMG/M metagenome (GOLD analysis project Ga0209415, IMG submission 187696) | Peat soil microbial communities from Weissenstadt, Germany - SII-SIP-2007 (SPAdes) (version 2) | ecosystem: Environmental > Terrestrial > Soil > Wetlands > Peat | place: Germany... | reverse complement strand
GCCGCGGGCCGTGTATGCGGTGCCGCTGGTGCGTGGGGTTCGCCTGCGAAGTCAACGCCAAGAACGGCACGCAGAACGCGGTAATTCCCACTGCCCTGGCGACTGGCCTGTGCGAGCTGCGCACGGACGCGATGGCGCGGGAGATAGTGCTGGATGCGCGCGGGCATGCCACTGCCGTCACCTACTACGACGCCGGCAACCACCTGCAAACGCAGCCGGCGCGCCTGGTGGTGGTGAGCGCGGGCGCCATCGAGACCGCGCGCCTGCTGCTGAATTCCAGGAGCCGGCTGCATCCCAACGGCCTGGGGAACCGCTACGACTGGGTGGGCCGCAACCTGCAGGGCCACGCCTACCCGCGCGCCGTGGGCCTGTTCGATTTCGACACCTATGACGATGTGGGCCCCGGCGCCAGCATCGCCATCTGCGATTTCAACCACGGCAATCCCGGCTTGCGCGGCGGCGCCATGCTGGCCAACGAATTCATCCGCCTGCCGATCCAGTTCACCGGAACGACGCCACCGGGAACGCCGCGGTGGGGCCGCGCGCACAAGGACTACATGCGGCAGTTCTACCGCCGATCGATTGCCGTGATGGGTCCGGTGCAGGAAATGCCGGTGTTTGAGGCGCGGGCGGAGCTGGATCCGCGAGTGAAGGATTTCTGGGGCATCCCGGTGGCGCGGCTTTCCGGTGGGCGCCATCCGCACAGCGTCGAAGTGGCGCGCGCCGTGGTGGCGAAGGCGGTCGAGTGGCTCCAGGCGGCCGGCGCTGTTCGCACGTGGACCAATGTGCCCGGTCTGGAACTGAGCGGCGGCCAGCACCAGGCGGGAACCTGCCGCATGGGCAACGATCCGCAGACCAGCGTGGTGGACCGCAACTGCCGCATTCATGAAGCGGACAACATCTACCTGGCCGATGCCAGCGTCCACGTCACCAACGGCGGGTTCAACCCGGCGCTGACCATATTGGCGAATGCGTACCGCGTGGCGGCGGCGATCGTCAAGGAGCGGCGCGCATGAAGTTCGCGCTCGCCGCGCTGGGGTTGATCGCGATTGCGGTGGCAATCGTTTATCCCAGCGTGCGTCCCAAGCCGCTGAATGCGGGTTATTGCGGCAGTTGCCACGAGATGGGCGATTCGAGCGCGGCGTGGCTGGGTTCGGCGCATCGCGACGTGGCGTGCTCGGACTGCCATGGCGGCATGTTGCAGACCGGCAACGCGCGGCGCCTGGATCAGCACGCGCGCGGCGAGATTTCGGAGCACATCCGCTTTCACCAATGGTCGGACGTGGAAGCCGTGGTGGAGCGGTGCGGCAACTGCCACCAGCAGGAACTCGCCACCTGGCGCGCGGGCCCGCACGCTATGACCTACGCCCAGGCGTTCACCGACAAGGAGCACAACCGCAAACGCATCCTGATGGAAGATTGCTTCCGGTGTCACGGAATGCACTTTCAGGGCGCGCTGCGCGACATGGTCACGCCCGTCGACACCAAAGGGCCATGGCGGCTGGTGGATGCGCATTGGGCGGACCGCGCGGCCATTCCGTGCCTGGCCTGCCACCAGATGCACCGGCCCGGGCAACCCGAGGGGCCGCGCGTGCGCCGGCCGGATTCGGCCGGCAGCCTGCAGCCGACGTCCTCCCCATCGCTGGCCTTGTTCGATCGCCGCGCGCAGGGCCACATTGCGCTGGCCTCGCTGCCGCTGCCCGAGATGCGCCAGGGTGAGCGGCGAGTGAAGACAAGTCCGGACACTCGACAGGCTCTCTGCTACCAATGCCACGCCGCCAGCGCCGCCATGCAGGCCGGCGATGGTGACGACCGCACGCCCGTCGGCATCCACGAAGGCATCAGTTGCCTGGCCTGCCATCAGGGCCACGGCGAGCAGACGCGCGCCTCCTGCGCCAACTGCCATCCCAAGATGTCCAACTGCGGTTTGGACGTGGAGAAGATGGATACCACCTTCCGCTCGCGCTCCAGCCGCCACAACATCCACTTCTTCCAGTGCGTCGACTGCCACACGCACGGCGTTCCGAAACCGCGCAATCGGACGGCGGCGAAAGGCGAATGAATCGGCCGGCAGGTTCCTGGCGCTGCGCTACGAATCGGAGATGGATCCTACATTCCCACATTGGGTGCGAGTCAAGCTCCGAAGGAGCGAAAGATAGTAGCCCACGGCGTAAGCCGTCGGGCAAAGATGGCAGCGTGAGCGTAGCCCCGGAACGGGGCGTAAGACGCTTCCGCCAGAGCTGTTTCGCCCCGTTCCGGGGCTGAGAGGGAAGCATCGGGTTTCCTCACGGCTTACGCCGTGGGCTACTATCTTCCGCCCGTCCCGGGCTGGAGGCTCGGCTTGTGTATCTGAGGCCCAGATCCTGGCGGTTTCCTGAGAATCCCAGGCCTGCCACTTTCGTGTTGCGGGCTCGTTAGTGGCGGGTCGATCCAGAAGACTTGGCGATTTGCGTTAGAATCAGCCTGACGCGCTCGTGAGCCTTCACCGGACGATCAGGCCAGGCGAGGATCATTCACGTGCGCGGCGCCGACTGGAAAAATGGAACCGACCACGCCTACGCCCGCCATCGCCGCCACCGCCACCATTCATCCCGGAGCGCGTGTTCACCCGACCGCGGTGATCGGCGCGTATTGCATCGTCGAAGACGAAGTGGAGATCGGGCCCCACAACCGGCTGGACCCCTTCGTGATCGTGAAGCGCTACACCACGCTCGGTTCTGGCAATCATCTTTACTCCGGCGCCCAGCTCGGCACGGACCCGATGGATAAGAAGTTTCGCGAAGAGAGCGCCACCTTCCTTCGGGTGGGTAATGACAACGTGTTGCGCGAGTTCGTCAACATCTCGCGGGGCACGAAACCAGGCGCGGTCACTGTGCTCGGCGACGATAACTACGTGATGAGCTGCGTGCACATCGCGCACGATTGCCAACTGGGCAGCCACATCACCATCGGCCCCAGCACCAGCCTGGGCGGATATGCGGAGATTGAAGACAACGCATTCCTGTCGGCCGGCGTCGGCGTGCATCAGTTTTCCAAGGTCGGGGCGCTGTGCATGGTGGCGGCCAATACGCGCGTGGCGCAGGACGTTCCGCCGTATTTCCTGGTATCGGAGTTCGACTGCGCGGCTCACGGGCTGAACCTGGTGGGACTGCGCCGCGCCGGCGCTACGCGCGAGACGGTCTTGGCGTTGAAACAGGCGTATCGCCTGTTGTATCGCTCCGCTTTGCCCCGCAAGGAGGCCCTCGAAAGGATCGAGGCCCTGGCAACGCCCGAAACGCTCCACCTTGTGGCGTTCATCCGGTCGTCGAAGCGAGGCATCTGCCGGGACCACCGGTACATGACTTCGGGCCCCGCAGCTTCCAGCGGCGAAGAATAGACCGCGGGGGCGGCCTGACCGGTATTCCTTGGCACGCAAGACCGCTCCCTCCGCTCGCGGCTCCGATCCGTTCAGAGCCGCGCCTGGAGGGGAGCGGTTGCCGGCGATCGAACTCCTGGCTTCCTGAGAGGCGCTTAATTCCCGACTGTGATCACGGGTTTGTTGGACGCCTGCCCTGCGATGTTAATCTGCACGGCGTAAGTGCCCTTGGCGATTTGCGGAACTTCAAAATTCACTTGATAGAGCCCAATGGACCCGGAAGTCAAGCCGATGTAGTCGACGTGGGCCGGGATGCCTCCGACCGTAACCGTATAGTCCCCGGTTACGGGGGAAAACCCAGTGGGCGCGGGAGCGCCGCTCGTTAACGGACCCGCGGCCTGCACCGGGCCGCCGCCTGTGAACCACGCCACCAGCGGATCTCCGACACTCACGGGGGTGGCTGCGGAACCGACCACGTTGTAATTTGGATCCGTCACCACCGCGCGATCGGTGTTGTAGACGTCGATCCCCGGCGTCCCCGTGGCCGGAACCCAAACTGCCGCGGCGTTACTCGTCGCCGTCCCATTCTGCACGACAACGGACGCCAGCGTGCCGCCCGGAATATCCCAAGGCATCTGCGCGTCGATCTGGCCTGGAGACACGTAGTAGAGCGGCACCGCCTCCCCGTTCACCGTCACCTTGGTAGTCAACAGCGTGGTCGGAAATGGGACGGTGGCCGCCTGCGCCGTCTTAGTGGCCAGACCGGTTCCAAACAGCGAAAACGCGCTTCCCGCCGGCGTGTAGTTGACGACGTAGCTGAAGACGTTCGTGACGGACTCGGTCGGATTCAGATAAGCCGCATGCACGGAGCCGGTGCGAACGAACTGCGGGTTCGCCTCGATGAAGTCGGCGACGCCGCCATAGGCGCCCGTGATCGCGAAGTTGAGCGCATTCGTGTTGCCGTTGGAATCGAGCAGACTGGCGGACGCCAGGCAGGCGGAGGTGACCGAATAAGTCCCCGTTGCTGTGACTGAGGACTGGGTTGTTCCGCCCAAGGAGTCTATGTAACTGGCGGTGACTTTGCCCGCGCCGTCGAACTGGAACACGCCAGCCTCATCGCCGGATCCGGTCTGCGAAGTTCCGGACAAGGTGAATCCGCTCGCGCTGAACGGGTACGCGCCCGACAGCGTGGCGTTGGTGCAGGCAACCGGCCGAACGTTGGTGCCGCTGCTGGAATAGACGTAAGTTCCGTCCGAGCCGGTGGCGGCGAAAGCAGTGCCGCCGCCCCAGACTACCAGAGCATATGTCGCCGAGGTTCCGGCAGCGAAGTTAATTGGGCCGTAGCAATTGGATGCAATGGCGTAGGTTCCGGCGTAACTGTACGGCTTGCCGGTGACCTGGTTCGTGTTGATAATCCCGCTAAAGGTGACGGCGCTCTTGCCATCGAACGTAGCCGTGCCGACCGACTGGATTGAGCCCTCGAAGCCTCCGGAAGTCGAAATCCCGCGGCCGTTGAGGGTAAGCGCGTATGTTCCGTTCAGGCTCGCAGCGCTGCAAGTCCCGCCGCCGATCTGGTTCTGCGCCACCGCGGGCGCCGCCAGCAGGCAGGCAAGGGCAAACAAACAGATGGTGCGTGCGTATTTCATGCCCGGCCTCCCCGATAGGCGGAGCCGGATTTCGGCTTCGCCACCATAACCAGCGCCGGTGCGTCTCCCCACCGGTGGACCGCCGCGCTCGCCGCCGGCTGACCGTATGCGGCGTGCACGTTGCCGGCGATGATGAACTTCGAGCTTTGCGCCAGTCCCACATAAGAGGCCGCGTTGGCCACGGTGCTGTTGTATATGCTGAAGCTCATCGCATAAGAGTTACCGCTCGCATCGGTCAGCATAGCCGATCCCAGGCAGTTGGATGTTACCGAGTACGTTCCCGTGAGGGTAAGTGCGCTGGGCGCCGCACCGAGTGTCGCCATTGTTACGTTGACCGTAACCGCGCTCACCCCATCGAACTGCAGCAATCCGGTTCCATTCTGGGCGCCGCTCACGGCGGTGCCGGTCAGCGCGAATCCGGTGCCGTTGAAGGTGTATACGCCGTCGAACGTGCCCGCCGAGCAGCCGGCCGGCTGCGTGTTCCCGCTGCCTGAATAGGTGTAGGTGGCATCGCTTCCACTCATCAGGAAGTCGAAGGTGATCGGATTCAGCCCCACCCGATAGAGCGCCAGATTCAACGTGGCGGTGCCTCCCGTGGTGATGTTGATGACGCCCGCGCAGTTGGCCTGAACGCTATAGGTTCCAGACCACGTTAGCGGCGTCGCAACGGCCTGGGCTGTTTCCGCCGTCAGGCTGATCGTGACCTGGCTTTGGCCGTCGAAGTTCGCCGAGCCATTCGCCTGGAACACGCTGACGAAGGCTCCCGAAGTCGTGACGTGACTCTTCACTGCGGAGTCGGTAGCGAGCACTTGGGTCGTCACCTGCCTCCCCGTGATGGCGACAGCGTAGGCCCCGTTCAAGAGACCGGAGTTGCAGGCCACGCCCCCGATTGTGGTTTGGGCCAGCAAAGGTGCTGCCAGCAGACAGGACATCGAAAGCAGCGAAGCAGTGCGTTGCTTCATGCGTGTGGTTCCCCCCCAGCAGTGGATTATATGCTAAGCCCGGCCGCCAAGTACTGGCGTTTTGCCTGCCACTCCTCCATGAACCCGGCAGCTTTCCAAAAGTCGTGTGTGATGTTTTGTACCAGATGCGAAACGGCAGTCGACGGTGTGCGCCTATTGGCGGGCCAACTCTTCGAGCAGGGCGGAGATGCGGGGGCGATCCGGGGCGCGGCGGCCGAAGCGGAGGGCGTTGTATGTGGCGGTGAATTCGGCGGCGGCCGCCGCCAGCGGGCCGGAGGGAAGCGAAGCGGCGAATTCGGCGGGCGTGAACCAGGGCGGCCTGTGATAGCCGCGCCGTTCCATGATGGCCAGCATGCGCCGGTAGAGCAGCGTCGCATCGGCGGCGGTGGTGGGGCTGCGGCGAGCGTGTTGGACGCGCAGGCGGAAACGGAGGGCGCGGAGCGAGCGCGGGCCGAACATCCAGAGGCCGGCAGCGAGCAGAATCGCTGCCGCCAGCGACGGACCGAAGCGGCGCAGCCAGCTTGCGGCGCGCTGCTCCCAGGTGTTGCCGGTGTCCCAGAGCGAATCGAACCATCGTATGCCGGCAAGGCGCGCGGCTTCGTCAAACCGGTCGGCGAGCGCACCCTGGCGGCTGGGATCGAAGTCGACTACCCATCGGCTCCAGAAGGTGCGGGCCGCATCGAGATACAGTGCCAGGCCGGCGAAAATGGGCGGCGCGGCGTGCGGGTCGGGAGGCGTGGGGTCGAAAGTGGTCCAGCCGCGGCCGGCGAGCCAGGCTTCCACCCAGGCGTGGGCGTCGGAAGCGCGAATCAGCCACTGGCCGGTGAGGGGACTGTAGACGCCGCTTTGGAAGCCGGTGGCCAGGCGCGCCGGAACACCGAGGGTCCGCAGCATCACGGTCATCGCCGAAGCGAAGTATTCGCAATGGCCACGGCGGCGGACGAACAGGAAATTCGCGAGCGGGTCCGCGGTGGCGGCGGGCGGCAGTTCGAGCGTGTAGCCGTAACCGGTGCGGAGGCGGGTTTCGATGGCGCGGGCGCGACCGAGATCGGTGGCGGCACCGGAAGCCCACAGGCGCGCCAGTTCGCGGATGCGCGGGTCGAGCGACGCCGGTAACTGAAGGTCGCGGGCGGCGGCATCGGAGTCGAGCGACGGCGAGGGATAAGTGGCGGGCGATTGCTCCGGCGGTTCTTCCAGGCGGCTATACGCCGAATAACGAAAAACGCCTGGCGGGCGGCGCGTCAGGCGGACCAGGCCGCTCGGACCGCGCAGCACGGGGGATTCGCGAAGATCCAGGCTTTCCGGCGTGCCGGGGAAGAATAGTGCATCGGAATCGGCGGGTTCGAGCTCCACGTCATAGGAGATGTGCGCGCCCGGCCGGCGCTCGGCCGATGGAACCAGAACGAAGTGGCCCACCGCATCGGGCGGGAAGGGCTGCGGCGGTTCGGGATTGGTCCACTGCCTGCCGTCGAAGGTCGTCAGCAGGCCGCCCCGCCATTTCAGACCGGCCACCGGCTGCGGGCTGAAAATGGTGATGTGCATGACGGGCCGCGAGCTGGCTTTCAGCTCACCGATTTCCCGCAGCGTGAGGCGGGCGGAAAAGCCCTCCAGGTGAGGGCGGCGGGAAGCCTGCCACCGCTGGGTGGCATCGGCGGTGCGCGGTAAAAGAAAGAACAGGCCGGCCGCCAGCAGCAGTATGGCCGCCGCGGCCGAGCAGGCGACAACCGCCAGACGGGGCGCCAGGTTCCGTGGGGTCGTCTGAGCCGCGGCGCCTTCGAGCGAGTGGAGGATTTCAGCGGCTGCAAGCGCGGCCACCGCGCATGGGACGAAACACGCCAACGCCAGGAAGTATCCGGGGCCCGCGGAATCCAAAGCTTCGGCCAGCATCGCGGCGAAGCAGATCAGGGCTACCCAGAAGTTATCGCGATCGGTTTTCGCCACCAGCAGCCTGGCGGCTGCCAGAAAATAGAGCAGCGGAATGGAGGCGCTGAGGACGCCGTGCGGCCCCGTCCAGGCATCGATCAGAGAAAAGCCGCACCAGGCGAGCGAGATACCGGTAACCGCGAACGGCGGCGGGCTGAGCCGGGCGCCGGCAAGCCGTGCCCCGCGCCACACCAGGGCGACGGCGGTGAGGGCCAGCGTGGGCGCGTTCCACCATCCGCAAACCGCGGCTGAGAGTGCGCCGCCTGCGACCAGGGCCAGAAGCGAAATCTGGAGAAAGCGTTCGATGCTGGCCGCCGCGGTCGCGCCGGAACGCTTCATGTGCGTATTCTACCGCGCCATAGCGCACACACTCATGCGCGCCGCATCGCCTACGGCTTGACCGTCAGCGCGTATTCGCGAAGCAGTTCACCGGAGGCCCTGTAAATGCGCACGAAATAGTCGCCGGGAGGCAGCGCCTTCAGCCGCGCCCGCGAGCCAACCGGAAACTCCGCAACCCGGCTCCCCCAGCCATCCACCACTTGGCCGGTGAGCGGCTGAACATCGTTTAAACCAGTCAGGTCGAGTTCGAGCACCAGTGGGCGTCCGGCGGGGACAAGCCCCGGCGCAGTTCCACGCAAAGCGGTCAGCTCGACGGCAAATGGCAACCGCGCTGAAGCGCAAGGATGACGGCCGGACCACAACGCGGCGCAAACCAGCACCAATGCCGCGATCACCAGCGCCGGTACCAGCCGACCCGGCCACCGCTCTCTCCACGCGCGGCCGGCAATCACGCCGGCCGCGCCCTGTTCCGCATTCTCCTTACGCCACTGGCGGCTCGCATGCCGCATGGAGGCGATAAAGGTCTCCGTTTCCGTCAAGCGGTCGCGGCAGGTTTCACACAGCAAAAGATGCTCTTCCAGGCGGGCACGCCCAACTTCGGCGAGACTGCCGAGGCAATACTGCTCCAATTCCTCCTCTTGCACATGATTCGCTGATTGCGACATACACCCTTCTCCTCGGAGTAGTAGGTGCGAAACTGATCCAAAACTCTCAAAAAATCGACGCAAAAAGTTAGTATTCCGGTAAAGACCTGTACTACCGGAACTTAGCCGCGAAACCAACGCGCCGCGCAAGCCGCGCTTTGCCCAGTTCGCCAAAACGTGCTTTGGCGCGGGACTTGATGAGGCGGAACTGGGTCTCGGTCAGGTCCATCTCACGGCAGATCTGCTCGGCAGGTTGTTCGTTGAGATAGAAGCGTACCAGCACCTCACGGTCGCGCTTGGAGATGCTTTTCAGGATACGCAGAGCGACCTCGATATTCTGCCCTTGGATGGCCAGGCGCTCCGGATCGGGACCATGATCGCGCAGCACGACGCCGCCCTCCAGGGTAGTCTGGCAGCGGCGTGCGTGCACGTTGGCGTCGATGCGCGCCGCCACCTGGCGGCGAACCACGGTCCGTACGTAGCCCATCAGCCGTTCGGGCTCGCGCAGTTCTCCGCTCTGAATGGCCTGCGTGATGATGAGGAAGACGTCGTGCACCCTGTCGTCGAGATCCTGCGGGCCCAGTTGCCTGCAAAGATAGAAGCGGATGCCTTTGGAAAACAGGCCGTACAGCTCCTCCAGGGCTGCCGGATCGCCGGTGCGGATGCGTTCCACCAGAGGCGACCAGGCGGTGGCCTGCGGTTCGTCTTGAGCCGCAGTGTTCTCGCGCTCGTGGCTGATTGGTTGGGCGTCCATGGTTAAGGCCGTAGCTTCACTCATCTCCCACCATAAAATATGCTCCCCAGTAGCGCGGACGAGCCCGCCAGCCACCGGAGCGAATCATTTCCCGCTGGGCTGAAGCCAGCGCCAACGACGGGTCGGGCGTGGGCTGTGATCGTAATCCCCGATACAAAGCGGCGAACAGAGCGCCGTTCTCGTCGGGCGTTGCCCAACGGCTGCCTGCCACGCTGTGAGCGCCGGCGGCGAGCCAGGCGCGGGTGAGGCCGAGCAACCCGGCCCCCGGCAATACGCGGCCGGCATCGGAGTGGCAGCCGCTCAGCACCACCAGCACCGCCCGGGTCTTCCAATGGGCAATCTCTGCGGGCGTCAACAACTCGGCTTCACCCCGGACGCCAACGCTCAGTGCAATCAAGCCGTAAGCGCTGGCGACGGCGTAGTTCCGCTGCGGCGCCGAAGACTCCAGAAAGTGGGTCGCGAAGTGAATGATTTCCGGGTCGCGATCCAGCGCGGCCGCGAGTTCCAGGCGCGCCGCCCGGGCGCCTTCGAGCAAAAGCGAAGGCCCGCCCCAGGCGCGGGCGCAGGCATCCAACTCGCTTGCGCTGGCTGGCAGCCGGGGAAGAGATAACGTGGCCGGCGTGGCGGCGGAATCCGCGGCCGGCCCCAGCCACGAAGCCAGGCGGAACCACGCCGGGCCGTGCGCGGGCAATCGCGAATCGGCGGCATTGTAAACCGGGTCCCCGACGCCGAGGAACCGGCCGCTGGCGGACGCGCTGCCCCGCCGCGCCATGGCGTCAACCCAATACGCGGCGCCGGGTATGACCAGGGTCTCGTGACGCTCGACAAGGTAGGCAGGCCGCCCGGAAGCCGGTTCCATCAGGGCGGCAAAAGGAACGTCGAACAGACTCTTATCGAGCGAGAGCATCCACCGCGTTTTATTGAGGAAACGCGGGGCCACGCCTCCGAACAGGCCGGCATAGAGGTCCGCGGCCGAGGCATCGGCACCCGGTCTGTCCTGGCGGATCGCCTCGAGGGCGGCGGCGATTTTCCGTTGCAACTGGTTCTGAGGAGGCAGCCGGTAAAGGACCAATTCGGTACGGTGAACCGCCCATAACCACGAGGCGGACTCACCGAGGTAAAAGCTGAACAACGTCCCATCGGAAGGCACAGTGGCGGAGACCCGAGCCAGCAGGTGATCGGCGGAAGGTTCGATTGCGACCGTATCGGAAGCTTCGATGCGGGTGAGCTCGGCGCGGCAGTTCTCCACCTGCTCGCGGCGCTGGGCGTCCGGGGACTGAAGCGCGGCTGCTTCGGCGCGGCGCAACCGCTCGACGGCTTCCCAATAGGAGGGAGGCAAATCGCCGCGGGCCCCGCCGCCGGACACCAAAGCGCGCAGGCTGACGGCGCGGTTTTCTTCCGCGGCCTGAAAGGTCCGGCGGATCAGGCGGGGATCGCGCGTGATTTCGTACAGGCGATTGCCCACATCGATGAAAGCCGCGTAGACTTCATCCAGCAAACTCTCCGCACCGATGCGGGTGGCTTCGGCGGCGGGAGCCGACCAGCGAAAGGCTCTGGCCATGCGAAGCGCATTACCGAGATCGTCCAGCGCCTCCGGCAGCCGTCCTTGCGCCTCGCGGACCAGGCCGTGAGCGTAGTAGATCTGCCAGATAGGCGTGACGGCGTTGGGCAAGTGGGCGCACTCGACCGCGCGATCGAGCAGCACCGATGCTGAGGCCAGATCTCCTTGCACCAGCCGCAGCCGTCCCAGTGTGCGGTACGAACTGTCCATCGGAAAGTGACGGAGTTTGCGAATCCGGTAGGCCTCGAGGAGCGCCGGTTCGGCGGACGCATAATCACGATGCAGGAAATACGCTTCCCCCAGGCTGTTGCAGCCGGTGGCGTATAGCTTCCAGTTGGCAGCGGCTGCGGCGGCTTCGATTCCTTCCCGGAACGACGCCACGGCTTCCGGCATCTGCCCGCCCTGCGCACGCATGACGCCGCGTTGAATCAGCATCTCAGCAAGATGCAGCTTGCGCTCTGCGCCGGAGAGACGCTGAATGCCCGCATCCAGCCACCGGACACCGGCGTCCGTCTCTCCCATTTGGTAATACAAAGAGGCGATGTTGGCGTCGGCCACAGCCACGCTGCTGCTGTCTCCTAACGATTCCAGGATGCGGCGCGCGCGCAGAAAGCACACCAGCGCGGCCTGGTATTGGTGGAGTGCGAAACGGCAGGCGCCGATATTGACGTCGAGACGAGCGGCCGTGCGGTAGTCATGCGCAGCCCGGGCGGATTGCGCGAGCCGGCCGAAGGATTCAGCCGCTTTTGTATACTGTGCTTGCGCGAACAGCTCGCGGCCTACGCGCAAGTCCGCCGCTGACGGCGACGAAGACGCGCTGCCCGTTGTTCGCGAGGTCTGCGGCCGCCCGAGGAATCGGGTAAGGTACACCGTCGCCGAGCCGGCGAGCAGCACCAAGAGGCCATACACCAAGATCCCGGCCCTTTTCAACTAAGGAATGGCTCCAGTTCTAAGATGGTGGTACTGACCCTGAAGAAATCTAAGGGAATATTCCACTTAGAATATTCCCTTCGATTAGTATCCAGTGTTTTCTTGGATTTTTCATCCCCGCAAATGCGGGTTTCTTCGACTCAAATCGCGTTTGTGGTCAACGCCGAAAAAAGCGGCTACTGTAGCAAAACCGCTAAAGCACTCACGACCGAAAAGATAATGATAATCGGATCGCTCGTCATGTTTCTGATGAGAAAGACCGCAGTTACTGGCGGCCTTTCGGTTCCAGCCTATTGCGCACTATTCGGCGGCGAGCAAATTCTTATCGATAAACAACTGACATCAAAGGAATGATTTCTTCGTTCTCTTCGGTGACCGGCGTCCCCCCTCTGGCTGACGGTGGCCGCAGCAGCAGGCCGGGCCGCGCGCCCGCTCGTCTCGGACCCTTACCGCTGCTGTTACGATAGAAGGCGATGCATCCCCAGTCGCCAACCGTAGTGCCCAAATTGCCGATTGCCGGCGTCAAGAGCCTGATCGCCGTTGGTTCCGGCAAAGGGGGAGTGGGCAAGACCACGGTGGCCGTGAACCTCGCGGTGGCGCTCGGCCAGCTCGGTTATAAAGCGGGCCTGATGGATGCCGATGTCTACGGCCCCAACGTGCCGCTGATGATGGGCATCAACCAGACGCCAATGGCTCTCGGGGAACGCATCCAGCCCCTCGACCGATACGGAGTCAAGCTCATGTCGATGGGCTTCCTCAATCCGGGCGACAAACCGCTGGTGTGGCGCGGGCCGATGCTGCATTCGGTGATCCAGCAGTTCCTGCGCGGCGTGGATTGGGGCGATCTGGATTACCTGGTGATCGACCTGCCGCCGGGCACCGGTGACGTGCAGCTTTCTTTGATTCAGACCGCGCCGATCACCGGCGCCATCGTGGTCACCACGCCCTCCGACGTGTCGCTCGAAGATGCGCGCAAAGCCGTTTTCATGTTTCACCAGGTGAAGGTGCCGATTCTGGGCATGGTGGAGAACATGAGTTTCCTGATGTGCCCGCACTGCCAGGAACGGATCGACGTGTTCAGCCACGGCGGCGGCCGGCGCACTGCGGAGCAGATGCAGGTGCATTTTCTGGCCGAATTGCCGCTGGACCCGCGGGTGCGCATCGGCGGCGACAGCGGCAAACCGGTGGCGCTCGAAAAGGGCGACCAGGAGCCGTTCCTGGAGTTGGCGCGGAACACCGTAGCCCGCGTCCAGGAAGTGGAACGCGAGACCGGCCCCAAGATCGAAATCAGCGACTAGGTAGGGCACGCTTTGGCGTGCCGGTAGTTTCAAGGAACAATCCACTTCCATGTCGCGTAAGGGTCACTTAGCCGGTCGTTTCAGAGGCACGGTCTTGTATTCCCGGCAGCGGACGAGCGATCCGCGGATGGCAGGGCCGGGCGTGCCCGGCCCGCACGGCCGCGCTGCGCGAACCATGCCGGCGAGGGTTGCATTGGCAAATCGGAGGCTCACATCGGAATCTCAGCTCAAGGGAAACCGGCAGCACCGCGGCTCGCGGCGGCTCTCCTGCTGGTGCTGCTGGCCGGGCTGGCGGGCAGCGCAGCGTTTCGCGAGTCGGTAGCGATTGATGAATTGGCGCACATCGGCGCCGGTGTCAGCTATTGGCAAAAGCTCGATCTGCGGATGAACCCGGAGCATCCGCCGCTGGTGAAGCTGCTGGCGGCCGCGCCGCTGGTGGCGCGCGGCGTGCACGTCGATTACAAAGGCCACATCTGGACCTGGAGCGGCCAGGGACCGTTTAACTCCATGCTGGCCGAATGGCCGTTCGGCGCCTGGATGATCACCCAATGGAACGATCGTGATGCCACCTTGCGCTGGGCCCGTCTGCCCATGTTGTTGCTTCTGGTGGCCACGGGTTTGGTGATTTACCGTTACGGTGAGCGGCTGGCGGACGGGTGGGGCGGCGCGTTTGCGCTGTGCTGGTTCGCCACCATGCCCGTGTTTCTGACCTTCGGCCCGCTGGTGCTCACCGATACCGCCGTGGCGCTGTTTTCGCTGGTCGCGCTGTGGACGTTCGCCACCCTGTGGCGCGACCAGTCGAAGCGCGCCACCCGCCGCTTCGCGCTCGCGCTCACCCTGGCGTTGCTATCGAAATTCTCGGCGGGGCTGCTGCTTTTCGTTTTCGCGGCGTTCCCATTCGTGCTGCGCTGGTTGCCACTGGCAGGCCAGCCCTCCGGCGCCGAGTTTCGCGCCTGGTGGCGCCGCGGCTGGCGCCAGACCGGTAAAGCGGTGTTGGCGTCGGCGCTGCTGGTGTACGGCGTGGAATTCGTTCTTTCGTGGAACCAACCTACGGACCTGCTCAAAATGATCGGCGGCGGATGGGCCGCACTGGCGCTGCGCCGGGTGCTGCTGCCGCTGGCGACCTACCTGGGCGGCGTCCTTTTCTTTGCGTTTGGAGCCACCCGGCCGACGTATCTCTTGGGCCACTTCTATTCGCACGGTGTCTGGTTCTACTTTCCGGTGGTGACGCTGCTCAAGTCCACGCTGGCGTTTGTGGCTGCGCTGGCGCTCAGCCTGGCGGTGGCGCTGGCGGCCCGGTTTGGCCGCGCAAGGGTCACGGCCGTGCGCGCCGGCATGGAGTTCCACTGGCGCTCTCTCTGGCTGGGGATGGCAATCATCACGTTTGCCTGCGTGATGAGCCCGATGACCATATCCATCCGCCACTTTACGGTTCCGCTGGCGCTGCTGGCGCTGCTGCTGGCTCCGGTGCCGCGGCTGCTCGAGAATCTGCGGAATGGCGGCCGGCAATGGGCGCGCGCCGCCGTCTGGATTGCGGCCGCGCTGGCAGTTGCTTCGGTGGTTACGGTAGTTCGCGCCTGGCCCAATTACATGCCCTTCCTGAACTCGCTCTCGTTCGGCCGCCCCGGCTACGAGCTGGTGAGCGATTCCAATCTGGATTGGGATACGGAGTTGCCCGAAGTCGAACGCTTCGTCCAGACACACGGCCTGGACCACGTGCTGATCGATTCGTACAATGTCGCCGATCCGTCAGTCTATGTGCCGCAGGGCCGCTTGTGGGATTGCCAGGCCGCCACCTCCGCGGATGCGGGCCGGTGGGCCTTCGTGTCCGCCAATGTGTTCGCCGACGCCGAAAACTGCTCCTGGCTGCTGACGGTTCCGCATCAGCCTCTGGCTGGCGGCAGCATGTATGCGCTCCAACTCCCGGCCGCCATTCCCGCGGCGGGATCCGCGGGCGGCCCGCCCCTGCCCGCCAACTACCGGTACATGGGTGGCGCCCCGTTCGACTGGCGACAGATCTTCTATCGTTCGATCCGCGATCCCCATCAAATGCAGGCGATCATGGAGGACATGCAGAAAACCTTCGCCGAGGCGCAGAAGAACCAGAAGAAGAAGTAGTGCCAGGGCAGGAGCTGGCAGCCACCCCTCCGGCCGGACCGGTAATTCCCGTCATCTCGGGAACCGTGCTCGATGCACACTGTTCCTTCCTTGGAGACCCTTCGGCACTATCGTAAGATAGTCTCATGCTGCGGGTCTTCAGGGTGGGTGCGGTGCTGACGGTGTTGATGTTGCGCGCGGCGCCGGCGCAGGTCATCCAATTCGAGTCAAACGGTCTCCGCTATCAGACCTTGACGCGGTCCGGCGTCACCATCATGTTTGCCCATCTGCCCAGGCATCTGCACGAGTACTCCATCATTCAGGTGGCCGTCTCCAACGGCTCGGCGGGGCCGTATGTGATCCGGCCGGAGGACTTCAGCATCGAGGGTGCCGATGGCGCCGCGGTGCGCGGCGCGCCCGCACACGACATTATCGACATGTTGATGCAAAAGGGCAGCGGCGGCGACGTGGTGAAGCTGGTCACTACTTACGAAGCGGGAATTTACGGCAACCCGCACCTCAAATCCACCAACGGCTACGAATCGCGCCGCCAGGCTGCGCTGGCAGTCAGCTCCACCCGGTTGCGCGCCGCTGCCGCCGCCAGCGCTATCGCGCTGGTACAAACCCGCCTGGCCCCGGGCGACAGCACCGACGGTGCGGTCTTCTTTGCCGAAACCAAGCTGCTCGCTGGCGGCAAGCTGATTGTGCGCACCAACACCGACGTCTTCCAGTTCAACGCAGAGTAACGGCGCTGCCACTGGCCTGTCCAGGCAAATGTGGCGCGCGCTCGCGTGCCGCGTCGGCATTGGTGCCGATGCCGGCTGCCCAGGGCGCAGAGGCGTCGAGTAGAGACTCGACGCTGCACGCAGGAGTGCGTGCGCCACGTGAGCGCCGGTGACAGGCTCAACAATGATTATTGCGGTCCTATTTTCAGTTGATTACAGCTGAAGGGGAGACTGATCCTTGGGGCGGGAGAGATACCGTGTGAGCGCGAGGGAATTCGGTTCCCGTCTTTTCTAACCTGGCAGTTCCTAACCGCCTTCCCCACCGGCCTACCCGCTCCGCTGGAGCGTCCTCTTCCCAACGGCCGGATTCCCTCGGCTTACTTGCGCGAGCCGCGCTGCGGATTGCGCAACCTCGATTGGCGCGTCTTGTGCTTCTGCCGCTTGGGCTTGCGAATGACGAAAGTGCCGCTGCCCAGGTATTCCGCCTGGTAATTCTTTTCTTCTGCCAAGAAATTCTCCTCGTGGTGGGTAAAACTGCCTCTTCATTGTAGCGCGCTCAGTACGCCATTTCGCAATTACGATAGCGTTTGGTCGGGTGGACGCGCGGGCGAGGCGTGCCTCGCCCCTGCAAGATCCGACCGGGATCCGCAGGGGCCGGGCACGCCCGGCCGCTTGCATGATGCACTGGGCGCAGTCCGGAACACGTGTCCGAGTTCTCGAAATGCTGTACTAAGCTGGGTGCATGACACCGAGGCCGCAGCCGGTCCGGCATTCAGGGCGCGCGTGCGTTGCGGCGCTGGCGGTGGTGTGCCTGCTGCTTGCATCCGCCGGACCCGCTGCGGCGATGGACGATGCGCCCGGCCAGGCCCAGTGCCGCCAGGTTCCCGAAGTCTCCCGCCAACTCGCTGAAATCACCGGCCTTCCCTTGCGTCACCCGGTGCCGTGCAGCTTCATCAACAAACAACAGGTCAACGCTTTCCTCAAGCAGCGGATAAAGGAGGTGGCCAGCCCGGAGGATATCCGCGCCGAGGAATTGTCGCTGCGGAAATTCGGCCTGGTTCCCGCGGATTTCGACCTGGCCGCGAGCACGGTGGATCTGCTCACCGAGCAGGCCGCCGCCTTCTACGATTACAACAAGCGCAAGCTCTTCCTGACCGATACCACCAGCGAAGAATCGCAGGATGCCGTGCTGGCGCACGAGCTGGCTCACGCCCTGGCGGACCAGAATTTCAACCTGGCGCGTTACATCAAGCAGGGGCGCAAGAACGACGACGGTTCCACCGCCCGGCTATCCGTGATGGAAGGCCAGGCCACCTGGCTGATGAGCGAGTACGCCGCGCGGCGCCTGGGGCAGACGCTCGTCGGCAATCAGGCTCTGGCCGCCAGCATGGCCGCCATGACCGATTCCGGCGGCGGCCAGTTTCCGGTTTTCGAAAATGCGCCGCTCTATCTGCGGCGCTCGCTAGTGTTCCCCTATACCAAGGGGATGGTTTTCCAAAGCGCGGTGCTGGAACGCGACCACCAGCGCGGCTTCGCCGAGGTCTTCACCGACCCTCCCGTCTCCACGCAGCAGATCCTGCACCCCGAAAAGTACTTCGCCAAAGTGAAGCCCACCGAGCCCGAAACTCCCGACCCGCACTTGCCGCGCGGCTACAAGGGACTGGTCCGCGGCGAACTGGGGGAGTTGGAGCACGCCATTCTGCTGGAGCAATACGCGGGCAAACAGGAGGCGCAGGAGATCGCTCCGCATTGGCGCGGCTGCCGTTTCGAGCTGCGCGAGAACAAGAAAGCCGCGCGCGTAGTGCTGCTCTATGCCGTGGAGTGGGACGACGAGTCCACCGCCGCCCGCTACTTCACCCTATACCGCCAGGTGCTCGCCAAGAAGTGGAAGCACATGACGGTGGACGCAGAAACCGCCGACCGCATCGCCGGCACCGGCGACGACGGCCGCTTCGAGCTGCGCCGGAATGGCGCTGTGGTCACTAGTGTGGAAGGGATGGAGGCGGAGAGGTAAGGGGCGCGAGCTACAGCCCATGGGCTGGTGCGATCACTTTGCAGTTCGAACCGTCAGTAGAGGGTATCCTTCTCCGTCGGCCGGCAGTGCGGCGAATTGGCAGCCAACTTGAGGCGCTCCTGTGATGGCGGCCTTCCCAGTGGTAGCCCGCATGCGCACCCAGCCAACATAAAGGCCGGCATCCATGCGAAGGCGAGCGATACCAGTCCTGTAAGCCGTTCTGCTTTGGTGCGATTTGTTCTCAATCCCAACCGCTACGCCAAACAATGGCAGACAGCACGCCTGATCGACCTGAGAGAGCCACCTCACACACGATGAATGGCTTTCATCGCCAGCACCGGATCGTGCTCAATGATGCTCAAGAGTGCGGCTGCCGGTCCGGTAGGCCGTCGCCGGTCCTGTTCCCAGTTTTGGAGTGTCTTCACGCTGACGCCGATCAAACGCGCGAACTCCGACTGCGAAAGGCTGGCTCGGTCGCGAATTACACGGACGCCGGAAGAGCGGACTACAGTCCGTCGCGAAGGTTTTTGGTGGCCGCGCAGAATCGCCCCAGCTTCGCGCACACTGCCCAGCAATTCTTCAAACATCTGTCTTTTCACTGGCGAACTCCTCCTTGACGACTCTGGCGAGGTGCGAAACTTGCTTCGGAGTCAGATCCGCCGCTCGATTCTTCGAATAGGCGTAGAGCAGCGGTATCACGTCTTTTCGTACCGCCCAATAGTAGATGACGCGGGCGCCGCCGCTCTTTCCTCGCGATCCAACGGCGACGCGAATCTTGCGGATCCCGCCACCGCCTCTTATAAGAGAGCCGAGCTCAGGATTGGCGGCGATACGGAATTGAAATCCTCCATACTCCTCATCACTTAACAGAGTGGTGATCAGCCGCGTGAAGGTCGGAGTCTCAATCAGCTCCACTCGTTCTCATTGTCCGCCATTGGCGGATAGCAGTCAAGTTCGATGTGAACAGGAGGCGGGTCGTTGCGGAGCCACCGCAGGCCACCCACCCTGGGCTGCTAGACTGAAATCTCATGTCCAAGCTGCTGAACTCATTTCTGGCTCTGTCCCTGGCGGCGGCCGCACCGCTGGCGGCCCAGCAGATCCCCCGCAAGGCAGGGGAATGGGCCATCCAGGTTCCCGGTGGCGCGCCGATCTCGCTGGCTGCATACCAGGGCAAACCGGTGGTGCTGGCGTTCATTTTGACGACTTGCCCGCATTGCCAGCATGCCGTGGAGCTGCTCAGTAAATTGCAGCCCGAGTACGCGCCGCGCGGCCTTGCGATCCTGGCCTCGGCGATTGACCAAAACGCCATAACCGCGGTGCCCCTGTTCATCAAATACATGCACCCGCCATTTCCAGTCGGTTTTAACGACTCCAACGCCATGCTGACGTTCGCCGGCTACTCGCTCGCCCTCTTGCCCCACATGCCGATCGTCCTGTTCATTGACCGCCAGGGCATGGTCCGCCAACAGCACGAAGGCGCCGACCAGGCTTACTTCGGCGATCAGGAAGAGCAGAATTTGCGCAAGTCGATCGACGATTTGCTGGTTTCCGCAAAGCCAGCGCCAGGCAAAGCCGCGCCGCGGAAGACGGCGTCCACCCAGCGGCGGCCTTAATCGGCTTTGACTTCCGGCGCGGAGGCGCCGCTGGCACTCAGGACTGGCAAAACAGCAAACGACCCGCAATCACAGGCGTTTCACCATGCTATAGTCTGGCCATGATATCGGATCACCCTGTTTCCCGCCGCACTTTCCTTGCCGCTACCGGAGCGGCCGGCTTGGCGTTCGGCGCATCAAGCACAGCCATTCCGGTCGGCCTGGAACTCTATTCGGTTCGCGATGAGTTGGCCAAAGACCTGCCGGGCACCGTGCGCGAAGTGGCGCGAGCCGGTTACCAGGTGGTGGAGTTCTATGCGCCTTACTTCAAATGGACCACCGACTTCGCCAAGCAGACGCGCAAGATGATGGACAGCCTGGGCATCAAGTGCAACTCCACCCACAATGGCGGCGAATCGTTCACCGCCGAAGGCCTGCCCAAAGCAATCGAGCTCAACCAGATTCTGGGCGCGAAGTATATCGTCTGGGCCAGCGCCGGCAATCCCAAGAACCTGGATGGCTGGAAAGCCGTCGCCGAAACGCTGAGCGCGACTGCTGAAAAACTGAAGCCGCTCGGCATGGCCACCGGCTATCACAACCATCAACTGGAATTCACGCCCATCGAGGGCAAGCGCCCCATCGAAGTCATCGCCGCCAATACGCCCGCCGAAGTGGTGCTACAGCTCGACGTCGGCACGTGCATCGAAGCCGGCTCCGACCCGGTGGCCTGGATTCAGGCCAACCCCGGCCGCATCAAAATCATGCACTGCAAGGATTGGGCCCCCGGCGAAGGCAAAGGCTACGAGGTCCTGTTCGGTGAAGGCGTCGCCCCCTGGCCCGCCATTTTCCAAGCCGCCGAAAACGGCGGCGGCATCGAATACTACCTCATCGAACAGGAAGGCAGCCGCTTCCCGTCCCTGGAAGGCGCCGAACGCTGCCTCGCCAACTGGAAGCACATCAAGGGCTGAGGCGCGAAAGCCGTTGGTCAGTTTCCGATTTGGCGACAACAGGTCCAAGTGGACGTGTGGTTTGGGGTTCGAAGGGAGTTTGTCCTAATGCGACGGCACGCTAGGTGTGTTTCATCGCAAAGGGTGTACTGTTGTCCAGCAGCCACGGGACTCAGACGGTCGCTCAGTATTCGGCTTCAGCGCCGTAGCCCAATAACGCAGCAAGGGGTGGGCTGAGGGAACGGCAAATGATCGTGTACTGCGTGTACTAGAATGTAATTGACCCTACAGTTCAGGGGTTGCACCGCCCAGAGCCGAGTGCCGGATCTAGTAGAGGATTCGAGCTGGGCCGTGCGACCCACTTCACGCCGCGGTAACACTATGGTTCGAATGGAGATCATCGTTCAGGTGGGCGCCGAGGGGGGATCCCTCACTATCGAAGGCAAGCACTACCGCGACACAGGATGGCAATTCCGAATGGTGAGGAACGAGATGGCGCTCCATGACGATTGCGCCGATGACGAAGAGCCCGACGACATCGCCGGGTTCCTCGAAAAAACCGATTACCTCGACTCGCTTGGCGAAGCGCTCAAGCTGTTCGATAGATACCCGTACTGGATCGACTTGTACGTTATCGCAGTTCATCCCGAGTTTGTCGATGAAGTCTTAGCCGAGGTCAGATCACGGGGTGGAACATCGGCGGAGGCACGTTGGCATGAAGCGCTGGACCGTAAGCGGAGTGAGTCGGTATTTACCGGATGCGAGAGAATTTCGGCAAACACTTCGGAGTCGAAGGAGCCTGAACTCAATGTCGGCGATTCCATCCCGAACCGCAAAAGCACAAGTTTTGTCAGCGGCGGCCCAGGTAGCGTGCGGCATCTCGCGCAGGTCGAGATGAAGGCTCCTCCAAGCGCGGTTGGTCGCCTACTCCACGAGATCTCGTGGGAAGGCAACGCTCGCAAATACCGGCGCGGAGGGCCGGGCCTAGAGAATGTGCTCACCGTCGAAGTATTTCAGGCGCTCGATTTCCTTCCTCGGTCAGAGTTCCTCGGCCGAATCATCCGATCGGCGGAGGGAGGAAGCCCTGCCACGCTGAAACTTCTCGCCGAGCAAGTCGAGGAGCTTACCTTCTCGCTTCTGCCCGGTGATATCGATTTGGCCAGCGATCCACCGAAAGGCAAGGGACGTCTCTATTTTCAGCCAGACGGAATCCTGCAGTCTCCTCTTGTCTATTGCATGCTGGAGGCTAAGCGAATCAAGCGCGGAGCCTTCCAGGAGGAGCAACTGGCCCGCGAATTCCTGGCCGTTCTCCAAGAGGCAGGAGATCGGAGCGGCTTGCTTTTCCTGGTGCTACCAGAGCCGCCGCCGGTGGCCGTGAGGCGTTGCGGGCGCCTCGCGCTACACGAGGCAGTCGCGAATTGGCTTCCCCGAGTCCGCGAACGCGCTGACGGTGAGTTCCCACCTGTTGACGACCTGTATTCAACCATCGATTCGACCCTCGCTTACACAACATGGCGACGCGTCTACGAGGAAGTTGACGGCGCCCTCCGCGAGTTCTCGTCCCCCGATCCATCAGTCAAGCGCAGCATCAGCCGCCTTGCCAACTCAGTCCTCGACGCGATTAACTGGCATACTTAAGCACCGGCATGGCTGACCTGCACTTAGGACAGCTGCTTCGTTGAAGCCGGACTCTGCACTTGGTCGTATAACGCCCAAACAGGCCAAACTACCGGCGGCGGGATCACCCTCGCCGCCTCAGGTGCTCCAAGGTTGCCATAATCTCCGGCTCCTCTTTCACCTCCGCCAGCGGCTGCAGATTCGTCGCTATATACTGCCAGTCCAGAGCGCCGCGCTGGCGGATGGCGATCGTCTCTGCATCGAGCACATCGCGCGGCCGGAACGCGAAGAGCTTGAGGATGATCAGGTCTTCCGCCGAGCAGGTTCGCAAGGCGGATTTCGTCTCAAATTCGAATAAGCTGGACCGCTCCACCAGGGCTTCTTCAAACGGGAGCGCCGCCAAAGCGATATCAATCGGAACGCCGCCGGGCGATTGAAGCAGCAGGACTCGATTTCGACGGGCAAACTCACGAACATCCGGGATCCGCCCCAGGTATCCCGCGTCCAGAAGCGGCCCGGACACCTCGTCCTCACTTCCAAACGGACACAGCAGCGTGAGGTCAACGTCCCGTGTGAATCGTGGCTCGCCCCAACGCAACACCGCGAGCCCCCCGATGAAACAGAAGCCCCAGCCACGCATCTCGAGTAAGGTTTGAAGATCACGCGCCGTGTCGAATAGTGCGCTCATTACTCGCGGCGGGCCTTTTGAATTCGCGCGAACCACGCCTGCTGCTCGACCAGCCCCGACGTTGGCGAAGGCGGTGGCAACGCCGGGCCGTCGCCTCCGAAAATCTGCCGGACAGCCTCTTGGGTGTCTACAGATTCGATCTCGGTTCGGCGCAGGGATTTCAGTTCCTCGCCCGCGCCACGCCACGTCTCCACCCATCGCCGGCGAAGGGAATCGTCCGGGCTGTCGTGTTGGGGCATCGCGCTTTCATCATAGCAAGACGATATGACAGAACCATCGTTCCGGAGGTCCAGCGCCCAGCGCGTTGATGTCCCGCTACTACCAAGGCGGCTATCGAATTCTCACGACATCTCCGCGCCGGATCGAACCGATCGCGGAAATCGCCGCGGGTACCAACAGCTCCAGATCGCGAAGACGGTTGGTTGGTCCACAGAGAATCACCAGGGCAATCTTTCGTCCGCTTAGGTTCTGTTGCTCCGGAATGTTCTGGTCCGCGGTAATCAGAACATCAAAGCCGCCTTCTTCGGCAGCCTCCAGGAGGCGCCCGTTTTTCAAGCCCGCAAGACCAGCGAACCGGGCAGATTCACATTCGTGACCGGGGAACAGAAGTCGCAGGCGCTCGTCAATACACTCGTCGACTAGAAGCCTCATGAGGCCCGCGAGAGCAAGAGTCTCCTGGCTTCCGCGAGCGCCTCTAATACCAGAGTGCGCGAAACTGTCGGGAAGCCCTGTAAAAAGTCCTCAAGCGAGTCGCCGCCCTCCAGGTAGTCGAACAGCGTCTGAACGGGCACCCGCGTCCCACGGAAGACGGGTTCGCCATGCATCGTCTCCGGGTCTCTGGTAATCGCTTGCGTCACGTCTTCATTGTCTCTCACTCGGCAGACCCCGGCTACCGCGGTAGCGTAGCATTCCAGTGGCCGTCACACGCGCATCTCCGAGACTGGCCCCCTACCGGTGCGACCGCGCCACGCAGCCAAGTATCCACAGTCTGTAGAGAACCCCGGCACTAGTAGTTGCGCGAGATTGTGCATTCTCTTATCGTGGTTGTTCCCCTTATGGCCAACAAGACTCCCATCACGGTCGCTCACGGCGACGGCATCGGACCGGAAATCATGAACGCCACGCTCCAGATTCTGGAGGCGGCCGGCGCGGCTCTTGACATAGAGACGATTGAAATCGGCGAGAAGGTTTACCTGCGCGGCAATACGGCCGGCATCGACCCCAGCTCCTGGGAGTCGCTGCTGCGGACCCAGGTGTTCCTGAAGGCGCCCATCACCACACCGCAGGGCGGCGGTTTCAAGAGTCTCAACGTCACCACGCGCAAGACGCTCGGCCAGTATGCCAACGTGCGGCCGTGCGTCTCCTACTTCCCGTTTGTCGACACCAGGCACCCCAACATGGACCTGGTGATCGTGCGCGAAAACGAAGAGGACCTCTATGCCGGCATCGAATACCAGTTGACCCCGGAAGTGACGTCCTGCATCAAGCTGATCTCGCGGCCGGGCAGCGAAAAGATCGTGCGCTACGCCTTCGAGTACGCGCGCCGCCACAACCGCAAGAAGGTCACCGTCTTCATGAAGGACAACATCATGAAGATGACCGACGGGCTGTTCCACAAGGTCTTCGACGAGATCGCCAAAGAGTATCCGGATATTCAGAACGAAGCCTGGATCGTGGATATCGGCGCCGCCAAGATGGCCGACGGGCCGGAGAATTTCGACGTGATCGTGATGCCGAACCTGTACGGCGACATTCTCTCCGACGTGGCCGCGCAGATCGCCGGCTCGGTGGGCCTGGCGGGCTCGGCCAATATCGGCGATAAGTGCGCCATGTTCGAAGCCATCCACGGCTCGGCGCCGCGGCGCGCGGGACAGAACCTGGCGAATCCCTCGGGCCTGCTGCTGGGCGCGGTGCTGATGCTGG
>Ga0209415_10004665_pt1 | contig 25017 bp, 22 predicted proteins | sample PeaSoiSIISIP2007_FD_187696 | JGI IMG/M metagenome (GOLD analysis project Ga0209415, IMG submission 187696) | Peat soil microbial communities from Weissenstadt, Germany - SII-SIP-2007 (SPAdes) (version 2) | ecosystem: Environmental > Terrestrial > Soil > Wetlands > Peat | place: Germany... | reverse complement strand
GGTGATCGTAGTCTTGACTGAACGGGCCGTCTCCTCGGCCCCTTGGCGTCATCACCCTAATGCCCGGAGACGATGACAGAACCGCGTGATCTGAACGGCTAAGTGTGATGAATCAATGGGTTTATGAACGCTAAGGCCGTAAGGAGTACGCCCCAGATAAGTGCCAAGAGGATCAATTGCGGTGCACGCTTACGTTTCATCTCTTTCCGAACCTCTAATCTTGTAAGTTCCTCCTCGCGGATTCTCGCACGTTCGTCTTGTGAGAGTGACATGGCGTTTATACCTTTCTAAGCCGCTTGCTTCGGCGCCCTTGGTTTACCAACATCTGGCGGTTGAACAACCATGGCCACCAGCGAAATCGACGTGGGAAGAATTTCTCTTCCAAGCTTGGCGGGGCGTCCGGGGCCACCCACACGCTCAGCAAATCATCCAATTCATAATCACTTAGTGGTTCCATACGGTCGAGAACTCCCTACAACTCCTCCCTTAAGCGGTGCGAGCATTCGTCTCAAGTTTTCTCGCGCGCGGTGCAATCGGGATTTGACCGTGCCAACCTCAACTTCGACGCTTCGCGCGATTTCCTCCAGAGAAAGGCCTTCATATTGGGCAAGGACAAGGACTTCGCGCTGGAACGGCGGCAATGATTGGACTGCTACATTGATGAGGTCCGCAATCTCTCGGCCCGCGATATCCACCGGTTGAGCCGCATACTGCTCTTCGTCTAATCCATCCCACCGGTTCTGGTCGCGGCGAAGAGCTTTCAGTGCCAGGTTCCGCGCAACGCCAAGCAGGAATGACCGCATCTGTCCGCGTGCGGCATCGAACTTGGCCGATTGACGCAAAAGGGCGAGAAACACATCCTGCGTGATATCCTCTGCCGCATCCGGCGAGTTCGTCATCCGCCAGGCGAAGCGGTAGATGGTATCCTTGTGCTCCTCGAAGGCCGCTCGAAACTCAGATTCGATCAAGGCCATATCCCCGTCTCAATGATAATTACCACGAGGCCGAAAAAAGATACGGCATGCACAACACTTTCGTTCGATGGTGCAACTCAGCGAACGCCACATAGCACGCCCGTGGCGCGGCACGCGCGTACTTCGCCCCTCCGACACGAAGAAAATGTAAAACCGCTCGTGCCCTGCATCGGAACTGGCAAGAATTACTAGGCCGGTCGCGCCTCCACCCCGCAAGTTACTGACTCTATGGATTTGGCTTGTGAGTTGTCGTTGGACGTCCATTTGCATGGAGAGTCGATGTGTTGCGGTGGCCCCGTGGGTATCTTTCACGTGGTCGGGAGATCTCTGGGGGCTACTTGAAGCGACGGGAGGAGGCTCTATGAAAAGGGCGATTCTTGCACTCGTGTTGCTGGGAGGTTCCCTCCTCAGCGCTCAGGTTTCCTTCGCAACTAGAATTGGGCCGCCGCCGCCGCCGCGTGTGCTTCGCGTCCGGCCGGCGAGTCCGGGGGCCGGATTTGTTTGGGTCGAAGGCTATTGGCATCCGGTGGGGGATCACTACAAATGGCGCGCCGGATATTGGATTAGACCTCCCTATGACGGAGCCCATTGGGTGGCTCCCCATTATGAAGGTCAAATGTTCTTTGACGGGTACTGGGACGGTGATAGCGGCCATTTCGAACACGATCACCGTTGAGATCGCGATCGCGACATGAAAATGAAAAGGAGGACAATTCGATGAAAGCAACTTATCTGGGCCTATTGGCCGCCTGTTCGCTGCTCGCTGGTACACGGAGCGACGCGATTCACAGAATCGAGTCGTCTGAGGAGGTCCTGCATGAGATCATGCAATCTCCCGATCGAGGGCTCCCCAGAGATCTCCTGCAGAAAGCACACTGCGTCGGAGTTGTGCCGAGCCTGAAGCGTGCCGGATTCATCGTCGGCGCGAAATACGGCAAAGGCATCGTGACCTGCAGGACTGCCGAAGGAGCGGGATGGAGCGCCCCCTCGACCATCATCATCGAGGGAGGTAACATCGGATTCCAGATCGGCCTCGGCGAAACGGATGTGGTGTTCACAGTCATGAACGAGACCGGGGAGAATCGCCTGATGAAAGATAAGTTCATGATCGGCGGGGATGCGGCCGCCATGGTGGGTCCGCTGGGCCGCGATGCCCAGGCGCAAACCGACGCATTCATGCGCGCGGAGATTCTCAGTTGGTCGCGATCGCGCGGCGTCTTCGCGGGCGTGAGTTTGGACGGGGCCAGTTTGCGAGCCGACAACGACGATAACGAAGCCCTCTACGGACATCGCGTAACGCAACAAGAGGTCTTACACGGCCACGTTGCACGGCCTGAAAGTGCGGGAAGACTCTACGGCGAGCTGAACCGCTATGCTCCGCGGTCCCGGTCGATGGAATGATTGGTGAAATTTAACTTCTAAGTAACAGCCCGCAAAACGGAGCGCAGCGGCATTGTCGCTTGTTTGCACTTAGGGTGCCACCGCACCCTTTGCGGGCTGGGTAGTATCGTCGAGCGGTCGACCTAGTCTTGCGCGGCCCGTACCCTGGATTCGGACCGCGCAACGGACCAACGAACTGTAATCCTATCTCTTCTCCCCACCCTAGATCCACGCCGATTGTCGGCCGATTCCGCGGCCAGAAGGCTGTTGGCCCGCATCGGAAGTACGCGCGCATATCTCGCTCGCACACACTTTTGCATGTGAGTAAGAAATAGCCTTGCAGGTTTCAGTTGTTGAGTCGATCAATCGTATCGAGCATCGCATCAAACCCTGATCCAATTCCTCTCGCTCGCAGGCACTCGGAAGAAATTCCGATTCCGGTCCAGGGCAAGTGTAAAAAGTACGTGCCGCCAGCAGTTCGAATCGCCGGGAGTATTGATCTTGTTCGAGTTGCCGGCGACGGCAAGAAACGTGCCTTCATTGTTGATGTGTCAAACTCCCTTGGGCCCGCCCAATGGGGTTTGGAAAGGAGTATAAACATGCAGTCACATTCTCCAACCAGGCACTGGATGAAGATCGGTATCGTCTGCAGCCTCACGGTTGCAGCGGGCTTATTCGCGTTCCGTGCCCAGGCGGACCCATGGAACAAAACGACGATCCTGACGATTCGTCAACCGATACAGATAACGGATACCTATCTCGAACCCGGTACGTATGTGTTCAAGCTGGCGGACTCGAACTCGGATCGGCACATTGTTCAGATCTTTAACGCCGACCAGTCGCGCGTTATTAACACGATCCTGGCGATTCCAAACTATCGTCTGGAGCCGACGGGCGATTCGCATTTCATGTTTTGGGAAACGCCGTCGGGATACGCGCCGGCGATGCGTGCTTGGTTCTATCCCGGAGACAACTTCGGCCAAGAGTTCCGGTATCCCAAGCAGCTGAGGCAGATCGCATCGCTGAAGATGCCCGAGCCAGTCTTCACGCCCGCACTTCCGGCGGCCGAGAACCCTGAGTCAACCCCTGAAACAACCCCTGCCGCGGAGCCGGCTCCGTCGCCGGTGATGACTCAGACGCCACAGCCGGAGGAAACGCCGGTGGAAGTCGCGGAGAACGCCGCGCCTCCGGCGCCGGAGCCTGAGCCGCAGGCCGCTCCCGCGCCAGCGGCGATGCCTGAGAAATTGCCCAAGACCTCAACCCCCTATCCCGTGATTGGCCTCGGTGGGTTGTTTTCGCTCGGTCTGTACGGGCTCGTGCGGCTGCTGCGCCCAGCGTAAAGTGAATCAATAGCGAGGATGAAATGGACCGGCGCTCAGCATTGCTAGGATTGGCGGCTGTTAGCGCCGGTTCGCTTTTCGCCCGATGGGACGGAGCACGGCCGCAAACCAGACGTTCGGCCGATGACCTGGGAGCCTCCACATTCCGCAGCGACGTCCGCTTGGTGCTCCTGGATGTAAGCGTCAAAGATAAACAAGGCAACCTTGTCTCGGGTCTTTCGAAGGACAATTTTAGAGTTTTCGAAGACGGGAGAACTCAGCCGATCACGGTATTCGCCCACGACGATCAGCCTGTCACGGTGGGAATTCTGGTGGATGAGAGCCGAAGCATGACACCCAAACACAACCAGGCGCTTACGGCGGCGCTGACGTTTATTTCGGAAAGCAATCGGCGGGACGAGATCTTCATTCTCCATTTTAACGACACGATAAAGCTCGGGCTACCGCGGGCCCAGCTCTTCTCGGACGATATCGATGAGTTGCGATCGGCTCTATTTCGCGGAGTTCCGCAAGGCAAGACCGCGCTCAACGATGCCGTGGTGGCCGGTTTGAAGCAATTAGAGCTCGGACAGCGAGACGAGAGGACGCTCATCTTGATTAGCGATGGCGGCGATAACGCGAGCAAACATAGCCGCCGGGAAACCTTGGACGCGGTCGAGGGCGGCATCGCGACCATCTATACCATCGGGTTGTTCGATCCCGACGATCCGGACCGCGATCCCAGCATTCTTCAGCGGTTGGCCCGGATCAGCGGCGGAGAAGCTTACTTCCCGGCCAGCGCGTCGGAGATGGTTCCCGTCTGCCGGCGCATCGCGACGGACATTCGTGCACGCTATAGCGTCGGCTATCGCCCTCCGGCGGACAAGAAATCCCTCCGGCATATCCTGTTGCGCGTCTCCATGCCGGGTCATGGCGCTTTGATCGCTCGCACCCGTGAAAGCTATCGCTATGAAGAAGTCGAAAACCGGAAACGGAATTAGAATTTGGCGCTGGACTGAGCGTTTGTTGTTGTTCGCCGCCGTAGTCGGCCTCGGCGCGTGGATTGGATCAAATGCGGTCCCTGCGGTTTGGCAGAGTTGGGAGAACTGGGTTTTTGACCGCGACATCCGCGGTGAAACCGCCAACGTCGCCGGCTATTTGAGTGAAATCGAGAGCGATGTGGTGCGAGAAGTCAAGAACTGGATAGGACTCGCGGCTATCCCGAATTCGCCTGCGTCCGGCCCAGTTACCGTTTCTCCCGAACTTCGAACGGAGATAAGAGCGGATGGTTTGATCGGCCGCCTCACGATTCCACGGCTGCACTTGCGGGCCATCGTGGAGGAGGGAGTCGGCAACGACACCCTTGGCATAGCCGTCGGCCACATACCAGGGACTGCATTGCCCGGACAGGGTGGAAACGTGGGTGTAGCAGGCCATCGCGACACGTTGTTTCGGGGCCTGGCTAGGATCCAGCCGCATGACCTAATTCAATTGGACACCTTGGATAGGCGCTACGTATACGAAGTTGCATCCACCGAAGTTGTGAAGCCGCGCGACGTCGGTGTGCTCCGGGCGGGCTCGTATCCCGAAATAACATTGGTCACCTGCTATCCATTCAATTACATTGGCCCCGCGCCGGATCGATTCATCGTGAAAGCTCGCCTGGTGACGAATGAGATTTCCAAACCGCGGGATACTCCGGCGGCCGCCGCCGCGAAGGCTGAGCCCTCGGACGGAGTCGCGACTGACAGGACAATACCGAAACGGGCGGCTGTCAGGAAAGTATATTTCGTCGTGGACAAGGATCACAGCCGGCAACTGGCGCCCGGCATTTCATTGGGGATAACCGATACGGACGTCGATAGTCAAGAAGTGAACGGTTGGATGTGGATTAAGACGGACCGCCGCACGCTTTGGCTCCGGACTCAAGCGACGCGTGAACCATTGGTCTTCTACGGCCGCCAGGATGGCAAAAGGCGCGAATTGATCATTACAATTGTCACCAAGAACTCCGCGGCAGGTTATTTACTTCTTCCCGAAACCTCCTAGGTAACATCCCGCAAAAACCCGGAGCGGGTAAACTACGCGCGGCGGCAGCGTTACTTGGCCTGTCATGAGGGTGCCACCGCACCCTTTGCGGGTTAGCCAGTTGATCTCACGTCTATCTGGGGACCTCCACTCGGGCACGAGGAACGCATAGCTAAGAAGTTTCTACCCGGAAGAAGTTACCTCATACTTTGAGTTATTCATCTGGGATCAAGGACTTTAGTTTTGGAAAGCCGATTGCCCATCACTTTGAAGACGATCCCTATTTAGGAGATTTTCAATGGCTAACGAAAAAGAAGCAAATCCTCGTGAAAGAATCGACAAAGACGAAGAACGGGAAAAGCTCATTGCCAGTCAGCGCCGGTTGGGTGCAGGCTGGGCGTTGCTGACCCTGGCTGTAATCGGCGCGGCGTGGTACGCGTATCCGATACTCAAGGGTCACACCGCTGCTCTAAAGCAGTTTGCGAACCTTCCAACGGTGGTGGGCTCCGTGAGCGATCAACTCAAGCAGGCCACAGCGAAGATTGAGACTCAAGCGAACGATCAGCAAAACCTCCGCGATCAAGTGACGCGGTTGAGCCGGAACGTACAGGCGAAGGTGGAAACGGCGGCCAAGCAGGCCGAGGAATCTTCGACCGAACTATACGAGCGGGTGCGATCGCAGATCGACGAGAAACTGAAAGGCGTCGAGACGCGGATCGGGAGTCTAGAATCATCAGGAGAGGCCCAGCGGATGCAGCTCGCCGATTTGCAGCGCGAGTTGGTCCAGACACAAGGTCAAGTGGCGCAACAGGCAGACGAGCTCACCACCCTTCGCGAGCTGGCGGCACGGACAGGCGCCGATCATGAGAACCAGCTCGCTAACTTGAAACAGAACGAGGCAAGCGATCGCCGGGACGTGGATTCTATCGAGCACAGACTGGCCGTGCGCCGCGTGGACTTTGAAGTTACAAAGAATCACAATAGTGAGCTGGCAGAAGGCATCTCGCTCGACGTAACCCGGACGGATGTGGCCAATCGCGCCGTTAGCGGTTGGATGTGGCTAACGGCGGATCGTCGCGCAATCTGGTTGAAGGGTCAAAATGCGCAGACACCCGTGATCTTCTATGGCTATCGCGACGGGAAGAAGCGGGAACTAGTAATCACGGACGTGACCCCTGGGTCCGTCGTCGGTTACCTCCTGCTGCCTGGAGACCAGACCTTGCCAACGGCATCGCCGGCCGAGTAGCTGGCGGCATCAGAATCTCAAGGCGCCGCAGGGTCACCGGGTGGGTCACTTCTACGTGTCAGTAACGGGAACCCTACAGATCCGTCGCTTCCGGCGAACACCACTTCGTCCGAGGTGACAAACAAGGTGTATCCTGATGCGCGCGCCAGAAACGCCATGCGCGCGTCCGCCTGACCTTGGTTCGGTTCAAAGCTCAACGGGAGTTTCCTGTAAGTCTCTCCCGCCACCAGGGGCAGACATAAAGTCAGAACTAGCCAGAGGCGTTTCATGGGTGCTCCGATCATCTTCGCGCCACCGCGCGTGCTCCGCAAGCGCCTCCAATCTGGCTGATCCCGGAGTCAAACGCGTCAATATAATTGCAATTACCCAAACTGATCCGACCCTCACCGGCAGTATCCAGCTGGAGCCGATAATAGGAATTGTCAGGCACGTGGCCCGGATGGCGTGGCTGCCGGAAAAGAGCCTCCCAAGCGCGACGATTTCACAGCCGAGCAGCTCTTTTCGGGGAAATCAAGCAGTTGCGGTGTCTTGACTTCGACCATTAGGCCGGGGGTTTGGGTTCCTCCGGGCGCGCCAGCGAAACCACGGTTCGGGAGCGGTTCACCGGCTGGCGAGGCGCGCTACCATTGCCCAGGGGCCGGCTTTCGGTCGCTGCCACGCTGACGCCGCCCGAGCGCAGTCGCCGGGAAACGCGGGCCGCAGCTACGAATTGGCTACTCCGCGTTGTCAACCGAACGGGACGATTTACTGATTCTGAATCCGAACGGCAAGCCAACTGCCGCCGCCACCGCCGGGCACTCCCCCGGTCACCAAGTCGCCCAGGCGGTTCGCCGTGAATGTGCTGCCGATGTTGCTGCCTTGGACCACCGTAAAGGTGTAAGTGTCTCCATTCGACGTTCCGCTGAAAATCGAGGGTGCTGGCGTTGGGCCGTATCCAATCGCGCCGAAGAAGTTGCCGTTGGCACTCTGGGTGAAATCAACAAACGCGCCTGGCGGCGAGGAACTACTACCGGCAGGGGTAACCAAGCCAGTGTACCTGTTGAGACCCTGGGTCAAAGAAAATGACACCGGAACCGTGGCGCCCACGTTCGAACCGCACAGCGCGGTGTTGCCATAAGCGAGAGCGACGGTACCCACCAACTGCGAGTTCGTAAAGGTCGCAGAGCCGCTTTGAATTGTCAGCGGGCAGCCGGTAGGGGTGTAAAACGGCATCAACGTTGGAGAGAATATGATTAAGCCCCCGGTCACGGTGCCGGCAAAAGGGCTGGATGTCGAGTTGCCCGCGATGCTGTAGACGCCAATTTGGCCTGCTAACGTCGCCCCGCTTAAACCGACGGTCACCGGCATGTACACCGCGTTCGCAGTAGGACCCGTAGTTAAACCCAACGAGCCAAGCCCGGCGTAGAGACCGCCCGGAACGGGGGTTTGACCCGTTCCGATTGCCAGCGGACTGTCAGACCCGAAAACTTGGTTCGTCGTGAAGCCGCTCCCAATGAAGCTAAGTGACAAAAGGTTTAGGGGCTGAGGTGCGCTCAAGAAGAGCGTTCCGCTTGTGCCCGTGGTCTCCGGGATCTGCGTTCCCGTTACGAAAGCCGTGTGCGAATAACCGAGGAGGGTAACCGGGACGGACACCGTGGGGGTGGCTCCTTGGCTTGATAAGAACGATAGGAAATAACTCATCGCAGTGGGACTAGGGTTGTCGATGGCGATGGTCACCGTTTTGCCGTTGGTGTTATCCACGGGGATTTCCCAGTCCGTGGAGCCGGTGGTGCCGATGGCTGTTCCACTCTGACCGGCTTGGGTGAAGATTGCGCTCGCAGATAATGGGACCTTCGAGACAATGTCCAGGAAACCCTGCATCGTAATGGGGCTGTTGCCGGGGCAAGGAACTTGCCAACTCTGCTCTACGCCTTGAGTCAGGGTGAGGCTGACAGCGGGTAGCACACTCGTCGATGTGGCGCCGCCGGGTGCGCCGGTTTCGATGTAATAGGTCCCCACGGCTGTGCCCGAGGCTTCGGGGTTTACGTAAACTGTGGTGCTCCAGGCGCCGCAGAAAGGAACCTGGGGAATCGTGATATGTGTCCCTACATCGTTGCTCCCCGCCTGTGCCACTGCGGTGGCCAACCAAAGGAATGCTATCAACATCACCAGCGATAGCCATGAACGATGAGGGAAAAGAGAAGAATGGATCATGGTCTCCTCCGAGCGAACAAACTACGATAATCTGGCCGACCGAATCCTTTGAATCCCCTGAGGCACGCCGGAATCGATCGATTTGGGAACCACGCTGCAACCGACGAATCCAATCGCGTAGCCAAACGTAACGAAAATGTGGCGTAAGACAGCACGCCATAAACGAGAGCAACCGTTTTACGCCCCACCGAGCCTCCTATCCCAATAGATCACGCGATTATCCGTCCTGCGGAGTCCTATGTCAAAGGGGCCGGGCGGTCTCGCCCTCGACGGACTGGGAAGGATCTTTTTCGGAGATTCAAGGAATCACCGCATTCGAGTCCTCACACCAGCGGCTTCCTCGCCCCTCCGCTGATGCGTGAGCGCGACCGTTGGGGATTGGGGTGCGATGCTCTGATATCCAACGCCCAGTTCTGCGAGGTATTTTCGACTGCCGATAATGGTGGATATCAGGCAGATTTTACCATTTCTCCGCGCAGCAGAAACAAGAAAGGGAACTCCGGCAACCCCTTGGCCGTGTAATCGCGGTGAGTCCAGCTCCATCGGTTCGGTGGTAGCGTTCCATCAATGCAACCGGAGCGCGGCCGCGTTAAACTTCTTGATGACATGAGAAACGGGCTCTCCGTCCTTCTGATCGCGTCTGTTTGCGCCTCGGCCCAAACTCCTAACTGGTCCCAGGTGAACGAAGAAGCGATGCGCCATTTTCAGGCGCTGGTGCAAATTGACTCGACCGACCCGCCCGGAAACGAAACCCGAGTGGTCGATTACGTCCGCAAGGTCTTTGACGCGGAAGGAATCCCCTACCTTGTCGCGGCAAAAGACCCCGCCCGCGCCAATATCGTCGCGCGCCTCAAGGGGAACGGCTCGAAGCGTCCACTGCTGATCATCGGCCACAGTGACACCGTCAGAGTGGATCCCGCAAAGTGGTCCTTTCCGCCCTTCAGCGCCACGCGCAACGGCGGTTGGGTCTACGGGCGCGGCACGCTGGATGACAAGCCGGACCTGATGGCCGCCATGATGACCATGGTCCTTCTGAAGCGGAACGCGGTGAAGCTCGATCGCGACGTCATTTTCCTCTCCGAACCCGGCGAGGAAGCCGCCACCGGGCCCGGCATCGAGTACATGGTCAACGAGCGCTGGAACGACGTCGACGCAGAAATCGCGCTGGCCGAAGGCGGCGGTGTCCGCCGGATGGGCGGGAAGGTTCAATATGCGGTTGTCCAGACTACTGAAAAACAACCTCGGGGCGCCCGTCTGGTTGCACATGGGATCTCTGGACACGGTTCGCGCCCTATGCGCACCAATGCCATCCTCCATCTCTCTCGTGCCGTCGAGCGAATCGCGATGTGGGACCCGCCGATGCGCTTCAATGACACCACGCGCTCTTACTTTGAAAAGCTTGCCACCATCAGTTCCCCGGAAGAGGCCGCCCGTTACAAAGGCCTTTTCGACCCAGCCAAAGCGCCAGCGATCCGCGAATACCTGGCCGAAAACGATCCCGGCGCCTATTCCATGTTGCACACTTCGATCTCGCCGAACATCATCCAGGGTGGATTTCAGGTCAACGTAATCCCATCCGAGGCGACGGCCACGCTCGACGTTCGCGCGTTACCCGACGAGAACATGCCTGTCTTCCTGGACCTGCTGCGCAAGGTGATCGACGATCCTGCCGTCGAGGTCGTGCCTGAGGCACGCAATCAGCGCCCCGGCGCCGCTCCATCCCGCATCGATTCCGAAGCCTTTCACTCGATCGAAGCGGCCTATAAGAATGTCTACGGGGCAATCACGCTGCCGATGATGTCAACCGGCGCAACCGACATGGCATTCCTCCGGGCGAAGGGAGTCCAGTGCTACGGCGTAGGAGTCATATCCGACGTTGAAGACGCTCCCAAAGGCTTCGGCGCACATAGCGACCAGGAGCGGATTCTCGAAGATGCCGTCTACAAACACCTGCAATTCTACTGGATGGCGGTGACATCAATCGCCGGGTCGCGTTAACATGTGCGGATTACCGGCGTAGAACGGGCCGATAACACCACTAACGTTCCACTCGCACGCCGAACCTCGCCCCGATTACCTTGGTGAACAACCGCGAGTTGCGCGACATAGCTACGGTGCTTGCGCGGAATCGTAGAAAGCTAGCATCCACCCAGGTCTGCCTTAATCGCGATACCGATTCCGGATCGAGAGCCGAGGCCGCGCTCATCAGAAAGAGCGTCTACGCCGTCCCAAAGACTGCCGCCAGTGTATACTAACCCAGAAGTCGGGAGCCAATATGGAAGTTCCGGATTGAAACGGCAAGCCCGCATCGGTATCTACAACCTCCGGATTGGCGGCGGCGGCGGCGGCGAGAAGCGAACTCTCGCGATGGCCGAGCATTTGAGCGTTCGTAACCAGGTGATCCTGATTGTGGGCGAAGAATGCCCGCCGTCCACTCTTGAGGCATACTTTCGAGTGGATTTAGACAGAATCGAAGTTGTCCGACTCAAGTCCTCTCTGCCTAGACCTGTGGTGCGGATGGCCAAGGGCAACATGTTGGTTCAGAACGCCGCGCGCTTTACAGAGAACCGTCACGCTGCGCAGATCCAGTCTTTGGGGCTGGATCTGCTGATCAACAATACCTGGGCAAGCAATCTCCCATGCCCCGCGCCTCGCGGTATCTACATGTGCATGTTCCCGCACGAACGGCGTGAAGCGGTTCCGCTGTCGGGAGGCCGACGCAACCGGCTGCGCAACCAGCTCTTCGGGATGCCTCAGGCCACACTCGATTCCTACGACGTCATCACCGCGAATTCTCAGTTCACCCGGAGCTGGATCCAGCGGCTATGGGGCCTCGACGCGGAAGTTGTCTATTCGGTGGGTGAACCGATGGGTCCGCCAGTGGAAAAGGAGCGTCTCATAGTTCACGTCGGCCGCTTTGCGGATGCAACCAGGGCAGATTGTAAACACCAACGGCGTATGATCGAGGTCTTCCGGGAGCTGAACGACCTTAAGGAGCAAGGCTGGCAGCTCCACCTGGCCGGGACCGTGCTTCCGGACCGCAAATCGCGCAAGTTCGCGAACCAGATGGTCGAGATAGCGCGTGACTGTCCCGTGTTCTTCCACTTCAATGTTCCCTTCGCGGGACTTCGCGATCTTTACAGACGCGCCTCCATCTATTGGCACGCCACTGGCTACGGTTGGCCCGCGGAACAGTATCCTGAACGTCAGGAACACTTTGGCATAACCACTGTGGAGGCGATGTCAGCGGGCGCGGTCCCCGTGGTGGTGAACACCGGCGGGCAGCGCGAGAGCGTGATACACGGCGTCAGCGGGTTTCTGTGGGATGATTTGGACGGCTTGAAAGAATATACTCGGCGACTTGCAAGCGATGGCGCTTTGCAGCAGCAGATGCGCGAGCGTGCGGTTTTCACTAGCCAGCGATTCAGCCGCGCGGAATTTGTCCGTCGCGTGGAGGGCATTGTGGATTGGCTCTTGGCAGCGGATCGTTGACGGGAGCGGGGAGCTTGATTGCGATTCTGCATGATCACGACCTTTTTCGGAACTCATAACTTCGGCGGGGACGGCGTGTATATCGACCATCTCTCGCGAGCTTTGTTGCGGCGCGGCCACCAGGTGGACGTGATCCACGATCTGAACGCTTATGAATTGGCTCGGCACGGGGAGCCTCTGCGCGATTACACACCACCGGACGGATTGAAGTTGCATCCCATCCGGAGCTGGGCAAGCGGGTTATCGCCCCTCTGGACACATCAGACCGGCCGCCTCGGTTTCACGGCGGCGGCTATCCGCAAAATCCTGGAGAGCAATCCATTTGATGTCGTCCATTTTCATAACATTTCGTTGCTCGGAGGCGCCGAAACCCTATCGCTCGCGTCGGGGCCTCGCCGACCGGTCAAACTCATGACCATCCACGAATTCTGGTTGATCTGCCCGCTCAGCTCGCTATGGAAGTTCAACCGCGAAATCTGCCAGAAGCCTGAGTGCATTCGCTGCTCCATCCGGAGTGGCCGGCCTCCGCAGTTGTGGCGGCGGGCAGGCACCATGGAACGAGCTCTGGAGAATATCGACGTGCTAATCTTTCCCAGCCAACACGCAATGTCGGTGCATCGCGATCATGAAATTCGAGCCCCTCGTCTCGAACACGTCCCTCATTTCCTTTCAGAAGACTGGTCCGGCTGGCTCCCTGGCGAGGAATCTGACCGGCTGCCGCGCTCCGGGCCAATCGGGCGCTATTTCGCGGCCGCTGGCCGTATGGTCCCCGAAAAGGGATTCGACCGCCTGATTCCGCTCATGGCATCGCTGCCGGAGATGGAACTGCGGATCGCCGGCGCCGGTCCGGAAGAATCGCGCTTGAGGCGGCTGGCGATGGGGCTCCCCAACGTTCTCTTCCTTGGGCAGTTGAACCCTCCGGACCTGGCCGCACTCTTTCGCGACGCGATTGCTGTTGTGGTTCCTTCGGCCTTTTACGAAACTTTCGGATACGTCGCCGTGGAGTCGCTTTCGGTCGGAACGCCCGTGATCGTGCGTGACCTCGGAGCCTTGCCGGAGTTGATTGAGGCGAGCGGCGCGGGGCTGACTTATCGTACGGATGAAGAACTGCTCAACGCCATGCGGCTGCTGGCAAGCGACGCAGGCCCTCGCGAGAAACTCAGCGAATGCGGGAGGCAGGCCGCTCGGCAGATCTGGTCGGAGGATGCGCACCTGGATCGCTACTTCTCGCTGATTGCTGAAGTGAACGCCGCCCGGTCGGTTCCCGCCGCAACCGCTTCATGACACCATCCACCCATCCGAACAGTCCGATGCGAACTTGTGTCTTTGGACTTGGTTACGTGGGCTGCGTCACCGCAGCTTGTCTCTCCAAGTTGGGTCACCACGTCGCGGGAATCGATCCCGATCCACGCAAGGTGGATCACATTCGCAGGGGACGGGCCCCCTTCTTCGAGCCTGGTCTCGAAGAGCTCGTTGACGAGGGGGTGAGAACAGGCCGGCTATCGGCCCACGTTTCGGCCGCAGAGATGCCGGTGGAAACGGAGATTGCGTTGATCTGCGTTGGCACACCATCCCAGCCGACGGATGACGTCGATTTGGGTCAACTGCAGCGCGTGGTCGCCGAAATTGCATCCGGCCTGACCGCGCGGCGTCATCCGTTGATCGTCGCGGTTCGCAGCACGGTCTTTCCCGGGACCTGCGAGAGTGTGCTGGCGCCCGTGATGCCCACTGCGGCAGTCGTGAGTAATCCGGAATTTATGCGCGAGGGTTCCGCGGTGCGCGATTTCTTCGAACCTTCCCTGGTAGTTGTAGGAGGCGCTGACGTCGAATCCGTGCGCAGGGTGGCGGCACTCTATGCTCCGCTTGGAGTCGAGCCTTGTCTGGTATCCCTACGTACGGCCGAATTGATCAAGTACGCATCGAATGCATATCACGCGGTGAAGATTAGCTTCGCCAACGAAATCGCTACGTTGAGCGAACAGCTTGGGGTCTCAGGCCGTGAGGTGATGGAAGTTCTTTGCCGCGACGTGAAACTGAATATCTCCCCGGCTTATCTCAGACCAGGATTCGCGTTTGGCGGTTCCTGTCTAGCCAAGGATTTGCGCGCGCTCAACCACCAGGCGACGAAGCGGGGCCTGGAACTGCCCCTGCTTGCATCTACATTGCCGAGCAATTTATGGCATCTGGAACGTGCGATCGCATCGGCGCTGACTTTACCCGGCCGTATCGGTGTATTCGGCCTGGGTTTCAAAGAGAACACAGACGATGTGCGCGAGAGTCCCGCGATTGTCCTGATTGAGTCCTTGCTCGCGCAAGGCCGCGAAGTTCGCGTTCACGATCCGAACATACGTCTCAATGGCATTTATGGTGCCAATCAGCGCTTCTTGGGCCGCAGCGTTCCGCAGATCGAACGCATCTTCGATTCCGACCTCCACCAGTTCCTGAGCCACGTGGACCACGTGGTACTCACGCAACGGCCGGACGGCCGAACCCTGCGTCTGATCGAAGCTGTCGGATTACGCGTCCTCAATCTTGCCGGCAGCGCGCTTGAATGGCCGGGTGCTTGACAGCGAAGATGTGCACGGATGCGGGACGCCCGCGTGTGGATCTGGCAAGATGCTCCCCGTGGCTATCGACGAGGCTATCGACGACCTTGTGTCCGAGTGGGCAATTGGCCGATAATGCTCGACATCGGGCACTTCAACTACGCAGGTGTTACCCGCAATGAGGTGCAGGCTGGGCACACGACTGGGCCGCGTGGCGGGAGGCTTACCATGACATCCACCCAGTGCCGCGCGTTTTCCGACACGACACCGGCTTGAACGCCCCGGAGCAAGCGGCAGAAGCCGTCCGAATGTGCTCAATTTCGGCCGAATGTGCGCGACTGCAAGTTCAAGTTGCGACATGATGGATGGGTGAGCGTGGCTCCCGCAGCATCGATTTTGGACATGCCCAAAGCACCGCAAGCGATTCTGACGGCCGGATTGATTTGTGGCGTGTTAGATGGTCTTTGCGCGGTCGGCTTGTCGCTCTTGTTCGGTAATGGGCCAGTTCGGATGCTGCAGGGTATTGCCAGTGGCGTGCTCGGTTCGAGCGCCTCTGAGGGCGGTGCCGGCGCTGCGGCATTGGGCCTGACGCTGCACTTCGTCATCGCGCTCGGGGCGTCAGCAGTTTACTATTCAGCCAGTCGCGTTCTGCCCGTACTAATTGATCGTGCTCTGCTGTGCGGCGTCCTCTACGGAATCGCGGTCCATCTGTTCATGCAGTATGTGGTGATACCGCTCTCCGCGATCGGCCGGAGACCGTTCGAACTTCAGTCTTTCGTGGCGATAGTCATCGTGCACATGATCGTCGTTGGTCCTTCCATCGCGCTGACTATCCGCCGGTTCTCCCGCGAGTCTCGCGCAGTTGTTCAGTTATCGTGACGAAATCTTGCGGGAGGAACACCGGTGACGCGCCGTAAGTGGCGGGCCAAGTGGCTTTGGTGAGCGAATCCTGCCTCGATTGCGATCTGCCCGATCGGCAGCGACTTGTCGCTCAGTAGCGTCTTGGCGCGCTCGACCCGGCGTTGGATCACGTACTGATGCGCAGGCAGACCAACGGAGTCGCGAAAGACGCGCTTAAATTGCGACATTCCAAGGCCAGCCACCGAAGCCAGTTCAGTGAGGCGAAGATCGCGGACCAGATTGTCCTCGATATAAGACAGGACCAGGCGCAGCTTGTTGCCAGACATGCTCAACCGTTCCTCCCTGCCCGGCCCTGCGGAGCTGTGGCGATCGAGCAAACGTGCCGCCAGCGCCGTGGCAAGGCTGTCGGTAAAGAGTGCGCCCGTCGGATTGCCTGCTTCCATTTCGGTCTTGAGCGCCCATCCGATGTGCTCGACCTGAGGGTCGCGGATCTGGAAACGATTAACAAATTGCACGCGCTCAAAATCCAGGCCCCGTTCGCCGGCCACCGAGCGGAAAACCAGAGCGTGAACCGCTATCAAAAGGGCCGTGTCGCGCTGTTTCACTTCCCAGCGGCTCGGCATCCCGGCCGGAATAACGTCAACATCGCCATGGACCGCACGGCCCCGATGGGTTTGCCCGCCTCTACGGCAGGCGATATCAACGGATTGGCCAATGTGAATCACGACCCCGGGATCAGGCCGGGCGGGCGCTTCAATGACGCCAGGTAGATCGGACGCGATCCGAGCGGTTAATGCGTCGGTTCGCAAAATCGGGGTAGCGTTGGGTTCAGCCATATCGAGAGACTCACCATGGAGTTTACCGATAATGTCGCACATCAGGCGCTACGACGATTGCCACACCTTGGCTTGCCGCGAAAAGCAATCCTACTCATATCGCAGCGTTCGCGACGAAGCGATGCTCGCCACCCGGCGCGCCGTGTAGAAGCCTATGGCCAACGCTGTTGCGGCAAGCGCCTCTGCGACGAAACAGCGCCCGTCAGACGGTCCCAAGGACAGACCTGAAACCGGAGGGCGTGATCAACCGCGAAGCTCATTGCCGCGCCTGTGCCTCGAGCCCCTGTAAGACTTGGGGTGTGGCCGTGACTGGCAAGGGCGTCGGCCGGGGATTGATCCCGTCCCGATATTGGACATCCCGCCGATTATCCTATTGATAGTAGAAGCCTATGATTGCCTCTATGAATGCATCTCCCGTCTACATGGTCTTCGACTTTCTTCGGCGTGTGACCCGCTCGCTTCGCAGCGCGCCCGCTTTGTCGATGATTTCGGTTCTGACGGTCGCGCTGGGCGTCGGGGCCGGGACGTCCCTATTCAGCGTGGTCAAGGCCGTTCTCCTCAATCCGCTTCCTTACCCCGACCCGGACCGTCTGGCGTGGATCGCTGAAGTCAATGAGGCCGGTCGCCCGATGCAGGTCGCGCAGGCCAACTTCAAAGACTGGCAGCGCGAGAACCGCAGCTTTTCGCGAATCGCCTCCTTTGGCGAAGGGCCGGTAAACGCAGGCGGCGGCGCCGACACTCCCGTGCGCACCTTCGGCGCCGAAGTCACCGGCGATTTTTTCTCGGTTATGGGTGTCCAGCCTGCCATCGGCCGCACATTTGACGCCGCGGAAGAGAGGTTTCGCGCTGCCGGAACCGTGATCCTCGGCAACGCCTTGTGGCACCGGGCCTACGGCGGCGACCCGGCCGTTCTCGGCCGCAGGATCAAATTGATGGGCCAGCCGTTCACAGTCATCGGCGTCATGCCGCCGGGCTTCGATTACCCGGACCATTCTGAAGTCTGGGTCGCCGCGGGCGCTTTCTTCGACTTTCCCAGTCGCACAGCCCACAATTTTCGCGTCGTCGGCCGGCTCCGCCCCGGGGTCACCACGGAGCAGGCGCAAGCCGACGTCGGCGCCATCTCGCGACGCCTCAAGCAGGAGTACCCGTCGCCGTTCATGGCCAAAGACGCCGTCGTCATTCCGCTCGATCGCTACATCGCCGGCGAAGCGCGTCCCGCTCTGCTGCTTCTTTTCGGCGCGGTCGGATTTTTGCTGCTGATCGTCTGCGTGAATGTCGCCAACCTGTTGCTGGTCCGAATCACCATGCGGGTTCGCGAAATTTCGGTGCGGGTCGCCCTGGGCGCTGGCCGTTCGCACCTGTTCCGGCAAATGCTCGCCGAAAGCCTGGCACTCGCCGCTGCGGGTGGTGCACTCGGATTGCTCGTCGCTTTCTGGTCAATGGACCTATTGCGCATCCTGCTCCCTGGTGATCTGCCTCGTGCCGCCGATATCCGCATCGACGCCGGCGTCGTCGCTTTCGCTCTGGCGCTTTCGGCCGTGACCGGTCTCCTGTTCGCCGTGCTTCCGGCCTGGCGTGCTTCCGGGCTGAACGTGAATGACGCCCTCAAAGCCGCCTCTCGCTCCGCCACTACCGGACGCCAATCGCATCGTGCCCAAGACGCGCTCGTCATCTCTGAAGTCTGCCTCTCGCTCGTTCTCGTTGCCGGCGCCGGGCTACTCGCCAATAGTTTTTGGAAGCTTCGATCGGTCAACCCTGGCTTCACCGCGGACCATGTCCTGGCCGCGAATGTGTCCTTCACGACCCCGTCAAGAGACACCGGCTTCGACCGTCTCAGCCCGATGTTCAGCGAGCTGCTGGTCCAACTGCGCGCGATCCCCGGCGTCGAATCCGCCGCTTTAGTCAAGGATATGCCGCTCGACGGATTCATGCGCGACGGGCACTTCAACCTCGAGAACCGACCGCAGGATTCCGGCAAGGCTGATGCCGTCTATCGCATTGTCAGCCCCGGCTACTTGGCCACCATGCGCATTCCCCTCCTTCGCGGTCGTGATCTAAACGACGGTGACTCGGAAGAATCACTGCCCGTCGTGCTGATTAGCGCGGAGATGGCCCGGATCTATTGGCCCGACGAGGATCCCATCGGCCGCCGCATCTGGTTCGACAGCTTCTCTCCCAAGGAACAGTGGCTGACTGTCGTAGGGATCGTCGGCGATGTCCACGAATCCGCGCTTACCCAGCCGACCGAGCCGACTGCATACGTCACTCACACCCAAGTCCCCTTACCGTCGCAATTGCTGGACGAGAATTTCGTGCTGCGCACCAGACAGGACCCGCCTACGATCGTCGCCGCCGTCCGCGACCGCATCCGCTCGGCCGATCGTGAAGCCGCCGTCAAATTCGAAACTATGGATGAAGTCCTCAGCCGCTCGGTCGCGCGTCAGCGCTTTCAGATGCAAGTGCTCGGCGGTTTCGCCGGGCTCGCCTTGCTGCTGGCGGGAATCGGATTGTACGGCGTGCTTTCCTACATGGTCACTAGCAACCGAGCCAGCATCGCCATCCGCATGGCTCTCGGCGCTCAACCGCGCGCGATCTTTGGTGTGGTCACGCTCCGCGCTGTTCGTCTGTCCGCTCTCGGCACAGCGTTCGGCCTCGCCGGATGCTTCGCCGTTCGCAAGCTCCTTTCGAGTCTTCTGTTCGGTATCGGCCCTACTGATCCCCTAACGCTTTCCGCCGCGACAGCAGTTCTACTCGCCGTCGCCGTGGCCGCGAGCTGGTTCCCCGCGCGAAAGGCCATGCACGTCGACCCAATTTCCACCCTGCACGAAGAGTAAAGTCAAAATTCAATCTGCCTGTTCAAACCTCAGCAGCCCTTGATGTGCTCCCGGAACCGAGGTAATGTCCACATGACGTAGCTACCGTTATTGCCCATTAAAAAGGACCTTAAATGAACGAATTGATAGCACCGCAAAGGATCGCGCAATGGCAAGAGTTGAAAGCGCTGGTGCTCGACAGCGTTTCTTCACCGATTACGAAACGCGTGTACAACATGGCGCTGGAAGAGTTTTACGCCTGGTTCCAGCAGATGCCGCGGCCGGGTTTCACCAAGGCCACCGTTAGCGCGTGGCGGGTATCCCTAGAAGAACGGCGCCTTGGGTCGTCATCCATCATTATTAGGATGTCCGCGATTCGCAAGCTGGCCGCCGAGGCAGCGGACAACGGACTTCTCGCGCCGGAATTGGCGCAGGGAATCAGCCGGGTCAAGAGCGCCAAGACGCAAGGAATCCGCGCGGGAAACTGGCTGTCGCAGCGGCAAGCACAGGCGCTCCTGAGCGCACCGGACATTTCGACCGTTCGAGGTCTACGTGACCGCGCCATCCTCGCCGTGCTCCTCGGCTGCGGCCTGCGGCGATCCGAGGTGGCTGCGCTCACATTCGCTCACGTCCAGCAACGAGATGGACGCTGGTGTATCGTCGATCTTGTCGGTAAGCACGGTCGCGTTCGGACAGCACCGATGCCGACGTGGGTGAAGATCGCGATTGACGCGTGGACCTTGGCCGTCGGGGTCGCGGACGGTCACGTATTCCGACCCGTGAAGCGTGCGGGTTCGGTGACTGGGGAGCGCCTAAGCGAGAAGGTCGTCTGGCAGCTCATCAAGCCCTACGCCGAAGCCGCTGGTGTCCCCGGAATCGCCCCGCACGACCTCCGCCGTACGTGCGCCAAGCTATGCCGCGCCGGCAGCGGGGAACTTGAGCAGATTCAGCTGCTCCTTGGACACGCATCGGTGCAGACGACGGAACGGTATCTTGGCACGAAGCAGGACTTAGTCAACGCTCCGAACGATGCGATCAAACTGAGAATTGTGTCGATCGCGAGTTGAACGTCATTTCCCGAGCGCCGTGTCTCTACCTGCGGCGCCTTTGCCCGCAGGCACGGAAGCGCAAAGGGGAGTTCCGGGGCGTCTTTGCCCACCATTTACGACCAGCGCACATACGCCGGGTTTACGTTCTGCTGGAGGAACTCTCGGAAGTCATGCTGGTACTTGGGCAGACGGAGCTTGCCGCGAATCGTGCGCTTATCCGTGAACTTGATCTCGGAGGACGGATTAAAGTATGCGAGCGCGTTTTGCCGTGTCAGTACGAAGGGCGGGCAACCGTTCTGTAAGAGGATACCGCTCGCAATCAAGGCCCCGGTGCGATGATTGCCTTCTTGATAGAGTTGTGGTTGACTAAGCACGCCCACGTAAACTTGCGACGCGACCTTATACGGGTTCTCCGTCTCATGCTTGCGATACCAATGGCGGATTGGCTTTACATATCGAAGGAAGTTATCGAAAAACTGCCGTCGGGTAGCAGAGATGTGCTGACTGAACGCGCGCGGATCAAATCCCCTGCTGAGCAGCACGAGGTGGTTGAGCTGCAAAAGCGCTTCGAGCCCCTCGTCGCCGAAGAAGTCGAGGTCATCCGCGACCACCGCGTCGAGAAACTCGTAAGCTGTGCACATGTTCTGCCGTACCGTATCAGTAAAATCATCGCGACGGCAATTGAGCACCGCATTGATGGCCGGGAAGTTACGCTGCACGTCGCGCAACTCATCGTCAATGCGTCCAAGATGCAAGTGCAATCGTTTCGCCATCACCCCTAGCAGTAGCACATCCAACACGGGATCCTGAAGGCGAGACAGAACATTAAAGCCAGGTTCCCTGGGTCCCCGATCGTCGACACAGCCAAATACAATGGCCAGAACGGCGTTCGAGGAAGTTGGCCGGATTAGTACCGACAAGCCGGCTTCGGTCCGATGTCCCTCGCATCCGCCACGGGGTCTAAGGATCTCGGAGAAGTGCTTTATCGCCCACTGGTTCTCTTGAAGGGAATGGACCCGGGGAGACCAATGGAACTGGCCCGTTAATCCGTGTTATCGGAAGTCGTCTGAACGCTACCCCAGTAGGACCTCGCCTTAACTCCGCGCGGCCGGACGCCGAACCGCGGGTGTTCGACAAGCAGCACTATCGGAAGGTGCGTCGACCAGCCGGCCTCGGGCTCCGTCGACTGCTCCGAACAAAAGGTTGCGCGTAACTGGCCAACTACCGTTGTCTTGTTGTTCCGCCGACTGTTGCCGCCCCCCGGCACGATCCAACGTGTGTTCAACTAACATTCCTCCCCACCATCTTCTCCGGAACTTGAGTGGAACTTTCCAGGCCGAGGCCGCGTATTCGAATCGAGCGGCCAAGATTGATTCGCGATCTCAAGTTCGGCTTCAAACTGTTATTGAAGGATCGCGGATTCGCGATTACTGCAATCCTGACGCTAGCTGTCTGTATTGCGGCTAATGCCGTGATCTTCACGGTTGTGAACTCGGTGCTGCTGCGCCCGCTGCCCGTGCCCGAATCGGACCGCATTCTGATCATGTCGAATCAGTATCCGAATGCCGGCGCCGGCGCCGTTTTTACGAACAGTGGCGTACCGGATTATTATGATCGGCTGCGCGACGTGAAGGTCTTTGAAGAGCAGTCGCTCTATAAGTTCGCGAGCCAGACCGTCGAAATCAATCACACGGCCGAGCGGATATTGGGAATGGCGGTGACGCCTTCGCTTTTTCGGCTACTACGAATTGCCCCGGCTGAGGGACGGACGTTTGACGAAAGCGAAGGGGAGATCGGGAACGAGCAGAAGGTGATTCTGAGCTACGGTCTGTCGCGACAGCTTTACGGCGGCGCGTCAGCGCTCAGACACGAGCTGCGCCTGTCAGGTCGGCTGTTCATCGTGGTCGGCGTCATGCCTCGCAACTTTCTGTTCATCGATCCCGACGTTCGCTTGTGGATTCCGCTCGCGTTCACGCCCGAACAAAAGTCGGACGACGCCCGGCACAGCAATAGCTGGTTGAACATCGGCCGCCTGAAGCCGGGCGCGACTCTTGAGCAGGCACAGGCACAGGTGAACGCTTTGAATGCCGCCAACCTGGAGAGGTTTCCGCAGTTTAGGCAACTCCTGATAAACGCCGGGTTCCACACCACCGTCCAGCGGCTCCAGGACATGCTGGTCCACAGTGTGAAAGGAACGCTGTATATGCTTTGGGCTGGAGCGGCGTTCGTTCTGCTGATTGGGGGTGTCAACATTGCCAACCTTGCGCTGGCGCGTTCTAGTTTTCGCGTGAGGGAACTGGCCACGCGGATGGCATTGGGCGCGGGACGTGCGCGGGTGGCTCGGCAGCTCGTGATCGAAAGCGTGTTGCTAGCGGGCGCCGGCGGATTCGCTGGACTGGCGCTTGGGTCATGGACGCTGGGCGCGCTCCGGTCCGTCGGACTCGCTCGCTTGCCGCGCACCTCTGAAATTCACGTGGATATCACCGTTGTCGTTTACACCCTCACAGCATCGGCCGTGATTGGTGTGATGATCGGGCTCGTTCCGGTCGCGCACCTGTTCAGAGGCGACCTCAGCGCCGTTCTACGTGAGGCAGGCCGCACCGGCACCAGCGCGAGAGAAGCGCGAACGACCAGATGCGGTCTCGTGGTCGCGCAGGTTGCCTTCGCGTTCGTGCTGCTGTCAGGTGCCGGATTGCTGCTGGCCAGCTTCCGTCACCTGCTTGGGGTTGCCCCAGGGTTCCATGGCGAAGGAGTGATTACCGCAGCCATCACTGTGCCGCAAACGCGATATCAGAACGATGGTGACGTTCGCAGATTCACAAATCGGGCGCTGGATGCGATTCGCAGTACCCCAGGTGTAACCGCCGCAGGCGCCACGACGATTATTCCATTGGGCGGCGACCACAACGACGGCGTCATTTTAGCGGAAGGCTACGTAATGAAACCGGGCGAATCGGTGGTTTCTCCGATGCGAGTGGTCGTGACGCCGGGGTACTTCGAGGCGATGGGGACTTCCCTTGTTCGGGGCCGGTACTTCGACGACCGCGATAACGAGACCGCCTCAGGCGTCGTGATTGTCGACGAGCGGCTAGCGCAGAAGTTCTGGTCCGGTAGCGATCCGATCGGGAAACGCATGTACTTGCCGACCAATGCGAAGGATGTGTTGAAGGTCGATGAGCACACGCGCTGGCTCACCGTAGTTGGCGTGGTGCGCCAGGTGCGCCTCGAGGATCTCGGAGGCAGAAGAGAGACTCCGGGCACTTACTACCTACCTCAAGCCCAGCAGGTTTCCCGCGGCTACGTTCTTGCGATAAAGACTGTGGGGGAGCCGGCCGGAATCATGCGGAAGGTGCGCGCCGAACTCGGCAAGATCGATTCTGAGCTTCCGCTGTTCGATGTCCGGACCATGACGGAACGCACCGAGCTTTCGCTCGCGCCGCAAAAGGCCACGATGCTACTCGCCATATCCTTTGGATGCATCGCGGTGTTTCTTTGCGCCGTGGGAATCTACGGCGTGCTGGCGTACCTGGTTGCGCAGCGGACTCGCGAGATCGGCATTCGCCTCGCCTTGGGAAGCACGGCGGGCGGGATCTTTAAGATGGTGCTTCGTGAAGGACTTATCCTGGTCGCCAGCGGGCTGCTGCTGGGGCTTGCGGGCACAATCGCTCTGCGCCGTATACTCCAGAGCCAGATGTATGGCGTGGGGCCCAGCGATCCGCTCGTCATCTGCCTCGCCCTTGCGATCCTCGGAGCGATTGCGCTCGCCGCATGCTTGCTGCCGGCACGGCGGGCGACACGCGTAGATCCGGTCGTCGCGCTGAATCAGCAATAAACGGCGATTACGCATTCCCAGAAAAGATCTGCGTGAAACATCTCCCGAGACAGGTTGCCGCCGTCAAAATCGGGAGAACGCAGCAAAAGAGCGTGACGGGGGGCGGATTCGCATGAAGCAATTGCATTCAATGGCAACTTCGCTGGCGAGTTGGAATTGCTGTGGCGATCCTGAATCGCCCACCGAACGTTGTGGAACAGAAACCGCGTGGCCTGATGACGAGCATTAACGGTAGCCACGTCAACCAGCCATCCTAACGGCAACTCGCCCTTGAGGTTTGAGAGCGGCCAACGAAGAAGGGACGCAGCTCTAGTGGCCTCGCCCGAAGCGAGCCGCTATTGGTACCGCAGGGCGATCACCGGATCGACGCACGTCGCCCGGTACGCCGGCAGATAGCTCGCAATCAATGCCGCCAGGATCAGCGCCGCCGCTGTTCCAGCGAAGGTGA
>Ga0209415_10004664_pt1 | contig 25020 bp, 23 predicted proteins | sample PeaSoiSIISIP2007_FD_187696 | JGI IMG/M metagenome (GOLD analysis project Ga0209415, IMG submission 187696) | Peat soil microbial communities from Weissenstadt, Germany - SII-SIP-2007 (SPAdes) (version 2) | ecosystem: Environmental > Terrestrial > Soil > Wetlands > Peat | place: Germany... | reverse complement strand
ATCATGGCCTGGCCCCCGTGACCCAACTCCTTCGCGACGGTGCAGAGAGACACCAGCGCGTCACCGTCAAGCGTCTGAACCCTCGCAGCATCGCTTCCTCGCCTGTGCGATAGCTCGGAAAGAGCAAGCGGCTCGGGGGGCGTTCGGCGAGGTAGTGTTCAAGAATGTCCCTCAGCTGCGGCCATAGCGGCACCGAGCACTGCGAAGGCGGCGTCTTGAGCTGACGCCGCTCGTTTGGCCGGAACGTGATCACTTCGCGGTCAAAACGACACATCTGCGACTTGGTTTAAGGTCCCTTCACGATCATAGGTCCTTAAAAGGGCCACTTGCCCTGTTATGCAATTGCTGTGGCGCGGTCCATGTTTTGCCGTCTCGTCGCGGCGGCATCCATCGCTGCCTGCACTCGCAGCGTGACCGGTGACGGGGTGCCGGACGCCCTGTTGACCGTGGTCATCGTCGGAGGTTCCGGCTCTGTCATCTCGTCCCCTACCGGGATCAGTTGCGCGAGCGGCGTCGGTGGTTGCGATGCGCCGTTTATGTTGGGCTCGACGATCGTACTGACCGAGACCCAGGCGGCGAACACACATTTCACGGGTTGGACGGGCAGCGGCTGCTTGGGGACCCAGCACTCCTGCGCGGTCGCGCTCAACGCGGACGACACCGTCATGGCGTCATTCGCGCCCGTCGTCACGCTCGCCTCCCGGAGCGCTCACGAGACGAGCCCGTACGTGGGGTACGCATCCCGAGCGTCCGCCGTGCGGCGGAGCGTGCCGCACCGGCGACAGGAGAACCCCGCGTTTGGCGGGCGTGCTGCCGCTCACCATGGGCTGCACGGGTAGGCTGAGGCACGTTGCACACGTTCCTCTTTGGGCCACCGGCGATCCGCAGCGCCTGCAGGGGTGCTCGTCGACCCGGTACTACAGCACAAGGATCGCTCGAGCCTGCCCGACGCGCTCAGGCGCTCGCCGACGCGGTCAGGCGGCGCCAGAAGAAGTACGAGAGCCCCCAAAGCAGGCCGGTACCCGCCGCCCAGCCCCAGGCCTGCGGACCATCGCCCACGGACAGGTGCGCGATGACGGCCGAGCCCAGATCGAAGGCGAACCCTGCGTACGCCCACTCCTTGAGCCGCGCTGGCACCGGCGCAAGCAGCATCACGACGCCTACGAGCTTCGCCCAGGAGAGCTCCACCCGGAAGTAGCCGGGGAAGCCGAGGTGGGTGAACGCCTGCGCCACCTGCGGCAAATGCAGTTGCGCGTACGCCGTGAAGCCTATCTGCAGGCAGAAGAGCGCGGTGACGGTCCAATAAGCGACGGCAGTGGCCATGTGAGTCGTGTTGGCGGGGACTGCCGGGTTCCGAAGGGTCGATTCCATGGTTCTTCCTCCTACGCTCGAACGCGTCTCGGTGCGGGCGGCACCGGGCTCTAGGCGCCGAACTGCTTTGCGTACTCGGCCGTCAATCGCTGCCAGCCGCCAAGCTTCATGGTATCGAGGCCGGCGATGCGTCCAATGGGTTCGCCGGCGAGCAAACGATCCAGCACATCGAAGCAGATGTGCCAGCCCGCCGCGCCCCACGAGATGAAGCGACGGTCGATATTGTGCCACAGCGTGAGCCGAGTGCCGCCGCCAAGCGGCTCGAGTTCCCAGCGGATGTCGCCTCCGCCCCAGCTGAATTCGAGCACCTTGGGCGCGTCGGCCCGCTTCACCTGGGTCTCGGTTACGTGCGGCGTCGGTGCCCCCACGGTCGAAAGCGTCGCGGTGCCGACGACACCGAGGTTCCGGTCGGATTCGAACGGCGCCCATTGGCTGAGTTGCTCGGGATCCGTGAGCGCCTTCCAAACCTTGGCCGGCGGGTAGCGGAGATCGCGGACGAGCACGAGCGTCCACTGCCCTCCCTCTTTTCGGACCTCGGCACCAAACGCCGCACCCGGTTCGTATTGCTCACGGCTGTTCATGTCGTCGCTTTCCTTTCCCAGAGGAGCCCTCCATCCGTTCCAAGTGTTGCTCGAGAGCATCGACGTGCCGCGACCAGAAGCGGCGGAACGGCGCCAACCACGCGTCGACTTCCTGGAGCGGCTTGGCGTTGACGCGATACACCCGCCGCTGGGCCTCTACGCGCGACGCGACGAAGCCGCCCTCGCGCAACACCTTGAGGTGCTTCGAGACCGACGGTTGGGGGAGGCGCAGCCGGTGCGTCAGCTCGCCCACCGAGCGCTCCGACGAGGAGAGCAGGCTCAGGATGGCGCGGCGATGCGGCTCGGCAAGCACTGCGAATGCGGATTCCATGATGCGTATATACCTGTATGAGAATATTCCTGTCAAGGAATGCCATGCGTGACGAACCTCGAGGCGACGGGCAACCGGTTCCGGCGGGTCGGATGGTCAGCTCGAGGCGTATCCAAGTGGCCGCGATCGGCCGCTCGAACTCGGCACCCTACGTGAAACAGGGCCCCCGGTGTCCCGCCGGAGGCCCTCGGAAGCCGTCCTCCCCGCTCCCGTAGCCCGTCAGACACCGTCCAGGCTGCCGGGGTTCCGTGCGGAATACGCAGGGATCGTCAGGGTCTGAGAGGAAGTCAACGAGACGCGCGCCGGCCGGTCGTCTGACCGCGAGCGTGGGTGCTTGGATAGATGCCCTGGCCCGGACTCGAACCGGGACGGCTTGCGCCACTGCCCCCTCAAGACAGCGTGTCTACCAATTCCACCACCAGGGCGGGCCGGGAAAACCTAGGCGCGCACGCGGTGCGAATCAAGCAGTTAGCCGTCGGCTGGCCCCGGCCCTGCCGTTACGTACCTTTGGACACATGGCACTCTGGATCCCGTTTGCCTTCGGCGGCGTGCTGGGGGCGCTGCTCGGCTTTCTCGTCGGGCGACAGCGCGGTGCGGCGCGCCGGCGCCCCGCGATCGCTGTGGCATCCCCGCCCCAGCAAGCCCCGCGCCCGTCCGCGGACGGGGCGAAGCTCCGGCTCGATCAAGGCGCGGCGAACGTCCTCAACGCGCTGAACAACCGGCTCGCCGCGATCTCGGCGTTAAGCGAGCTGTTGCAGAGCCCCGGGCCCGAGCCCGAGCGCGCCCGAGCCCTGGACCTCCTCCAGAGCGAAGTTCGCCGCGCCGCCGAGATCACCGGCCGGTTCATGGACCTTGCCACCAATCCGCTCGCCACCGCCGAACCGGCCAACGTCGAGGTCGTGCTGGCAAAGGTGTTGCGCGAGCGCGACGTCACGCTCCGTGAGCTCGGCGTCAAGGTCGTGCGGAGCGTGGCGCCGGACCTTCCCCCGGTCGCCTGTCCCCCGCCACAGCTCGACGAGATGCTCACCCGACTCGCGGACTTTTCACTACGCCGCTTGCGAGAGAGCGCGCCGCCGCGCGAGTTCCGCGTCACGGTCGCCGAGAGCGGCCCGTCGGTGAGCGTCGCCCTCTCGGACTCCGGGGCTCCCTTGTCCGCGGCGGCCGAGCAGCGTCTGGTCTCCCCGTTTCGCTTTGCCCAGGGCGGCGGCGGTGAGATCGAGTTCGCCTTGGCGCGCGCGCTCGCGCAGTCATCGGGCGGGACGTTGCGGCTGCGCCCGCGGGGCGACGGGGCGGAGGTCGTGGTCACGTTGCCGAAGCGGCCGTTCGCCGCGGCGCCGGCCGAGGTCGCCGCCAAACGAACGCTGCCCAAGCTCCGCATCCTCGTGGTCGACGACGATGGGGTGAACCGCGACGCGCTGCGCCGGTTGCTCGAGCGCGAAGGGCACGACGTGGTCGCGGTGGAGAACGGCGTGGAAGCGATCGAGCGCCTGGGCACGGGGAGCACGGCGTTCGATGCGATCGTGACCGACCTGCAGATGCCGCGCCTCGGCGGACGCGCCCTCTGGGAACAGGTCGCCGACGAACGGCCGCAGCTTGCGCGCCGGTTCGTGTTCGTCACCGGGGACCGGGCCCGCGACGAAACACAGCGGTTTCTCGAGGAAAGTGGTCAGCCCGCCGTGCTCAAGCCCTACGAACTAGGTGACCTCGTGGCAGCGATCGGCAAGGTGGCGCAGCCCCGCTAGGCTGCGCTGCGCACGCGGCGCAGTGCCGCTCGAGCGATCAGGCGCGCCACGAGTAGCTGGTTCGCAGTGCGCCAAGCCCCGGACGGCGTCGCACTCGCGAGGCGTGCTAACGCGCGCTTCGCCTCAAGGAGCGACGCGGCCGTGCGTCCCAAGCCCACCTGCGCCGTCATCACACGCCGCAGCTGGGCTCGGATGACATCCTCTGCCGGATCGAGTCGGGTTTCGGGCCGCGGCACCTCAGGTAGCGCCGGCGGTTCGACCTGGGCCATGGCGGCAAGCGCTCGGGCGGCGCGGTCCGCGAAGACCAGGACTTCGAGGAGCGAGTTCGAGGCGAGTCGGTTTGCGCCATGAACGCCCGTCGACGCCACCTCTCCCACCGCCCAGAGCCCCGGCCGGCTGGTCCGCCCCTCCAGGTCCGTCGCGACCCCGCCCATGGCGTAATGGAGCGCCGGCGCCACAGGAATCAAATCCCGCGTCGCGTCGAGGTGGTAACGCTCGAGGAGGGCGCTCACGCCGGGGAATCGCTCGCGGAACGCTGGCACCTGCCGCGCGTCGAGCCAGGCTCCACCCTCGGCCTCCGCAGCCGCGACGGCCCGCGCCAGGACGTCGCGGGGGGCGAGCTCCGCTCGCGGGTCGCTTGCCGCCGCGAAGCGTTGGCCGGTGCGGTCGACGAGCACCGCGCCGGCACCCCGGACGGCCTCGGAGATGAGAGGCGCGGGATTCACGCCCGCTTGCTTCAAGGCCGTCGGGTGAAACTGGAGCAGATCCAAGTCGTGGAGCTCGGCGCGCGCGCGGTAAGCCAGTGCGATCCCGTCCCCGGTGGCGACAAGGGGATTCGTTGTCACCGCGAACAGCTGGCCGAGGCCCCCCGTCGCGAGCACCACGGCGCCGGTCGTGAGGCGCTGCCAGCAGTCCCTCGGGCCGAGGACCGCGACCCCTGCCACCCCACCCTCAGCCGTGAGGAGGCTGTGCGCTTCGGCGCACTCCCACACTTCCACGTGCGCATCGTGCCGGAGCCGTTCCGCGAGCCCCGCCACGACGGCCGCGCCGGTACGGTCGCCCCCTGCGTGCACGACGCGCGCCCGGGAGTGCGCACCCTCGAGCCCCAGTCGCAAGGCGCCGCCCGGTTCTCGGTCGAACGGAATACCGAGTGCCGCGAGCTCACGAATGCGCGCCGGACCCTCGGTCGTGAGCACCCGGACGGCGTCGGGATCGGCGAGGCCGCCGGCAGCAGCGATCGTGTCGGCCGCATGGAGGGCCGGGCTATCGTCCTCACCGACCGCCGCGGCGATACCGCCCTGCGCCCACGCGCTTGCGCTCTCCGCCAACGTGCCCTTGGTCAGCACCAAGCTCTTCCGCCCAAGCGTCGCGAGTCGCCAGGCAGTCCATAGCCCAGCGAGGCCGGTTCCGACGATGACGACGCGCGATTCAGAGTGGTTGCTCATATCCCCAAGGGCCCCCCGCCCCGAGTATGATAAGGGGGTGACGGAGGATCAGTGATGGATGGGAGCGGCCTTCTAGAGGAAATCCGTGCGCTGAAGCAGGAGCGCAACGCGGTCATTTTGGCGCACAACTACCAGCGCCCGGAAATCCAGGATCTCGCGGACGTGGTGGCGGATTCGCTCACGTTGGCCCGCCGGGCGAGAGAGCTCGAGGCCCCGGTGATCGTCGTGTGCGGGGTCCACTTCATGGCCGAAACCGCGGCCATCGCCAATCCCGACAAAGTGGTGCTGATCCCCGACCTCGACGCCGGATGCTCGCTTGCGAGCACGATCCTGGCGGCGGACGTTCGGGCCTGGCGGGCGGAGCACCCCGGCGGCTTGGTCGTCGCGTACGTGAACACGAGTGCCGCGGTCAAGGCGGAGTCGGACTACTGCTGCACCTCGGGCAACGCCGTGGCCGTCGTGGCGTCCCTGCCGCCCCAAGCGCCGGTCCTCTTCATCCCCGATTTCTTCCTCGGGAACTACGTGAAGCGCGTCACCGGCCGACCGATCGACGTGTGGCTCGGGGAGTGCCACGTGCACGCCGCGCTCACGCCATCCGTCCTTGCGGCGAAGCGCGCCGAACAGCCGGATGCTGAATTCCTCATCCATCCCGAATGCGGCTGCGTCACCGGCGCCATGTACTACGCCGAAGCGGACGGCGACGTCGCGGCGGGACGCACGCAGATCGTGTCGACAGAGCAAATGATGCGCCGCGCCCGGCAGTCGGATGCCCCGCGCTTCGTCGTGGCGACCGAAACGGGCGTATTGCACCGGCTCCGCCGCGAGAATCCGAGCAAGGAGTTCGTCCCGCTCGCCGACGACGCCGAGTGTCGCTACATGAAGCTCATCACGGCGGAAAAGCTGCGAGACTCGCTGCGCGATCTCCGGCACCGCGTCACCGTCCCCGCCCCCATCGCCGCTCGCGCGCGACTCGCGATCGAGCGCATGCTCGCGATTGACTGACGGGACGTTCAGGGAGGCCGTGCTTCGGGCCCTGGCCGAAGACCATGCCGCGGACGACGTCACGACCAAACTGCTCGGTGCGGCAGGCGATGCGAGGGCCGCGGCGCGTTTCGTCGCCGAAGAGCGCTTCGTCGTGGCGGGGCTCCCCGTCGTGGAGCGGGTGTTCGCCGAGCTCGATCCCGACGCGATCCTGTGCGTCGAGACCCCCGAAGGCGTCTGGACGGAGCCGGGCGCGGTCATCGTGACCGTGCATGCGCAGGCCCGAGCGCTGCTCGCGGGCGAGCGAGTGGCGTTGAATTTCCTGCAACATCTCTCCGGCGTGGCGACAGCGACGCGCCGAGCGGTCGACCGGGTGGCGGGCACCAGGGCGCGAATCACACACACCCGCAAAACGACGCCCGGTTTGCGGGCACTCGAATGCTACGCGGTGGTCGTCGGGGGCGGCGTCCTGAACAGAGCGCATCTTGGGGCCGCAGTGATGTGGAAGGACAACCACTGGGCGTTGCTCGGGGCTACCGGCAAGCCGTTGAGCGAGCTTCTCGCAGCCGCGCGGCCCGAATTGCCCGTCGTCGTCGAGGTCGAAACCGTCACTGAGCTCGACGCCGCGCTCGCGGCAGGAGCCCGTCACCTCTTGATCGACAACCAACCCCCCGAACGCCTGGCCGAATGGGCCCGCTTAGCCGGCCCGGGCGTTGAGATTCAGGCGTCAGGAGGGATCACGCCCGAGTCCGCCCGGCCGTATGCCGAGGCGGGGGCGACGCTGATCTCGATCGGCGGGTTAACGCATTCGGCGCCGGCAGCGGCCGCTCGCTCGGAGCTCGCCCTCCCACCCGTGCCCCGGCCCGCGCCCGGGGGCGCCTAGGTCCCTCGCGTGCACTCTTCGAGAGCGTCCCACCCCGACACGCCTGTGACGACGTCCGGCTCTCTCGATCACGCGCTCGGCCTCGAGCTCGCGGCGCTCGAACAAAAGGGACTGCGCCGGGTCCTCCGGCCGCTCTCGAATCGGCGCGGCGCCCGGGTCCGAGAGGGCGATCGGGTGCTGGTCGATTTCTCCTCAAATGACTATCTCGGCCTCGCCTCTCACCCGGAGGTCGCCGAAGCCGCGGCCCGCGCGCTGGTCGAAGCGGGCACGGGGGCCGCTGCCGCCCGGCTGATCGCCGGACACCACGAGCTGCACGCCAAGCTCGAGCAGAGGCTCGCCCAGTTCCTCGGGACCGAGCGCGCGCTGTTGTTTCCGGCCGGGTACATGGCGAACGTGGGCGCGATCCCGTCCTTGGTCGACCGCAACGATGGGATTTACTCGGATGTCCTGAACCACGCGTCACTCATCGACGGCTGTCGGCTGTCACGAGCAGAGGTACACCGGATTCCGCACGGGGACCCAGCCGCACTCGAACAGGCACTCGCGCGGACGGGCGAGCGCTACCGGCGGCGGCTGGTCGTGGTCGAAGGCCTGTACTCGATGGACGGCGACCTGTATCCGCTGGACGCTCTGGTGCGACTCGCCGAGCGGTACGACGCCTGGGTGTACCTCGACGACGCGCACGCCGTCGGCGTGCTCGGACCAAACGGCCGGGGGACGGTCGAGCACTGGGGTGTCCAGGCGGACATCCCCATTCTGGTCGGCACGCTCGGCAAGGCTTTCGGCACGGCCGGCGCGTTTGTCGCCGGGTCCGCGACGCTGATCGATTTCCTCACGAATCGGGCTCGGGCGTTTGTGTACACCACAGGGACCCCGCCCGCCCTTGCCGCGGCGACGCTCGCGGCGCTCGAGGTCTTGGTGCGTGAGCCCGAGCGACGAGCGCGTGTTCGCGCCAACGCGCGAGCGCTACGGACTGGTCTCGCCGCACTCGGCCGCTCTGTTCCGGGGCCGTCTGACGGGCACATCGTACCTCTCGTGCTGGGGTCGAGCGAGGCCGTGATGGCCGCCGGATCGGCGCTGCGCGACGCTGGGTTCCTGGTGGGAGCCGTGCGTCCGCCGACCGTACCGGCCGGGCGCGGGCGGCTGCGGATTACCCTGAGCGCGGCGCATACGGGTGAGGACATCGAGGCCCTGCTCGACAGCCTCCGGAGGAACCTGCCCGGATGAGCACGGTCCTTGAGCTCGACCGACGACACGTCTGGCACCCTTACACGCAGCACGGGGATGCCCCGCCCCCGCTCGTCATCTCGCGCGGCTCGGGCGCCTACCTCTATGACGAGACCGGGCGCGAGATCTTCGACGCGATTTCGTCCTGGTGGGTGACGCTCCACGGACACGCCCATCCCGCGATCGCGGCCGCGATCGCCCGCCAAGCGGCGATCCTCGAGCAGGTGATCTTCGCTCCGTTCACCCACGAACCCGCAAGCGAGCTCGCGGCCGCACTGGTCGAGCGATTACCGCCGGGCCTCACACGGGTGTTCTTCTCGGACGACGGCTCGACCGCTGTGGAAGTGGCCCTCAAAGTCGCGTTGCAATACTTCACGAACCAGGGCGAGCATCGTCCCCTCGTCGCCGCGCTGGACAGTGCCTACCACGGCGACACCTTTGGCGCGATGAGCGCCGGCGCGCGCGGCCTCTTCACCGATCCCTTCGCGAGCCACTTGTTCGAGGTGGCTCGTCTCCCAGACCCGAGCGTGGACGCCCCGGGGTGCCTCGCCGCGCTCGACCGGCTGCTCGACCAGCGAGGAGAGCAAGTCGCCGCTCTGATCGTCGAGCCCCTGCTCCTCGGAGCCGGGGGCATGCGCATGTGGGACGGGGCGACGCTCCGGGCGATGCGCGAGCGCACGAAGGCGGCGGGCGTGCTCCTCATCGCAGACGAGGTGCTCACGGGCTTCGGCCGCACGGGCGCGCTCTTTGCCTGCTCCGCTGCCGGGGTGAGCCCTGACATCATCTGTCTGTCGAAGGGTCTGACGGGCGGGTTTCTGCCCCTTGGGGCGACCGTCACGACCGAAGCGGTGTTCGAGGCGTTCCGCGCCGCGGACCGGCGCCGCGCCTTCTTCCACGGCCATTCCTACACGGCCAATCCCATCGCCTGTGCCGCGGCGCTTGCGAGCCTCGCGCTCCTCGATCAACGCTCCGCGGATGCGCGCGACCGAATCGGCCACACCCATGGCGAGCGCCTGGCCCGGCTCGCCCGCTGCTCTGGGGTGCGACACTGCCGCTCGCTCGGAACGGTCGCGGCGTTCGATCTCGCCGGCGAAACGGGATACCTGAGCCCCGTGGGCCCCGAGCTCGCCGCCTTCGCGCTCCAACGAGGCGTGCTGCTCAGACCCCTCGGGAACGTCGTCTACCTACTCCCCCCCTACTGCGCGACGACGGATGACCTCGACCGGGCCTACAACGTGATCGAAGCGTTCCTCAGTAGGTCGGCGTGATCCGTCTTGGGATTACGGGCACGGACACGGGTGTCGGAAAGACCCTGATCGCCACGGCGCTGATCGCCGTTGCGCGCAGCCGAGGGCTCCGCGTGGCAGCCATGAAGCCCGTCGAGACGGGCGTAGAACCGGGGCACGAGACGGATGCGGAACGCCTGATCGCAGCGGCCGGAGGTGTCCCAACGGACGTGTGCTCCTACCACTTCGCCGAGCCGCTCGCCCCGATGGTGGCGGCCGATCGAGCGGGCACACCCGTGGACATCGACGTCCTTGACGCGGCGCTCGAGCGGCTCGGTCATGAGAAGGATGTGGTGGTGGTTGAGGGCGCGGGCGGCCTCCTCGTCCCGATCACCCCGCGCGTCACCTACGCGGATCTCTTTCGGCGCTGGCGTCTCGATCTCGTCATCGTGGCTGCTAACCGGCTCGGTGCCCTGAACCACGTCTCGCTGACCGTTCGAGCGGCCCAACGGGCAGGACTCCGCCCGCTGGGCATCGTCCTCAACGAGTCGAGCGACGTGGGCGCGGATCTGGCACAGCAGACGAATGCGGCAGCGCTACGCGAGCTGCTGCCCGACGTGCCGTTGTTCCGCTGGCCCTGGGTGCGCAACACCGGGGATCGCGAGCTCGCGGACGTCGCCGAGCGCTCGGGGCTCGCCTCCGTGCTCCGCGAAGCCGCGACGCCAACCCTCATCGCTCATCTCGACAGAGAGATATGACCACTGTTTCATGGAACTCACTCGCCGACGCTGCCTTGGCCGGCCGCTTGATCGAGCGGGCGAACGCCCTGGCCGTGCTCCGAGCCCCGGACGAAGCGGTGCTCGACCAACTGGGGGCGGCCTACCGCGTGCGACGCCACTTCTGGGGCAACCGGGTGCGCCTGCACTACCTCCTCAACGCGCAGAGCGGCCTGTGTCCCGAGGACTGCGGCTACTGTTCGCAATCGAGCATCTCCACAGCGGATATCGAGCACTACCCCATGCTCGCCCGCGAACGCATCCTCGCCGCGGCCGGTCGAGCGGCGGAGCTCAAGGCGGCGACCTTTTGCCTCGTGATCTCGGGGCGGGCGCCCGGCGAGGGCGTCTTCGGCAAGGTCCTCGGAGCGGTGAAAGAGATCAGGCACCGCCATGACCTGAAAGTCTGCGTGTGTCTCGGGCTCCTCACGCCCGATCAGACGCGCCGTCTGGCAAACGCCGGCGTCGAGACGGTCAATCACAACTTGAACACCTCGGAGCGGCACTACGGGGCGATCTGCTCCACGCACACGTTTTCGGACCGGGTCGACACGGTCCGCCACGTCGCCGCAGCCGGCATCAAGACCTGCTCGGGCGGCATCGTGGGAATGGGGGAATCGGACGACGACCTGATCGATCTCGCACAGAAACTCCGCGAGCTCGACGTGCGGAGCGTGCCGGTGAACTTCCTGATCCCGATCCCCGGCACGCCGCTCGAAGACATGCACGCGCTCAACCCGCGACGCTGTCTCCGGGTCTTGTGTCTGTTCCGATTCATGCTGCCGTCCCAGGAAATCCGGATCGCGGGCGGTCGCGAGGTCCAGCTTCGGTCGCTGCAGCCGCTCGGGCTCTACGCGGCGAACTCGATGTTCGTGGGGGATTACCTCACGACGCCCGGGCAGGCGCCGGGGGCCGACTTCGCGATGATCCGAGACATGGGGTTCGTCCTCGAAACCCCGGATGGCGAGTCCTGGGACCTTCCGGGAGGGCTCTTCGAATCAGCCGACGACCCTGCCCGTTCTACCAGCGCACGCCCACCGATACCGTCAGGCGCGGGTCGATCTGGCCTTCCTCAAACCGACCTGTCGGGTCCGGGAAGGTGATGAGCCGGGCCCAGGTGCCGAGCTCGAGCATGAGGTAGTCGGTGGGCATCGCGCGGATCCCGAGCTCGACCCCGGGCTCGACGCCGAACGCGCGGTCCGAGGTGACCTGCGGGGCGGGGGTTGGCGGGCACGGACACGCGGTTCCAGGGGTCTCGACCAGCGGGCAAGCGCAGATCGCCGAGCCGCCCGCGAGTGGACAGGCATATCCCACCCCGCACGTGTAGACCTGATCCCGTTCGCGCTCATCGAAGCCGAGAAACGCGCCGAGATACCCGCTCACGCGCAGCCCGGCCGCCCCCGAAAAGGCCTTGGGGTACACCCGCACGTACAGATCGGCCATGTACTCCCGCACCGGATGCACGGCATCGCCGCTCGCCGGCTGTACTAGTCCCGCCTCCTCGGGCGTCGGAGCGAAGAGCGTCGCGCCGCCCCCGCCCCACCACCGCCCCACCAGTAGGCCCACGGTTGTGCGACCAAAGACTGCGGGCTCAACCGAGACCCGCACCTCGCCGGTCGGGATCGCGGCGAGGTCAATGGACGCACTGGGACGGACAGTCTGCGCTCGGGCGAGCGTCGCGAACGACGTGAGCAACATGGCGGCGCTGATCGCGCGTGATGGCGTCACAGGCAGCCTCCGTGGAGAGGGTGCACCTGCCCCATCGAACCCGCAAGCCCGGCCAAGGTTCCTGGGCCCTGGGACTCTCACAACTCGATCCGGGAGAAGAGATAGCTCCCGAGCGCCAGAAGTGCCGCGCTTGAGCCCACGAGGACCGCAAGGTCGGTGAGCGGCCCGAAGTACGAGGCCCCCGCGACAGCGTGTCGCAGGCCGTCCACGCCGTAGGCTAGCGGGTCCAGGAGCGCCACTGTGGCCAGGGCCTTGGGCGCATCGGCGAGCGGGAACAGGGCACCCGACAGAAAGAAGATCGGCATGACGAGGAAGTTCATCACCAGCTGGAATCCCTGGAAATCCGCCAGCACAGAAGCGAGCGCCGTCCCGAACGCCGTGAACATGAGCGCGATGAGCGTCATGTAGAGACTCGCCCATGCAATGGCACCCGGCCCCGGCAGGCGGAATCCGACGGCAAAACAGATCACCAGAACGAGCAGTCCCTGAGCGACCGCCACCGTCGCGCCGCCGAGCGTGCGGCCCAACATGATGATGAGACGAGGGACGGGGGCCACGAGGGTTTCCTTCAGGAACCCGAACTGGCGGTCCCAGATGAGCTCAATGCCTGAGAACACGGCCGTGAAGAGCACCGTCATCCCGACAACGCCAGGCGTGAGAAACTGGATGTAGTCCCCTTCGCCAGCCTTTCGGAACACCGGCCCGAACCCGAAGCCCAGGGCCACGAGGTACAACACGGGCTGCCCAAGTGCTGCGACGATGCGCGAGCGGGATCGCACGTAGCGCTTGAGCTGGCGGAGCCAGAGCATGTAGATGACGTACATGCTACCGCCTCCCGCGCCACATGCGCACCATCTGCCGCATCTGGTCCGCTGGGCCGGTCTCCTCTTCGCGAATGGCGTTCCCGGTGAGCGCGAGGAAGGCCTGTTCCAGCGTGTCCGCGCCGGTCTGGCGCTTGAGCTCAGCCGGTGAGCCCTGCGCCACGATCCGTCCGTGGTCGATGATGGCGATCCGGTGCGCGACGCGGTCCGCTTCCTCCATGTAGTGGGTCGTGAGAAACACCGTCACGCGCTCGGTCTCGTTCAGGGTCCGCACCTGGGTCCAGAGCTGGTTGCGGGTCTGCGGGTCGAGGCCGATCGTCGGCTCGTCTAGAAAGAGGATCTTTGGCGTGTGCAGGAACCCGCGCGCGATCTCGAGGCGGCGACGCATTCCCCCGGAAAAGGTCTTCACCCGGTCCGCGCGCCGGTCCCAGAGCCCGAAGAGCTTGAGGAGCATCTCGATGCGGGCACCCCGCGCGGGCTGGTGCACTTTGAAGAGGGCCGCATGCAATTCGAGGTTCTCGTAGGCCGTGAGCTCTTCATCCAAGCTCGGGTCCTGGAACACGATGCCGAAGCGTTTCCGCACCTCGTTCGGGTGCGCCACCGGGTCGAGCCCGTCGACCGCGATTGTGCCGCTTGTCGGGCGCAGCAGGGTCGTCAGCATTTTGATCGTGGTCGTCTTGCCGGCACCGTTCGGCCCAAGAAATGCAAAGATCTCGCCCTCGCGGACGTCGCGCACGGCGACCAAGTCGCCAAAGGTTTTCGTCAGGTGCTCGGCGAGAATCATGGGCTGCTTGGGGCGGCTAGCTGCTTCCGACGAGCTTCCGAAACCGCGGGTTGCCCCGGAGCCCCACAAAGTCGGGGTCCAGCCGAACCGAGGCTGGGGACATGTTCGATGGGACCGTGAGAACGGGCTCGAGCTCCGCGAGGGCGTTGTCGTCGTCCCCGACGATGGCGTAGATGCGTGCGAGGTTGAACACCGCGTCACCGCCGGCAAAGGCGTCCTTGGCCAGCGGTAAGAGCTGGACCGCGTGGAGCCCCTCGCGGACCGCCTCATCGTTTCGCCCGAGCCGGGCAAGGGCCAGCGCCACCCCCTGATGATACTGGGAGTCGTCGGGTCGTCCCCGCATGCGTCTCCTGATGACGACAAGGGCGGACTCGACATTGGCCCGCGCCAGGCCACCTTGCCCCTCGAACCGAAACAAGTCGCCCTTCGTGAAGTAGTAGGTCGCTGTGTCCGAGATGTCGGACGTGAGGGGGAGCTGCTCGAGCGACTGCCGGACGCCTGGGTCGAGTAACGGGAACAACCAGAGCGGACATCCCTCGGCCCCGAGCGTGAAAGCGACCTTGCCGGCGCTCGATATTTGCACGGCGTCCTCGATCGTGCGACGCACCTCGGCCGTATCGCCCTCTGACAACGCCGCGAAGGCCTTGATGCCGTAGCCCTGGACGAGATCCGGGCGCACGGCGATCGCCCGGTCCGCGCTGCGGGCAGCGTCCGGGAAGCGGCGGACGGCGTTGTAGGTCTCGGCGAGACCGCGCAGGGCGACATAATCGCGGGGGTCGAGCGAGACCGCGTGCTCAAGATGCGCCGTCGCGTCCGCCCAATGACCCTGCCGGCGTTCGACGTACGCTACCGCTTGAAGCAGCTGGGAGTTGTTCGGGTCACGCCCCTCGGCGATCGCGAACTGCTCGAGCGCGTGCTGGTAGTCCAAGTGGTCCCAGTAGTAGTAGTACCCGAGGGCCATCCGCGCTTCGGGCAGCGTGGAATCGAGCGCGAAGGCCCGATCGGCTGCCGCCTTGGCGAGCGCCACGCGCGCGTCGCTGCGGTCGGTGAAAAACCAGAATGTGCCGGAATGGGCGATGGAGAGCTTGGCCCAGGCAAGGGCGAAGGTCGAATCGAGAGCGACCGCGCGCTGCAGCGGCTCGGTCGCGCGGCGGTATTCGTCCCCGTCGGCGGCGTTCAAGAAGAGCGAGCTGCCGCGCAGGTAGTAGTCGTATGCCTCGAGGTTCGCGGTCGGCCTCGCCGGCTCTCCGGCCTCCGCGGCGCCGAGCAGCGCCACGTTCAGGGCTTCCGCCACCTTCCCCGCGATTTCCTCCTGGACCTCAAACACGCGCGTCAGGTCGGCGTTGTAGGCGTCCGCCCACATGTGCGTGTCGTCGGAGACCCGGATCAGCTGCGGCGTGACGCGCACCTCGCTTGCTCCCGGCGCGTGCTCCCAGCGGATGGAGCCCTCGAGCACGTAATCCACGCCGAGCTCGGTCCCGATGACACGCAGCGGTTTCGTGGACGTCTTGTACTGCATCGTGCTCGTGCGGGAGATCACGGCCAGGCCCTTCACACGAGCCAGGCGCTCGGTGATCTCCTCGGTCACGCCGTCGGCGAAATACTGGTCGTCGGCGGGCCCGAGATTCTCGAACGGGAGTACCGCGAGGCGCTTCTCGCCCGACTGCCCTGCGCCGCCGTGCCCGGACAACGACCGGAAGAGGGCGTACCCGCCCCCGAGCACGAGCACCACCGCCCCGAGCACCAGCGCCACGCGACCCCAGGCTCGTTCCGCACTGGTCAGGACCGGCGCGGACACGGGCGTCATCCCGGTCGGCGTCGTCGCGCCCGACGGCGTACCCATGGCTTCGAGCTGGTGGACTACCTCCTGCGCCGTTTGCCAGCGGTCGGCGGGCCTCTTGGCGAGGCAGCGCATGACGAGCTCGGCCAACGGGGCCGGCACCACGGGCCGGTGCTGGGTTACGGGGGGCGGTATTTCCGTAACGTGTGCCGCCAATACCTGTCGCGGCGAGGCGCTGGTGAATGGGGGACGCCCGGCCAGGAGCTCGTAAGCCACCGCTCCCAGGGCGTAGATGTCCGCGCGATGGTCGGTGTGGGGGTCGGCGGCGGCCTGCTCGGGCGCCATGTACGCGGGTGTACCCAGCGCCACGCCCACGGAGGTGAGCGAGGAGGCGCCAGCCGCTTCGCTCACGGCCTTCGCGACTCCGAAGTCCGTGATGACGGCGTGGTGCCCGCTCACGAGAATGTTCTCGGGCTTGATGTCCCGGTGCACGGCCCCGTTCGCGTGCGCGTACGCGAGCGCGTCCGCCACGTCCGTGAGGAGCCGTACCGCCTCGCCGATCGGCAGCTCGCCCTCGCGGGCGAGCTTCGCGCGGAGCGACTCGCCAGCCACAAACGGCATGATGTAGTACAGCAGATCCCCCGATGACCCGGCGGCGAGGAGGGGGACGATGTGGGGGTGTTGCAGAGAGGCCGCGAGCTTGATTTCTCGGCGGAACCGGTCGGCGTTGACCCCGGCCGCCATCTCGGGCGGCAAGACCTTGATCACGACGCGTCGGCCAAGGTCTCGCTCTTCGGCGAGGAATACGCGGCTCATCCCACCGCCGCCGAGCTCCCGTTCGATTCGATAGGCGTCGCCAAGGGCACTCTGAAGGCGCGCCTCGAGCTCGCTCATAGGCCCGAAGTTACCCCCCGCGTCCGAAGGCGTCTAGGCGTTTGGCCCTTCACTGACGCGATTCGCACAAGCGCTCGGCGAACCCGAAGTCCGCGCAGCCCGAGCGGATGGCTGCTACTGCCCGTTCCGTCGCTGGGTCTGCGTCGAGCGCATGTCCTGTTGGATCCCTTCAAACTCGTCGCGCCGATCGAGCAGCACTGAAAGCACCGCCGGGTCGAAGTGGGCGCCGCGCTCGGATTCCATGGATTGGTAGACGACGCGGTGCGGCATCGCGGGACGGTACACGCGGTCGGAGGTCAGAGCATCGAACACGTCCGCCACCGCGCAGATGCGCCCCGGGATTGGGATCGCGTCTCCCTTGAGACCGTTCGGGTACCCCTGGCCATCCCAGCGCTCGTGGTGCGTGAGTGCGATGACTTCCCCCATCTGAAGGAGCGTCGACGGCGAGCCGTGCAGGATACGGGCGCCGATCGTGGTGTGGCGCTTCATCATGTCGCGCTCGGTGTCGTCGAGGGGGCCGGCCTTGAGGAGGACGGCGTCGGGGATCCCCAGTTTCCCGACGTCATGCATCGGGCTCGCGTACCGAATCGTCTCCACCTCGCTCGGGGTCATGCGCAGGTGGCGGGCGATGTGTTCGCAGAAGACCCCGATCCGCTCGATGTGGTCCGCCGTATCATGGTCCCGGAACTCAGCGGCGATCGCGAGCCGCCGAATGCTGTCGAGATGCGCGGCGTAGGTCGTCCGCTGAGCGAGAGCGGACTCGTCGAGCGCCCGGCGCAGATCCGCGGTCCGACGGGCGACAAGCTGTTCGAGCTCGCCCCGCGCCCGCTTCATCGCATCGGTGGCCTCCTTCATGCGAAGGAGGGAGGCGGCGCGAGCCTTGAGTTCCGGGAGCTCGAAGGGCTTTCCGATGAAGTCGTTCGCCCCGGCCTCCACGGCGCGCAGGCGGTCCTCTCGCGCGTCGCGCCCCGTCACCATGATGATTGGGAGGTCGCGGCTGCCGGGATCACTACGAAGGCGCTGGGCCACTTCATAACCGTCCATGCCGGGCATCTCGAGGTCGAGCAGCACGAGGTCGATATCGAGCTTCCACTTGGTCAAGGCCTCGATGCCGTCGCTCGCTTCCTCGACCACGTATCCGCACGACTGCAGCGCCCGGCTCAAGGCGCGCCGCACGTCGGCCTGATCGTCGACGACGAGGACGCGGTGGGCTTCCGTCAGTCCCCGCCCATCCCCTCCGCCTTCGATCATCCCCTCACCCGTCATGGCTGCTCCCGCGTGTTCCATCACGCAACGTGCCATCAGCGCGCTCGATGCGCGTCCCGCACGCGAAATTATACGCATGTGGGATCAAGTCGCCGCCCCCCGGCTTCTAAGGATAGACGCCGCTGGGACTTGCTCGCCGAAGGTGGAGCAGGCAGCGCTCGAGGACGTGCGCCCCAAGCTGTCGGGACCCTGCGGAAGGTCGCGGGGGGCACCGTGGAGGAAGTGCTCGAGAAGCTGATAGCCGTGGCTGCTTAGCACCGACTCCGGATGAAACTGCAACCCAACGACGGGATGGGTCACGTGCGCCACGGCCATGATCTCGTCGTCGTCCGCTCTTGCCGTGACCCGGAGCTCGGCCGGTAGGTTGGCCTCCGCAATGGCGAGGGAATGGTATCGCGCCGCGCGGAACGGGCTCGGGAGGCCGGTGAAGACGCCCGTCCCGTCGTGCCGAATAGCCGACGCCTTCCCGTGCACGGGCTCCCGAGCGCGGACGATTTCGGCACCGTAGGCCGCTCCGATGCACTGGTGCCCGAGACAGACGCCGAGGATGGGCGTCGACGCACCGAACGCGCGCACGACGGCCACAGAGAGCCGCCCTCCTTGGTCCGCGGGTGAACCGGGGCCCGGAGAGATGATGATGTGCGACGGCTTGAGCGCCGCGATCTCGGCCTGGGTGATCGCGCCGCGGCGACGTACGAGCGGCTCTTCGCCGAGTTCCCGCACGTACCGTGCAAGGTTGTAGACGAAGGAGTCATGGTTGTCGAGGAGGAAGATCACTCGAGGGCTGCCGCGATGCCGCGGGCTTTGTCGAGCGTCTCCTCATACTCGCGGGTCGGATCGGACTGGGCGGTGACGCCCCCACCAGCGTGAAAAAACACGCGCCCGGCCCTGAGGACGCACGTCCTGATCGCCACGCTCGCGTCGAAGGCACCGCTCAGGCTCCAGTATCCGATCGCCCCGCAATAGACCCCGCGTGTCGTAGGCTCGAGCTCAGCAATAATCTCCATGGCACGGACTTTCGGCGCCCCCGTGACGGAGCCGCTCGGAAAGGCCGCCCGCAGCAGGTCCGGGACGTCGCAGCCGTCGTTGAGCTCACCCACGACCGTCGACACGAGGTGCTGCACCGTCGCGTACCGTTCGACGGTGAACAGTTCAGGGACCCACACGCTGCCGGGCTGACACACCCGGGACAGGTCGTTCCGCACGACGTCGACGATCATCGCGTTCTCCGCGCGGTCTTTCACACTCGTCGCCAACTCGGCCCCGAGCGCGTCGTCCGCCGCGTACTCCCTCCCGCGAGGCCGCGTGCCCTTGATCGGGCGGGCTTCGGCCCGACGGTCCTCCAAGCGGAGAAACCGTTCCGGCGATGCGCTCGCGACCACGGCGTCCTCGAAAGCGAGGTAGGCGGAAAAGGGCGCGGGATTCCGCGCACGGAGTCGCCCATAGAACTCGAAGGGCGACCCGACCAGGGGCGCTTGGAAGCGCTGGGAGAGATTCGCCTGAAAGATGTCGCCGGCGCAGATGTGCTCGACCACTCGCCCAACTGCGGTGAGATAGCGGTCTCGCGTGAAGGTCGACCGAGTCGACGGACCGAGGGCGGGGACCGGATGCGAATCGGCGATCGGGACTCCGGTGTCCTGAACGCGGGGCGGGCCCGCTCGCGGAGGGAGGGCCAGGCGAGCTCTGACGCCTCGTACGCGCGCGGCGGCCCGGCGCAGGCGTCCCTCGGGTTCGCCTGGAAGGCCTGTCGCGACGATCCACGCTCGGTCCGCACCGTGATCCCAGGCTAGGACCCAGTCGTAACACCCAAGAACGGCGTCGGGGAGATCGAGATCGTTGAGTCGAGCCGCCCGGACTCCTTCTAATGCCGCGCCCCACTCATAGCCGATATAGCCGGCGACCCCGCCCTGGAAGGGAGGCAGCCCGGGGCACGGTTCGCATTCCGGGGAGCCGAAGAGCCCGCGGGCGACGGCGAGCGGGTCGTCTGATCGCGCCTGCGTCCAGGACCCGGCTTGGAGGCGCAACTCCACGGTCCCGCGTCGGCTTCGGACCATGGCCACGGGATCCGCGGTCAGGAACGAGAAGCGTCCGCGCGCGCTCCTGTCTCCCGCGCTATCGAGGAAAATGAGACCGGGCCATCCGGCGAGACGGGCGCACGCCTCTAACGGGTCAGGAACGGGGGTCAGTTCCTCGACCAGCGGAACTTGATCGCTCACGAAGGTGCGACCTCGGGGCCCGAGAGGACCGAGTCACGTGAAAATCGCCAGCCGTACTGACCGAAGACTAGAGACGCCCTGCATCGGCGCAAGGCAGTTAGTCACCTTGCCTGACGTCGGACGGTCGTTCTACGCTTGTCCGTCCCGATCGCGCAGGTTCGGTGCACGATTCCCTAGCCCTCATCGAAACCCTCCGCGTCCGCGCGGGCCGGATCCCGCTCCTCGAGGGCCACGTCGCCCGATTCGAGCGGGCGCGGCGGGCGTTGGGACTTGCCACCCCCGTGCCGAGTCTCGCGGCGCTCGCGAGCTCCCAGGTTGGGGCGGGCGACGCCATCCTGCGAATCGCGGTGTGTAACGGACGCGCCGATTCGACAGTCCGTCCCTTTGTCGAGCGCGACCCGCCTGCGGTCATCACCGCGGCGACTCCGCACACGCCCTACCCCCACAAGACCAACCGGCGCGATTCCTTTGACTCGGCGGCGCTTGAAGCGACGGAGGCCGGGGCCGACGACGCATTGCTGCTCACGCGAGACGGTGCGGTCGCGGAAGGGACGACTTGGAGCGTCTTCTGGTGGGAGGGTGAGATCTTGCTCACGCCGGCGCTCGACCTGGGGGTGTTGGAGAGCGTGGCGCGCACCCGGGTCCTCGACCTCGTTCCTCGTGCTGCCGCGGGGACCTACCCGCGAAGGGCGCTGACCGGGCGGAGCGTGTTTCTCGCGAACGCCGTCCGCGGCGTCCAGGCGATCGCCCGGTTGGACGGCGCGCCCGTCCCTATGGACACGCGCACCGACGCCCTGGCGCGCGTCTTCTGGCCAGCGCACACGTAGGGGAGTCCGGCGCGCCGTTGGAACGATCGACCGCGCTTGGACCGGCCGGCCGGCCTAGGGGGTGCTGACTCCGGGCCGAATGACGAGATCGATGCCCATGAAGAACAGGCGCCAAATGTAGGTTCCCACGCCGAACCCGAGAGCCATCGGCGAGAAGTGGTACACCTCGACCAAGTCGTGCGCGAGTATGGACCACCGACCCTTGACGCGCATCCCGCCCGCCTCATGCCACACCGTCACGGGCACCCTGAGAGGCGTTGTGACACCGCGCAGCGTGAAGGCGCCGACCGCGAGTGCGTGCACCGTGTCGTCGCTCGTTGTCACGCTGACGACGCTGTCGATCCGAAACACGATTTGGGGATAGAGCGCCACGTTCATCACGACCCCGTGCGCGTAATTGTCGTCGAGGGTGCCCCCTTGAGTGAGCGCCGCGCCATCGACCGCAACCTGCCCGTGTGCTCCGGTCCAGGTCGTGGTGTCCGGCACGATGAGCTCGCCATGGATGGCCTTGGCGGAGCAGACGGGCCGCACCCGGTAGCGGGGGAGCAAGGGGATCGGAACGAGATTCGTATCGAGTTGCTTCCAGGTCGGCTTGCCGACCGAGGACGCGTCCTCGCTCCCCGCGTCGTGGCCAGCCGGTGGCAACCACGAGCGCTCCTCCGGGCACGTGGTGGCCCAGAGGCGGTTCAGGTGCGGGACGACCTGCCACCAGGCAATGCTGGACAACGGGTCGACTTCGTAGGTCACGTCGTGTGCCGCCTGCGCACCGGCGCGTGCCGCGAGCAGAGCGAAGGCCGCCGCGAGCGCCATGGAGCGGGTGCGGAGAACCGCTCGGATCACCGGTGCCTCCCTGTCTCGAGATCAGCGACGGCGAGCCCTGAGCCCGCTACGTCACCGAGCAAACGGGAAGCCCCGCCACGGTTGGGCGGGGCTTCCTCAATCTTCGCTGTGTGCCGCTCGTCGGCCCAAGCACCCAGGCGAGCCCGCAGGTCAGGCCGTCAAGACGTGGCGGGCTCGGGACGCATCACCATATCGATGCCCATCCAGAATTGCTTCCAAATGCTCATACCCACCCCGAGGCCGAGCTTCATCCGCGAGAACTGGTAGACTTCGACCAGGTCCTTCGCGGGAATAAACCAGCGGCCCTTCACGCGGATCCCACCTGCGTCGTGCCACGCGATCACGTGTACGCTCATCGGCTGGTCAACGCCGTGCAGCGAGAAGGTGCCGACGGCCACGGCGTGAATGGTGTCGTTCGCCGACGTGACCTGCGTCAAACTGTCGACGTGTAGTACGATCTGGGGAAAGCGCATGACATTGTAGACGGCGGTGTGCGCGTACTCGTCGTCCCACGCCTGCCCCTGCGTGAGGGCGGCAGCGTCCACGGCAACTTCACCGTGGGCCCCCGTCCACGTGCTGGTATCAGACACGGTCAACTCACCATGAACCGCCTTCCTCGAGCACACCGGGCGGACACGGTAACGGGGCAGTAGCGGGATTGGAACTTGGGAGGAGTCCTGCACCTTCCAAGTGGTCTTGCCGATGTCGGAAGCGTCCTCGCCTCCGGCATCGTGGCCGGCCGGCGGGAGCCACGAGCGCTCCTCAGGACAGGTCGACGCCCACAGGCGGTTCAGATGCGGCAACACCTGCCACCAAGCGATGCTCGAGAGCGGGTCCACTTCAAACTTGATCTCGTGGCCCGCCGGAGCACTCCAACGCGCGGCGACCAGACAGAGAGCCACCGCCGGAATCAGGTAACGAATGCGCGGAACGGCGCGCGTGCTCATAGACCGGTGCCTCCCATTCCCTATGTGTTGTACGACCGTGATCAGTTCGACGGCGGACACGGCGCGTACACGCCCTGCGACACGAGCGGCCCGCCGGGATACAGCTGAGTCTGGGTGCCACCTACGAGAACCTCGCACCCCGCCTTGCTCCCTGCGCTCGTGAGCTCGGCGACCACGAGGCCTGCCGCCACCACGCCGATGCCCACTGCGAGCGCGGTGTTGCCCGGGGCGGGCACTTTCGCCTGAAGGCGCTTCACGTCGCCCATGGCGACTTCGTAGTACTGGCTCCCGTCAAAACCGGATAGGGTGTCGTTGGCCACCCTGGCGTGTGAGAGCGCGACCGTCCGATTATCGGGTCCCGTGACCCAAACTCTCGTAGAGGCCCGGTCCTGCATGTACGCCCTCGGATTGCCCACCGTGCCGATGTGCGTGCAGCCCACAGCGCTCAGCACCAAGACCCCGGCGCCGATCGTCCAGACGGTTGAATTCTTCATGCGCGCGAACCTCATGGTTTCGGATCTCCCTTCACGACCCTTGTCATCGTGGCTTGAGCGCGAGACGGTCAGATTCGGAAACCCCACCCCATGGACCACAGAATCTATGCGCCGTGCCGCAAGTCTCGGTCCTGCCATCTCTAACGAGCGCCTACCGACCTGCTGGTTCGCCCTTAGAGGAGCGTCCGGCGATCTGGTCTTGTGACGCCCCTTGAGGCCGTCCGTCCACACCCGAGCGTCTTGGGCAAGGTAGGGTTGCGCCCAGCGGGCACTTTCGGACCGGTGCCCAGGCGCAGTAGAGCGCACGCGTGAACGACCCGGCGGACCCTGTCAGAACTGACGGCGATGATTGAGCAACCTACCCCGTGCCTCATGGTTTGATCCCGTCACGATCTAGACGTCCGAACCTGCCAGGTTGCCACCTCGCTTGAGACGTCCGATCTGCGTACCTGCATAACGCGCGAAACCCACAAGAGACATCGTCCCCTGTGGGCCTCGGCTCTGCTCTTCTATACGTTTTAGCTGAGAGCTACCACAGATACTGCAGGTAAATGCCCCAGCTGTGGCCGTCCCTGCCACTTCTTCGTGCTGAGCGCCGCGAGCGCTGCCCCGACGGACCTCCATCGGGACGCACCGCGAGACTGACTCAGAGACTGGCTCACCCCGTCCGCTCCGCGACAGGCCCTAGGTGCCCATCGCGTCCGCCATTGCGTCGATGCCCCGACTCTGAAGGCGTACCGAGACCCTCCGGATTTGGAGACGACGCTCGTCTGGCAGGAAATCTTGGGCAACCCGTCGAGTAAAACCGCGTCCCCGTACTGGGCGCCGTCGTGCTACTCCACAACCATCCAAGAAAACGCCGACACTAGTTCGTCTGTCCAAACCTCAAAGCTCGTGATGAACTTGTTGCCCGCTCCACCCATGCCGAAGCCGACTATATGTGCGCCCGCTGGCCCGGCCAGCGCTGACGATGTAAATGCAAAGAACTTGTAATTCCCTGGAGGGAAACCTGGTATCTGTAAATTCGGAGTTAAGACAACTGTTGCCGTGTGGTTCTGAGACTGGCCGTTTCCTGCTTGAAGGATCGCATGCATGGCTTCCCCTTAGAATGACCGCGTACGCAAGCGTTTGAGTCTGCAAAGCGGTTCGCGTGGGCAGTTCCTTCGATGCACCGACTCAGAATCGAACCGAGAACTACTGATTCAGAGGCGGCCCGCGTCTGGCACGAATTTTCGGCACCTTGTTGGTCAACCGCGAGCTCGTGTCGTCCGCTGCCAGACCGGGTGGGCCGAAATATCGGCTTTTGACACCCGAAACTGACACAGAAACAGACTCATTTCGGTTCCAAACCCGTCGTGTCCACGTCACCCCCGCCGTGCTGCCTCGATGGCCGGGATGTCGATCTTCTTCATCGGCATCATTGCCTCAAAGGCACGCCTTGCCTCACCGCCACCAACCGCAAGCGCCTCGGTTAGCGCGCGCGGGGTGATCTGCCAGGAGAGACCCCAACGGTCCTTGCACCAACCATACTGACTTTCCTTCCCACCATTGCCGACAATCGCGTTCCAGTACCGGTCCGTCTCTTCTTGATTGTCCGTCGCGATCTGGAAGGAAAAGGCCTCGCTGTGCTTGAACGCCTGGCCGCCGTTGAGACCGAGACAGGAAATGCCCAGAACGGTGAACTCCACCGTCAGTACATCCCCCTCCTTGCCCCCCGGGTAGTCCCCGGGTGCCTCGTGAACAGCGGTCACTTCACTGTCCGGAAATGTGGCTGCGTAGAAACGTGCGGCCTCATGCGCGTCCTTGTCGAACCAGAGGCAGATCGTGTTCTTTGGCTTCATGTTGGTGTGCTCGTTGTGCTGA
>Ga0209415_10004663_pt1 | contig 25032 bp, 17 predicted proteins | sample PeaSoiSIISIP2007_FD_187696 | JGI IMG/M metagenome (GOLD analysis project Ga0209415, IMG submission 187696) | Peat soil microbial communities from Weissenstadt, Germany - SII-SIP-2007 (SPAdes) (version 2) | ecosystem: Environmental > Terrestrial > Soil > Wetlands > Peat | place: Germany... | reverse complement strand
GTTTCCTGCCCTGTATGCCAATTCACGTTTCCTTATCTTGAGCGTCTCTACCAGCGTTATGGGGGCGCCGGCGTCACTTTCCTCGGCATTTCGCAGGATGACGGTAGAGACACAAAAGAATTTGCCAAAGAGTTCCGCACTACATTTCCAATGGTTCTCGATGAAAAGCAAAAGGGCTACCTGGCTTCGAACGCCTACGGCCTTACAAACGTCCCGACGATTTTTCTCATTGAGACCGATGGCACCGTAAAAATCAGTTGCATGGGATTCGACAAAAGAGATTTGGAATCGATCGCCGAGGAGCTTGCGGCGTGCAATAAGATCGCTCCCGTCGCGTTTTTCCGCCCGGACGAGGCGGTCCCGGCTCACAAACCTGGGTGAGGATCGAAAAATTAGGTCCGGTCCGGACCTATTCGGAAGTCAGCGAGCGATTGCACTTCTCCGGAAGCTCCGCGGTTCTACTCCGCTTCTTTTTCCAGCCACTTTTTCTTGTGCTTGGCAGGGCGAGTGCGCTTATCCGCGATGACCCGCGTGGCGGCAGGCGCAATTCCAGAATTGCGGGCTGCGCGTCGCGCCTCGGTGCCAACATCCAGAATTTTCTTTTTGCGCCGCTTCATGGCTTCGTGCGAGCCCTCCTGCTGAGGGCCCGTGCGCGATATTCTAACCCGGTGGCACCCTAGAAGGTGAATTGAAGCTGCAAATCAATCCGGCGATTTGCTGTCGCCGAAGAGTATGGCTGCCCCGCCAGCGAATTCGCCTGGCCAAAAAATGGAGACTGCAGGTTACCGATGAAATTTCCGTAGTTCACGTTGTTGAAGAGATTTCGCGCGTTCGCACTGAGCGTCAAATTGAAGCGCTTGTTCGTTGGACTTCCTCCGAACATGCCTCCCATTCCTCCCCCGCCGCGCGGGCCGCCACCGTGGTCGCCTCCGCCACCTGGCCCGCGGCCAAACGTGCTTGCTCCTCCCGGGCCGCCCGAAGCGACAGTTTCTTTCTTTTGCCCAAAGCCAAAGGTCTTGCTGACCCGCAGGTTCAGAGAAAAGCGTCCCGGCGAGGTCGCATCGTTGATGGGAATGGGCGGGCCTGCCAGAGGAACAGTGTTAAAGCATCCGTAGGAGTTCTGGACGATATTCGCGGGCGAGCCGGAACCGCAGGTTGCAAAGGAAGGGCGCGAATTGAACTGGGCATCGCCATAAACGTCTTGCCCCGTGGTGATATTGAAGGGAATCCCCGATTGAGCGATCAGAAAAGGACTCAAACGAATCCCATATGGGGCCCCAATCGTGCCGCCAAAAAAGAGCCGCTGCCGAATATCAAACGACGCGCGCCCATAATCCGCGCTGATGTCCCCTGGAATGGAAGGGACATAACCGGCGCCGCCGGTGTCGCTGTTCGCATAGTTCAATGTGTAGTAACCGAAAAGCGAGAGATCTTTGATGAATCCGTGCGCTGTCGGCAAGCGGACGCTGCCGTTCAAGATCAGCTGATTCTGCTTGAAGACGCCCTGGGAGGTGTACTGATAGACGATGTCGCTGGGATTAAATCCGGGCGGCAGCGGCGCTCCCGGAGTGTTTGGCGGAAATACGTTTGAGAAAAGCTGATGGTCGCCGCGCGAATTGAGGTAGGTCACCGACAAATTCGCGTACTTCGAGAGTTGCCGCTCAATCGTCACTCCCGCCTGCATCGTGTAGGGAGTGCGAAGATTCGGATTTTTCACATAAACCGTTTCCGAGGAGGCCGCGGTGGTGGGAAAACCCGGATCACCGGGGAGAATGACCTGATTGGGGTTGAAGAACGCCGGATTCGCAATTAAGAACTGCTGCTGAATGAAACCGTTGGCCAATTGCTGCTGCAAAACGAGGTTTTCCGAAAAGCGGTCGTAAAACATGCCGAAGCCCAGCCGTAGGATCGTTTTTGGCGATTTATTTTTCCCGTTGCCATCGAGGCCCCAGGCAAGGCCAACGCGCGGAGCAAAATCGGCGTGATCGCCAAGATTATTCTGAGTTTCGTAGCGGAGGCCGTAGCTCAATGTCAGATTCGGCCGCCATTTGAAGTCGTCTTGCACGAAGAGCGCACCGTCGAGCCAATCGACGCGAGTCGCGGCCGTTCCAGCGGGGTTGTAGTTCAAAGAGTAGTAGCTTGCGCCGCCGCCCAAATTGACCGCGTTCTGCACATTCTGGGGCGTGAACCCGGAAGCAGTCTGTTGCAGCATAATCTGGTACGCCTCAAGCGGCGCAATCTGGCAATTGTCCGCCGTTGTCGGCACACAACCCGGCATCAGTCTTGCTCCAAAGGAATACGCGCCGTTAAAGGTGTTATTGGACGCAGTCGAGTCCGTTGTATCTCTCAGGCGCCCGCCGAACTTCCATGCGTTCTTGCCGTGGTTAAAGTAAACGATGTTTTGGACTTCGTAGCGGTTCTGTGTGTCGCTATTCTTTCCGCTTGTGGCGCCGCCCGAAACAAAAGCTTGCGAAACGTTAATCCCCGGCGTTGTAACCGTAGGAGTTCCGTTCGCGGACTCGTGCACATACTGGAAGCGCACTTCGTTGATGATGGAGGGGCTGACGATTTGGGTGTCGGTCGCCTGGAGGGTGCTTTCGGTACTTAGAGAATTCGTGGCTTGAGAGAGCAGGTTGAATTGACCCACATTATCGTCTGTTTCGTTGTTCCGCCAGTATTGGTAACGAACACTCAGGGTGTTTGCAGAGGTCACCTGGTAGTCCAAGCGAGGGCTTAAATTCAGCCGCGTACGCGGATTAGGCACTGCGTCGCTGAAAGGCTCGATTGCAAAGGTCGTGGGATTGACGATCTGCGCGCTCACGATGTTCAAATCGCTGATGCTGCGGCGCTCGATGTTGAAGAAAAACGAGGCCTTCTTACTCAGAGGACCACCCACATTCGCGCTGAATTGCGTTGTGTCGTACCCAGGTTCTGAAGTTCCCGCAGGCAAATCCAGGAACGGGTTTTTCGAGTTGAAGGAATCCGTGTTTCCGGTGACAAAAACCTGGCCGTGAAACTGGTCTGTTCCTGGCTTGGTCAAAATTTCGATTCGGCCATAGCCGAGCTTGTCGTATTCCGCGGAAAATGGATTCTGATTGATGCGAATCTCTCGAATCGAGGCCTTGGGCGGCAATTGCCCCGCGGTAAATCCATCGATATAAATCTGCCCGCCGTTGGGACCAGCCGACGGTCCTGCCAGTGCTTGCAATTCGGACTGCAACTCGTCGGGATCATCGGACAGCGCTTCAAGATCTTTTCCTTGCATTACCACCATGCCGGCATTGTTTTCCGGATTCACGTCCACCTTCGTGGTGGTGTCCGTGACTTCGACTTTTTCCTCTTGCACCTGAATGGTCAACTGAATGTTCAACTTCTGCGTCTGCCCCGCCGTGATATCAATCCCCGCCAGCTCAAATGACTTGAATCCATCGGAGATTACCTTTACGCCGTACTTCCCCGGAGCCAGTCCTGTCACTTCAAAGATGCCTTCCTTGTTGGTCGTCGACGTGTTTGCCACGGTTGCCGTGGTAACAAGCACTGTCGCGTTGGGGATGGCCGCTCCTGATGGATCCGTTACCTGGCCGCGCAATGTTCCCGTAGCCGTCTGGGCTTGCGCCGCACTGCCTACGCCCGCAGCAAGAAGTAGAACACCGATGAAAACTATCCAGCGATTGATCAACCCAAATCTCATTCCTTCTCCTGACTTAAATACGTTATTCGTATTGGCCCGCTTCAATTTCAGGGTGCTGCATCTCCGCCGGGAGCGCCGCTCATCGTCCACGGCGTCAGAATGCTGGACGCTCCGGTTGCCTGGAGTAAGGGTTCCACTCCGGCAAGCAGTGTGATGGCCGTGACGCCGCTGTCTTGCGTTCCTTCGGTGGTGACGATCATAACGGCATCGCCCTTCTGCAAATCCGCAAGCGTAGTCGCCGGTAAGCGGCTGATCATCTGCTGCATGTCGCCGCTGCGCGCTCCTCCCGCTGCTCCGGGTGCGCGCCCCGCGCCTCCCGGCGCGCCTGGTTGCCCGTTCTGTCCTCCGGCTCGACCACCCGGGGCAGCATCCGCAGGTTTCTGCGTTGGTGCCGACGCCGCAGCGCCAGGGGCTCCAGCGGCTCCTCCTGCATCGGCGGGCGTGCCTTTGAGCCGCATGGCAATCATCTGAGCCATCGCCGGTTGCAACTTGCGAAGCTGCGAATCGGAAGTCACTTTCACAATGACGGGCTTCTTCGTCACCAAATCCATGACCGTTACGGTTCCCGCCGCTGCGTCGATCGTAATGACGGTCCCAGCTATGTTGCGAAAGGTTCCGGAGACCGCTTCATCCGCGGAAAATTCCGTGCCATCGGCATTTCGCGTTCCACGCGCACGCAGCTGGTCGCCAACTTTGATTTGATCGATAACTGCGGGCTTGGCGTCGTCAAACTTTACCGAGTTCGGGGCATAGCGGCGAAGGATGGTCTGCTTCGAAATCTGCACGGTAACTTCCTTGGCCGCTCCCTGGGCGTTTGTAGAAATCTTGATGGTGCCAGCAGTCGCGTCGATGCCTTTGACCAACCCACCCACTCCGTGCATCTGCCACTCGGCGCGTTCGTGCGCCTGTTTTGCGGCAATATCGGCGGATTTCATCGCGATTACGGATGCAGCAAACAGCGTTTTGCCATCGTCCGCGAATTTGCCGCGGAGCAAAATGCGGTCACCTGTCTGCAAGTCTGTCAGTTGAAGCGGTGCGGCATTCTTCAGATCCTTCTCGCCTGGCTCGATGCGAAGCAAGCGGGCGTCATCCTGGACCTGAATCGTGACTTCGTTACCCGCATCGGTCGTCAATACAATGGTCTTCCCAGAAATGGACTTGATGGTTCCCACCGGCCGGGTGGCCGGATTCGGCGCTGAGCTCGGCGCAGTCTGTTGCGCTGCCAAATCTAAAGCAGTCCGCCCATGCACTCCACACGCCGCGCCAAGCCCAACGCAAACACCTACAACCATCAGCCTCAAGCGCCGGTGGCGCCCCTTTTCCCGCCGTTCCATCGATGACTCCTGCAATCTAACGCGAACTGCAAACCTCGACTGTGTTTGCCTGGGAGGGTAATGCGGCAGACATGCCATACCCTTAGCGTCAAAACTTAGACGTATACAGCACCCCAAAATGTTTCAAAAAAGTCTAGCTCAGGCTCCCACAGGCTCCGCTTCTATTTTCACTCCTCCTGGACCTCTCCCCAGCCCTTATCGCGCTTATGCCCCGTGGGTGCCGAGGTCGGCTTCCCTGGCGTGCAACGCATCCCTCCGGGCAGTGTTCCATTACTTTCTGAGCAAGCTGCCACTGTAAAGAAATTGCCACCTTCCGAAAAGCGGTGGAAACTATGATTCCCTTCCGTAGCGGGCCGTTGACCCCGCTTTCTTCACTTCACTCATTTCAAACTCGCGGTAGCCATGAGCTGTGCGCATTCCGCGAGCCTTACAGGAAAGAGCACAATGCCGCCTGTTCCGATTCGCACCGCGACTCCTCCGAAACCGAAGCCGTCGAAAGCACAAGAGGCGAGCCAGATTCGCAATCCCGCTTTCAACTCCGAGGAAGGTCCCGGCCAATCCCGGGGTTCCGAGTTGGAGGCCGAGATCAGGAGCTATCAGGACGTTCTGCGACGCGTCATTGAAGTTGCGTCGAAAGCCGCTCAGGGTAACCTCGAAGCGCGACTGCTCCACTGCGATGACTCGGAAAAGCTGCGCGACATCTCGCGCTCCGTCAATCACCTATTGGACATGACCGATGCGTTCCTCCGCGAATCCGGCGCGGCATTGGAACACGCCAGCCAGGGCAAATTCTATCGCCGCGTGCTGCTTCGCGGTATGCGCGGAACCTTTCGCCACAAATCGCAGTCGATCAACGACGCCACCGAGAAGATGTCTCGCAATGCCGCTTCTTTAAACGAGGTCAAGCGTCTGGTCTCCGACTCCGCAAGCATCGCCCAAGGCGCCGTCCGCGAAGCGACGGAAGCTATGGGCATCATGAAACAGCTGGGGGAGGCCTCGCAGCGAATCGGTGCCGTGGTCAAGACCATCTCCGAAGTCGCCTGGCAAACCAAGCTTCTGGCATTCAACGCCAAGATTGAGGCCAGCCGGGCGGGTGACGCGGGCCGCGGCTTTGACGTGGTTGCCCAGGAAGTGAAGGAATTGGCGCAACAGACCGGGGCAGCGACCGACGGCATTTCGCGTGAGATCGAATCGATCCAGGCGGAAGTACAGCGCACTGCGGCAGCGATAAGCACCATGAGCAAAACCATCGGTCAGATGCAGGAAATATCAGCCACCATCGAACGTTCCGTCGTTGAGCAAAACACAAGAAAATCGTAAACGGACAGAAATTCGCTAGGTTAGAGAGAGCGCATGCGTGAACCTACCGTTACACCCACTGGAGTCGAGCAATTCTTTCCGGAGGACGAGATCATCGTCAGCAAAACGGATTTGAAAGGCCACATCACCTACGCCAACCAGACCTTCATCCAGATAGCGGGGTTTACGGAGGAAGAATTGCTTGGCCAGCCCCACAGCATCATTCGCCACCCGGATATGCCGCGCTGCGTCTTCAAATTGCTCTGGGACACCCTCGAAGCGCGCAAGGAAATCTTCGCGTATGTGAAGAATATGTCCAAGAACGGCGATCACTACTGGGTGTTCGCGCACGTCACGCCGACTTTTGGCGCGTCCAACCAGATCATCGGATATCACTCCAATCGCCGGGTTCCTGAACGCACGCAAGTGGATCTCTTCGCTGGAATTTATTCCCAATTGCTCGCTGAGGAACGCCGTTACCCAGACTGGCGCCTAGGCATGCAAGCCGCTGGGAAGATCCTCATGAACACTATCGCCGCAAAAGGGATGGAGTACGAGGAGTTTGTCTTCTCGGTCTGAAGGATGTTGCGGCGCAACATTCGCATTCAATTCTTGGATCCAAGAGAGGTTGGCACGTTCAACGGCTCTCCCTGCCCGCCGCTAATCCCTTCCTCGCAAAATGGCAAACCGGGTGTACAATGCCGCCCGTTGGGGTCCTGGGTCGCTTTCAATCCCGGTTGGCGCCCTGGTGCATTTCCATCAAGGTGAGGCACATCACAGCCAGCCAAAAGCAAATGGGCGATCCTTAGCAAGGGTTAGATCGATTGATTCAATCCACTCCCGGGGGTAGGGTATCGATTCCACAGCACCGGGCGAAGCACGAAGCAGCTCCACCCGGTCATTCTTTGCAGCAACCCATTTACACATCTAGCTAGGAAGGATTACGAGGTTGGCTCTGCCTACGGAAAAGCATTTCACTGCGCGCGTGATCGAGCGAAGGGATTTGTCGGAAGATTTGTGGCTGATACGCGTGGATCCCGGCGGGCCGTTTCCCTTCAAGGCAGGGCAGTACGCTACTCTCGGCGTTGACCACGAGGGTAAACGCATCGAACGCGCCTACTCGATTGTTTCTTCTCCGTACGAAGAGGGCCTCGAGTTTTTCATCGAGCTCGTGCCCCAGGGCGAACTTACTCCGAAGCTGTACCATCTGCAGGTCGGCGACAATCTGCTCTGCCGCAAAATTTCCAAGGGGCGCTTCACGCTCGATTTGAAGAGTGGCCGCACCAATCATCTTCTTCTAGCCACCGTGACGGGCATCGCTCCGTTCGTAAGCTATGTTCGCACTCTTTACAAAGACTGGAAAAATGGCGGCGACCCCATGCCCGGTCCGCATAAATTTTTCTGCATCCAAGGCGGAAGCCGGTCCTGGGAATTCGGTTATCGCGAAGAGCTCGAGCGCATCGCCGCCGAAGTTCCCTGGTTCAAGTATGTCGCTACGATAAGCCGTCCGTGGGAAGACACACCCTGGAAAGGTCAGACGGGCCGCGTCGACGATCTCGTTCGTCTGTACGTCAGCGAGTGGGGCTTGAAACCCGAGAGCACCACGGGCTATCTCTGCGGCCACCCCAGCATGTGCGAGGACGGACAAGGCATTTTGACGCGCGCCGGCTGGCAAAGAGGCTCGACGTTCGAAGAGGTTTACTTCGTCCCCGGTAAAGCGGCCGAAGCGGGGTAGAACGTATTTCATTCCACTGGCAAGTTTGGGCTCGTCGCCGCGGCAATTCGATGTAGAATGCCGCGCGGATGAGACAAACCTGGGATCGCGGTCGAGTTTGCAAGTGATGCGGAAAGCAGCGAAGAGATTACCGGAGGAAGTTTCATGATTGTCGGAGTGCCACGAGAAAGTTTTCCGGGGGAGCGGCGGGTGGCGATGGTGCCCGCGGTCATTCCCAGCCTCACCAAAGCAGGACTCGAAGTTGTGGTCGAAGCTGGCGCGGGAAGAGAGGCCGGCTACCTAGACACGGATTACGCCGCCAAGGGCGCAAAAATTCTTCCCACGCGCGCGGACGTTTTCGGCGCGGCGGACATCGTCGTTCAAGTGCTCTGCTACGGCTCGAATGACCGCACCGGTAAAGCCGATGTCCCTCTCTATCGCCCCAATCAAACGCTCATCGGCTTCCTGCGCCCTCTGGGATCGCTTGACACTCTTCAAGAGATCGCCTCGAAAGGCGTGACGGCTTTTTCGATCGAGCTGATGCCGCGCACCACTCGCGCGCAGAGCATGGACGCGCTGTCCTCCATGGCGACGATCAGCGGTTACAAAGCCGTCTTGATTGCCGCCGACACGCTCCCCAAACTTTTCCCGATGCTCACAACCGCTGCGGGAACCATCACTCCAGCACGCGTTTTTATCATCGGATGCGGCGTGGCCGGACTCCAGGCCATCGCCACGGCTCGCCGGCTCGGAGCCGTCGTCTCCGCCTACGATTTGCGGCCCGCGGTCAAAGAACAAGTGCAGAGCCTCGGCGGCCGCTTCGTCGAGATCGCTGTGGAAGCAAAAGATGCACAGGACGCGCGCGGCTACGCCACGGCGCAGGGTGAAGAGTTCTACAAGAAACAGCGTGAACTGCTCGGCAAAGTCGTCGCCGAGAGCGATGTAGTCGTCACCGCCGCCGTAATTCCTGGCAAAAAATCGCCCATCCTCGTAACCAAAGAAATGGTCGCTGGCATGGCGCCCGGCTCCGTAGTTGTCGATCTCGCGGCAGAGCGCGGCGGCAACTGCGAACTGACCCGCGCCGGCGAAAAAGTCGAAGAAAACGGCGTCACCATCATCGGCTCCATCAACCTGGCCAGCACCGTTCCCTATCACTCCAGTCAGATGTACGCGAAAAACGTTGCCACCTTTCTTCTCTACATGATCAAAGAGGGCAAGCTTCATATCAATCAGCAGGACGAAATCGTGCGTGAGACTTTGCTAACCCAGGGTGGAGAAATTGTGAGCGCCAGGCTGCGTGAAATTTATAAGCTGCCGGCGCTGGCAGCCAAATCTTAAGGAGGCATGGATGCCCGCGGATTTTATTTCCAGTCTGTTTGTGTTCATCCTATCCGCATTTTTAGGGATAGAGCTGATTAAACGCGTTTCGCCGTTGCTTCACACTCCGCTGATGTCGTTGACGAACGCTCTCGACGCCATCGTCGTGGTTGCCGCCATCATCATCGCCGGACGGCACGAGACGAGGCTCGCCACCATGCTTGGATTGGTCGCCGTCGCCGCCTCCTTCAGCAACATGGTCGGCGGCTTCGTCATCACCGATCGCATGCTCAGCATGTTCAAGACCGGCAAGGCGGCGAAAAAGTCATGAGCCCAGCCGACCTCCAGCAGATTATTGATTTCACCTACATCGCCGCCGCCATCGGCTTTATCCTCGCGATCAAATGGCTCGGCTCGCCAGTCACCGCCAAGCGCGGCGTCGTCATTGGCGAAATCGCTTCGGCCATCGCAGTCATCGCCACTCTGTACGATCCACAAGTTAGCCAGCTCAAGTGGATCATCATCACGCTCATCGTCGGCGCGGCTGTTGGCGTACCCCTCGGCATGGTGAAGATGACCGCGGTTCCCCAGCGAACCGCTTTGAGCCACGCGTTTGGCGCTCTCTCCGCCGCGCTGATCGGCATCGCCGAATATTACATTGCCGCTCCTGGCGTGCCTCGTTTCCAGATGGCTGAAATCGGCCTCGAAGTCATCATCGGCTCACTCACCTTTACGGGCAGCTTGATTGCCGCCGGCAAACTGCAGGAAATCCTTCCGCAGCGCCCTATCACTTATAAAGGACAGAACTACGTCAGCCTCACCACGCTCGCCGCCGCGCTTGGTCTCGTCGTCGCTCTCGTCATTCATCCTGAAATGACCTTTCTCTTCCCCATTATGATCGGCGTCGCCCTGATCTTCGGAATCATGCTCGTCACGCCCATCGGCGGCGCGGACATGCCTACGGTCATCTCTCTCTTGAACTCTTACGCCGGCTTCTCCGCTTCCCTGCTCGGCTTCGTACTCAACAACAAAGTCCTCATCGTCGCGGGCGCTCTCGACGGCGCTTCCGGCTTCATCCTCTCGGTCATCATGTGCAAAGCCATGAACCGCTCCTTCACCAACGTGCTCTTCGGCGCGTTTGGCCAGGTCCAGGCCACCGCCGCAGGCGCAAAAGAAGAACGCGCCGTTAAGAGCGCGTCTCCAGAAGACGCCGCCGCCATCCTCGGCGCGGCAAATACTGTCGTCATCGTTCCCGGCTACGGCATGGCCGTCGCCCAAGCTCAGCACAAAGTCCGCGAACTTTATGACATCCTCTCCAAAAAAGGCATCGACGTTAAATTTGGCATTCACCCCGTCGCTGGTCGCATGCCCGGCCACATGAACGTTCTGCTGGCCGAGGCCGACATTCCCTACGACCGCCTGAAAGAAATGGACGAGGTCAACGGCGACCTCCCGCAAACGGACGTCGCCCTGATCATCGGCGCTAACGACGTCACCAACCCCGCCGCACGCACCGACCAATCCAGCCCCATTTTCGGCATGCCCATCATCGACGTCGACAAAGCCCGCACGGTAATGGTCATCAAACGCAGCATGGCCGCCGGTTTCGCCGGCATCGACAATCCGTTGTATTACCTCGACAACACCATGATGCTCTTCGGCGACGCCAAAAAATTCGTCTCCGACATCGTCCGCGAACTCAGCGGCGGCGGCCACTAACCGCCTAGTGCGCCGCTTGGTTTCCTCCGGCGCGAATCCTTTCCGGCCTACCTGTAGTGGCCGACCTTCAGGTCGGTTCCTCCCATTGTGGGGGCACGATTTATCGTGCTCATCCTTGCGGTTCGGCCGTACCAGAAGCGGCATACACGCATTACCCCAAAGTAAGGAAACGAACGAAAAGTCCTCAGAAGCCTGATTTGAGTGAGGATCTTTTGACTTTTCCACACATTTCCACAGCCGTAACAACCTCTCCAACCCCCAGTTAACTCCTTCCGGTCCTTCAACTTGCACCACTCGCATTCGAATCCGCCCAATCTAATTCGAATGACCTGTTCAGTAATTATAATTTCTATTGACAATTGGTAACTTTCATGCTACCATTGCATATGATCCGCTATCCAAACCCTCTGCCACCGCTGAATTCGCCACTTTCTTTCTCCCCTCTCTGCGGACTCTGTGTCTCTGCGTGGACGCGAAATGTCCCTATCTCCTTTAGAATTACATTCTTTGCACACCACCACCAGCTAACCCCCATCGAATCATATTCTTGCAAAAAAAAGGGGGGAGGGGGAGGGTCAACCATCCACCCGTTTCGCTCCACCCAATCCCTTCCTCTCTTTTTCACGGCGAGTAAACATCCATTGCACACCAACGCCGCAACTCCATTCCTTTCATTTCCTCACGCGCATGTTCCGTGTACACCCGGGGTGGGGGGCCTCCACCACCCTCGCCCCTTCCTATACCGTTTCCGCGACCTTCCAGTCTGTCGTATGCACCTCCAGCGAGTCGCGTTCACCGAAGCAACTCTCTCGCCCGTCTTCCACGGGCCACGGAGCACGGGCCACGGCTCACGTCGGTGTTCTCTCCAGCCCTCAATTGGACTACAATCCCGCCAAAGTCTGTGGGAGGTACTATGCGCGCCGATCGAGTGGAAGTTTCCTGGGATGGTGGAAAATCAGACTGGCTGGTTCGTATCGAAAGCGGCTCAGAAGTGATCCGCCGCCATTACAAAGCGTCGAAAGACGCCGACGAAAAAACGCTTCGTGCGAAGGCCGACGAAGCGGTGAAAGACGAAGGCTACGAAGTGATGGCCGCAGCGGTAAGTATTAAGCGCTAGCCGCGTTCGGCCCGGCGAAGCACAGGCACTCCTGCCTGTGCGATTTTTCGTTTCGTCGCGCCGAGAATCACAGTCAAGATTGCCGGTGCCGTCGCTGCGTTGCAACGCAAGCGAAACGCCCCGTCCATTGGACATATGTTTCGGGAGTGTTAAAATCTGAATCGAGCTGCCATGCCACCAAAAACACTCTACGAAAAAATTTGGGATTCCCACGTCGTCCACGAAGAGGCCGGAAAGCCCGCGCTTATTTATATTGACCGGCACCTGATTCATGAGGGCACGTCGCCGCAAGCCTTTGCCGGACTGAAGGCCGAAGGGCGCAAAGTGCGGCGGCCGGATCTCACTTTTGCCGTGATGGACCATTCCGTTCCCACCACCGAGAAAGATCGTCTTCTCCCTATTGTTGATACCGACGCGCGGCTGCAATTTGAAGCGCTCGACAAAAATTGCCGCGAGACTGGCGTGCGGCTCTTCGACATGAACAGCCGCAATCAGGGAATCGTGCACATCATCGGGCCGGAGCTGGGTGTCACGCAGCCGGGGCAGACGATTGTCTGCGGCGACAGCCACACTTCGACTCACGGCGCGTTTGGCACGCTGGCGTTCGGCATCGGCACGAGCGAAGTCGAGCACGTGCTGGCGACGCAATGTCTCGTCCAATCGCGCAGCAAGACATTGCACATTTTGGTGCACGGCAAGCGCCCGCGCGGCGTTACGGCGAAAGACATCATTCTGGCGATCATCGGAAAAATCGGCATCAGCGGCGGCACCGGCCACGTTGCCGAATATGGCGGCGAAGCGATTCGCGATCTGAGCATGGACGGCCGCATGACCGTCTGCAACATGACGATTGAAGGCGGCGCGCGCGCCGGGATGATTGCACCCGACGCCACAACCTTCGCCTATATGGAAGGGCGGCCGTTTGTGCCGCGCGGCAAAGCGTTGGAAGAAGCGGTCGATAGATGGAAACAGCTCAAGAGCGACGACGGAGCAAAGTTTGATATGACTGTCGAGCTGCAGGCGAAAGACATCGCGCCGCAAGTGACGTGGGGTACAAACCCAGGCATGGTGACAAGCGTGACGGGACGCGTCCCTGAGCCTGGCTCATTCCATGATCCCAACGATCAGAAAGCTACCGAGAGCGCGCTGAAATATATGGGTTTGAAAGCCGGCACGCCGATCGTGGACATTCCGGTGGACCGCGTGTTCATCGGTTCGTGCACAAATTCACGCCTCGATGATTTGCGCGCCGCGGCACATTTGGTCGCGGGCAAGCACGTCGCGGGCAGCATCAAGCAGGCACTGATTGTGCCCGGGTCGCGCGGTATCAAAGCGCAAGCCGAAAAAGAAGGCCTCGACAAAATTTTCCGCGATGCAGGTTTTGAGTGGCGCGACGCAGGCTGCAGCATGTGCATCGGCATGAACGCCGACGTCCTGCCTCCGCATGAGCGCAGCGCCAGCACCAGCAACCGCAATTTCGAGGGCCGCCAAGGCAAAGACAGCCGCACGCACCTCGTCAGCCCCGTAATGGCCGCCGCCGCGGCGATCGCTGGCCACTTTGTCGATGTGCGATCACTTGACGTTACTTCGGTGGAGTGAGGCGCCTGATGAAAGCGCGACGGGGTCTTAATTATTGGATAACTCTGCTGGCTATACTGTCAGTAAGCATTGTCGAGATCGCAGCCTCGGCGATCTATTCACACGGAATTCCGGTCTGGATCCACGTGGCTAGTTTCACCTTACTTGGAATTTCGGCAATTTTCGCATTATTCGACAGCTGGAAACAAAAGCGCCGCAAAGAGCCTCTTGGGAGTACACCGAAAAATGGAACCGTTTAACACGCACACTGGCATGGTGATGCCGCTGGACAAGGTCAATGTGGACACGGACCAGATGGTGCCGAAACAATTTTTGAAGGCACTGACGCGGCAGGGATTTGGGCGGATTTTATTTTATGACTGGCGCTACTTGCCGGGCGAGAAACCGAATCCGGAGTTTGTGCTGAATTTTCCGCGCTACGAAGGCGCATCGGTTTTATTGGCGCGCGCGAACTTTGGCTGCGGCTCGAGCCGCGAGCATGCGCCCTGGGGCGTGAAAGACTATGGCTTCCGCGTGATCATCGCGCCGAGCTACGCCGACATTTTCTACAACAATTGCTTCAAGAACGGCATCTTGCCCGCTTCCCTTCCCGAAGAACAGATTGAAGAACTTTTTCAGCGCACAGAAAAAGAAGAAGGGTACATGCTGACGGTGAACCTGCCGAACCAGACTATCGCGGATCGTCATGGCTTGATGTTCCGGTTCGATATTGCGCCGTCGCGAAAAGAAGTTTTGCTAAAGGGTCTCGACGATATCGGCACCTCGCTGCAGCACGAAACCGATATCACTGCCTACGAAAAAGCTCACGCCGCGACCGCCACGATGTACGAGCCCGTCGACATACTGAATTACGCCAACGGCCGCTGACGGCGAGATAGCCACATTAGACGGACTCCTAAGATAGGCGCGGAAGACGGGCACGACGTGTCGTGCCCCTACAACACCTCGGCACGCTCGACGTTTTCTCCCATGGGCTCGGGCGATTCTGGCGCGGCTGGCGGGCCGAGCATCTCGGCGATTAAGATTCCTGCCAAAGCAAATGCCGCGCCGAGCAACGCGCGGTAGCCTAGACGCTCACGAAGCAGAAGGTAGGAAGTGGCGGACGCAAACACCGGCTCGAGAGTGAAAAGAATTGCGGCGTGGCTCGATGTGGTGAATTGCTGAGCCCAGAGTTGAATCGAGAAGGCCACCGCCGTTGCTAGCACCGCGCAAATAGCAATCCCTAGCAGCGACTTGGCCTGCCAGCCGAAGCGCGCTGGCTGCCAACCTGCCGCCGAGGTTACACCGGTTGCGAGCCACGCCAAAGCGGCACACGCCGCAACCTGGAGCACGCTGAGCGCGGCAACGGAGTGCCGGCGAGAGTAATTCCCTACCAGAATGATATGCATCGCGTAGAGCCCCGCAGCGACGAATGTGAGGAGATCGCCGCGATTGAGATGAGAGATGCCCTCCGCGGGAACCGTGAGGAAATACAGACCGAAGACGGCGGCGAACACTCCTCCATAGACCCAGAGAGTGAGGCGGCGTCCCCAGAAAATGCCGAGCAGCAGCGGGACCATCGCTACGCTGGAGCCGGTGACGAATCCCGATTTGGCAGGAGTGGTGTATTGCAGGCCGGCGGTCTGGAAGGCGTAGCCGCCAAACATGAAGAAGCCGAGAGCGGCGCCGGCGAGGAGCTCTTCCCTGTTGAGCGTTCGAAACACATGCGGCCGGAAGGCTGCCATCAGTAGCGCGGCCAATGTGAAGCGAGCCGCGAGGAAAACGAAGACGGAAGAATAGTCGAGCGAACTCTTGACGACGACAAACGTCGCGCCCCACAGCAAGCTGCAAAAGGCGAGCGAGAGATCGGCGCGCAGGCGTCTATTCATGAGCCGGGTAACTTTCGTGGAGCGAGCGGGTCAGTTTAGTTGGTTTGGAGAAGAGCGACAATGCCGTGCAAAAAAGCAAAACGGGGAAGGCCGCGAAGGCCTTCCCCGTTTTTGCGGCGAGTGCTTGAAAACTCGCCGGAAGAAGTTAGAACGTCACCCGGAGACCGAACTGCATCTGCCGAGGGGTGTTACCTTGGCTGTTAATCACGCCGATGCTCCCAAGATTTGTGCTACCGGTTGTAGTGCTTGGTGGATTCGTCGGGTCAATGGTCGGATCGAAGAACACGGGATGGTTGAACACATTGGTAACAGTATATTCAAACTGGAGAGCAACGCGCTCCGCAACCTTGATGTTCTTCACGAGACGCATGTCCACGTTCCAATAGCCGAGACCGCGGAGGACGCCAACGCCGCCGGTTCCCGAGTCAAGACCCAGAATTGGCGGCCGGATGGAGTTGTAGAAGTTTAGACCACCATCAGGAAAGATATTGAATCCGCCGGCATAAGTCTTACCGGTGGTCGGGTCGATGAAGGTGTGGGCCGAGGCGCTGCCGCCCGAAGCCGCTTTTGTGAGAATGCAGTTTTCATTCGTGCCGTAGCTAACGCCATCGGCTGAACCGAAAGACTGCGCGTCCGTGTTCGTGCCGCAGAACAGCGGCGCTCCGCTGCCAATGGCTAGAATCGGAGACAACGACCAACCGCCAGCGATGTGGCCGATGATCCCGTGCTGACCTTTGTACCACGGGTCGTCGATCATGGCGTAGGTGTTGAACACAAACTTCCGGTCGAAGTTTTGCAACCCATACATGGCGTTCAGGTTGTAAGGATCATTCGCGGTGTACGAGCTAGTGGCCTGGACAAACGCTCCAGTGCCCAGGGCCTTGCTGTAAGTGAAGTTTTCCTGGAGGGTGATCCCGTGCCAGTTATTCATCTTTAGTGAAACGAACCCACCATTGTAGTTGCCGTGTCCGATGCTAGCGTTGTCGCCGACGCCAGAGGTTAATTGTGGACTGCCGCCAGGAACGACGGGGGTGTTCTCCATAGTGCGGGGGAAATTGAAACCACCGTTGTCGAGGTCACTCCACAAGTTCCAAACGCTTTGAGTAACCAAATTGCTTTTGGCAAAGCCCTCGTTGTACACGACGGCTGCTGTGCAACTTGAGAAGCCAGCGCAGTAAGCGGGATTCAGCGCAGACTCAAAGAACGGCTGCGGCGTGAAGCTGTTGGCATACGCGATGGCTGCGGCTTTAGTACCGGGAATCGCAGCGCCGCACGCCGCAAAGGATGTTGCGCACCCTAGAGCGGTCTCGATGGCAGCGTAGGCTTTGTCGAATCTCTGCCCTCCGAGGGTCATCATGTACGGCACAGCATTGATGTTAATGGGTTGATATTCGTGGGTGATTCTGCGGCCGATGTAGCCTACTTCAAGGAGGAACTTGGTGGACAATTGCCGCTGAATAGTCAAGTCGAAAGAATCCACGACGTTGGGACGGAAATGTGGATCAAGGGCTTCGCCGGCAGCCGCAGAGACACTATTGACGCCCGGAACGGTAGGCTGAGGAAGCGTTGCCGAGGGAGCCGGTATCGGAGCATTATTGCCGTCGGTTCCGACGCGAAAAGCGTTGGCAACAGTGGGGTTAGTTGGACCGCAAGTGGGGACTCCGCCCGGGGATACAGGCATAAAGTTCTGGGTGCACTCGACAGCCTGAATAAGTCCCGTACCAAGCAAAGGAACGAGGACGAGATCCACGCCGTTAAGGCGGCCGTAAACTCGGCTGTATCCACCACGAACGACTGTCTTGTTTCCTCCGAACACTTTGCCCAATAGTCCATCGGTGTAGTTCGGGTTCCAAGCCGCAGCAACGCGCGGGCTGAAGGAACCGTAGAAGGGATCATAGGGATACTTCTGGCCGGCGCCGGTGTTGCCAACGAGGGCAAAGCCGATCAGCGGATTATAGACGTTGCCGGCAAGGGCAGCGGTTTCGCGCTGCTTTAAATAGGCGTTGAGGTCAAATTGCAAGCCGCTGCTGGCGTCCACGAGCTCAATCTGCTTGCCGTTTTTCTCAGTCGGGGGCATTTCGAGAGTCCAGCCCAAACCGTAGGTCAATGTGAACGAAGGCTTAATATGCCAAGAATCGCTCATGTAAACGTTGTAGTACGGGATGGTGCTCTGGTCAAAAGCGTGCGTAAGTGGCGGATTCAATGTGAGATTCGGCCCCTGGCGCGTGTATGCGATTTGCGCGTCCGTCACGATGCCCAAGACAGCAGCAGAATCGCGAGCCCATCGGGAAGCGCTGACCCCCGCGGGCTGTGTGCTGGAGAAGCCTACAAGGCCCCCGCCAACCGAGTCACCGAGTTGGTAGGTAGGCTGGTAATTAATGCCACCGCCGTTGTCGGAGCGCTGGTGGTAGTCGTAGTTGTGCTGGTAGGCACCACCAAAAGTCAGCAGGTGGTTGCCCTTCAGCATGGTCCAGTCGTCACGGAGAAACTTGTCTTGACCGTCCCAGAAGCGCGTGCGGACGCTCTGAGTATTGACGTTGTAGGGAGTGAGGGCCGTAGTGGCGAACTCGCCAAAAGGCTCGAGCGCTCCGCCGAGTTGGGAGAACTGTGCCACACCGCCGGGATCGCCCCAGGACCAGAAGTTGCGGACATAGCTGAAGTGTAAATCGTTTGTCGTGTTTGAAGTAACGTTGGTGGTCAAGCCGGCCACATAGAACCACGGCTGCTGGGGACGCGACGAAAGGGCCGAAGGGGTACCGAGCGTGTCGCCGGGGAAGAAGCCGCCGACGTCGACCTGATTGGTGGTTGTGCGAACTAGCTTGTAGTAACGGTAGCTGGAATTGAAGTGCCACTTTGAGCCGAAATCATGGTCCAAACGGGCCACTCCGAAATTAGAGGTATAAGGAACAGAAACATTGGATTTGAATCCCTGCTCGTTGACGCCATCGCAGCGAGAACCAAGCAAGCCACCGCAGGACGGGTCGTTCGGAAGCGGCTCGTATTTGTTCCACAGTTGCGCGACCAACGAATTGATTCCAAGGAGGCGGGGATCACACGGGGCAGTTCCGCTAGCGCCGCAATTGCTGCCAACTCCACCTGGCGTCGAGGCCGCGGTACTGTTCAGATTGTAGTTCACACCGCCAAAAGTAAGGATACCCAAACGCATATTGGCGCTTGGTACCGCGACTTCGTAGGTTGCCGAGTTATTCCAGCGGAAGCCTTCGTAATTGGCGAAGAAATAGGTTTTTCCTCCCAGAATGTTCTTGGAGATGATTGGGCCCCCACCCGCGGCGCCAAAGCGATTGTAATGATAGCTAGGCAGCGCGGTGCCGGTAAAATTGTTATCGAAAGTGTTGGCGTTCAAATGGTTGTCAAAATAATATTCATATGCTGTTCCATGCCAGGCGTTGGTGCCACGCTTGGTGACCACTTGAACCTGCGAGCCAGCGGAGCTATTGAAGTCAGCAGTCTGGTTGGCAGTGTTGACCTTGAATTCCTCGACGCTGTCGAGAGGCGTGGGCATCACACCGGTGGGGCTGCCGCCGATGCTATTCGAGACGATACCGCCGGTTGGGTCACCAGCGAAGCTTGGGGTGTAAACCTGCATACTGCCATCCATGTCGTTGGTGTTCTGACCGCCATCGAGCATGAAGGTGCTCTGATCGACGACCGCGCCCGCCACGCTGCCATCCGGGGAAACACCCGGCTGTAGGGTTACGAAGGTGGCCGCGTCCCGGCCGATGGACGGCAAGTTCTGCAAGAGCTCGCCACCCACCGTGTTGCCTACGGTGGCGTTCAAAGTCTGAAGATCGGCGCCGTTTGTTACCGTCACTTCCACAGTCTCAGCAACCGAACCCAGCTCAAGAGTCACGTTCAGGGTCAAGGAAGCGCCGACCGATACTTCCTGGTCGACCAGCTTCGATACCCGGAATCCAGTCTTGCTAATGGAGACGCTATACTTGCCCGGCACGACGTTCGCGAAGAAATACCGGCCTGTATCATTGGAATTTGCGGTGCGGGGAATCGTGGTCGAAACGTCGGTCAAAGTGACCGTCGCACCTACAACCGCGCCGCCAGATGGATCGGTAACCGTTCCAGCTACCGTGCCGGTGCTGGCGGCTTGACCGAACAGATTCGACGGGGTTACAGCAAACAAACAGAGCAACGCAGCTAAGAGCAGAGCCACTCGCTTACTTGACATTCAACTACCTCCTGGATGGGCCTTAGCAGCCCTAAATCTTTCGAGCAGGTGAAGCAAATCAGTCAGAGCTAACAGCGCGTACTCTGAAAGATCCTAACTTTTCTTTGAATCGGGCAACCACCACACAACAAACCGAATGACAAAGGCAATTGCAAGCCAGCTACCAATGCCAGAGAAAAAACTAAACCGTGTGCGCTCTATGGATTATCTAAATTTGATATCAATCCGCAATGCATTGATATACGTCCATCCATATATCGCTACGTGGTTTCATAGAATCTGAGCGAGCGATTCATTCGCAAAAATAATTGCGCCAACATAGCTACGCTGGCGCTGCGATTGAAGCGCTGTGAATTCGCACAGATTTCATCGGGTAACTGCAACCCCACCACAGGGTTGTATGGAGGCTATATATGGTCGCCGGCTAAATTTGTCAACGGGAATGTGACGAACGACACCGGAAAATTTTATATTCATACGATGAGGGAGTTGGAAGTCGAAAGAAGCACGGTACTAGAAGTTCTAATACTGGAACGACGTTCACCCTCTACACAGAGTCACAATCTGGGCCGAGAGGTCCCCTCTTTTTTTAACGGCAGCGGAATCTGGTGTGGGAATATCTCGCGGGCGCGAGGGACTAGCGGAGCGAACTTCCAGCCTGCTCATAGACCGTTCGGCCGCCCACGACAGTGAGAAGAACTGTGGTCTTGGTGTACTGCTGGGGCGGGATCTTTGTGAGGTCATTGGAAAGAACGATGAAGTCGGCGTATTCGCCGGGCTTAAGCTCGCCTTTCTTCCCTTCTTCGAATTGTGCATAGGCGGCGCCCGAAGTGTAGGCGCGGATGCAGTCTTCCAGCGAAATTTTTTCTTGCCCTTGCCATCCGCCAGAAGGACCACCTTCCGGGAATTCACGCGTCACACACGCGTAGAGACCGCGCATCGGATTGATGGGTTCCACAGGGTAATCTGTGCCGAAGGCCAGGCGGACTCCGCTCTTCTCTAAAGAAGCCCAGGCATAGGCACCTCTGGCGCGGTCGGGTCCGAGACGCGAACCGGCCCAGCGCATATCCGAAGTCTCATGAGAAGGCTGCATCGAAGCAATTACTTTAAGCTGCGCGAATCGTGGCAAATCCTCAGGCGCTATCACTTGTGCGTGTTCGATGCGGTCGCGGCGGTCGCGAGGACGGTTTGTTTTGGCGACGGCTTCGAAGACATCGAGAGCCACGCGATTGGCGCGGTCACCGATTGCGTGAAAATTGATCTGGAAGCCGGCTTTGTCGCGCTCGATAGCCATGGCGCGGAGCTTGTCAGGCTCGTTTGTCAGTATGCCGCTCGTAGAAGGCTGATCCGAGTAAGAGGCGAGCATTGCGGCGGTACGCGAGCCCAACGCACCGTCAATGAAGCCTTTGATCGCTCCCGTCTTTAGCCAGGGGTCGGTTGTGCCGCCCTGCGCGCGCATGTTCAGCAAATTATCCATGGACTCCATAAACGGGAGCCATTCGGTAATGCGCAGCGTCAGCTTCCCTTCTTCTTTCAACTGGACATAAATGAGGTAGTCGGACCAATCGGAATTATCCTGCGCGGAGGTCACGCCGTTTTTGGCGGCATCGGCAAGGACCATCTGGATGCCGCGGCGGCGCTGGTCGGATCTTAGGTCGGGAATCCTGGCAGATACCAAACTCATCGCGGAGTCTTCTTCCAGCATTCCGGTAGCTTCGCCGTCGGCGTCGCGCTCGATCATGCCTCCGGGCGGATTTGGCGTGTCATCTTTAATCTCGCCGTGCTGCAAGGCGAGCGTGTTGGCCACGGCTACGTGGCCGGAGACGTGCACGAGAAAAACGGGATTCTTTGGCGCCACGGTATCGATCTGTTCTTTGTTGGGGAATTTCTTGTCGGCCCAGAGTGTGTGATCCCAGCCGCTGCCGGTGATCCACTCGCCTTCTTTGCGCTGTGCGACGGCATCGGCAATACGCTTTTGTAGTTCCTCGATGGTGGTAACGCCGTTTAGTTGGACGGAGAGCATGTCTGCCGCCGCGCTTCCGAGGTGCACATGAGCGTCGTTGAAGCCAGGCATCAGAAACTTGCCTTTCAGCTGAATGGTTTCGGCGCTCGGGTCGTTTCCGCCGCATTCCAGGAGGATGTAATCGATTTTACCGACGCAGCGAATCTTGCCGTCACGAACGGCCATGGCGTCAGCCCATGGCTGAGCGGGATCGTTGGTATAAATGCGGCCGTGAAGATAAACAATGACGTGCGATTCGCCCTGGCCTGACTGAGCTTTCGTTTGTAAAACAACGAGTCCCGCGCAAAAACTTGAAAGAACAATGAGTGCCAGACCGAGCAGACTGGTCTTGCGAAGCTTCATCTAGGTTTCTCCGGCGCAACGTCCGCGACTCCGAGAAGAGTCAACAAGGCTCGCTTGAGCCCCATCTCGCGGCCAGTGGGGTCGTACCATTCCTGGAGCGAGTGCGCGCCGCCACCGTTGCCTCCCGCGCCAATCGATATCGCGTCGATGCCCAGAGAAAGAGGAATGTTTGCATCGGTGGAAGAGCGCTCGATCCGTGATTCGTTTTCCACGATAGCATCCGCCGCACGCAATGCGGCGAGAAGTGGCGACTCTGCTGCCAATTCGCCACCCGGCCGGCTGCCGAGGAGTTCGACCTTCCACTCCAGCTTGCCTCTCGAACGGTCCCGGGACGATTCCATTTCGTCGCGAACGCCGGCAGCCATGCATTCCCGCAATGCGGATTCGAGGCGCGCCAGCTCGCTTTCACTTTCCGAGCGAACATCGACCTTGAGCCGCGCTTCGTAGGGAATGGAGTTGACGGAAGTGCCGCCGTCGATCTGTCCCAGATTGAACGTAGTGCGCGGTGATGCAGGAATTCTCGTGTTGATGAAGCGCACGGAGCCGCGAACCAGCGCGTTAATAGGATTGGGAATGCCGAAGTCCGACCAACTGTGGCCTCCGGGGCCGGTGATCACCACTTCGAGCCGGCGCGATGCCAGCGCAATCGTTGTCACGTGATCGGTGCCGGCGCCATCGAGAACGACGACGGCCTTCAGGCGGCTGCGGTAGGCCTCGACCAGCGCGCGCATGCCACGAAGATTACCTTCGCCTTCTTCACCAACGTTGGCAACAAACAGGATGGTGCGTAGCGGCTTGATCTGCGCATCGTGAATGGCGCGCGCGATGGCTGCAAGAGCGGCGAGGCCAGTGCCGTTATCCGAAATCCCCGGCGCCAGCAAGCGGGGCCCTTCATGGTGGACTTTCACGTCCGTACCCGCGGGGAAAACCGTGTCCAGATGCGCGGAGAGTACAACAACTTCTTTTTCATTCACGCCACGGAGTTCGCCAATCACGTTGCCGGCCGCATCGACTTGTACGTCGAGGCCCGCCGCCGACAAAAGCACCTTCATCGCTGCCGCGCGCTGGCCTTCCTGAAAGGCTGGCGCGGGGATTTCCGTTAGACGTGCTTGCTCTTCGTTAATCCAATTCAGATTTTGCGCGAACCACGCGGTCGCCGCACGCACCTGCGTGTTTTCACCAAGCTGGGCGGAGGAAGCTGAGCGGGTGCTATGTCGGGCAAGGGAGGAGCGAACCGGCATAGCGAAGAGGATAACCCAAACCAGCACGCGTTTCACTGCCCTGCTGCGAGAGCGTGTTCGCTTCAATGGCGTGTAGCCTCCGCGCAAAGCGCGGAAATTTCCGCGTCGGTCAGAACTCGTGCCGATTGCTTGGCGGCGTCGAAGATACGGTTGACGAGCAATTCGTCGGCGGGAATTTTGTGACGCTCGAGCCAGAAAAGCACGTTGGACTTTCCGCTCATGGGGCCGATTTCGATCACTTGATCGAGTCCGAACAAGTGTGAGGGCACGCCGCTATAGACGGAGTTGGCCAAATCCTGGTTGCCCTTGTGAAACGCTTTGATGATCGCGGCCGCATGAACACCGGTCGCTGTGCGGAACGCATCGCGCCCGATGACCGGATAGTTCGGAGGGATTACCGTATGTGTGGCAGCGGCGACCTTTTCACAATACTCACGGAGCCGCGAGAGGTCCTGGTGGATGACCCCCATCAGGCGCAAGTTCACTAGCATCAACTCCATCGGCGTGTTGCCGACGCGTTCGCCGAGCGCATTGGCAGCCGCGTGCACCTGATCCGCGCCGGCGGCAATGGCCGCAAGAGAATTCGCGACGGCCAGCCCGCGATCGTTGTGGCCATGCCAGTCCACGCGAATTTTTTCCCCGCTGGGCTTGACCACTTCTTCGATGACAAATTTCACCAGGTTATACGCGCCGTTCGGAATTGCGTGGCCTACAGTGTCACAGAGCACGATAGCCTTTGCGCCGCTACGGATTGCTGTGGTGTAGAGACGCTTCACCGTGTCGGGGTCGGTGCGAATCGTGTCTTCCGTAACGTACATGGAGGGGAGCCCGTGCTCGACCGCAAACTTCACTGCCTTTTCGGTGGTGCGCTCGAGGTGATCCACGGTCCAGTCTTCCACCAGACGCCGGATCGGGCTCGACCCCAAAAATGTGGCTGCTTCAATGGCCATGCCGACGCGCTGAGAAATCTCGGCGATGGGGCGGATATCCGCCTCGATCGTTCGCGCGGCGCAGTTCGGCTTGATCTTCATCCGCTTGGTAACGATTTCGCGCGCCAGCGCTTCTACGTGCTCAACGGCCCGAGGCCCAGCACCAGGCAGACCGATGTTGAGCGAATCGATGCCGAGCGCTTCCATCAGATGCAGGATTTCTATTTTTTCGCCGATGCTGGGGTCGTGCACGCTCGGATTCTGCAGGCCGTCTCGCAGCGTCTCGTCATTCATCAAGACGCGTGTGCCCGGAGGCAGGAGAGGCGCCGCGGCTACGTTCCAGTCGTAGATCCATTCGTTTTGTTGCATCGCGCTCGCTCTCTTTCGTCGGCTGCCCCTGAAACGTCCACCTGCTACAAGCAATCCTGCAATATCAAAAGCCGTGGTCGCGAAACACGGTCTTTAGGGCGCCGCGCGTGTTTCGTAATTTTGCGGCGAGTCCTCCGCCAAACTCAAACTTGAGAAACGCATCCGCCGCTCGTTCTAAATCCGCGCCGTAACGATACCACCACGGTTTTTCGATTCCAGGCAAGCGATCCACATCGATGTATTTGGGTTGCACCATTTCGAGCAAACCC
>Ga0209415_10004662_pt1 | contig 25033 bp, 23 predicted proteins | sample PeaSoiSIISIP2007_FD_187696 | JGI IMG/M metagenome (GOLD analysis project Ga0209415, IMG submission 187696) | Peat soil microbial communities from Weissenstadt, Germany - SII-SIP-2007 (SPAdes) (version 2) | ecosystem: Environmental > Terrestrial > Soil > Wetlands > Peat | place: Germany... | reverse complement strand
CCAGATTCCGGTCGAGCGCGAGCACCCGCCCACGCGGTCCGACTATTTCGGCCAGATGCGTCGCTTTGCCGCCCGGAGCTGCCGCGCAATCGACGGCCGTGGCGCCGAGGCGCGGCGCGAGCATCCGCGCGACGAGCTGCGAAGCCTCGGACTGTGCGTAAAAGAGACCGCGCCGATAGCAGGATGAATCCAGTTTCGGGGCGTTATCGAGAACGATCGTCTCCGGCAAGCTGCCGATCGTTTTGGACCGACGGCCGTCTGGGGCGATCTCGAATCCGTCGCGGCGCAATTCATCGACCAGCGATTGTCGCTCACCGCGTGCGAGATTGAGCCGAATCACGTTGGGCGCGGCCTCGTTGTTCGCGGCCATCAGCCGCTCGGCGCCCTCGATACCGAACCATTCCACAAACTTGCCGGCGAGCCATCGCGGATGCGAGCACGCGATCGCCAGGTAGCCAACTTCGTCCGCGGCACGATCCGGCAGCGCGACCGTATCGCGCGCTGCACGACGCAGGATCGCATTGACCATCCCGGCCGCGCCCCGCGTCGCACGATTCTCATTCGCCAGACCGACGCTGGTATCCACCGCGGCGTGCTTTGGGATTCGGCTCAGGAACCGCAATTGGTAGAGCCCGAGCCGCAGGATCGCGAGCACGCCGGGATCGAGACGGTCGAGCTTGCGCGAGGACAGCGCGGCGATTTCGTAATCGAGCCGCCCTTGCCATGCGAGCGTGCCGAGCACCAGCCGGGTCAGCAGACGGCGGTCCGGCGGAGCATACGTGGCGAGTTCATTTTCAAGCCGATTTCCGAGCAGCACGTCGGCGAAGGCGGATTGCTGGTCCACCTGAATCAGAATCTCGAGTGCGGCGCGCCGAACGGCGAGCCCGGCGCGATCGCCAGCAGGCTGCCTGCGACCGCGCGCGATCGCTCCGCGCTTGCCCGACATGGGATCAGCCACGGGGTCCGTCACGTGCCGAGCCTGAGTCCGATTTCGATCCGCCGACCGCGAAAGAAGTCCACCGCCGCCATCCGTTTGCGTCCGGCGGCCTGCACTTCGAGCAATTTGAGCCGGCCGCGGCCGCATTGGACTATCGGCACGGGCTTCAGCGCTACGATCGTTCCGGGCGTAGATGAACCGGTGGGATCATTGGAATCACCTGCCTCCACCGCGGCGCGATAGACCATCAGGAGCGCGCCATCCAGAGTGGTCCGCGCGACGGGCCACGGATCGTAGGCCCGCGTCATCCGTTCGATTCGCGCCGCTTCCGTGCTCCAGTCGATTACCGCGTCTTCCTTCTTCACGGGCGCCGTGTAGGTGGCCTGGCTTTCGTCCTGCGGCGTTGCCGTCAGCTCACCGCGCCGCAACTTATCGATCGCCTCGAGCATCAGGACTGCGCCGAGCTCGGCGAGTTTGCTCTTCAGCGTGGAGGCGGTGTCGGCTGCCGCGATCGATATCGCGCGCTGCATCAGAATCGGCCCGGCGTCCATCTGCTGCGTGATCCGCATGATCGTGACGCCGGTCTCCGCGTCACCCGCGAGAATCGCGCCTTCGACCGGGGCGGCGCCGCGATGGCGCGGCAGCAGCGAAACGTGGATGTTCAGCGGCATCAGGCGCGGCGTCTCCAGGACCGAATCGGGAAGAATCCGGCCGTAGGCGGCGACGATCAGCAAATCGGGATCGAGCGCCTTGAGCTGATCGGTAAACTCGCCTGTCCTGATTTTCGCGGGCTTGAAAATCGGCAATCCCAACTCCGCGGCGGCCGAGGCGACCTCGGAGCAGTCGAGCGCCATCCCGCGCCCGCGCGGACGATCGGGCCGCGTCACGACACCCACAATACGCATCGCGGCGCCGGAGGCCTCGGCAAGCCGGCGCAAGATGTGCGCCGCCAGCGCGGGCGTACCCATAAAAACGATCTTCAGCGGTGCATCGGCGATGTTACTGTGGCTTGTCACGACCGGCCGCGCTGATTCTAGCGCGTACCGGCGCACTTCGCGCCCATCAGATCCGTATGCGTCCCCACTCCACTCGCGTTTGCACGGCGAACGTCAACATCCCGTCGACCGCATAGCGGGTGAGTAGCCTTGTCATCTCGGCGTCGAATTCCTGTGACGCTTTTTCGCCGAGGTGATCTTCCGACCAGGTCGCACGCGAGTGCTGGCATCGCAAATAATCGGGGACGCTCTGCGAGAACTGGACCGGCGTTGTGACTTTGTGCCCGATCGGTTGAAAAGCGGGATGGACCAGCAGCGGTTCCCCGAGGCGCTGACCGACGGTCTTCCACCAACTGAGGCGTTGGCCATCGATCCTTTCGAGGAAGCTCACCATCAAGGCGGTCTCGTCGCGCTCCCACGGCGCGTCGACCGGCGCATCGCCGTCAAGCACGGCGAGACACGCTCGATCGGCGAGCGCATCGGCGAAGCGGGAAAGTACGCGATCGAGGTCCATCCAATGGATACTCAACGCGGCGACAATCAAAGCGTAAGGCGGATCGAGCGGAGCTTCCTCCATCCTCGCGTTAATCCATCTGATGCTCTGGCGGATCTTCGGGTTGCCGCCGCCGCAAAGCCGTTTCGCGACGTTCAGCATCTCAATCGAAGGGTCTACCGCATCCACGCGCCCTACATGGTCGACTAAACCAAGAGCGATTTTCCCCGACCCACAGCCGGCGTCCAGCACTTTTCGGGGCTCCGGCCCGATCAAACTCAGCAGAGTGCTATAGACCTCAGGCGAGTATGGCGGGCGGTACAGGTAGTTCTCCGCCACGCGGCGTGAAGCGAAACGTTTGCCGTACGACCGATTGGTCACTTGACTTCGATTGGAAAGCTATCCAACGACAAGCACTCTGCGACCACTCGCTTATCTCCAAACGGGCGAGACGATTCAGTAAGGCAGGCAGGTGGCTTCTAAATCCGGACGCCGGAGGGCCGGTCGTCGTCGGCTTTGCCCTCCTTGATCAGCTTGGTGACTTTGCGCCGGTAGAGCTCGCGCTTGATCCGGCTGATGCGGTCGATAAACAGCTTGCCGTCGAGGTGATCGATCTCATGCTGAAGCGCGACTGCGAGCAGCTCGTCGGCTTCGATCTCGATCTCTTTTTGCTCGGGCGTCCACGCCCGCACCAGCACCTTCGCGGCGCGCTTCACGTCCGCAGTGTAATCGATAACCGAAAGGCAACCCTCTTCCCAAATCACTTCGCCCTCGGCCTCGACGACTTTGGGATTGATCAGCTTGAGCAGTTTCTTGCCGGGATTTTCGTGATCGGTGTCGAGCACGACTATCCGATGCGATTCGCCGACCTGAGGCGCGGCCAGGCCCACGCCGGGGGCGGCATACATGGTCTGCACCATGCTGTCGATCAGGGTCGCGAGCTTGCCGTCGATATTACCGACCGGATTGGCGGCCTGCTTGAGGGCCGGATCGGGAAACTTGCGGATTTTCAGCAGCGCCACGGGAGTCCCGATCAAAAGTTATCAGAGCGCCGGATGCGCGAAAAGCGAAGGAGGAGCGGTTCAGATTGCGATCTTCAATGCGATCTGCTCGAACGGCGCCTCGGGGACCTTGACCTTGCTCTTTCGGCCGCGACGCTTCTCGGTCAGATGGATCAACCCGTGGCGCTCCAGAAGGCGCACGTCTTGCTGCACGTTCTTCAGGTCGCGATCGGCGATCTTGGCAAGTTCGTAAATCGACCGCGGATGCCTGGTGCGAATCACCCGCAACAGCGCCAGTCGTTCCCGGGTCAGGAAATTCCGCGCGGCTTCTATGCTCGTGAAGTACACTCCCTCGCGCCGCTGGAAAGGCTTGCGCTGTTCCGCCGCCGTGAAGGCCTCGCGAAAATCCCCCAGCATCCGCGTAAGCGGCCTGATCTCGATGGTCAGCGTCTTTCTCATGCTACTTATCCCGCAAGCCTTGTCTGCGAACCGAGTCCTGACCACCTCAGCGATAGATCTCGCGACGGTGTCCGGCGGCCAGAACCAGGACAGTCGAGGCATCGTCCTCGATGCGGCAGATCACGCGGTAGTCGCCGACCCTATATCGCCAGAACCCGGCCTGTTCGCCGCGTAGGGCCTTGCCGAGCCGGCGGGGGTTATCGCCGGTCGCTATTCGCTCGCGCAGGTACCTTAGAATTCGCCTCTGAGCGATAGCATCGAGGCTTGCCAAGTCGCCTCGCGCCGCGCGGCTGAACTCAACTCTCCACGCCAAGCTGGCGCTCTACTTCTTCCAAAGGGATTCGTTCGCCACTCTCTTCAAGCCGTGCAACCGCGAGCAAGTAATCCTCGCGGTCTTCCAGAAACTGCACGATGGCCTTTTTGACGTAGTAACTCTTGCTCCGATGCGTACGGCGGGCCAGGCTGTCGAGCCGCCGCTCGATTTCCTTGGGCAATCTTAGTGCAAGCATTCTGAATCTCCGCCGATTCCGGAGTGTATTACAGTGTATGGCCGGTGCGAAACCAGATCGCGCCCCGAGCCTACAGCATGTTGATCGGATCGACGTCGATCATCAAACGCACCTCGTTGCGATCGGCGAGCGGCGTGACTTCGGCCCGCATCGCGGTGAGCGCCGCGCGCATCGCGGCGAGCGATTGCGACTTTACCATCACCTGCCATCGAAAGCGCCGCTTGATTCGCTCGATTGGCGCGGGCGCCGGCCCCAGCACGCGCATCGTGGGGTCGTTTTTCGCCGCGCGTGCCAGCGCACTCGCCACTTTGGCGGCAATCTCGCCCGGCTGACCCGGTTGAGGCCCCTCGATTTTCACCAGCGCCATCCGCGAGAACGGCGGATACATCAGTTCGCGCCGCAGCTCGAGCTCGCGGTGGATGAAGCGCGCGTAATCCTGATCGCGCGCGGCGCGGATGCTGTAATGATGCGGCGCGTAGGTCTGGATCAGCACTTTGCCGGGCCGATCGCCCCGGCCCGCGCGGCCCGCGACCTGCGTCAGGAGCTGGAAGGTGCGCTCGGCCGATCGGAAGTCGGGCATGTTGAGCGCCAGATCGGCCAGCACGACGCCCACCAACGTGACGCCCGGCAAATCGAAGCCCTTGGTAATCATCTGCGTGCCGACCAGCACGTCGATATCGCCGCGCGCGAGCGCCTCGACGATGGCGGTCCGCGCACCCTTGCGGCTGCTGGTGTCGCTGTCCATCCGCTCGATTCGCGCATCCGGCAGAATCTCCTCGATCGCGCCGACCAGCCGCTCCGTGCCGAAACCCTGGCCGGAGAGGCCGAAGCCGCGGCATTCGGGGCAGCGGTCGGGCGCAGCCGCACGATGGCCGCAGTAATGGCAGCGCAGCGATCGATCGTGCAGATGAAAGGTCATGCTGACGCTGCAGTTCGGACAAGTCAGGACGGCGCCGCACAGATGACACTGCAAAAAGTTGTGATAGCCGCGGCGATTCAGGAAGACCACGCTCTGGCCGCCGCCGGCGAGGTTCTCGCGCAGCGCCTCGGCCAGCCGCGCTGAAATCGGCACGGCCGGGGTCTTTTCGCCTGAGCCGCTGGTTTCGCTAGCACCGTTGCCCGCGGCGCGGTCCGGCGCGTTGCGCTTTCGCTCCTCCCGAAGATCGATCACCTCGACTTCGGCCAGCGGACGATCCTGCACGCGCCGTGAAAGCCGAATCATCCGGTAGCGTCCGCGGCGCGCGTTGACGAACGATTCGGCCGAGGGCGTCGCCGAACCGAGCATCACGGGGCAGGGGCTGAAGCGTCCGAGCGCGACCGCGAGGTCGCGCGCGTTGTAGCGAATTCCTTCTTCCTGTTTGTAGGCCGCATCGTGCTCCTCGTCGACCACGATCAGGCCGAGATCGTGCAGCGGGGCGAAGATCGCCGAGCGCGGCCCTATCATGATCCGCGCCTGGCCGCTCAACGCGGCCCGCCAGCTCGCCCACCGCTCGGCGACGTTCTGCGCGCTGTGGACCACCGCTACTTGCGCGCCGAAGCGGCTGCGAAACGAGCGCACGATCTGGTCGGCGAGAGCGATCTCGGGCACCATCACGAGCGCCGCGCGGCCGGCCTCGACGCATCGCGCGGCGAGCTGCAGATAGACCTCGGTTTTGCCCGACGCCGTAATCCCCCACAGCAGAAAGGTCTGGAAGCGCCGCTCGGTGACCGCCGGCCCCGCCGCCTTGAGCGCGATCGCCTGCTCCTGATTGGGTTCCAGGTTGGGCTCAATCGCCGAGGCAGGCGTGTGCGCGCGCTCAACCGGTTCGTCGACTATTTCGATCAGGCCCAGCTTCGCCAGCGCCTTGACCGCGATCCTTGCGCCCGGAATCTGCTCTTCGATTTCTTCGACGCTGATTTCCTGTGTCAGACTCAGGAGCTGCAAGATCGCACGCCGCTTCGGACCCCGCACCGCCGCTACATCTACGCCCGGCTTGAGGCGTGCTACCGACGCGGCGGACTCGCGATGGTGCCCGCGCGTGGCTTCGTACGGACCGGCAATCCCCTCGGTCAACAGCCTGGTTAGCGCCGCGCCGAGCTCGCGCCGGGGTCCCAGGCGCCCGAGCTGTCGCTCGGTCATCGGAGACTTCACCAGCGCCTCGACTATCGAACGTTCGATCGGATTGAACGCGGCGGCTTCGAGCGGAGCCGGCGGCCGGACCAGTTTCAGAGTGCGGCGCGACTCGACCCGCGCCACAGCCGGCATCACGCTGCGAAAGGCCTCTCCGATCGGCACGAGGTAGTACGAGGCGAGAAACTCGAGCAGCTCCAGATGGGCCCGATCGAACAGCGGCGTCGGCTCCAAAACTTGCAGAATGGGTTTGAGCGTCGCCCCGCCGGCGTCGAGCTCCGACCCGACTTCGACGACTACTCCGGTGAGCTTCCGCGATCGCATGGGCACGAGCACCCGATGGCCGCACGCGACGCTCATCCCGGCCGGCACCGCATACGTCAGGGCGTCCATCCCCTTGGCGGCGCCGAGCACTATCACTTTCGCCTGCATCTCCCCCAATCTACACGAGCAATTCGCACGCGGAACCGCCGTCCGGCTCGACCTTCCACCGACTCGTCAAGTCTGGTTGAATCGGATTACGCATAAGCTGCGTATCTATCTGGACTACTTTACGGGGCTACCAGACGATGCTGCGTTTTCTCACATCGGGCGAATCGCACGGACCGGAACTGGTCGCGGTGGTGGAGGGCGTTCCCGCCGGGTTCGAAGTCGACCTGCCGCGCCTCAACGACGACCTCGCGCGCCGCCAAAAAGGCCACGGGCGGGGCGGCCGGATGGCGATCGAGCGCGACGAGACGCGGGTCGTTTCCGGGATCCGCTTCGGCCGCACGCTTGGCAGCCCGATCACTTTCATAATCGAGAACAAGGACTTCAAGAACTGGGTGAAGAAGATGTCGGTTGACCCGCGCGACCGCGGCGAGGCGCAGGTCGTCACGCGCCCGCGGCCTGGACACGCGGATCTTGCGGGCGTGCTCAAGTACAACCTGGACGATATCCGCGACGTGCTGGAACGCGCCTCGGCGCGCGAGACCGCTGCGCGCGTCGCGATCGGGGCGCTCGCGCGGCAATTGCTGGAGCCCTTCAAAATTACCGTGCTCGGTTACGTCGTGAGTATCGGATCGATCGAGGCGAAAGTGCCCGCCGATCTCGCGATCGGCGAATTGGCGCGGATTACCGAAGCCTCGGCCGTGCGGGTTGCCGATACTGCCGCCGAGCGGGCGATCATCGCCGAGATTGACGCGTGCAAAAAAGACGGCGACACGCTCGGCGGGGTGGTCGAGGTGGTCGCAAGCGGGCTTCCGGTAGGGCTCGGCAGCCACGTCCAATGGGATCGCAAGCTCGACGGCCGCCTGGCGCACGCGCTGCTCAGCCTGCAGGCGGCCAAGGGCGTCGAGATGGGATCCGGCTTTCACGCCGCGGCCGTGCGCGGATCGCAGTTGCACGACGAGATCGGCTACGACGCGGCCGCGCGCCGCTTCACCCGCCATTCCAACAATTCCGGCGGCACCGAAGGCGGCATGAGCACCGGCGAACCGCTGCGCGTGCGGGTCGCGTTCAAGCCGCTCTCGACCCTGATGCAGCCGTTGCGCTCGGTCGATATGAAGAGCAAGCAGGACGCGGTCGGGACGATCGAGCGTTCCGACGTGTGCGCGATTCCGGCCGCGGCGGTGATCGCCGAGTCGGTGGTCGCGTTCGAGATTGCGGGCGCGTTCTTCGAGAAAATCGGCGGCGACTCGCTCGCCGAAGTGACGCGCAATTACCAGGGCTATCTGCAGCAGGTGCGCGATTTCTAGCGCCGCGCCGGGTTCGCAACGCCGATGCGCGACAAGATCATCCTGACCGGGTTCATGGCGACCGGTAAGAGCACCGTCGCGAGACTGATCGCGCGGCGGCTGGGATGCCGGTTCGTCGACAGCGATCGCGAGCTATGCGCGCGCGCCGGCAAATCGATCGCGGCGATTTTCGCCGACCACGGCGAGCCGCACTTCCGCGCGATGGAACGCGAGGTGATCGCCGCGCTGGCGGCGGATCCAAATCGCTCCGTGATCGCGACCGGCGGCGGCGCGCTGGTCGACGACTCCAACTTCTCGGTTCTTTCCAGCGCCGGCATCATCATATGCCTGAGCGCGCGCGTCGAGGTAATCGCGCAGCGGGTGACGCGCTCCGCCCATCCGCGGCCCAAGCTGCTGCAATCCGGCCAGCCGCTGGAACGTTCCATCGCGGATCTGATGGCGGCGCGCGCCGACGCCTACGCGAGAGCCGAAGTAACGATCGACACCTCCGACCTCACAGTCGAGGAAGTCGCGGACCGCGTGATCCAAGCCGTGAACGCGCGAGCGGCGAATCGATGCGAACCTTCAGCGTAGAGCTGGGCCCGCACTCCCATTCGGTGCACGTCGGCGCCGGGCTCCTCGATCAATTGGGCCGCCTGGCGCGCGAGGCGGGAATTTCACCCGGCCGCGCCGCGATCGTCACCGACCGGAACGTCGCGCCGCTCTACGGCGAGCGCGCTAAAGATTCGATCGCGAAGGCCGGGTTCGCGGTCGCGACGATCGAGATTCCCGCCGGCGAGGCGAGCAAAACTTTCGCCACATACGAGCTCGTAATCGACGCGATGGTCGAGGCGCGGCTCGACCGCCAGAGCCCGGTGTTTGCGCTGGGCGGCGGCGTGGTCGGCGACCTCGCCGGATTCGCCGCCTCCTCATATATGCGCGGCATCCCGATCGTGCAGGTGCCGACCTCGGTGGTGGGCCAAGTCGATTCCGCGCTCGGCGGCAAGACCGGCATCGACCATCGCCGCGCGAAAAATCTGATCGGCGCGTTCTATCAGCCCCGCCTGATCGTGGCCGACATCGCGACGCTGAGCAGCCTGCCGGAGCGCGAATTTCGCGAAGGCCTGGCCGAGGCGATCAAGTACGGAGCGATCATGGACGCGCCGATGTTCGCGGCGATCGAGAACGATCTGCCGGCGATCCTTTCGCGCGACCCTGCGAAGCTCGAGGAGCTGGTCGATCGGTCGCTGCGATGCAAGGCCGCGGTGGTCTCGCGCGATGAGCGCGAAGGTGACTTGCGCAAGATCCTGAACTTCGGCCATACGGTCGGCCATGCGATCGAGGCCGCGGGAGATTACGCTCGCTATCTGCACGGCGAGGCGGTCGCGATCGGGATGGCGGTGGCGTCGCGGCTCTCGTGCCTGCATGCCGGGCTCGCCGAATCGGACCAGCGCCGGCTCGTGCGGTTAATCGAACGGGCCGGGCTGCCGACCGAGATGCCGGACCTGGCGAATTTGCCCGCGGCGGAGCAAGAGCGTTTCGCCAACGCGCTCAAGCTCGACAAGAAGCGCGCCGGCGAGGCGATCGATTTCGTGCTGGTACCGGAGCTCGGCCGCGCGATCGTCAAGAAGTTGAGCTTCGAGCAAGTCACCGCCGCTATCCAGAGCGCTTGATCCCGCCGGGCGATTGTCCTCGCGCGCCAATCCGATTAGCTCTGCGCTACGTATCTGAAGAAGAATGACGTGGTCACGCCCGCCGAACCATCCGACCGCAATTTGCTCGCCGCGATGGCCCGTGGCGACACCGGGGCGTTGCGCTCCTTGAACGCGCGCTACGGCGGAAGGCTGGCTGCGCTTGCCAACCGCTTTCTCGGCGATCAGGCCGACGCGGAAGAAGTCGCCGCCGACGTGCTGTGGCAGGCGTGGCGCCAGGCGGCTTCGTTCGATCCGGCGCGCGGCTCGGTCGCGTCGTGGCTCGTCACGATCGCCCGCAGCCGTTCGCTCGATCGCCTCAGAGCCCGCCAGGCGCGCCGGGCGCCGGTGATCGCCGAGGCTGATTCGGAACCGGTTGCCGATCCGGCTGCGGCGCTGGACGAGGCTCATCGCGGCCGAATGGTGCGCCGTGCGATCGACGGCCTCGAGGCCAACCAACGCGTCGTGCTGGAAATGGCGTACTTTTCCGATCTGTCGCATGCGGAGATCGCGGAGAAGCTCTCGATGCCGCTGGGGACGGTCAAGACTCGAGTCAGGAGCGCGATGTTAAGCCTGCGTCAGGCGCTCGGAGGCCAGCGCGAGTAGGCGCGCGAGCATGGACCATCAGGCGCTGAAAGACCTGCTCCCGTTGGCCGCGATCGGTAAGCTCGATCCGGACGAGGAGCGCGCTCTGACCGAGCATCTGCGGAGCCGCTGCGACGCGTGCGAAGGCGAGCTCCGCGGCTTCCGTGAAACTGCGGCGGCGCTCGCGCTCGCAGGCGACGATATCGGTCGCGATTCCGAAGCGCGGATCTGGAATCGTCTCCGCGCGCGCCTTGACGCTTCGACTTCGGAGAACGAATCGGCACCAATCGCCCGACGTGATCGACCTGCTGCGCCGCGCCCGCATTCGCGGCGCTGGCAGATCGCAACTGGCGTATCAACTGCAGCCGCGCTGGCGGCCGCGATATATGCGGGCGTCATCATGCGCTCCAATGCACTTCAACACGATCAGTTGGCGAGTCTCGCGGACCGGGTTTCAGCCTCGCGCGCAGAGCTGGCCGCGGCCCGGAATGAAACCGCAGCGCTCAGGCAGGTGCTCGTGGAGCGCGCGCATCTGGAGCGGACGCTGATGGCCCCCGACCTGCAGATAACCCGGCTTCAGCCGCTCGACCTGGCGCCCAGCGCAAGCGCGATGGTCGCCGTGAGCCGCAGCGCACACAGCGCGATCCTTCAGGCGAACGCGATGCCGACCACGCCCGCCGGGAAAACCTATGAGCTCTGGTGGATCACCAAGGAAACCGGTCCAGTGGCCGCCGGACTCTTCGAGGCCGGGGCCGGGCGCGAAGTGATCGCGCGCGCCGAGCCGCCGCCGGCGGGCCACGTTATTCTGGCCGCAGTGACGCTGGAGCCGGCCGGCGGCGTCAGCAAGCCTACCGGCGCGATGTATCTCAAGGGAGAACCGGCGCCTTAGCCGAGCCCTCAAATCCAATTCAATTCGGGATTCGTATTGAGGGGTGATGGAAACGCTCAACACTCAAACCGGACCGGGACACTTCGACCTCGAAAAATATCTGCGCGCCTCCGGCGCCACGCGCCCCGACGCCTTCGATTGGTCCAACCCGGGACCGCGACTCGACGACGACGGGATCTTCTGCCTCGGCTACATGATGGATATCGAGTCGCACACCATCATCTATCTTAAGGAACTGCTTTCGACCTCGGTGGCCGAAGACGTATCGATCACGTCGTTTCTGTCGTGCTGGGCCTACGAGGAATTTTTCCACTCGCAGGTCTTGAGGCGCTTCCTCGAATGCCAGGGCGTCAGCATCGACGATGCGCGCTTCGCCGAATTGCGGCGCCGGAAACCCGCCGACTATATCCAGGACAAGCTGGCGCGCGTCCTGTCCCGGATCACGCGGCATTTTCCGGCGGTCCACATGACGTGGGGCGCGATCAACGAACTGTCGACGCTGACCGGCTACCACGCACTGGTGGATCGCACCCGCCATCCGCTGCTCACAACCATCTTGTCGCGCATCATCAAGGACGAGCGGCGCCACTTCTCTTTTTACTTCAACCAGGCGCGAACCCGTTTGCGGCCTCGCGCGGCGCAGTTGCTGACCGCGACGCTGGTGCGGCATTTCTGGTCGCCGGTCGGAAGCCCGGTGCGCGGCGATTCGGACATGCGCCGCGTGTGCGCGTATCTGTTCGACGACCAGCGTGGGCCGCAACGTCTCGCCGAGCACGACTCGATGATCGCGCGGCTGCCAGGGCTTGGATGGTTCAACCTCGCAGCGAAGTATTGTTTGGGTTCTCGCCGCGCCGAATTTTCCCCGGGGCGGGTTGCCGCACCCGCCTGAAGCCCGAAAGCCGGCTAGTGCGGATCGGGCTTCGAGAAGATCGAACTCAGCAGGATCAGTGTGACGCCGATCGAGATCGAGCTGTCGGCGACGTTGAAGATCGGCCAGTTGTACGAATAGCAATGCGCCCGCACGAAATCGATAACCTCGCCGCTGGTCGCGCGGTCGATTAGATTTCCCCCGGCGCCCGCCAATATCAGCGCGAGTGCGACCGTGACCAGCGTCGGACGATCGGCCGCAGCAATCAAAACCACCAGCACCACGATCGCGGCCGAGGCCAGCACCAGCAGCATCGCGGTGCGAGCACCCTCCGGCGCGTTGGCGAACATGCTGAAAGCCACGCCCGGATTGCGCGTATAGGTAATGTCCAACCAGTTGGGTATCAACTGGATATTCTCGTAGAGCTGCATATGCGCGCGGACGTAGAGCTTGCTCACCTGATCGAGCGCGATTATCGGCGCGACCACCCCGGCCAGCATCGCGAGGACCACGCGCGGGTTGAAGGAGGGCATGAACGCTGCCGGAGTATCGGTGGGCGATTGCGAGCTCATCGGCCGAGTTCCCGCACCACGCCACGGCATCGAACGCAGAGCCGCGGGTCGCCGCCGTCGTCGTAGTAAGTCCAGCATCGCTCGCACTTTTTGCCGCGGGCCCGCTCGCCTGTCATCAGAAGCCCCAGTTTCGATGAGCCCCGGTAGAATATTCCGTCACGGGAGAATGACTCGCGCCCGTTCGCCTCGTTCGCAAGGTCGGCGGCGTCCTTCGCGCTCAGGATACTCACGTCCGCGACGATGAATAGATCCTTCAGAATTTCGCGATCGCTTGCCAGCCGACTGGCCAACGCCTCCCAGCCCTCGGACCAGTTCGGCGCGCCGATCCTGACGGTGGCTTCCAGCGGCGCGCCGATCTTTCCCGCCTGGCGCATCTCCTCGAGCAGCTTGAGCGCTTCGTTGCGCACTTCGAGCAGGCGATCCCATCGCGCTTCGAGATCGGCGTCGGACCACTCGGGCCGCGCCGGCGCGAATTCCAGCAGATGCACGCTGGCGGCACGCTGGCCGGGAAAGTACGAGTAGATTTCGTCCGCCGTGAATGGCATCAGCGGCGCGAGCATCCGCACCATAGCGTCGAGCACGTTGAACAGCGCAGTCTGTGCCGAGCGCCGCTCGCGCGAGGCTGGAATCGAACAGTAGAGCCGGTCGCGCGCCACGTCGATATAGAGCGAGCTCAGATCGACCACGGCGAAATTCAGCAACTGATGATATGTGGTCTGGAAATCGTAATGGTCGTAAGCCCGGCGCACCACGCTCTTGAGCCGCTCGAGGCGCGACAATATGAAGCGGTCGAAATCGAGCAGCTCGGCGGTTGCGACTGAATCGCGCGCCGGATCGAAATCGAACAGGTTGCCGAGCAGGAAGCGGGATGTGTTGCGCAGCTTGCGATAGGACTCGGCGACCGCATTGAGCAGCGTCGGGCCGACGTTCATATCGGCGGAGTAATCCACCGACGCGTAGAGCAGGCGCACGACGTCGGCGCCGATGCGATTGGTCACGTCGGCGGCGTCTTCGGTGTTGCCCAGCGACTTCGACATCTTGCGGCCTTGCTCGTCGAGCGTAAGCCCGTGGCTGACCACGTTGCGGAACGGCGCCGCGCCGCGCTCGGCGGTGGCGCAGAGCAGCGAGGACTGAAACCATCCGCGCGCCTGTTCGACCGCCTCGACGTAGGCGTCCGCCGGCCACGCCAGCTCCGGCCGGACGCCCAGCACCGCGGCCTGCGAGCATCCCGAATCGAACCAGACGTCGAGCACGTCTTCTTGCCGCTCGAAGTCGCCGCCGCCGCACTGTTCGCATCGGTAGTCCACGGGCACGAAGTCGGCGAGCGGGCGGACGTACCACGCGTCGGAACCTTCCCGCTCGAAGATTTCCTCGACCCGCCGCATGATCGCCGCGTCGAGCGCCACATTGCCGCATCCTTTGCACTTGAGCGCTGGAATCGGCACGCCCCACGCCTTCTGGCGGGAGAGACACCAGCCGGGCGGCCGGGTCTCGATCGTATTGCGGATCCGATCGCGCGACCATCCGGGCCACCATTGCACCTGCTCCATCTCGGCCAGCACGCGGGCGCGCAAGCTCTCGTGATCGACTTCCATGAACCACTGCTCGGTGGCGCGGAAGATCAGCGGCTTGCGGCATCGCCAGCAATGCGGATAGCTGTGCGCGAGCGTTTCGGCGTGGAGCAACGCGCCACGCTCGCGAAGCTTCGCGACGATCGCCTCGTTGGCGGCAAAAACGTTCTGGCCCGCGTACTCGCCGGCTTCGGCGGTGAAAGTGCCGCCGTCGTCGACCGGCGTGAGCGGCGTCAGTCCGTAGCGCTCGCCGGTCACGAAATCTTCGTAGCCGTGTCCGGGCGCGGTATGCACCAGACCGGTGCCGGCGTCGGCGGTGACGTGATCGCCGAACATCAGCTTCACGTCGCGATCGATGAATGGATGGCGGAAAATGTCGCGGCCGTCGAGTGCCTTGAGCGCCGCGCGCGACAGCGCGATACGATCGTCAACCGCCAGCGCGCAGGCTTTCTCGACCGCCTCGGCGAGCCGCGCGGCGACGATGTAATACGTGCCGGCGACGCGGAGCGCGACATAATCGAAAGTCTCATTGAGGCTAATCCCGAGATTGGCGGGCAGCGTCCACGGCGTCGTGGTCCAGATGACTGCGAACAGTTTTCCGTCGGATTGCGCCAGCGCCAGCTTGCTTCCTTGTGATGGGTCGGCCGCAAGCTTGGCAGAATCCGCGATGTCGTTGAGCGCGAACTTTACATAGATCGACGGCGAGCGATGGTCGCGGTATTCGACCTCGGCTTCGGCCAGCGCCGTGCGGCAATCGAAGCACCAATGCACCGGCCTGCGCCCGCGGAAGACGTAGCCCTTCTCGACCAGCTTTCTGAGCACGCCGATTTCGGCCGCGTCGTACTCGGGATTCATCGTCAGATAAGGATGCTGCCAGTCGCCGATCACACCGAGGCGGCGGAAGTCCGTGCGCTGCGCATCGATCCAGTGCTGGGCGTCGGCGCGGCATAGCCGGCGCAGCTCGATCTTCGGCATCGTGCGCGCACGCTCGCCGAGACCTTTGGCCACGCGATGCTCGATCGGCATCCCGTGACAATCCCATCCGGGGACGAACGGCGTGCGAAACCCCATCATCGAGCGCGACCGCACGATGAAGTCCTTGACGATCTTGTTGAGCGCCGTACCCATGTGAACGTTGCCGTTCGCGTAGGGCGGCCCGTCGTGGAGAATCCACGCCTTCGCGTTGCGGCGCACCTCCATCAGGCGCGCGTAAAGGTCCATCTCGTCCCAGCGCTTGAGGGTCTCGGGCTCCCGCTTGGGCAGATTCGCCTTCATCGGGAAGTCGGTCTTGGGAAGATTCAGGGTCGCTTTGTAATCGGTGTCGGCCACAGGTGAATGATAATACCGCGCCTCGATGCGTACCGCCGCGTCAATCTCCTTGTGTAGAGATTAACGCATGCCGCAGCCGCGCAGGAAGGGGCATGGCACCGTACCGGAATAGAGCGAACACTGTCGCCGGCAATTTATCTCCACCTACTTTCGTATCGTTCATCAGTAGAGTACCGTAACGAGTTGGCGATTCCAGTTAATTATGAAGTGTCACAGTTTACGTTGCGACTGTGTATTCGAATGCTTACACGGTCATCGGAGAAGTCTGGATGAAAGGCGTCGGCGGATCCTGGTTTGTGGCGAAACTCACTATCGCGGTGCTGGTTCTCACAGTGGCAATTTCAGGGTGCGCCAATCAGGCGCCCCGTGATTGGGGTGCCTGCGGGGCGGGTGGCGCGGCACTCGGAGCAATAGCCGGCGCAGGAGCAGGCCTGGGACTCGAGTATAACAACAAGGCCCACCCATCGACGGCCAATTCTGCTGCGGCGGCCGGCGGCGGGGCCCTGATTGGAGCCATTATAGGCCTGGTAGCAGGCCATGAACTCTGCGATCCGCTCGTGCCACCACCTCCACCTGCGCCGCAAACGATAACGGCGCCGATGTCGGTAGCTGCTCCAGTAACCGCACCGCCGGCAGCGCCCGCGAGGACCAGGATCGTCCTTCGTGGTGTCCACTTCGATTTCAACAAGTACAACATCCGTCCGGACGATGAACCCGTCCTCGATGAAGCTGTCGAAAGCCTCAAGGAACATCCGGACGTCACAGTGAACGTAAATGGTTATTGCGACGCCGTTGGCAGCGTGGGGTACAACCTGAGACTCTCGCGTGAACGGGCAGCGGCTGTTGTCCAATACCTGTCCGAGCACGGCGTAGCGGCCTCGCGCCTGGTCGCTCATGGCTATGGCAAGACCAACTTTGTCGCCTCGAACGACACCGCCGAGGGCCGCGCCCAGAACCGGCGCGACGAACTTGTACCCACTGACTAAGCGCCCGGGCGGCCGCAAGTAGACCAGGCCGAAGAGTTCCCGAGGGGACGGCAGCGGATCTCCGCTGCCGTTCCAGCCGAGGCGCATGCCCGGCCCGCCGTGTTCGTGTTCCCGTGAGACGGGGGATTCCCGGAGTGCTCAAGGCTGCCGGTCGAGCACGCCCCTCGTGTCGGGCCCCGCTCGTAGCATAGCTTTGGGCTATGCGGTCGCAGTCTACCCTCACCGCTCGCTACGCTCGCCGCCTCTCTCTTCGACCAGGCTCAGGACAGGCCCTGGTCGGTAGTGGGCGGTTCTGTGAAGAGGGCCGGCACGGAGGCCGGCCCCTACACCACAAGTAATCTAATTCAGGGTAGTGGCCGGCGTCCCTGCCCGGCCATCCGATTCTCAAAACCGCCCACTACCCCCCCCGTGTCAGGGAGAGGCATTCGGATCGCATGGCGAAGCTTTTCTGCGCCTCTCCCTGACCAGGGAGAGGCCGGACCGTCTGCGGGCCGGGTGAGGGTAGGCTTCTTGCGCCAGTAGGAGAACATCGCGCCATCCGACCCGTCTACTGTCACCCAAAATAAACGCCGCGAATCGCCAGTGCACCTGCTTGCGCGCGATCGCGATGCAGCGTTGCGTGCTGTGTTCGGGCGGGTTTGCCGAAGCAGCCCTTAGTCGCGTAGATAGTGACGGGGGCCTATGCGGCGACTGTATCCATTCCTCGGCTGGCTATGGGGGTTCATTTTATCCGTCATGGTCGTCGGTCCCCTCGGCAGCTATATTTACGACCGGCTCAACAACAAGCAGTCACTTCAGGCGCTGGAGAGCCACCTACTGCTCTACTGGCCATGGTGGGCCGCTGGGGGAACTCTGTTCGGGGGATTCACCCTGTGGTCATTCTACCTGCAATGGCAAGAGCCGGCAGAAGAGGAGCCCGGCGGAACCACCATCAACGTCAAAGGAGACTACTACGCGGCTCCGCCCCCGGCGGTCGCTCCTCCGCCGGTTGATGCTCTCCCGAAGCTTCCGCCGTTTCCGGCGGATTTCGTCGGCCGCGAAGCGGAAATCGGCGAGATCGTGGCTGCGGTTCGGAAAGGCGGCGCGACGATCTCCGGATTGCACGGGATGGGCGGAATCGGCAAGACCGCGCTTGCGCTCAAGATTGGCGAGATTCTGACGCCCGACTATCCCGACGGCCAGCTCTACCTCGACCTCAAGGAAGCGCGGCACGCCACGGACGCGCCTGGAGTGGGGCCGCTGACGGCGGCCGAGGCCATGGCCTACGTGATCAGGAGCTACGATCGCGTCACTCGATTGCCCGAGACTGACGCCGGCCTGGCAGGGCGTTACCAAGCGCTCCTCCACGGCAAGCGCGCGCTGCTGCTGATGGACAACGCGCGTGACAGCGAGCAGGTCGAGCCGTTGATCCCGCCCGCCGGTTGCGCGCTGCTCGTCACTTCGCGCCAACACTTCGCTCTGCCGGGGCTCTTCGCGAGAAGCCTCGACACGCTGCCGTCCGATCGCGCTCGCGAGCTGCTGCTCAAGATTGCGCCGCGAATCGGCGAACACGCGGATGAAATCGCGAAGCTATCCGGCTATCTGCCGCAGGCGCTCCGCACTGCTGCCGGCGCTTTGTCTGAGCGCCCCGACTTGAGCCCGGCCGATCTGGTGCGTCGAATGAAAGACGCTCGACGGCGGCCGGAGCTTACCGGCGTGGATTTGTCCCTGACCGTGAGCGCCGGCTTGCTGAGCCCTGAGTTGAAAGACCGCTGGCTCCAGTTGGCCGTATTCCCCGACAGCTTCGATCAGCGGGGCGCCGCTGCGGTCTGGAAGCTGGATCCCGACCCGGCGCAGGACACCCTGAGCGAGCTGTCGAAGTACAGCCTGCTGGAGTGGAACGCCGCCTCGCTCCGCTATCGGCTGCACGACCTCGTGCGCGACTTTGCCGGCGCACACTTGGCCGAGGCCGCACGAGCCGAAGCTCAAAGCCGCCACGCCGCGTGCTACAAGGACGTGCTCGATGCTGCGGATCGACTGTACCTGCTGGGCGGCGAGGCGGTCCCACAGGGGCTGGCGCTCTTCGACCTCGAGCGGGGGAACATCCGGGCGGGCCAGGCTTGGTCCGCGGCGCATGCCGACGGCGGCGATGTCGGCGCAAGACTATGCGTCGATTACCCGGCTGTCGGCGTCTATGTCCTTTCCTTGCGGCTCCATCCGCGCGAGTGGATCGACTGGCTCGACGCGGCCTTGGGTGCTGCTCGCCGCCTCGGCGACCGCGGCGCTGAAGGCAACGCTTTGGGCAACCTCGGCATCGCCTACGACACGCTGGGGGACTATCGCCGCGCCGTCGAGTTCCACGAACAGAACCGCGCCATCGCGCACGAGATCGGAGATCGGTACAGCGAAGGCAACGCTTTGGGCAACCTCGGCATTGCCTACAAGTCGCTCGGGGACTACCGCCGCGCCATCGAGTTCCACGAGCAAGCCCGCGCCATTTCGCGCGAGATCGGAGACCGGCAGGGCGAGGGCAACGATTTGGGCAACCTCGGCAACGCCTACCGCGCGGTCGGGGAGTACAACCGCGCCATCGAGTTCTACGAACAGGCCTGCGCCACTGCGCGCGGGATCGGAGATCGGCGCAGCGAAGGCAACGCTTTGGGGAGCCTCGGCAACGCCTACTATTCGCTTGGCGACTACCGCCGCGCCATCGAGTTCTATGAACAGCAACTGGCCATTGCGCACGAGATCGGAGACCGGCTCGCCGAGGGCAAGGCGCTATTCAACAGCGCGAATGCGCTGGCCGCGCTGAGCGATCGCGTCAAGGCAATCGCGCGCGCCGAAGCCGCGCTGAAGATCTTGGAGGAGCTCGAATCTCCGCATGCGGCCACGGTGCGCCAAACCCTCGCCGAGTGGCGCAAGCTGAAATAGCGACCAGCGACGTGGCTTAATTCAGCCAGTGCCCCCTTCTGTCAGACCCCCGTCGTGCTATAGCTCTTTCGCGTCAGATCAAAAACGACCGGCAACGCGCGAGGGAGGTGCAAGCCATGACTCGGCTCAAGCTTTACGCCGCACTGACCGTGATTCTGTTCTTCAAGATGGCGGCGATCTCGATCGTGCAGGGAATTGCGCGCGCACGCGGGGGCGCCTTCACGCTGCCGGAGGACGCCACGCTCTTCGGCGCGAAGCTGGTGGCCGAGGAGTTGCCGATCGTGCAGCGCGCAGCCCGCGCCTGGCGCAACGATCTCGAGAACATTCCGATCTTTCTGTTTCTCGGCTTCATCTTCGTAATGTCGCCGTTCTCGGTCCGTGCGGAGGAAATCTATTTCGCGGTTTTCGCCGCGGCGCGGATCGCGCACACGATCTTTTTCCTCAACGCGATGCAACCGTGGCGCACGATCGCCTATACAGTCGGCGCGCTAACCTCAGTCGCGCTGGCGGTTCATATAATCACGGGGTTAATCCTTTTGTAGAGGGGCTTCTACCACGACGGCCTGATAGTGGGCGGTTTTGACAGCGCCGCAGTCTACCCTCACCCGCGCTCGCGATGCTCGCGCGACCTCTCCCTGGTCAGGGAGAGGTGAGCAATCGCACGGCGGAGCTTTTCTGCGCCTCTCCCGACCGGGGAGAGGCCGGACCGTCTGCGGGCCGGCTGAGGTAGGCTTCGCCGCGATAGCATCGCGCTTTGACCTCCAGCGCGCCGGCTAATACCATCAATTGTTGACTCGCGGGTTTGTCGCTATGGGGCTTAGAAAAGTCACGGTGTTCGATCACGTTGGTCCGGCGCTCGAGCCGGTCGATGAGGAAGGTCAGGCCAAGCCGGCCGTGCTCGGCGTGCGCTGGCTAAATCCCGACACCCTGGAGACCATCCGCCTTCGCGGCGGCGATCGCACCGGCCCCAAGGGCGAAGTTATCCAGGAAATCGCTCCGTCGCGCGATCTCAGCCCGTTCGCGATCGAGGGGCTGGGCAAGGCGCCCACTCGCCGGCCTTGAGCGGGGCTTCGGACGGGGCGCTCGCCGGGCTGCGCGTTCTCGATCTGACGACCCATCGCGGAGCGCTATCCGCGCGCCTCCTCGCCGACATGGGCGCCGACGTAATCAAGGTCGAGCCACCCGAGGGCGAGTCGGGCCGCCGAATCGGCCCGTTCGCCGACGACCTTCCCGATCGCGATCGCAGCCTGTTTTTCTGGTTCTACAATCTCAATAAGCGCTCGCTGACGCTCGATTTGACTCGGCGGCGCGGCGCGGAAATTATCCGCGCGCTGGCGCGATCGGCCGACGTGATCGTCGAAAGCTTCGCGCCGGGCACGCTCGCGAAGCTCGGCCTGGGATGGGATGAGCTGCGTCGCGGAAATCCCGCGCTGATCCTGTGCTCGATCGCGCCGTTCGGGCAGAGCGGTCCGTATCGCGATTTCGAGGCCGACGACACTATCGTGACGGCGGCCGCCGGGATGCTCTACGTCAACGGCTACGCCGGCCGCAAGCCGGTGCGGCCGCTGGGCCTGCAGGCCTATCATTCGGCGGCAATCTACGGCGCGATCGCGATCATGTGCGCGCTGTTGGCGCGCGATCGCGACGGGCTCGGCCAGTGGATCGATCTCAGTATCCAGGAGGCCGCCGCGGCCGCGGTCGAGCATGTAGCGGGTTCATACTTTATGGCGAAGGAGGTCGAGCCGCGGCGCGGCACGCTCCATTGGAGCCGCTACTTCCGGGTCGGCAAATGCCGCGACGGCTACGTGATGCATTGCAGCCTCGGCGACTGGACCTCGCTGGTCGAATGGATCAAAGCCGACGGCAAGGCGCAGGATCTCGGCGCGCCCGAGTGGGAGGACGTGCTCTACCGCAAGCAGCACGCCGAGCATCTGTTCGACGTGCTCGACCAATGGGCCGCCGGTTATTCGCGCGACGACTTGCTCGAACGCGCACAGACGCTGCGCCTCCCGTATGCGAGCGTGCGGCCGCCCGAAGCGCTGTTCGACGACGAGCAACTGCTCGCGCGCGGCTATTTCGCCGAAGTCGAGCATCCCGAGTTGGGACGCAAGTTTCGCTACCCCGGCGCGCCGTACATCTTCGGCGGCACGCCGTGGCGCGTCTATCGCAGGCCGCCGCTCCTGGGCGAGCATACCGGAGAGATCCTGCGCGACGATTTGGGAATCGATCCCGCCGAGATCGCGGCGCTCGCAGGCGAACGGGTGATCTGATGACGGCCGCGATGCCGCTCGATGGGGTCAGAGTGCTCGACTTCACCTGGGTCGTCGCCGGGCCGGTCGCGTGCCGAATCCTCGCCGATCACGGCGCCGAGGTGATCAAGCTCGAACGCAAGGTGCCGGGCACGCTCGGCCCGCGCCGGGTGGGACTGCAGGGCGACCTCAACCGCAACAAGCGCTCGGTCGCGATCAACATGGGAACCGCGCGCGGGATCGAGTTGGCGCGCGCGCTCGCGGCCCGGAGCGATATCGTGATCGACAATTTCTCGGCCCGCGTGATGCGTGGCTGGGGGATGGACTACTCAAGCCTCGCCGGGATCAAGCCCGATATCATCTGCATCAGCATGTCCGGCCTCGGCCATACCGGTCCGCGCGCGAGCTACGTGAGCTACGGACCCACGCTGCAGGCGCTCAGCGGGTTCACCGCGATGATGCGCGACGAAGACGGCGCGCCGGCGGGATACGGCTACTCCTACGCCGACATGGCCGGCGGCTATACGGGCGCGCTCGCGGCGTTGATCGCGATCTGGAGCCGCCGACGCACGGGCAAGGGCCAGTTCGTGGACCTTTCGCAGTTCGAGGCGCTGACCAGCGTGATCGGTCCGGCGCTGCTCGATATCGGGGTCAACCGGCGCGCGCAGGAGGCTCCGCTCTGGCGCGGGCAGGAAGGGCCGTCGGCGCCGCACGGAATCTATCGATGCCGCCCGCGAATCGAGGGAGACCGCCGCGACGACGATCGATGGCTTGCGATTTCGATCCGCTCGCACGCCGAGTGGGAGCGATTCGTCGCCGCGATCGGATCGCCGCCGTGGGCCGCCGATCCGAAGTTCCGCACGATGTTCCTGCGAACGCGCAACAGCCGCGAGCTCGACGAGCACGTCGCGCGATGGGCTGCCGATCAGGACGCCGAAGACGCGATGGCGGCCTTGCAGCACAATCGCGTGGCCGCGGCGGTGGTTTCCAACGGCGCCGATCTCTGCGCGCGCGATCCGCAACTGCAATCGCGCGGCTTTTGGCCGAGCGTGCGATTACCCGACGGCACGGTGACCCAGGTAACGGGCGTGCCATTCAAGCTCTCGCGCACGCCCGGCGCGGTGCGGACCGCCGCGCCCGAAATCGGCGACGATAACGACTACGTGCTCGGCGATCTGCTGGGACTCAGCCGTGACCAGCGCACCGCGCTGATCGCCGAAGGCGCCGTCTGGGCTTGAAATCGCGCGCGATATCCGCATCGAAAAGCACTTCCTCGCTACACCGCCTCTCTTAGCGCCACGTTTTGACGGCTGACTTGTCTCCTGCTATTTGAGCCCTACCCTGGCAATTCCGGCTGATCTTTCGAGCGGGGGGTATGAAACAAATAACATTCTCGCTGCGTTGATTTTGGAGTAGAAAGGCCCCATCGGGTGCGCGATCGAAGGAGGCAAGCAGAAATGAAATTGGGAATATTGGCAGCGGCCCTCTTCGGGGCCGTGTTGACACTCGCGAGCTGCGGCACGTCGACAGGGATGGTGCTGCAATCCGGCGGAACACAAGTCAATCTGAGCCAGAAGAACTACCGGGTACTTGAAGCTGGTGCAGTCGGCGAAGATGACGGCTGGTCGCTGCTGTGCGTGATCCCAATCACCTCGGCGGAATATGCGGTCGCGAAAGCAAACCTGTACGACGGCGTCGCCGTTGAGGGTAAAGCGACGGGCCTTGCCAACTTTACCGAAGATCGAAGCTCGCTCTTTTTCCTTCTGGCGTGCGAGAACAGGCTGATCCTGAGCGCCGACATCGTGGAGTTCACCGCACCCGATGCTCGGCCGCAGGTCGCACCGGTCGCGAGCGAATCGGCTGCGCCGCCCCAGGCTCCGCCGCCCTCGGCTGTGCCGCCTCAGGCGGTGCCGGCTCCGTTGGCTGCGGCGCCAGCCGTCGCAGGCCAAAAGCACATCACGATTGTCTATGCGGACGCGAAGCTTGACGATGCCGACGTGATGCGCCTCAGAACGTGGCAGGAATTCGCGCTGGAGCATCCCGAACTCATCCGCGGGGTGGAAAGCCGCCCGTCCCGGATCACCGACTCCGGATATCTGAGGAAGCATCCGGAACTGAACGTGTTTCTGACCGAGCATCCCGACATAAAACAAGCGATGGTGGCGGATCCCGGCAACTTTATCGTACCGGTCAGGTAGAGCCGGCGTCGGGCAGCCGCGAGCTCGACAAGAACGGGGCTCGGCCGTGCTGAGCGCGCCTTATTGATCGCGCAGGGCTCCGTTCGGGCGTAAACTCCTACGTAATGTCTGCCGAGGCTTTCAGATCGCGCAGGAAGATTCATCTTCTGCGGCGCGTTGAGCGTGTATTCCTTTTGAGTGCGTTTCTCGCGGCGGCTTCGGGATGCGCGATGGTGCAGCAGACCATCCCGGCTCCGGAAACGCCGGCGCGGCCGCTGCCGTTCAAGGGCAGGCTGGCTGACGGCGATCCCGCCAAGCTCCCACCCGCCCTGCAGATGTCGCTGTCGAGCACAGCCTCAGTGACGTTTCACTATCGCGAGGAATTGACCCACGACGAGTACCATGTCTCGCGGACTCTCTCGGCGATCGATCCGCTCACATACGTCGGGGCGCCGCTCGGCGATTACGGCGTCACCGTGGTTGCATCGTTGTCGATTACCGACGGCGACCGTTTATTAGGTGATTACACAGAGACGGTGCACATGTCGCAGCCCTACAACCTTTACTCCGCATCAACCGCGGGCGAATTGGAGCAGGCCGCCGTCGCCGCGGTGCGAGACAAAGTCGATCAGAGGCTCTATAGCGAAGCCGATCGCCTGACGGATGCGATCGCAAGCGACCGTAAACCTCCGGCCTTGCCGGCCCCCCATTGACCGGGATTCAGAAGTGCCGGGTGCTCGAGCGCTAGCCCCGTCCCTCTGGACCCGTATCGGAAATTCAGGCTGAATCATAAGCTTCGTCGCAAGGGAGCGCCGACGGATGGGGAATTTTCTCACAGACACTGCGCTGACCGGCGGCAACGGCCGCTATCGCGTCATGATATCGCCGGACTGGCAGGTATGGGGTCCGTTGGGCGGTTATGTCGCCGCGATCGCGTTGCGCGCGATCGGGCTCGAGACTCCGCTGCGCAAGCCCGCGAGTATCAGT
>Ga0209415_10004660_pt1 | contig 25037 bp, 24 predicted proteins | sample PeaSoiSIISIP2007_FD_187696 | JGI IMG/M metagenome (GOLD analysis project Ga0209415, IMG submission 187696) | Peat soil microbial communities from Weissenstadt, Germany - SII-SIP-2007 (SPAdes) (version 2) | ecosystem: Environmental > Terrestrial > Soil > Wetlands > Peat | place: Germany... | reverse complement strand
TCCATGTTGACCTTGATCTTGTGCATCGGCACGTGGCCGGGGCCCTCGATCATCACCTGGCAGCCCTTGTCCCAGGCTATCTTGGTCAATTCGCCCAGCGTCTCCAGTTCGGCGAACTGAGCCGCGTCGTTGGCGTCGGCATTCGAGCCCGGGCGCAGCCCGTCGCCCAACGAGAACGATACGTCGTATTTCTGCATGATATCGCAGATCTCGTCGAAACGCGTGTAAAGGAAACTCTCCTTGTGGTGCGACAGGCACCAGCGCGCCATAATCGAACCGCCGCGCGACACGATGCCGGTGACGCGCTTCGCCGTCAGTGGCACATAAGCCAACCGCACCCCCGCATGGATCGTGAAATAATCCACGCCCTGTTCCGCTTGCTCTATCAGCGTGTCCTTGAACACCTCCCAATCGAGCTTCGCAGGGTCGCCGTCCACCTTCTCCAACGCCTGGTAGATCGGCACCGTGCCGATCGGCACCGGTGAGTTGCGCAGAATCCAACTCCGGATGTTGTGAATGTTCCGGCCGGTCGAAAGATCCATCACGGTGTCGGAGCCCCAGCGAATCGCCCAGACCAGTTTCTCGACTTCGTCCGCGGCGCCGGATGTCACCGCGGAGTTGCCGATATTAGCGTTGATCTTCACCAGGAAATTGCGGCCGATGATGACCGGCTCGAGCTCCGGGTGATTGATGTTGGCGGGAATGATGGCGCGACCGCGTGCCACCTCCTGACGGACGAACTCCGGCGTGACGAAGGCGGGCAATTCGGCACCGAAACTTTCCCCGTCGGCCAGCCGTTCCTCCGCCCCTTCCAGCATCTTGTGCCGCCCGAGGTTTTCGCGGTGCGCCACGTAGATCATCTCCTCGGTGACGATCCCGGCGCGGGCGAATTCGAATTGGGTGACGGGCTGCCCAGGCTTGCCGCCGTAGACCGGATGATCGGCGGGGCATTCGGGCACCAGCTTGTCGCCGGTGGCGCCGCCATTGTCCTCGGGCTTCACCGCGCGCGCGGCGATACGCTCGAAACCACGGCGGGCGATCCACTCGCGACGCACCGGCGCCAGGCCGGCAGAAAGGTCGATGGTTGTGCTGGGATCGGTGTACGGGCCGGAGGTGTCATAGGCGTGGTACGGCGCCTCACGGGCCGACGGATCCAGCGCTATCTCGCGGAACGGCACCAGGATATCCGGCCGGTCTGCAGGCGAGACATGGATCTTCCGAGAACCAGCGATCGGGCCCGTGGTGACACTGCTGGGCCGCGTGGTGGTCTTCGATTGAATGGTCATGGACGTCTCCTCATCGGCTGCTTGGGCGCCGCGATCGGTCCGGGGAATTATTTGCTGGCAGAAATCCCCGTCCCTCCGCCGGCATGACCCGGTTCAGGTTCCAGGGTCACCGCGCCGTCGCACTCGCGACACTGTCGGTCTCTCAGCCCCCACGGGCGGGGCTCCCCTCGGTAATCGTGGAAGATGCGGGGCCTGGGTCGCGTTGTCAAACGGGTACGGCGGCCGGGTACGGCGGTCGGTGGTGCACGTCCGGGATATTTTCCTTCCATTCGCCTGACCTGCACCCGCATCACGCTTGGCTGATCGCTGCATTCAGGCCGTGTTGATGCGCCCCTCAAGGCCTCGCGATGGGATGACTCCCAACACTTTGTGGCGAAAACACCAGAAGCTGAACCAATACGGTAGAAGGTGTATTTTCCCTTGGCGTGGCTACGGTGGACGAACCCAGCTTCGTCAAGCGCGAAACGGGGCGAGTGGCGCGGTGGCGGAACTCCGCCGCGCCACACCCCAGCGGAGCGCTCGGTTGCCCCGACCGATAAATTGCCCTACACCCCCAGATAAAACTGCCGGATCAGCTCGTTGTTGTTCAGCTCCTCGGCTGACGCGCCTTCGAACTCGATTCGGCCGTGCACAATCACATACCCGCGATCGGCGATTCGTATTGCCTGCGTAAAATTCTGCTCTGCCATCAGCACCGTCAGGCCGTAGCTGTCCTTCAGTTCCTTGATCTTGTCGATCGTGCGGCGCACCAGCAGCGGCGCCAAGCCGACCGAAGGCTCATCCACCAGCAGCATCCGTGGCGCCGTCATCAGCGCCCTTCCCAGCGCCAGCATCTGCTGCTCTCCGCCACTCATCGACCCCGCGAGCTGGCGACGACGCTCCGCCAGGCGAGGGAACGCCTCAAAGCAGAACGCAAGATTGCGGGCGATTTGCGGCCGGGCGGCGCGGCGGAACGCGCCCATCAGCAGGTTCTCGGTGACCGTCAGGCGCGGGAACAGCCGCCGCCCCTCCGGCACCACGCCGATGCCGAGATCGACGATGTCCTCGGTCGACATGCCGACCAGCTCGTGCCGCGTGCCGTCGATCTCCGCGGTGATGCTGCCGGCGGTGGGGCGCACTATGCCGACCACGCAACGGATCAGCGTCGATTTGCCGTTGCCGTTGGTGCCGAGCAACGCCACCGTTTCGCTCTCGCCAACGCGCAGCGAGACATCGTGCAGCACGCGAACCGCGCCGTAACCGGCATCCAGGCCAGCGATGGTGAGGCTAACTGCCAAGGTAGGCCTCGACCACGTCCTGCTGGCGCACGACTGCCTGCGGATCGCCGTCGGCGATCTTGCGGCCGGCCACCAGCACGATCAACCGCTGCGAAAACGCCAGGACAGCGCGCATGATGTGCTCGATCATGATGATGGTGACGCCCTGTTGGTTCAGTTGCAGCAACAAAGCGAGGATGTCGTCCACCTCGCCGTGCGACAGCCCGGCCATCGCCTCGTCGGAGATCAGCAGACGCGGCTCGGACGCCATGGCACGCGCCAGCTCCAACTTGCGCATCTCGATCTGCGTCAGGTCGCGCGGCAGCCGGTGCGCCTTCTCGGCGAGACCCACCATGCGCAGCAGATCGGCGCAGCGCCCTTCGACATCGACCATCGCATGGCCGGTGCGCACGTTCACCGCGTAGAGGATCGGCACGCGCAAATTCTCGGCCAGCGTCATGGTGGCAAACGGCCGCGGCAACTGGAAGCTGCGCGCCAGGCCGAGCCGGGTGCGCTCATGCGCCAACATGCCTTCCAGCTTCTGGCCGGCGAAGCGCACGCTGCCGGCCTCATTGCGCAGCGTGCCGCAGATGCAGTTCACCAGCGTGCTCTTGCCGGAGCCGTTGGGACCGACCAGGCCGACGCGCTCGCCCGGCTGCACCGCGAATTCGATATCGGCCAGCGCGATGAAGCCGCCGAAGCGCTTGCCGACACCGCTTATTTCCAGCAACGCGGCGTCGCTCATCGCGATCCCCGCAGGCGGCGCATGCTTGTTCGCGCGGCGGGCCTGAATAGGCCGATGATGCCGTTGGGCGCGGCGACGACGAAGCCGACCAACATCAGCCCGACAATCAGCAATGACAGCGCCGATGAGATCGTCACCGTCGCCACCTGCTGCAAGGTGCCGAGCAAGACCGCGCCGATGAGCGGGCCGACCCAACTCGAGGTGCCGCCGATCAGCGGCATGGCGATGGTGTTAACCGCATAGCTGAGGCTGAAGCCGGAAGACGGATCGAGATAGGTGACGTAATAGGGCAGCGGAGCGCCGGCCATGCCCATGAAGCCGCCGGACAGCACGGTGGCGATCAGCTTCAGGCGCAGCGTCGGCACGCCGGATGCTTCGGCTGCGAGTTCGTCGTCGCGAATCGTGGCGAAGCCGACGCCAAGCCGGGAATGCTCGATGGCGCGCGCGGTGGCCAGCGCGATTACCGATAGCCCCAGCATGACCAGGCAGAGGTACTGAATGTAGTCGAGCGGCAAATGCGGCGCGTGTTCGGGGCGGACGATATAGGCGCCGCGGGAGCCTCCGACGAATGGCCAGTTGGTTATCAGCGTCTGCGCCACCACCGACATGGCCAGTGTGGCGATGCCGAAGAAGGTGCCGCGCAGCCGCATGGTGAGATAGCCGGTGCCGAGGCCGATCAGGCCGGAGACCGCGCCGCCCACCAGGATCATCACCACCAGCGGCGGCGCCCACAGCTTGTGCAGCACCACGCTGCTATAGGCGCCGCAAGCGAAGAAAGCGGCGACGCCGAAATTCACGTAGCCGGTATAGCCGCCGAGGATGTTCCACGCAGTCGCCAGCACGATGTATTGCAGCACGACGTAGCCGGCGAAGAAAACGTAGCCGTTGCCGATCCAGAGCATGGCGGCGAACACCGCGGCGGCGGTCACGATGAGCAAGGCGATGAAGCTGGTGTTGCGCATCAGGCGCGCCCGAACAGGCCGCTGGGCCGGATGGCGAGGGTGAGCAACAATATGCCGAAGGCGACCGCCGGTGACCAGGACGGACCGTAGAACGTGGCGGTCAGGTTCTCGGCGATGCCCAGCGTGAGGGCGGCGACCAGCGTGCCGCTGATGCTGCCGAGACCGCCCAGCACCACGATAGCGAAGATGCGGCCGATATAGTCGCGGCCGATCGACGGCTCGATCGGCTGGATGATGATCAGCACCGCGCCTGCGATCGAGGCGGTGGCGATCGACAACCCGAAGGCGATGCGCTTGATGCGGGTGGGGTTTGCCGCCATCAGCCGCAACGCCTGCGGGTCCTGCGCCACTGCCTGCACCGCGCGGCCGAGAAAGCTGCGCGAAAGGAACAGTTGCAGCAGGCCGAGCATGGTCAACGATACCAGGCACGGCACCAGCAGGCGCAGCGGCAGCTCGATCTCGCCGAGATGGATGCTGGGGCCGATATAAGGGGCCTGGACCAAGCGGTAGTCGACGCCGAACACCAGCACCAGGGTGACCTCGGTGATGAACAGCAGGCCGAAGAAGAACGACAGGCCGCGCAGCGAGGTGTCGCCTCGGCGCTCGAACGACACTTCATAGACGGAATAGATGGCGACCCCGAGCAGATAGAAGGCAGGCAGCACGACGATGCTGGCCAGGATCGGATCGATGCCCCACCAGCTATTGGCGATGAAGGCGATGTAGGAGCCGAGCAGAATGAAGGCGGGGTGGGCGATGTTAACGATATCGAGCATGCCGAAGGAGATCGAGACGCCGATTGACACCGCGGCGTAGAAGCCGCCGAGGAGTATGCCGGACACGATGGCGTTGCCCAGCAAGTCGAAAGAGAGGTCCATTGGTTCCCAGACGCGACGTTTCCTGCCGGCAGTGTGGCCAATGCCGGCGGGTTTGGAAAGCGGGCGGCGCCGGTTTTCCGATGCCGATCGCAAAAAGCCCTGCTTCGCCGCGGCGGGTCAGAGCAGTTGCGGATCCCGCGGTCTGCTCAACTGACCTGCACGTCCTCCCAGAAACCGATGCGGTGGGCGACCTGCGCCAACTTGGGCTGCGGAGCCTCATAGGACCAGGCGTTGCGCTTATGGCGCACGCCGTCGATCACGACGTCGTAGAACTGCACCCCGTGCGGGCATCGCAGGTCGGACTCGGTCTGCTCGGTCTTCTCCAGCCATTCCATGCGCACGGCGTCGCGTGGGAAATAGAGGTAACCGCCAGCCTCAACGATGTCGTCGCTTGCGGCGACTTTGTGTCCGTTCAGAACTGCTTGCATAATGCGACCCTCCTTGGAGGGAATTGCTACAGCGGACGAGGGCGCTCGGCAATCCCGGTCCATTTGCCATTTCGAGGAGCGCAGCGACGAAGCAAGCTCCCACCTGATGAGCCGCTGCTCCTCAGGCGGGAGCTTGCTTCGTCGCTGCGCTCCTCGCAATGACAGTGCTGTGTGTGGCCAGCCCTTGCCCATCGTCGCATTCCTCTCTTGAATGCCGTGCGCACATCGCACGTGAAGGGGGGAACGCCGCATGTCGAAGCTCGCCGGAAAGGTCGCCTGGGTCACCGGGGCGGGCAGTGGCATCGGCGAGGCGGCTTCGTTCGCGCTGGCCGAGGAAGGCGCCACGCTGGTGCTGTCCGGCCGCCGCCACGAGCCGTTGGAGGACGTGGCACGCCGGCTGAGCAATAGCGGCGCCGAGGCGCATGTGCAGCCGGCGGATCTGACCGATTCGGCACAGGCGCAGAGGGTCGGCGAATTCATCCGCGCGAGGCTGGGGCGGCTCGACATTCTGGTGAACAATGCCGGCGTGAACATCGTGGATCGCCATTGGGACAAGCTGACGCCGGAGAGCATCGACACGATGATGAAGGGCAACGTCATGGCGGCGCTGTATTGCGTGACCGTGGCGCTCCCGTTCATGCGCGCGCAGCGGGATGGCGTGATGATCCACACCGCGTCGATGGCGGGGCGGTTCATCGGCGGGTTCTCCGGGCCGATCTACGGCACGGCAAAGCATGGGGTGGTGGCGATGAGCCACAGCATCAACATGGAGGAGTGCGTCAACGGCATTCGCTCCACCGTTTTTCTCCCGGGGGAGGTGGCGACGCCGATCCTCGACAAGCGGCCGAATCCGGTGGGGCCGGAAGAGCGCGCGCGCATGGTGCAGTCCGAGGATTGCGGTGAGCTGATCCGCTTCATTGCGTGCCTGCCGCGGCACCTGGTGATGAACGAGGTGATGCTCGGCCCCACCCATAACCGCAGCTACGTCGCCAACCTGCAACGCAAACTCTGAGGATTCTGTCCCGATGGCCACGAACCGACGCAAAGTGCTGGTCCCTCATACGATGGGCCAGGAGGGCGTCGCGCTGCTGCGCGCGCGCGACGACATCGAAACGGTGACGTATCCGGCAACGATCGCCCGGGCAGAGTTTCTGCCGCTGTTGGAGGATTGCGCCGGCATCGCACTGTCCGTTACGCCGTTCCAGCGCACCGAGATGGACGCGTCGCCGGCGATCCAGGTGGTGGCGCGGATCGGCGTCGGATACGACGCAGTGGAGATCCCGGCGCTGACCGCGCGGCGGGTGCCGCTGATGGTCGCCGGCACCGCCAACTCCGTTTCGGTGGCCGAGCAAGCATTTCACCTGATGATCTCGCTGGCGAAGAAGCACGAGGGGTTGGACCGGCTGGTGCGCGAAGGGCGCTGGGGCGACCGGCATGGCGGGCTGCCGATGGAGCTGAACGGCAAGACCGTGCTGATCGTCGGTTTCGGCCGCATCGGCACGCGGCTGGCGAAGCGTTGCCTGGGATTCGACATGGTGGTGCTGGTACGCGACCCGTATGTCGATGCGGCAGCGATCCGCGCGGCCGGCTGCGAGCCGGTGGACGATCTGGATGCGGCGTTGCCGCGGGTGGATTTCGTGTCGATCCATTGTCCGAAGAATCCCGAGACTGTCGGCATGTTCGGCGCGGCGCAGTTCGCGCGGATGAAGCGTGGCGCGTTCATCGTCAATACCGCGCGCGGCCGCATCATCGACGAGCGAGCGCTGCATGCGGCGCTGACGTCGGGGCAGATCGCCGCCGCGGGTCTGGACGTGTTCGAAGCGGAGCCAACGCCGATCGACAATCCGCTGCTGAAGCTGGACAACGTGATTGCCTCGCCGCACATGGCGGGCGTGACGACCGAGGCGGTGGCCGGCATGGCGGTGGTGACGGCGCAGAACATTCTGAGTGTGCTCGATGGCAAGCCGAACCGCGACAACGTCATCAACAAGGAAGTGCTGGACTGACGGCAGGGGCGTGCCGCGCACCGCACAGGAGAATCCCATGCCGCAACCCGACCACATCTCCAAGCTTGGCGTCCCTGACCCCGTGTCGCTGGACGCGGACCTGCAAGCGATTTGGCGCAAATGCGTCGACAAGCTCGGCTTCGTACCGAACGTGTTCAGCGCCTACAGCTTGAAGCCGCAGCGGCTGCGCCACTTCATGGCGATGTACAACGAGATCATGCTGTCCGAATCCGGGCTTTCCAAACTGGAGCGGGAGATGATCGCGGTGGTCGTGTCCTCGGCCAACCGCTGCTACTACTGCCTGGTCGCGCATGGCGCGGCAGTACGGCAACTCTCCGGCGATGCCGAACTTGGCGAAATGATGGCGCTCAACTACCGGGTGGCGAAACTGGATTCGCGGCAACGGGCGATGCTCGATTACGCCTGGAAGATGACCACGACGCCGTGGCTGGTGGAGGACGCCGACCGCGACGCCTTGCGTGCCGTCGGACTGTCGAACGCAGACATGTTCGATCTGGCAGAGACGGTGGCGTTCTTCAACCTGTCCAACCGCATGGCGTCGGCGACCGACATGATGCCCAATCGCGAGTATCATCGCGCCGTGCGAACATAAGAGCGGCCAACAAGCTGAGGAATCCAGCAATGTTGTTTACCTGCCGGCCCGAGGGCGAACGCATCCCCGGGCGTTTTCCCGGACCGCCGCATCCGCGCGGCAAGTGGTTCACCATCGACATCCATTGCCATTGGACCAGTACGAAGGCCGCGGCGATGGTGGAGGGAATCGAAGCGGTATCGCGATGGTACCTAGAAACCGCCGCCAACCCACGCAGCCAGGAAATCAACCGGCAGAACAGCGTGCGCACCCGCCCGCAAGGAACCTCGGCCGAGCAACGCATTGCCGACATGGATCTGATGGGAATCGACATGCAGGCGGTGTCGCCAGCCCCGCGGCAAACCTATTACGGTGCCGATCCGGAACTTGGGTTGGCCACGGCGCGTATCCTGAACGACGAGATCGCCGAAGTCGTCGGCCGCTATCCCGACCGGTTCACCGGGTTGGGCACGATACCGTTGCAGGCGCCCGAACTGGCGATCGCCGAACTGGAACGGCTGCACAAATCGCTTGGCATGCGCGGCATCGAGATCATGACGCATGTCGCCGGCGAGGATCTGTCGGCCGAGCGGCTTCGCAAGGTGTTCGCGTGGATCGACGAACTCGGGCTGCTGGTGTTCATGCACCCGGACGGTTTCACCGAGGCGCGTCGGTTCCACGAACATTACTTCGCGAACGTGATCGGCAACCCGCTGGATACGACGGTGGCGCTGCATCACTTGATCTTCGGCGGCGTGCTGGAGGATTGCCCCGGCCTCAAGCTGGTGGCGGCGCATGGCGGGGGATATCTACCGGCCTATGCGGGGCGCATCGACCACGCGGCGTCGGCGCGGCCGGATACCGGGGGAAAACTGAAGGAGATGCCGGGGACGTATCTGCAGCGGCTGTATTTCGATTCGCTGGTGTACACGCATTCGCAGCTCGAATACCTGGTGACGCAGTATGGCGCCGACCACATCCTGGTGGGCACGGACTATCCGGCGGACATGGGCGAGATCGATCCGATCGGCTTCATCGAGGGCGCTCCCGGGCTGGACGACGCGGCGCGGACGGCGATCCTGGGCGGCAACGCGGCGCGGTTGCTGGGGATCGAGGTGCCGGCGACTGGGGGGGGTTCCGTCCGCGGGGTTCAGGCGTAGGGCTGATCAAGGCGGTCGGGTCGCGAGGTGAACCAGCCGTAAGCTGCGAGGGTGAAGGCGATCGGGTCGTCCTGCCACCCTCATCTGCTCCGCTTCGCGCCTTGACGTCTCCCACTTCGTGGGTGCGGTGTATACCGGTGCGTCCTCGCGAATGACAGGCGCCGCGCGTTAACCCTCGATTAACAACTCCGGGCGCACAGTGCCTGAGTGTGATTCGCGCCAGGACGGCGCAGCCGCAATGGTCCGTTGTGCTATGCCGAGCGATCTCAGCGTAAAAGCCATCGGCCCGGTCCTTGGTTCGAGTGAAAATCCTGCCGGACCGAAGCCAGAGATGTTCACGCCGCCGGCGCAAGCCCCTCCGGTCGCGGCGCCGATGCTCGTCGCCAACCCGACGCTGCGATTCGACGTGGCGTCGGGCCTGGTGGTGATCGAGTTCCACGACGCAGCCGGCGACGTCACCACGTCGGTCCCCACCCTGCGTCAACTCGAAGCCTATCGCGTATGGGGTCAGCCGACGCCGGGCCCACCGCCGCCGAGCCAAGCGTCGCCGGGTAAACCGTCGTCGGGCCACTCGTCGCCGGGCCAACCCGCGGTGGGCCAACCCTTGCCGGGCGAACCCTCGCCGGGTCAACCGCCGCCGGCGGCAGGCGTTCACGTTTCGGCAACCAGCGAGGTCTAGCCTGTCCGGACCACCGCCGGATCAAGCCCGATGTCCTTGCCACGCCTGCTGCTGGCCGATCGCGTGAAGGGCAAGCAGGACAGCTTCCTGCTGCCGCTGCTGCCGGCCCTGCGCCGCCACTATGACCTGCGCTTCGTTTCCGAGCCGCCGGGGCCGGCGCTGGCGCAGGCGATTGCCGACGCGGACATCGTCTGGCTGGAATGGTGCTGGGACCATGCCGTGTGGGCGACCAATTCGGGCGTGCTGGCTGGTCGGCCCTGCATCCTACGCCTGCATTCGATCGAGGCGTTGCAGACCGATTTTCCCGCGCGCGTCGATTGGACTCAGGTGCATCGGCTGGTGCTGGTCGGCGGCGACATCGCCGACCTGTTGGCAACCCGCTTCCCGGCCATCACCGATGCCGTGCCGATGGTGCGGATCCCCAACGGCATCGACCTTGCGCGGTTCGTGCCTGGCACGCCTGACCGGTTCTGCGTTGGCTGGGTGGGCCATGTGGAGCCGAAGAAGAACCCGATGCTGCTGCTGCAGGTCGCCCACCGGCTGCGGCAACTCGACCCGCGCTACATGTTCGACGTTGCCGGCGCCTTTACCGACCTGCGCACGCTGCGCTACCTGCAGCAGCAGATCCCGGCTCTGGACCTGGGCGGTGTGGTGCGGTTCGACGGTCCGGTCGCCGACATGCCCGCCTGGTACGCCGACAAGGGAGTACTGCTCTCGACCAGCATGTACGAAAGCTTCGGCATGGCGATCGGCGAGGCGATGGCGGTCGGTGCGTTCCCGGTGGTGCACGGCTTCCCCGGTGCCGATCTGCTGTGGCCGGAGGAATGCCTGTTCGCTGCCATCGACGATGCGGTGGCGCTGATCCGCTCCGCCCGCCCGGGGCTGTATCGCGACTGGGTGGCTGACCGCTATGGCCTGGACCGGCAGGAGGCGGCGGTGCTGCGTGTCTTACAAGAGGTCGCGGGCGGTGGCTGACGCTCGGAATGCTGGGCCGGTGACCGCAACGACACCTCGCTTGCGAGGCGGCAGAGGTCGAGGCGCGAAGCATGGCGGATGACGCCGCCGCGCGGCGACCCAATCGCCCTTACCCTCGGTGCTTACGATTGGTTCGCTTCGCGACCCAACCGCGCCGATCCGGTTCGCGGCTCAACTCCGCGACACGGGACAGGTTGCTTTTTTACTGTACCGGCGAGCGCGGCGTCGGCACCATCCGCGTCACTACCATTGCCGACCGGTCCAGGATATCCGGCACTTGCGGTGCGATCTTCGTCTTCCAGTAGTCGCTCTCATAGACCGCCTTGTACTGCGCCTCGCGCTGCGCTTCGGTTTCGAAGCGGCGGATCCAGACATAGACGGATTCATCGGTCTCGCCGCGGAAGCTGCCGCAGATCACCATGCCCTTGGACACCTGGAAGGGGATGATCTCCTCCTCCATGATGCGCACCCATTCGTCCGCCTTGCCGGGCCGCACTTTGTACTGCCGCAATTCATAGAACGCCATTGCCCGTCTCCTGTCAGCTCGTCACATAGTCGCACTTGAAACCGTTGCCCCACCGCTTGATGTGGCCGCGCGATGGCGAGGGGAAATGCGCGAAGCAGCACAGCGTGCTGGTGTCGCAATAGGTCTCCAGGAATTTCCGCCGTGTCGCCGCGCCCTGCGACGGATTGTAGTCCACCCGCATCGCCAGTTCGGGATAGAGCGCCTGCAATGGCGTATGGATCAGGTCGCCCGTGATCACCGCGTCCTTGCCGCCGCGGCCCAGCTTCACCGCATAGTGGTCGATGGTGTGGCCGGGCGTCGGGATCAGCGACACCAGGTCGTCCACCGCATGGTCGCTGGTGACCAGGTCGCAACGCTTTGCCTCGACAATCGGGATCACGCTGTCGACGATCTGCGGCAGCTCCGTCCTGGCGTTCTCCGCCAGCCAATAGTCGAGCTCGGTCTTGGAGAACAGGTAGCGTGCCTTGGGGAAGGTCGGCACCCAGCGGCCGTTCTCCAGCCTGGTGTTCCAACCGATGTGATCGACGTGCAGATGGGTGCACATGACGATGTCGATGTCGTTCACCGTCAGGCCGAGCGCGGCCAGGCCGCGCATCCAGGCGTCGTCCTTCTTCTGGTGCCACAGCGGCCGCGCCGTGCGCTCCTTGTCGTTGCCGATGCAGCTATCCACCAGGATGGTGTGGCGCGATGTCTGCACGATGTAGGACTGGAAGCACAGCACCAGGTTGTCGTCGGCATCCAGCGCGGTGGGTGCCAGCCAGGAGCGGTTTTCCGCCAGCACCTCCGGCTTTAGCCCCGGCAGGAATTCCAGCGCCGGGGTGAAGCCGCATTCCATCTCGACGATGCGGTGGATCGTCAGGTCGCCGACCTTGAAGGTATTCGCCATGGCCTGGTCCCTCCCTTGTCTTGCCGTTGCCGGATGATGTTAGCTGCCCGTTCGCCGGCCGACAAATCGGAGGGGAAGGCATGAGCCACACGGAAGCCGCGGCGCTGAGCCCGGAGACGGTGATCCGGCAGATGAAGCAGAACGGTGTCACCGACGTTGTGTGGCTGCCGGACAGCGAGACCAACTGGCTCTATCTGCTGATGCAGGCCGATCCCGAATTGCGTTTGGTCGGCGTCACCCGCGAGGGCCACGCATGCTCTATTGCCGCCGGCCTGTATGCCGGCGGGCGCAAGCCGATGATCCTGATCCAGAACACCGGCATGATGGAGTCCGGCGATTCGATCCGCGGCTGGCTGATGGGCTTGCAGGTGCCGGTGGTGCTGATGGTCGGCTACCGCGGCTACACGCGGCACGGCGTCAACAGCGACACCGCCGCCACCTACACCGAGCGCTTTCTGATGGCGTTCAACATCCCGTTCTACCTGGTGGAAGGCGATGCAGACGCGGAACGGATCTCGGTGGCGTTCGCGGAAGCGGAAAAGACGAAAAAGCCGGTCGTGGTGCTCGTCGGCGACGAGTATCACGGCTTCAACCGGTAGGAAGAGCAGTACGATGATGCACATGACGGACGTGGTTCGGGTGTTCGCCGAACACCGCGGCGACGCGATCGTGATCCCCGGGCGGAGCGGGCGCTATTGGGCGCCGATCAGCGAGACCGCGTTCGACCTGCCGCTCGGCGATCCGGCGATGGGCGGGCACGCGGGATTCGGCCTGGGCGTGGCGCTGGCGCAGCCGGAGCGGCGCGTGGTGCTGTTGGATTCCGAAGGCGACATCCTGATGAGCCTCGGCATGCTGGCGACGATCGCGGAGCAGGCGCCGGCGAATTTCTATCATTTCGTGTTGGACAATGAAGTGTATGCGACGACCGGCGGCCAGCCGGTGCCGAACGCGAAGCACGTCGCGTATGACGTGCTGGCGCGCGGCGCGGGTTATCCTCGGGCGTATGCGTTCACCGAGCTGGATGCGTTCACGCGCGACCTGCCGGGCATTCTGCGCGCTCCGGGGCCGGTGTTCGTGACGGCGAAGGTGTTGCCGGAAGTGGAGAACGAGCCGATCAGCCGCCGCGTGCGCTGGCGCAAACGAACGGCGGACAAGGTGGTGCAGGATTTGCGGTCAGCGCTTACCTCGCCCGCGTAGCGCGCAGGAGGGCTTAGCTTCCCCCGCACAACCCGTCGATCACATCGCCATGCAGGGCGCCGATCTCGCGCTGCATCCAGTCCAGGAACGGCGATAGGCCGCGCGCCACCAGGTCGGCGACTCCCGCTTGCGTCAGCGAGCCGCACAGATTGTCCACCCGCTCCAGTGCCCGGACACTGCCGCGCAGGCGGTAACGCAGGCGAAGCTGCGACAGGTGCCATTCGATCTGCGACAGGTTCAGCGCGACCGCGCGAGGAAATGCCGTGTTGGCCAGCAGAAAGCCAGCGACCTCGACCGGGCGGTAGCCATGCGGGTGCTCGCGCCGATAGGCGTGGTAGCCGCCGGCGGCGCGCAGCAGCGCGTGCCACTTGCCAGCGTCGATATCCGGATCGCCGGCATCGATCCGCGGGACCAGAGCGTTGAACCGCGTGTCCAGCAGACGCGTTGTCTGGTCGGCGCGTTCCAGGTAGCGGCCGATCATTGTGAAGTGCCAGCACTGATCCCGATAGAACGTGCCCTCGCTGATCCCGACATGCGCTTGCGCGCCTTCTTTCAGCATGGCGCACACGGCGGACAGCCGGTCCGGCGACAGGTCCGTACTGCTCAGTGCGCGGATGTGGCCATGGAACACGTTGATCTGCAGCCACATTTCGGTGGAGATCAAGGCACGCAGCGTGCGCGCGTTCTCCTTCGCGGCGGTGATCGCCGCCTGCACCGAGCTGGGACTGTCGGCATCCAGCAAATAGAACCGCGCGACATCGGCCTGGCTGATTTCTGGATAGCGCTTCTGAAAACCAATCGCGTCGCCATTGATGCGCAGGATCGTCAGCCAGTCGCTGTCGTCGTGGGTGAACGTCTTGGTTACATCGAGCAAACGAGCCAGATTCTCGACGCGCTCGATGTAGCGGGCGAGCCACAGGGCGGCGGCGGCATGGCGCGCGATCAGATACATGGTGCCGGTGACTTGCAGCGTCTCGCTCATGCCAGCACCCAGGTGTCCTTGGTGCCGCCGCCCTGCGACGAGTTCACGACCAGCGTGCCCGCCCGCAGCGCGACCCGCGTGAGGCCGCCGGGCAGCACCCAGGTGTCGCGCCCGGTCACCGCGAACGGGCGCAGATCGATGTGCCGCGGCGCAACCCCGGTGTCGGTCAGCGTCGGCGAGACCGACAGCTTCAGGGTCGGCTGGCTGATGTAGTTGGCGGGGTCCGCCAGCAGTCGGGCACGGAAATCATCGAGCTGCGCCCGCGTGGCATGCGGGCCGATAATCAGTCCGTAGCCGCCGGATTCGGCGACGGGCTTCACCACCAGCTCGGCCAGGTGCTCCAGCGTGAACGCCAGCGCGTCGGGTTCGGCGCAAATATGGGTCTCGACATTGGGCAGGATCGCGTCCTCGGAGAGATAGTAGCGGATGATGCGCGGCATGTAGGCGTACACCGCTTTGTCGTCCGCCACTCCGGTGCCGACGGCGTTGGCGATCGCCACGTTGCCGCGGCGCCACGCCTCGATCACGCCGCGCACGCCGAGCGCGCTGTCCGGGCGGAACACGTCGGGATCGAGAAAGTCGTCGTTCAACCGGCGATAGATCGAGTGCACCGGCGCCAGGCCGGCGGTGGTGTGCATGAACACCCGGTGGTTTTCCACCACGAGGTCGCGCCCCTCCACTAACGGCACGCCCATCTCGCGCGCCAGGAACACATGCTCGAAATAGGCGGAATTGAAGATGCCGGGCGACAGCACCACCACCTGCGGCTCGGTCACGCCTTGCGGTGCGATCTCGCTCAGCGCGCGGTGCAGGTGCAGGCCGTACTCGTCCACGCCGCGCACTTTCAGGCCGGCCATCACGTCCGACAGCACACGCTGCGTCATGTGGCGGTTCTCCACCACATAGGCGACCCCGGAGGGCGTGCGGGCGTTGTCCTCCAGCACCATGAAGCGGCCGGTTTCGTCGCGCACGATATCGGTGCCGCAGACATGCACATAGGTGCCGAACGGCACGTCGAATTCGGCCATGGTGGCGCAGTAGCCGGCATTGCCGAGCACCAACTCACGCGGCACCACGCCGTCCGCCAGGATCTTCTGCCCGTGATAGATGTCGTTCAGAAACATGTTCAGCGCGCGCACCCGCTGGATGACACCGGTTTCGATCTGCTGCCATTCGGCGGCGGTGAGCACGCGGGGGATCAGGTCGAACGGCAGGATGCGGTCGATCGCGGTGGCGTCGGAATAGACGGTGAAGGTGATGCCGCGCTCCAGCAGGTCGCGCTCGGCGTCCACCGCGCGACGGCGCAACGTCTCGACCGGGAACTGTGCCAGGCGGGAGCGCAGCAGGTCGAGGCCGGGATGCGGCGGCTGGCCGTTGCGCATCGTCTCGCAGAAGAAGGCGTCCGGGTCGTAGCCTTGCAGCAGACCCTTGGAGTCGGCTGATGACTGGGTCTGGGTTTGGGCTTGCGTCACGGCGATTTGCGCCATCCCCGGCTCCTGCTGCAATGCAGCAGCCTAGTCGCGAACCGGTTGTGTAGGGAAGCGAATTGCGACGCTGCCGTGACGCCCGCGTATCCCGGCTTGGCCGATGCCGGGGATGACATGGTCGTCCCGGGCGCCTATCTCGCGACCGCACAAGAAGCGGGAAGGACGCAGTTGGTTCGGAACGTGATCGGCGGCGTCGCGGTCGCCATGCTGGTGGTGCTCGGCGGTTGCGGCCCCAGCTATTCCCCGAACACCTATGCGGGCGCCGCGGTGCAGCAGGCCAACAAGGTTGAGCAAGGCGTGGTTGTCGGAGTGCGCCAGGTGGCCGTCAGCGCCGACGCCGCGCTCGGCACGGTGACCGGCGCCGCGGCGGGCGGCATCGCCGGCTCGCAGGTCGATGCCGGCGGCCCCATCACCGCCCTGTCGGCTCTTGGCGGATCGGTGCTCGGTGGGGTGGTCGGCAGCACGGTGGAGCATGCGACAGGGGACACCACCGCGTTCGAATACATCGTACGGCAGACCAACGGCGATCTGGTGTCGGTGACGCAGCGCGACACCGTGCCGCTGGCGATCGGCCGGAAGGTGCTGGTGATCACCGGCAAGCAGGCCCGCGTGGTGGCCGACTACACGGTGGCGCTGCCGGGGCTGCCGCCGCCCAAGCCAACCCCGGTGGACAAGGACAAGCCGGCCGCCCCGCCCGCGCCGGTGACTGCCACGCCGCTGCCTCCGGCGTCCGCTTCTGCGCCGCCCCCAGGGTCCGCGTCGCCCGCCCTTCCCCCGGCGGCCACACTGGCAGTTCCCTCCGTGGCGACCCCCGTCGCAGCGGCCCTGGACGCGTCGCCCCCCACCACCGCGGCGCCGCCCACGGCCGCTGCCGCAACGCCGGCCGGATCACCACCGATCGTCAGCGTCCCGGGCGCGGCCCAACCTGGCGCGCCGGTGTCGTTGGCGCTCCCCGTGGCGCCAGCAAGTCCAACGGTGGTGCCGGATGTCGCCGTTTCGCCTGCACCACCGAGTGCCACCAAACCTTGACGTGAAGCGCGGCGGCGCGGTACCGATCGGCCCCCTGTCATTACAAAATCGAAGCGACAACGCGCCCTCCCGCCACGCCTCCTCCTTCATCGCCCCCGACCGCTGCGCACGTCGATCTCAACGGCTCTCGGCCTGTCAGTGATCCGCGCCCAGGCGCGAGGTTGCCCCGCCGCTTCCCTCCTCGCAGCGACAGCAGGCTCCACGATTCGCCCACCGCGCCGCCCTCTGCGAAGATGCGCTCTACAACCAACAATGGAGGAAACCGCATGGCCACCCCCAACAAGACCGCCATCATCACCGGCGCCGCGAGCGGCATCGGCCGCGCCATGGCGCTCGGCCTGCTGAGCGCCGGCATCGACGTGGCGGCGGTCGATCGCACCGCTCCCGGACTGGAATCGCTCTCCGCCGACGCGCAGGGGAAACCCGGCGCGGTGCAGACCATCCACGCCGACCTCGCCCAGCCCGACGCCTTCGACCGCATCGTCGCCGCCACGCTCGACCGGCACGGCAGGATCGACGTGCTGGTGAACAACGCCGGCATCGGCCAGGCCTCGATCCGCGCCAATGCGCGCAGCAGTCCGATCCGCTTCTGGGAAGCCACGCCGGAGCAATGGAGCCGCTTCCTCGCGGTCAACGCCACCGCGCCGATCATGATGGCGCGCGCCGTGCTGCCACACATGCTGGCGGCCAAGGCCGGCCGCATCATCACCGTCACCACCAGCCTCGGCACCATGGTGCGCGAGGGCTACCTGCTCTACGGCGCCAGCAAGGCCGCGGCCGAGGCGGCAATGGCCGGCCTGTCCGCCGACCTGAAAGGCACCGGCGTCACCTGCAACGTGCTGGTCCCAGGCGGCGTCACCAACACGCCGCTGGTCGGCGAGCATGCCGGCGACCGCAGCCGCATGCTGCAACCCGAGATCATGGTCCCGCCTTTGCTCTGGCTGGTCTCCGACGCCGCCGCCGCGGTGAACGGCCGCCGTTTCATCGCCGCCGATTGGGACCCGTCGCTGCCGTCCGACCAGGCCGCGGAGAAGGCGGGCGCCCCGATCGCCTGGCTCGGCATCGCGCGCATGCCGATCGAGCCGCGATGACGTACACCTCGCCCACGAAGTGGAAGAGGCCGGCGCAGCGCCGGGTAAGGGGCGCAACGCACAGACGCCCCGTGCTGTTGCCGGCCCGGCAGGCCCCGCCTGTGCCGCCGCCGCCGAGGGTCGGACATCGTTGGAAGCCATCACAAGGGCGGCGCCGGAGGAAGCCGGCGGCGTCTCGCAGATGTCTCGCTTCGCTGCGTGCGAGACGGTGACGCATGCTGTGAGAGGCGGCCGGCCATGGGGTCCGAGCATGGTTGGGAGCCATCGCAAGGTGACGCGGATGCGGGCCAACGGTGTCTCGTGGCCACCTCGTTTGACGGTACACGAGACCGCGACACGTAGCGAGAGAAGGCAGCAGGCGACCGGGTTGGAGCATAGCCGCAAGCCACCGCAGTGGCAGCGCGGGCGCAGGCCAGCGGTGTCTCGTGGCCGTCTCGTTTGGCGGTACATGAGACGGCGGCGCATAGCGTGAGAAATAGTCGGCAACGGGGCTGGAGCATGGTCGGCCTCCATCGCAAGGCCGGTGCGGATGCGGCCAAGCATGTCTCGCCGGCGTCTCGTTTCGCCGTATACGAGATAGCGTCGCATGGGGCGAGAAGGCGAAAGGCGGCAGAAGTCTGGCTGTGTCGCACCGGGGGGCCGGCCGCATAGGCGTCAGGATAAGCGGCGGGCAGAGCAAACAGTTCTCCCCCTCCCCCTGTGGGAGGGGGCGGGGGGAGGGGTGCGGATCTCCGAATATGATGGCGGTTCGCACCCCTCCCCAACCCCCCTCCCGCAAGGGGAGGGGAACAATTCGCCCTCTACCACGCTGATCCTGACGCCTATGGGAGCTGGCCGCACGGTGCCGCTGGTCGGAGCTGCCCGCACCGCCGCGCGCGCCCTGGCCCCCCTCGCGCTCCGTGGCCCTCGGCTTTGTCTCGGCGATGAAGCCTTGCGCTGCCGCATCCGGCGGTGGCCATTGGAATGCGGCGCAGGCGTCAGGTTGCGACGGCGGCCTTACCATCGACTGCCAGCAACGCCGGGCTGGTGCCGGTGACGATGAATGGCACCAGCTCGGGCTCGGGAGGCCCGAAATCGCAGTCATCCGGTACGCCGCCGTGGCTGCGGATCAAGCGGGCGCGGTGCGGGTAGACGATCGCGTAGCGCTCCGCCTCGGCGGCGAGATCGGGCTGCGGCTCGGCGGTCTCCTCGGGGGCCGGCGCAGTGCGGGGCGGCGGCGACGGTACCGGCGGTGCGGGGAGCCCTGATCGCCTGACCGGCGCGGGCTGGGGCGCCATTGCCTCAGCCGGCGCAGGCGCGATGCTATCCAGCGCATCGGTCATCAGGCCAAACACGCAATGCTCGGTTATGGCGGCGCTGTCGCAGCCGGCCTGGGTCGCCTCCCGCTTCCGGCGTGCGGTTTGCAGGAGCACGAACTTCGAGATGTAGCCGCGCGCCTCGCGCCCCATGCGGATCGCCTGGGCTTCAAGCTGCGCAACCCGCTTCCGGTCGCCGCCGCTTTGCTCCGCCTCCCGCACGCAGTGGGCGACATGGGCCATGGCGGCGACGTGGTAGGCGGCGAGATCGGCTTCCACCGGGTTGGCCGGAGCCATGGCGGCGACCTTGCCGAGGGCGACGCGATCGCGGCGGGCCCGGCCTTCTTCTGTGTCTTCGATGGGCGGCGGGAGCATCGAGCGCAGGGTGTGGGAAAGCTCGTGGTAGGCGTCCCGCTGGAATTGCAGGGCGGGGTCGGGCTGGTGCGGCGGCGCGAAGGGTTCCATGGTCGTTAGTATATGTTAGGTGAATAGCTCTGTCAACATTTTTCGATGGGGCATGACGGAGGTTCCGCGCGCGGCCGGTGTCACGCGTGAGGCTTTGTACAAGGCGCTCAGCGAGGAGGGTGACCCTCGGCTGACAACAGTGCTCAGCGTTGCTCGCCTTGGGCGAGACATTGTGCGCGCATCAACACGCGATCTTGCTCTCGGCGATCCCCTCCTGATAGACCAACCTAGTACCCGGCACAGAGATTTTGCCAGGTTGCGGGGCGAGGCGGTCTCCGTGTTCCGGACCGTCCGTCAGTCGGGATGGGCCCCGGGGCGGATGGCCGGAATCGACCCATTGCGGACTTACATTGCCTGAGGTCGTCCGCGGCCAGAACCGGGTGTTTCCAGCGGAGGGAGGCGCGTATTGGCTTGCGGAATTTTCACCTACGGAAATTTACCCTGCGCCGATTGGCGGATGGAATGTCCACTGATATCAGACGGATGCAGTGTCCCAAGTATGATAGCCGCGTTATGTGCGTGAGATTTTCCTGGCCGGGGCGGGGGCACATGAGGATCGGGACGTTGGGCGGCGCCTGACGCGTCCGGAACAGCACGTTCTGCGACATCAAGGATCGGTGGACCCGGAGCGCAACCGCCTTGGTTCGCTGATCCTTGTTTGAGCAGATAACCCCGCGATCGCGCGCTCGCTGCGCCACTCGTTCGGACCTTTGCCCGACCATCGCCGGAAAGCACGGGTCAACGCACTAGGCTCCGAGTAGCCAAGAAGCAGTGCAATGTCGACGCATTCCAGCAGCGAGGTTGAAAGGAACTGCTGCGCTGTCTCGTAGCGAAGCTGATCGACGATCGTCCGAAAACTGGTGTCCTCGTCAGCAAGTCGGCGACGCAGCGTACGGGTTGTCATCAGCAACTGCGCGGCGACTTCATTCTCGTTCAGCCAGTGCGCCGGCAGGTTAGCGCGTAGCTGCCGGCGAACCCGCTCGCCGATGGTGATATCCAGCATGGCGGCAAGCTTTGCGGCGTGACCCAGTAGCCGCAGTCGTTCGGCCGCGGTTGAGTGGGCGAGCGAACGCGTCAGCCAAAAGCTGTCGAAGACCAACGAGGCTTCCGTCGCATCGAAGGTAACCTTGGTGCCGAAGAGCCTATAAAAGGGCCGGACGTCAGAAGGGGCCTTGTGCGGCAGTGTTACAACGGAGGGCAGCCAACAACTGCCACACAATTCTTTGAGCGTATTGAACGCTATCATCAACGTGAGGTCATAGGCTTGGGAAGCCCCCGGCATCCCCGCTGCGAGGATGCCATAGGCAAACAGGACGTCATCTCTGACTCTGCGAAGTGAGAGCGCGGAGCCTCGGTCGAACAACGGCAGGTAGCGTATAAGTGTCCGCAACGCGTCACTCACATTGGCTCCTGCGCGGGCTACTTCCCCCACGACGCCCAGACCTGCCAGACTGCAGCGCTGTCCCACCAGAAGCCCGAAATGTGCGCAACCCGTCGCGGAGACGCAGTCGTCGAGCAACCGCCCGGCATCAGGGTAGCTCATGGTTTGGTCCGGGTGCTTGAAGACATCTGGCGAGACGCCTGCCCACGACAGAACGGCCGTCACGTCACAGCCGAACTGCATCAGCAAGTCCGGGATGGAGCACAGAGGGCCAACCCGGCAGGAGCCGGCGGGCACCAACGTTGGGGTTGCGTGACCTTTCAATGGCATGGCGTAATGCCATCTGTTTGGCCAGAAATGTCAAGCCATCGCCCAACAAGAATGCTAAAACCTAGCGGCGCAAGCCTACGTCGTATGCTGGATTGTCCGCCAGCCAATGGTTCGTCTTCGGGGAGAGAGTTGATGCAAAAGCGTTGGGTCACATCGCTGTTCATTGGTCTCTGCACTGTCACATATCTAGCCTGTCCAATCGAAAACGTGGCGGTTGCACAGCAGATCGGCGGTGCGGTTATCGGCGCTCCGGTCCCACTGAACGCCGAGCAGGAGACCGGCAGGCCTGGTTCGCCCAATGCGACGACGACGATCGACGGGCGCTACCTCCCACCGCCGCCGCAGCCATTCAAGGGCCAGATCGAGCTGAACGCCGATCAGTCCCAGCCGGGCTGGCCGGCGCGCGTGGTCCCGCCGAAGGGCGCGCCGAACATCCTGCTGATCATGACCGATGACGTCGGCTTTTCCGCGCCGTCCACGTTCGGCGGGGTGATCCCGACTCCGTCGCTGGACCGCATCGCCGCGGCCGGGCTGCGCTACACCAATTTCCACTCGACCTCGCTGTGTTCGCCGACCCGGGCGGCGCTGATCACCGGCCGCAACCACCACTCGGTCGGCTTCGGCGTGGTGTCCGAGGCGGCGTCTGGCTATCCCGGCTATGACAGCGTGATCGGCAGGGACAGCGCGACGATCGGCCGCATCCTGCTGGAGAACGGCTACCGCACGTCCTGGTTTGGCAAGGACCACAACACGCCAACCTGGACGGCAAGCCAGGCCGGCCCGTTCGACCAATGGCCGACCGGCATGGGATTCGAATATTTCTATGGCTTCGTCGGCGGCGACGCGAGCCAGTGGGAGCCGAACCTGTTCCGCAACACCACGCCGATCTACCCGTATGAGCGTCATCCCGGCTGGAATTTGACCACTGCGATGGCGGATGACGCCATTCACTGGATGAACCAGTTGAATGACATCAACCCCGACATGCCGTTCTTCCTGTACTACGTGCCGGGCGGCACCCACGCGCCGCACCACCCGACGCCGGAATGGGTGCAGAAAATCACCGACATGCATTTGTTCGACGGGGGCTGGAACGCGCTGCGTGACCAGATCTTCGCCAACCAGAAGCGGTTGGGGGTCATTCCGCAGGACGCGCAATTGACGCCCTGGCCGGACAAGCTGCTGCAGCGTTGGGAGACGACGACCGACGAGGAGAAAAAGCTCTTCATCCGCCAAGCGAACGTCTATGCCGCCTTTCTTGCTTACACCGACCATGAGATTGGTCGCGTGATCCAGGCGGTGCAGGACATGGGCAAGCTGGACAATACGCTGATCATCTATATCAGCGGCGACAACGGCGCCTCGGCGGAAGGCTCGCCGAAGGGCACGCCGAGCGAGGTACTGCAGTTCAACGGCGTCGAACTGCCGGTGGCCGACCAGATGAAGTTCTACGACGCGTGGGGCACCCAGTTCGCCTATAACCACATGGCGGTGCCGTGGGCCTGGGCATTCGACACGCCATACAAGTGGACGAAGCAGGTCCCATCCTTCTTCGGGGGCACCCGCCAGGGCATGGCGATCTCCTGGCCGGCGCGGATCATCGACAAGGGCGGCACCCGCTGGCAGTTCCACCACGTGATCGACATCGTGCCGACGCTGCTGGAAGTCACCGGTATCCCCGCGCCGGTGTCGGTTGACGGCATTGCGCAGAAGCCGATCGAGGGCGTCAGCCTGGCCTACACCTTCGACAAGGCCAACGCCGACGCGCCCTCGCCCCACCGCACCCAGTATTTCGAGATGATGGGTGTGCAGGGCCTGTACAATGACGGCTGGATGCTGAGCGCAGTGCCGGTCCGTCCGCCGTGGGACCTGCTCGGCAAGGCGATGACCGATCCAGCCACTGCGTTCAAGTTCGAGCTGTACGACGTGCGGCATGACTGGACGCAGTACACCGACGTGGCCGCCGCCAATCCGGCCAAGATGCGGGAGATGACGGACCTGATGTTCGCCGAGTTCGCGAAATATCAGGTGCTGCCGCTGGATGCCTCGGTGGCGACGCGCATGGTGTTGCCGCGCCCGTCGATGTCCGGCGGACGCAAGGTGTACAACTTTACGGGCGTGCCGGTGACCGGCCAGCCGCGCGGCACGGGACCTAGCGTGCTCGACACGTCCTACACGATCACGGCGGACATCGACGTGCCGCAGGGCGGCGGGGACGGCATGATCGTCACCGATGGTGGGCGGTTCGGCGGCTACGGGATGTACCTGCTGAAGGGCAAGCCGGTATTCCTGTGGAACCTGCTGGACCTCAAGCGCGTGCGCTGGGACGGGCCGGACGTGCTGACGGCCGGCAAACATACGCTCGAATACGACTTCAAGTATGACGGGCTCGGCTACGCGACGCTGGCGTTCAACAACATCAGCGGCCTCGGCCGGGGTGGCACCGGCACGTTCAAAGTGGACGGCAAGGTGGTTTCGACGCAGACGCTGGAGCACACGGTACCGCTGACTCTGCCGTGGGACGAAACGTTCGACATCGGGTCGGATACCGGCACGCCGGTGGACGACCAGGACTATCAGGTGCCATTCGCGTTCAATGGCAAGATCGACAAGCTGACCTTCGCGATCGAGCCACCGGTACTGACGGCGGATGATAAGCAGAAGCTTGAGGCAGCCTTCCGCGCCGCGCAGGACGCGAACTAGAAGTTGGGGGCGTGAGCGGGTTCACCGAAACGGAAGGGAGTGAACGGCTATGTGGTCAAGACTTTGTTCCGCGAGAGCATGGCTGATCCGGATAGGGCTGGCGGTTGCGCTCATGTTAATGGCGGGCGCAGCCGCCCCCGCGATGGCGCAGGAGGGCTTTGGCGAGGATTTGGGACTCATCCGAGCATGCGCGGGCGACGTCTGGAGCCTCTGCTCGGACGTGCTGCCCGATGTCGGACGCATGAAGAGTTGCATACAGAATAAGATGGGCCAGCTTCCCAAAAGTTGCCTCGACAAGCTCCTCGACAAAATGGCCGGCGCGCAATTCAAGGTTTGCAAGGATCAGACTTACGCGCTTTGCGCCGCGGCGCGCTGCAATGTGATCGACGGCGTCGCTTACTGCCAGTGCGACGAGATGCACGGCGACAGCATCAGCCTGCCATTTCCGATGGGGAAGGACCAGGACGTCTGTTCGATCAACGCCGCAGGTGCAGCCAACAAATACATGGTCAGCACCTACAGCCTGCCTAAGTCGATCGCCTCTCCGCAGGGGGGCGGCGCGGTCTACACCTGCAAGGGCGAGGAGGGCGGCGCCTACGCTCAGTGCGACGGAGGAATGTGCTTCAGAAGCACAGAGGAGACGACGTTCCCGGGCTTCGACAAACCGGTGCCGAAAGGGCAGATCATCTGTTCCTGCC